>Ga0182027_10000155_pt1 | contig 109115 bp, 98 predicted proteins | sample 712E1DmetaG_FD_121300 | JGI IMG/M metagenome (GOLD analysis project Ga0182027, IMG submission 121300) | Permafrost microbial communities from Stordalen Mire, Sweden - 712E1D metaG (Illumina Assembly) | ecosystem: Environmental > Terrestrial > Soil > Wetlands > Permafrost | place: Sweden...
TCTGCGGGCACCCAGCGCTTTCCGTATACCAATTTCTCTCGTGCGTTCTGTGACAGATACAAGCATGATATTCATAATACCGATTCCCGCAGCTATCAACGAGATGAAGCTCATAAATCCAACACCGAGTTTGACGTAAATTGTAAAGTCGTTAAAGGTCGCAATAAGCGAATCATTAGAAAAAATCGTAAAATCATCTTCATCGCCCGGTGCCACATTGCGTATAGTCCGAAGAATCATCCGTGCTTCCTCAACACAATCATCATACACTTCTGCATTTTTCGCTTTGACCATAATATTGATACTGCGAAGTTTTCCGTATATATTGAGAAACGTACTCAATGGAACAACGACATAGTTATCATTACTTCCCCCCAGACTTGATCCCTTCAGATCAAATGTTCCAATCACACGATATCGATCATCACCGATACGAATCTCACTTCCCACAGCACCGCCATGAGGAAAGATTTTTTTAACAACATCCTGAGCAAGAATTGCAACGAGGGAACTGTAGCGAACGTCATCATCATTGAGGCTCCGTCCTTCTTTGATAGTCCAATTATTGGTAGAGATACCTTCGGGTTCTTCTCCAGCTATACTGACGCTTGGATTTGTCTTCAGAGATCCACATTGAATAGTCTGTCCGAATTTCCATGATTCGAGCGCAACAGATTGAGCAAGCGTCATCCTTTCCTTGACTATCAATCCTTGTGGATAACGTATATCTTTCCACTTTAGCGATTTGAGCCACTTGGCATGACTTGCCATCACTGGCTGCTTCTGAACCTGGAAAGTATTCGCTCCAAGACCGCTTAAACCATCCTCAATACTGTTTTGCAGTACATGAACGGCAGTCATAACACCTATAATGGAAAAGACTCCGACAATAATACCCAGCAAAGTCAACGCCGAGCGAAGCTTGTTGGAGCGAATGGCTGTCAAAGACATTTTAAATATTTCAGAGAATTCCATGAGTCACATTAAAAGTGAAACAGTTAAAAGAAAAAGTTTTCTTATTCATATCTTAGTGCATCAACTGGATCGAGACGCGATGCCCGGTATGCCGGTAAAAATCCAGAAACAACTCCAACAATAATCGAAACAAGCAGGGCGATGAATACTACACTCAAGGGCATAGCTGTTGGAAGAAAAGTATCAATTATCAAACTTATCGGAAAGGCGATAATAATTCCGATGATACCGCCGATGAGACATAACGCAGCAGATTCCATCAAGAACTGCAGCAAAATGGTACGCCGGGGCGCTCCAATTGCTTTGCGGATTCCAATTTCTCTCGTGCGTTCTGTAACCGATACAAACATGATATTCATGATTCCAATACCACCGACGAAGAGCGACATTCCTGTTATAAATAAACCTACGGCAGCAATAACGCCACCGATTGTGTTAAACGTCTGGATTAACATCTCTTGCTGATTGATTGCAAAATCATCCTGATCTTTTGGCTTGAGACCGCGTGATCTGCGTAAGATACCCCGGATTTCTTCTTTCGTATTGTCCAATTCTTCTACAGATTTTGCTTTCACCATAATCTGAAGGTCACTTCGCTGTGACATAAACTCTTGAAAGAAACGATTGATTGGAACATAGACTCTATTATCAAGACTTTCCAATCCAAGAAAGCTGCCTTGTTTATCAAACACACCTAATACTTGGTATGCATACCCGCCGATTTTAATATTTTTCCCTATAGGATTTTCATTAGGGAAGAGATTTGCAGCTACTTCTGAACCAATAGTGCACACTGGTCGTCCTCCATCTGCTTCTATTGGAGTAAAAAATCTACCGAAGGCAACAGTTGATCCACTTGTCTCAAGCCAGTAAGCTCCAGTACCAATAATAACGACGTTCTCAACAAGTTTTTGTCCATATGTGACACTTCGTCTCGCTCCCGTTGCAGGATTCACCGCTTGTGCATATTCTGAATACTTCTCAATATCTTTTGCTTGCTTAATGCGGACATTTCGCCGATTTTTCATTATCCACCAATCATCGTTATGATTACCCCAAGACCATTTCTGTACATATAACACATCAGAACCGAGAGACGCTATACTTTTATTGAATGCACGATCCAATCCTTCAATCGCTGTTCCCATGAGTGTTACAGAAACAATACCGATAACAATGCCAAGTGTTGTCAAGACTGAGCGCATTTTATTGGCACGGATGGCAGCAAATGCAATCGCCATTCCTTCTTTAAATTCATCAAATGCAAATTTCATGTTATGCCATGACTGTTGTTGGTCGAGTAATGACTTTTCGATTCTTGATTGGCTCATCCACTTCAATTTTGCCATCCCGGAGACGAATGCGACGATGTGCATGCAATGCGATGTCATCTTCATGGGTCACAAGGATGATTGTATTGCCTTCCTTGTGCAGTGTGTCGAAGAGCATCATAATTTCATCGCCGGTTTTTGTGTCAAGGTTTCCAGTTGGCTCATCTGCAAGCAAAATGGATGGCTGTGTCACTAAAGCACGCGCAATGGATACACGCTGGCGTTGTCCGCCGGAAAGTTCATTTGGTTTGTGATGGATACGATCCGTTAATCCTACGCGTTCTATTGCCGCGCGTGCTAATTTCTTACGCTCGAGCGATCCAATTCCACCATAAATGAGCGGAAGTTCGACATTGTGGAGGACATCCGATCGTGCAAGCAAATTAAACGTCTGGAAAACAAATCCGATTTCTTTATTCCGAATCTTGGCAAGCTGATTGTCATTCATATCGCTGACGTTTGTGTTATTCAATTCATACAACCCAGAAGTAGGCGTGTCTAAGCAACCAATAATATTCATCAATGTTGATTTGCCGGAACCCGACGGACCCATTATTGCCACATATTCGTTTTTTTGAATCTGGATTGAAACACCATCTAGCGCATGAACTTTTTCTTCGCCAACTTGATAGAACTTTGTGATGTTCGTGAGTTGAATAATACTTGACATTCTGGCTTCCTTCCTGTTACTCTACTTCTTTTAATTTTTTTTCTGCTTGAGATTTGTAATAATCATTCTGTGCAATAGATAGAGCTCTTTGATAATTTTCTTTTGCTTCTTTTATCTGACCCTTTGCCTGATATGCTTCACCCATAGAAATGATTGCGGGAACAAAATCCTTATCAAGACTTAAGGATTTATTGAGATTCGACATTGCCAGATCGACATTCCCCTTTTTCAATAGAGCTTCAGCAAGACTTTGATATGAATCTGCCGTATCAGGACGCAGCTCTATATATTTCTTAAAATGTTCGATCGCATTATCATAATGTTCGAGATGCATACAAAAATATCCATACCGATGCCAAACTTTCCATTCTTTTGGTTTAGACGTAACAAGTATTTTGTATTCTTTTTCTGCTTCGTCATTCTTTTTTGCCCGTAAAAGAAAGCCCGCTTTAACTGTACGGCCCTGTACTTCATCAAGTTTGATAACTTCTTCCAATTGTCTCCATGCCTCTTCTTCATCGCCGCCCATAATGGATGGTGCCATCATATAATATTGTGCCAATGCAACGCGAGCTTGTATATGTTTTGGATTGAGCTCAACTGCTCGTAAAAAAGCTTTCTTCACCTTCGGTGCAAGCATCGCTTGTTTAATGATCCCTGCGTTCTGCACCTTGATGCCAAGTGCTGCACCATATCCATATTGGATATTAGCATTATTCGGTGCAAGGTTTACAGCTTTTTCTGTCTCATCAACGGCTTTATCGACATCATACTCTGGATTTCTTCGATTCAGATACACCATTCCTAAATCATTATGCGCTTCGGCATTTTTATCATCCTTTTTCAGAATCTCTTCAAAAATAGACTTCGCTTCTTTATATTTTCCTTTTTGGAATAAGACCTCACCTTCTGCGATTGTTTGTGCATTCAACTTCATTTGCATCAAACCAACAACCGTAAGCGTTATTCCTAATATTCGATAGAAATTTTTCAAGAATATTCCTTTAGAAAGATACAGAATCACCATGTTTTACTTCTTATCTGTATCAGCACTTGCTCCGGTTTTTTTCGCGGATTTATTATCAACTTTTACTTTTGAATCAACTTCCAGGTCGCGATTGATTGCCTTGAATGGTCCCGACACGACTTCTTTACCCTCAATCCCATCTGCCTTCACTTCAACGTACGAATCATTACTGATACCACGTTTGACAGGTAAAGTTTTAGCAACACCATCTTTCACAACAAACACAACTTCTTCAAGTTTATCCTCTTCCTTCTTTTTACTCGCGATTAATTGTGCTTCTCCTTCTTTAGGTTCATCTTTCATGTCTTTCTTAGGTGCACGTACTGTAACAGACTGGATAGGCACAGTCAGAACGTTAGAATGGGTTTCCGTTTCAATATCTGCCGCCATCGACATTCCCGGCCGGAATTGGATACCTTCTGGAGTGTTAATGCGAATGCGGACTTCAAAGTTGGTCACTGCGTCTTGCGTCCCAGTACCGGTTGTTTTTGCTGTGTTAGCAATCTGCGTGACGATGCCGATAAATTTGCGATCTTGATACGAATCTACTTCGATACGTGCTGTATCTCCTTTTTGCACCATCACAACATCATTCTCACCGACATCGACACGTGCTTCCATAGAAGCGAGATCGGCTATCGTCATAATTTCCGTGCCTTGCGTAAACGTGCTTCCGCTGACGCGCTCGCCAAGTTCAGATATTAATTGGCTGACAACACCTGCCATCGGCGCATAAATTGTGGTCTTTGAATACTGGTCACGATATTGTTTCAGGGTTGCATTCGCTTGATCATATCCCGCTTTTGCGCTCAGATAACTCGCTTTTGCAAGATCCATATCAGAATCAGAAATAAGTTTTTTCACGATGAGTTCTTTTGCGCGATTATAATCTGCCTCGGCTTTTTGACGGCCGGCATTTGCCATTTCTAACGCAGCTTGTGCATTTTCTAATTGAGCCTGATATGCATCCGGCTTGATGCGGACAAGCAATTGTCCTTTTGTGACACGCTGACCTTCGCGAATGGGCAATGCAATAATTTCGCCGCTGACTTCTGCATTTATCTTCACTTGTGTTTCCGGCTGTATTTTTCCTGTCGCAGAAACAATTTGTGTGATAGTTCTCCGCTGAACCTTTTCCGTCTGTACGATTACGATCGTTTCGCGCCTGCTCCCAAGAAACACAAGCACAGCGAGAATAATCACCACTGCCCCAATGATTGAAAAGATGATTATTTTTTTCTTTTTCTTTTTCCCGTTATCATTTGCCATTTCTTACTCCTGAGTAGTATGAACTTTCAATATAAAAATATACGATAATCCTCTTTAATAGTTCCGTTCGCCAATCACATATTCCAAATTGTACTTGGCGGTGATATACCCATAGGTCGAATTTATTTTTGTTGCCTGCGCATTGACAAGATTGGCATTTGCAGTTTGGAGGTCAATGATAGTACCGGAACCAAGGTTATACTTCTCTTGTGCTATCCTGTAATCCTGGGAAGCTGAAGTGACACCCTTCACGCTCGCTTCATATTGTTGGCGTGAAGCTTCGAGATCGAGTAAAGCCTTTTTTATATCAACACTCACGTTACGTTCCGCCTGATACAGTGACAACTCCGCATTGCGTTCCTGCACTTTTGCAACCTGAACACCCTGGTTCGTCAAGAAACCATCAAACAACGTCCAACTTAAATTGATGCTCCAACTCATATATTTATAGTCTGATAAATTTGACACTTCCGGGGATTGAAGGCTGTACCCTGCTTTTGCGTTGACACTTGGAAGGTAATGGCCCCATGCCTGTGTTACTCCATAACCGGCACTCTTCATAATTTCGATTGCACCCTGATAATCCTGACGTGAAACAAGCGCACGTTTTTGCATATCGGCAAAGCCGCCGAGTGATTGGGTTATTGTTGCAAGTTCCGTAGAATCGATATCTGGAGAAATCGCAGGGTCGGCAACTGTATATTCATCGGTTACATCAAGTCCAAGAAGAGACACTAAATCTACTTTGGATTTATCGTATGTGTTCTGTGCGGTGATGAGATTCACTTCATCAAAAGCTACTGCAGATTGCTGACGATATACATCGCTGATAGAAAGTGCACCAACACGGCTGGATTCCGTGATTCGTTCCAACTGTTTTTGATCCCGTTTAAGATTTTCTTCACTTACTTTTACAAGCTGTTCATTTTTAAGTACTGCTAAATAAAATGATTGCACCTGAAAAACAATTGATTGTTTTGTTCGTACGAATTGTTGGTCTGCCTGCGTTTTGTTCGATGATGCTTTATTGAAATTTGATTCCCTCGAAAGCCCGTCAAACAATGTATAATTCAAACCGAGTCCTGCTGTGTACGTCGTATACAGGTTGGATCCCGATGACTGGATAAGTGTATTTGTTGCAGAATTGTATACTAATCCCGGAGGCGTCTCGCTTTGATCGCGTGACCAGCTCGATGATGCGGCCAGAGTCGGCAAGTATGAACCATACGCTGCCAGAACTCCGCTTCTTGCGGCATCGACACCGTTGGCTGCCTCTTGAATGTTTAAATTGCGCTGCAGGGAAACAGCGACAGCATCATTTAATGCAAGCGTTTTCGCTATTCCGGGCCGCGTTTGTGCACCGCAAAGTGAAACTGCCATTGTGATTAAACCTATAATTTTTCTCATCGATAAATCTCCAATATTTTAAAATTGGTAGGAAAATTGAAATTACACTTTATAAACGAATAATTTACGGCAAAGTTGCATCAAACTATAAATAACTTCAAAACCTGTCGGCGGCGTAGACGCTAATAATAGTGCCGATGTTTCATTTTTCAGGATAACGTCTTTTCTTTATAGGTGGCTGACTCATTACTTCATCTTTGATAGAAAGAAGATGCTGCAAAGCCGCATCATGTTCGTTCGGAATTGCACCGTCAAGTATGGCATCGGTGATTTTATCTTTAAGCACACCTACCATCGGACATTCGGTCAATCCGCAAACCGACATAATTTCCTCGCCTCGTAACGGTGGTTGCCAATTTCTGATACGATCTTTTTCTTCCACCTCCACCATCTTTTCAATAACAAGATCGTAGTTTCGCTTCACTTTCTCAACAAGTTTTTGATTCTTTGAAGTAATATCAGCCCGACATAACAGCATAAGATCATCAATATCATTACCAGTTTCAAACATCAATCGGCGAATAGCGGAATCCGTCACGCCATCATCAACTAATGCCTGTGGACGGAGATGAAGGCGAATTAATTTTTCGATATATGGAAGGTGCTCCATCGGAAATCGCATTCGTCGGAAGATGCGCTTTGCCATTCGTGCGCCAAGGTCCTCATGTCCATGAAATGTCCAACCAATTTCCGGTTTGAATGCTTTCGTCTTCGGTTTACCGATGTCGTGTAAAAGCGCCACCATTCGCAGCCAAAGATTGTCCGATACAGCGGCAACTTTATCCACAACTTGCAGCGTATGCTTGAACACATCTTTGTGATGGTAATCGTTCAACTGATCTACGCCTGCCATTTGTGCAACTTCTGGAAAGATAATCTGCATGACATCTGAGTCGTACATCAATTGAAGTCCAATGGATGGTTTGGGACTTGACATAATTTTCAGGAATTCATCCGAGATACGTTCCTGAGAAACAATCGTCAGCCGCTCCGCCATCTTCCCTGCCGCTTTCATTACGCTTGGTTCAATAGCAAATTCAAGTTGTGAGGCAAAGCGCATCGCGCGCATAATGCGAAGCGGATCGTCTTCGAATGTAACTTCCGGGTCGAGTGGCGTACGTAGAACTTTTTCCTGTAAATCATTTTCACAATCATACGGATCGATAATTTCGCCGAAGTTTTTTTTATTGAGACTTGCCGCCATCGCATTCACGGTAAAATCACGCCTTGACAAATCTTCGTCGAGCGTTCCGACTTCAACATGTGGTTTGCGCGAATCTTTCCGATAACTTTCTTTCCGCGCACCGACAAATTCCAATTTTCTGTCATCTAACGGTAACATTGCTGTACCAAAGTTTTCAAATAGAATGAGATTTGTTCTTCCAAAATCCTTTGCGACTTTTTTTGCAAATTCCACGCCGCTGCCGATGACAACGATGTCCGTATCTTTAACTTCCCTGCCAAGTAGAATATCGCGCACATAACCGCCGACCACGTACGCAGCTATGTTCTCACGGTCTGCTACAATGCCGACGCGTTTGAGAACTTCATCCTGTATATCGATATGTTTTTTTGCTGCCACTATGGTGCTATCAGGCCGATGTAATTTTCTGCGATTCAATTTTCTGCAATATTTCTTGTGCCACTTCCAGCGCATGCAAACCGTCGCGGCCGGTAACGGGTGTCTCCGTGTTTTTTTGTATGGACTCGATAAAACGCTCAAGTTCATATTTCAACGCGTTCACTTCCTGTACTTCCGGTTGTTCATACACAATGATCCGTTTGTGCTGTCCTTGATCAATCTTGCCAAGCATCATCGTCGATTTTACATTGGGTGTTTGTTCGTCAACCAAACGAAATACTTCCGATAATCCCTGTGCAAAATCTATGGATATGTATGCGTCACGCTGGAATAGGCGCATCTTGCGCATTTTATTTTGCGAGATGCGGCTCGCTGTCACATTTGCAACACAGCCATTCTCGAACTGCAGACGCGCGTTGGCAATATCTGGTGTGTCTGAGATAACAGCTATACCGTTGGCATCAATGCGCGTCACTTTCGATTTCACCAGACTCAAAATCAAATCAATATCATGAATCATCAAATCGAGTACAACCGCTACATCTGATCCGCGCGGATTAAATTGAGCCAGTCGATGCGATTCAATAAACAGCGGTGTAATATTGTACGGCTCCAGGGCAAGGATTGCCGGATTGAAGCGCTCAATATGTCCAACCTGCAATTTCAATCCTTTTATCTCTGCGCGTTCGGTCAGTGCTTTTGCTTGGTCGATTGTTGTAGTGATTGGTTTCTCGATGAGGAGATGTACACCACGCTTGATCACTTGCATCGCCACATCGTAGTGCGATTGTGTCGCTGTGGCAATACTAACAGCCTCGACTTGAGACAACAGATCATCGAGAGTTGGAAATGCTTTAATCCCAAATTCAGCCGCTAACTTTTCTGCTCGATGCAAATCGACATCATATACGCCGACAAAATTTACCGAAGAAATCTGTGCATACATTTTTGCATGAAGACTGCCAAGGTGTCCAATACCAATAACGCCAACATTCAATGGGTCCATCATTCATTCCTTTTTAAATTGAAGTTAAGCATTCTCTATTATTCGGGATAAATCAAACAACAAATCTCAAATTGCAATACGAACTATTAATTGGAGGTCGCTTCCGTCCCGCCGGGACTTTTTTTCTGTGCGGCAACAAGAATTCTGTCGAAGCCGCCAAATCTTACATCGTGATAATAAAGCAGAGCTGTGTACACGTTCATCGTTCGCCAGTCGTTGCCTTCAAGTGCTGTCCAATCATTTCCGTTAAGCACATACTGGTAATCGTATGCTCCGCGGCGAAGCCATGCAAGAAGTTTGTAATGTTTTATTGTATCATCGTACTGCAACCGCCACTTTTCATCCACTTTCCAGTCGTTAAAATCGCCAACAATATAAATTTTATCATTCGTATTCTCTTCGGGCCGTCCCAATTCAAACTGAAACTGTACGTAATCTGCATAGATATTTCCTGTAACAATTACGGATGTTCCATTCTGATCTTCCGCACCTTGCCATTGCCAACGACTGACGTCAGCGCCATTGCGTGGGCGTAATATTTCATAAGGCGGAAAAAGGTCAGTGTTACGAAGATCTACACGGCGATATTCATTACCAGGTTGAAGATTGTCGATCATAAACTTTAAATTGTTCGTTCCAACACCATCAATGAATGTATTCGCATTTCTATTATCGACATCAATCCGGTGTCGTGTCTCTATTTCTCGGTTTCGATAAATATCGACCGTTTTAACATAGTTCGCATATAGCGGGCTTGCATCAGCTATCTGTGGTGTTGGAAGCATGAAGAACAAAACTGCTTTATTCACCTGATTTTGTGGAGAGATCTCCGACTGTAAATAACGATTGAAAATCGTTAAGACCGAATCATCAATTTTTTCTACGGCAAATAATTTTCCATCGGCTAACAATTCATTCTTATCTTCATTCCATACTTCGATTTTATAATTGCCTGATTGCGGCAAATGTTCTAATCCTTTTACTCCCGGTATTTGAAATGAATATGTCCACCGGTAATATTTTACTCCACTGGGGACTATCTCATATGGAATCTGGCTTGTGGAATAATTTCTAAACTCATCATTGATGAACGACGACTGAGTGATATTCCAATCTTTATCGCAATGGAATATCTTCACTCGGTAATTTTCCAGTGTTGTCCCATCGACATCAAACGAAATCGTTACCGGATCCGAATCCATCAAGACAATCGGAAAATTTGCTTTTGCTGTGCCATTGATGCGGATGCCTTTTATGCGTTCAGAATAAATCGTCTGACCGGAACACGACACAACGATAGCAAAGAAAAGTAAAACTAATGTTCGCATAGATTGTCTCAAAATTTTATGAGAAGCTATCTTAAAAACTTCAATAAACATCCCGGCAGCCCTGATAAATCGCGATGAGGTATTAGATCCCCAAAAGAATAACTTCTAATTGAATTGTTCTTTCAACCATTTGTGGAATTCTTTAACATCATGAAATATAAAATCGGCATTCATCTGCAAAACTTCTTCTTTCGCATACGAATCCCATACAACAGCGGCTATCTTCACATTAGCTTCGCGCGCTGCATTGACATCTGAAACCGCATCACCTACCATCAATACTTCATCAGGAGAGAGCGCAAAATGCTGCATTATTTTTCTCAAACCCTCCGACGATGGCTTTCGTTGAACCACATCATTTCCGGTCACCACATAATCAAAGTACTTATCTATTTTAAATTCTTGCAGCGTAATATTTGCCGTGTAAATTCCTTTGCCCGTGAATAGCGCTAACATTTTATCGGATTTCTTTATATAACATAAAATCTTGTCAATACCAGGATAAAGCCGAGCCAATTGATTATGTTGCGCACGATAAAATTCAAGGTAATCTTTCATCACGGTATCAATTTGTTCGGGACGAACGATAGAGAGCAACGCTTCTTCTTCCGGCGGACCAAACATTGCATTTATTTCAGGAATGGTATATGTTTTCCCAGTATATTTTTGCGCAATATAATTAAAAGAGTCATAGATAAGCTGATTGGTTTGTGTCAATGTCCCATCCATATCGAAAACGATACATTTTAAATCTTTCACAAATGATTCCTTATTGCACTCACTAAATAATTATTCTTGATCATTACCTTGCACCGAAACCGATTAGAATGCGAAGGTTACATTGCATAGTACTAATATAAACACAAAAGGCGTCAAGCGGAACACTTAACGCCTTTAATACTCTTCCCATCCTTGCCTTATTTTTCAAGTGAAAGGAGATAATTTTTTCAACTAAACGATAAATATATTCCTATTTAAATTTTAATCTAACGATACCAAGATCTGTGGCTGTTTGACGAATTACAACATTGCCCGGAAGAGTGTCATTCATTAATAAATGATTATAAGGAATAACGATTACAGTATAGGTGCCTTCTGGTAAATCAGGAAGTCGGAATGAACCATACGTTGTATCATTATAGGTCGTTATAGTATCAAGCCCGGCGAATGTCGTGATTTTTGCTGATGCAACAACATTGTTTGAATCACGAACAGTGCCCGTTATCGAGCCGGATTGCAATGTGTTCTGTATGCGGATTTTCGGTTTGAAATAATAATTATTAAAGGTTACGCCGCTTACATATACTGAACTATATGCGTCATAATCAAATGTCAATTGAAACTGCTGTCCATCAACAATTTGAAAGCCACAGAAAATGGTATTGCCATTCCGGATTGATGGGTCCAAATTTAGGTTTTGTTGTTGTACTATTCCTTCGGTTTTTATCGTACAGGCTCCATAGTCTATTTTGATTTGATCATAAGTGCCAGCTGGAACTTTGCTAGCTATCTGAATATAATGCCCATTTAGTTGCTTAAGCAGATCGAATGATATCGATGACGCAATATTCAAGTATGTCCATCCAATATCCGTTGGTGCACCGGTCTGATGAATCGATACTCGATCCACGACAATATTTATCTGCTGATAATTCGCCGGAGCATCAACCACTTTAATAAAAAGTTCTCCCTGATTATTTGCACCGTCACTCGAACAACTTATAAATAGAAAGCTCAGAAAAATGCTCAGTAATACAACGTATAAGTATTTGTATTGCAATTGTTTTAGCATTTGACTTTTCTCTGCTCCGTTGATACAATAATTTATAATCTTTTTTATGAATGTAAAGAGGATGGTATTGTTAAAACGCGTGTGATTCCTGAGTCGCTTGTATTAAACTTGGCTTCTATCATCCTTGTGCTGAAGCGTCACGAACCAATTCGTGGAGCTTTACTGAAAACGATTCATATTGCTGCTTGAGCGTCAATCCCGCTTGATACCACTCAAAAAAGGTGGGACGCAAAAGCGCGCAACAGCGGGATTTCTAGCCAAATGATTTCGTCATTTGAGCATTATCATTTTCTTCTGGAATACGTGATGGTTGTTCTGATCATCAGTAGCAATGAGCCTGTAGATGTACACACCGCTCGCTAATCGCTGTGCGTTAAGCGTCTTTTGATAGTAACCTGCGGGCTGAGACTCATCTGCAAGCATCATCACCTCACGACCGAGAATATCATAGATCTTCAAGCTCAAACGGCTATCTTTAGCTAACTCGTAGCTGATGATGGTAGATGGATTGAAAGGATTTGGATAATTCTGATATAATGTGTATGTCTTAGGCGCTGCAACTTTGATCGCGATATTCTTAGTCCACGTTTGCCCGTTGGTAGTTATTAAAAATGAGAGTGTCTGTCCTTTTCCTACCGGTGCAGATTTGTCAACAGCAAAGGTAAACGTCGCCGTTTGCTCTGCGCTTGCCGTGAGACTCTTGATCGTTTGTTGTGTGGAATCGAACTTCACCCAGCTTGGCGCATTACTCACGCTTACATTTACGCCTTGCGTTGCAATTTTAGATGTATTTGCTACAGTCAGTTCTATAGTATTGCCCTTCGATGCAAACGGAATCGTGTACGCACTGTCGGTTTGAGCTGCAGCAATGTTTATTGAAATAAGTAAAGCAATAATTGTTTTCATAGAAACATCTCCTTTTCAATATCAAATACCCACAGTCATTGCGATTCCGCTGGAATCGGGAGAAACAATCTTGTTTTGCATGCTCGCCTAAAACAGAGATTGCTTCGTCAGTTTCCTCACTTCGTTCGGGACAAGCCTCGCAATGACAGTTCTGGGCGAATTGACTTCGCACCTATGGGATTACAAACTCTACCAGATTATTCGTCGACAGGTTCTGCTGTTTATCTATCTGTTGCGTTCCGTATTTTACACGGAATGAAAGACTCACAGGCAATAATTCCTTTGTAATTACTCCGCTGACGGTGTTACCTATCTGTCTCCATGACCCGGAATAATAACTCGCCAGTGCACCGTTGACCAGTTGACCAAGGGAATTGCTCACTTTCACCGTACATAATACTGTCGAGAAGCTGACGGTGTTGTTTGTAGATATATCCTGCGTTTTATCAAGCGAAACATAAGCATGTGTCATTCTGAATGAGTAACTATTCGGCAGGAGTTCTTTGTTTGCTACTCCGCTCGTCGTTGTTCCAAAACTTCGCCATGCGCCTGAATAATATTGCACTGTGCCTGTATCCATCAATGCACCGCTACTGTTTTGCAGTTGCACCGCAGCATTGATCGTTTGGAAAACTACTGTAGCATTTGTGCTTATGTCCTGCTGTTTGTCTTTGCTTGCATAAGCGTAGCTCATTCTAAATGAGTAATTGTTAGGCAAAAGTTCTTTATTGGCTACACCATTTGTCGTAGTTCCCAAATCTCTCCACGCACCTGAGTAATATTGCACCGTTCCTTGATCTATCAAACTACCTTGACTATTTTGTAACTGCACTGCGGCATTGACGGTTCGGAAAACGACTGTTGAATTCGTGCTTATGTCCTGTTGTTGATCTTTACTTGCAAAAGCGTATGTCATTCTAAATGAATAATTATTCGGCAGGAGTTCTTTGTTTGCAACGCCGTTTGTTGTAGCTCCCAAATCTCTCCATGCACCTGAGTAATATTGCACCGTTCCTTGATCTATGAGATTACCCAGACTATTCTTAAGTTGTACCGCAACATTTACAGTTTGGAAAACGACCGTTGGATTTGTGTTGAGGTCTTGCTGTTTATCCTTGCTCGCGTAGGCATAAGTCATTCTGAATGAGTAACTATTCGGTAGGAGTTCTTTGTTTGCTACTCCGTTAGATGTCGTTCCAAGATCTCTCCACGCACCTGAGTAATACTGCACAGTGCCTTGGTCAATAAGACTACCTTGACTGTTTTGCAACTGCACAGCTGCATTGACGGTTTGGAAGACTACAACAGGATTAGTGCTTATATCCTGCTGTTGATCCTTACTCGCATAGGCGTATGTCATTCTAAATGAGTAACTAGCTGGTAACAGTTCTTTTGTTGCTATGCCGTTTATTGTTGTTCCTAAGTTTCTCCATGCTCCGGCATAATACTGGACAGAACCTGTATCTATTAATACACCGCTACTGTTTTGTAATTGTATTTGTGCATTGACGGTTTGGAAAACAACCGTATCATAGCTGACTATGACATTGGATTTTGTCTGTGTGCCGTACTCGTACGTCATTCTCAAGCTTAATGTTTTCGCTGATGTAGCAATGGTAAACGTGCCGTCGTTATTGTTGACAGCGTCTTTCCAACTGCCTTCATAATATTGCAGTGCACCACCAGTGAGTTTTGCGCCGGAACTACTAACGAGCTTAACATTACAGCCGGATGGAGGTGTCAATTTAGAAAGATCAATATTAATGGATCGATTCTCGTTTGGCAAATAATAATAGAGCATGTTAGGATAGTTATCAAATACTAAAACCTTTCCATCCGGCGGCAAAGTAAGTTTTTGTATGAGTTGACCTGTGAGACCACTAAACACAGAGATTCTGCCGGGATGATAAAACTCGTCTGATGCAGTCTGATAATCCGGGCGCAATGGAGTTTCTTCAACAATCACATATTTTCCATTACTCGATATATGTCCATGAGAAACTTGGGGAAATGGAATGATAGCATATGTACTATCTCGATCGATATTATACACTACATATTGTTTATTCACCAAGTCTGAACCGGGATAAATAAACAACAAAAGGTAAAATCCTTTTTTACTATCCTCAATATCTTTATCTCCCTTTTGCACATATATTTCCGATATATCACGACTTCGAATAATTTGTTTTGAATCCAATGAATATTTACCAACATATGCCGCTTGTTGATAATCCCATTTTTCTAAATAAAGATAATTACCATCATCAGAAACTGAACTGACGCCATTTATCCAGCCGGGAGGAACTAATAATGTTTCATTTTGCTTAAGAGAAGTTGCATTGTATACGACTGTTTTTTGATTGTCCAAAAAATCATTCCATTTGCCTATCGAATCAGCTGTCTTTGTTGTCCATGTTACGTAAAGAGAATTCCGGACTGGATTATAAACGATGCCATCATAAAATTTTCCTCCTCCTCTACCAAAATTGGGGAAATAAAAAGACGTGAAAGATTGTCGGGAACCATTATCTAATTGATCTGGGAAATAGTGTGTAATAGTAGAATTCCCTGTGTTTATCATTCTCATTGCGTTGTATGTACTATCACGATCCCCTATACTGCCGCTAATATAAACATAGCTTTGAGTGGGATCCCAGCTAACATCTCCACCTGGATCAACAGAATCAGAATTGAATAAAGTTTTTATGCCATTAGTAAGATCAAATCTCAAAAATTTAGAAAGATCAGTTGTGTCCGTATAGTAATAAAAAGGCTGAGCATATCCTTGAACACTCAAATGGATTAATAATCCAACTAAAAAAACCAATCTATATCGTATTTTCATAAATACCTCATTATTTTTACCATGATTTGGCATTATATAATCCCCACACTTCATTTCCATATTTTCTTCCTTTTTTTTCTAAGGAAGTCCCATCAACAATTTGAGATAAATATCCAGCTTTACCATAATTATCATCTGGTTTATTCCATTGCCAATAATGTATAAAAAAACCTTTATTATACTCACAATAGGTTTCTTTAAGTAATTGCTCATCTGTAAACGTTGTTAAACCGCTTAAGCTTTTTAAATAATTATTTGTGTTTTTATAAAATAAAATAAAGATATCTTTTCCCTGTTGTACATTCACTGTCCAATCCCAAACAATTGCATCTCCATTTTGATATTGCTCTGGATTATGGATTTGCATAATGCCAATGTCACTAGGATCCTCTACTCCTTGATATGGATATGCTGGAGTAACACCATCAAATGTACCATAATCACGAATATGAAATTGATTATACTTACTTTCGTGTTGAGCAATTGCTCTATATTTATCATCTCCAAGTGCGGCTAGAATAGATGCTTTAGAAGGATTTCTACCTTTAATTTGGAAAATTTCCAGCCAAGCTGGATTAGTTTCATAACTTTTACCATCAGCTACTGCTTTCACATGAAGTGTAACCTGATCACCTCCAAGCAAAGGTTTATCTGTCTTTATATCAAGATCAACCCAATTATCATTTGTTCCATTTATCGGTTTATCTTTATCATTTTGATAAATATTGTCTGCTATAGGCGTATATATTGCATCGCCATTCCATTCTACCTTCATATCCCAATAAAACGTTACACTTCCTTTGTCGTAATTTTCCAATCGAGCTCTTATAGATTTTGTCCATACCGGCGCTTTATTGCCTTCAATAATTTGATCTTCGGTCGGATAATCAAGAACCAACTCCGGCCCCTTTATCGTCAGTATTGCAAATAACATGCATAAATCACCTTCTGCCAATTCTTGTACCATTGCTTTCAACTGCTTAGCAGAGGCAGCATCGCCTTTCCCTTCCTTCTGAGTTTTGATCGCTTCTGTAATAGCGTTCATCAACGCTTGCTTCTTTGCAGCCTTTTGTGCGAGTGCATTCATCTCTTCCGTCAGCTTCTTCGGAACCGATGCTTGTTTCAATGTGAGAGTATTTTTTATATCACCTTCACTTGGAACAGTTCCTTTCTTAGATGGCGTAATCTTTTTCTCTAACACCGCTTGTCTCTGAAGCGTATCTTTTTGCCCGTCCTTAATCGAGCTAGCATTTGCACTACCACTTACTGGAGTTACTTTAATGTTAATAACAATTGAATCCACATTGAGACTGTCCGCGGCTATAAACTCAAATGGCTGTTTTCCAGAGAGATAAGAACCTTCTTCTTCTGTTGAGATGCAACGCAGTTTTCCATATTGTGGGTCGGCATTCATTGAAGCAATAAATTTTTGATCTGAGGGATATAGAAAAACTCCATCTACAGTTTGTGCCATCACAGTGATCGTTGTTTTGTCGCCCGGCGATATTTTTGATGGAGATAAAGATACTAGTGGACAAGCGGGCATCACATCAATCAAACCATAACCAATCCGTTCAGGATATTCCGTTCTAAACACGTCTATCCATATATATTGTTCATTGACAAGGTTCGACGCACCAGGTTTGCTATAATATTTTACAATACCGCTCTTTGCCTGATCATAGGTTACAGTAATCTGAGTCGGTATCGTATCAGATCCGATTATAAAACTTCCTGTACCGGATTCATCAAAAAAAGTTATACTTTTCCCACCATCAAGGAATACTTCCTCATCATTACTATTTTTAGCGATGGCGCGAACGGTATCAGAGTCTCCTACGTAGATTGGATATTTATCCGGCGTTACGGTAAAATGATGTGGAACAACTTTCTTTAATAGCACTCCTTGGGTCCCCATAAAACCTTTATAATTTGCCTTAACGAATATTGTCATAGTATCCACCCCGCTCGGTAGATCGCTCCCATCCCACATTAAGGAACTGCTTGAATGAGGTCCTGAATCAGGGCTTCCATAAATTGTGACTCCTGGTCTTGGATTCTCTATGCTGAAACTCATTGTTCCTTCCCCACAAAATTGAAATTCCTCCTTATTTTGATCTAACACCACTCCTATAATATCTGAACCCTCTTGGAATTGATATAGGTTTTCATACGCATCAAGTATCTCCGGGTATGCACTTATTATTAGAGTGTCTGGATTCTGAGTAGGAACAGCACTAACTCTAAACGTCATGTAGATTAAAGAAGTACGAGGGTATATACAATACCATACTCCTGAAATATCAAATTCGGCAGAATTATCATTGATAAATCCCGTTGCATTACAAGGGAGTTGTATCGCTCCACATGAGAAAGGGGCGCCATCATCCCCAGCCTCTATAATGCGTCCACATTCGATATAAAAAGTTATCGTTTTGTTATTGATCTCATAATTGTATAAGTATGGATAAAGATTAGTTGGATCACTACATGTCAATGATCCTGAAGCTGTAACTATACAACGACGAAGAACTGTTATTTTTTGCACATCCGAGGCTGGGTCAATCTCTCCTGTAAAACATGGAAAATCGCTTGATGAGGAGTTTGTGTGATAAGAATAGGTTTTCTTCGGTGCTATCTCTACGCGCGATTTAATTTGAATTTGTGCGGTAAGCACAGCTGTGGAAAGCAGCAAAAGAATTGAAAGAATCAAAGGTCTGCGGATTGCTAAACAAGTAGTAGTTTTCATTTCACCCCTTAACAAATAAAAAACTTGTAGTATTGGTAATGTGTAGCTTTTTGAAAAACAATGTAGCTGAAATGCAAGAATATAATAATGAAGTATATCGTAATTACCTATAATAATTTATTGAAAACTTATAGGATTATCCCTATAAGAGATTTGTTAAAATACGACAGAGGTCTCGGGAACTATTTTTCAGAAATGTGCTTTATTAAAACACATCTACAAGATCTCACAAGCTAAAACATCAAAGTGTCAAGATTGCTTTTTTGTCGCATATCAAGAGATATTACTGCATATGCAATATAACCGATTACCTATTTCCAGACAATCACGCAAACGCGTGTTTTTATCATTTCTATGATCAAAGTAGATGGAATCTCTCGCACTCACACCACAGAAATCGCTTCAAATACTCAAGCTTGCTTATCCTTCAAAAACTCTCTAATTTAGCTTTATGAAAAACCAAATCATATTAAGGAAAAACGAAGAACACAGAATTGCTGCCGGACACCAATGGGTGTTCAGCAATGAGATTGCATCTCTTCGCGGTACTCCGGAAATCGGCGAGGTCGTTGAACTACTGCGGCATGACCAAAAGTCTCTTGGATTTGGCTTTTATCATCCTCATTCGCTCATCGCCTTTCGTTTTCTTACATCAGAGCCGGAAGAAATTGGTTTCAGTTTTTTTGAGCGAAGAATTCAACAGGCGCATAAACTACGGCAAAAGCTCTACCCCGGTGCAGAGACATTTCGACTCGCACATGGTGAAGGCGATTTTCTACCCGGGCTCATCATCGATAAATATAACGAATTCATTTCCATCCAAATTCTTTCTGCAGGAATGAACAGGCAAACAGAAATAATTTGCGATGTACTGGAAACGATGTTCCATCCCAAAGTTATCGTTGCTAGGAATGATGTACCAATCCGCACTCTAGAAGAGTTGCCGTTAGAGAAAAAAGTCCTACGTGGCAATAGCGGTATCACAATTATAGACGATGGCGTGAAGTTTGAAGTTGACGTCCTGAATGGACAAAAAACTGGATTCTTCCTTGATCAACGAGAGAATCGGAAAGCAATTCATCGCTATGCAATTAGCGGAACCGTGTTGGATTGTTTCTGCAACGAAGGCGGATTTGCCCTGCACGCTGCATCTGCAAAAGCGGCGTCTGTGCAGGGATTAGATATTTCTGAATCCGCAATCGCAAAAGCCAAAGTGAACGCTCGATTGAACTCTGCTCCAGTGGAATTTGAAATCGGCGATGCATCCGAAACGCTCAAATTACTTGGCGAGAAAATTAGAAAATTTGATATGGTTATCCTTGATCCGCCATCATTTACGAAAAGCAAAAAGAACATACCAGCGGCGCTTCGCGGATACAAAGAAATTAACGCGGCGGCATTACGGTTGATAAACGCGGGCGGATTCTTAGTAACGGCATCTTGCTCGCACCATATTACAGAAGATGGATTTCTTTCCACCATCGAACAAGCTGCAGTGAAAGCGAAGCGATATATTCAGCTTCTGGAATTCGCGGGTGCTGCACCAGATCATCCGGTGATACCTGCAATGCCGGAAACGAAGTATCTGAAATTCGCGATCTTTGCCGTTCGATAGATTTGTAAAGTATCCATTATTCTTTGGAATTTTTTAAAGAATCAAATTGTTGTTAAATTGAAAATAATGGAATACAAAATAAACTCATATAGAACAATCTTATTTCTTTTTCTCGCATTCTGTCTTTGCACAAACGCCTTCGCGCAATCACAGGCGCTACCAGACACAACAATCATCTTTACACCATCCAACCCAAATCTCATACAGCCGCAGAGTTACAGACCGATGACAAAGGCTTGGGGACTCGATCTTCTCATGTCAAACAACGGATTCGGTCTCGGCATGTTTTATCGGTATGAATTTTCTGATGAGCTTTCTTTGATGCTGAACTTCGCTATCTCGGACGTAAAAGACGAAGCTGAATTTGAACAATATGACTATTACGGAAACAGCTATATTCCGGGAAAGAAGAACCGGCTTCTATTGATGCCGCTTACGGCGAGCATACAATACAGATTATTCAAAGATGATATCGTAGATAATTTTCGCCCGTTTATTAATGCCGGATTTGGGCCAACTATGGTGTTCGTTGCACCGTATGCACATCCTACTGATTATTATTATACGGACGGAACGTATGCTTATACTGATCCCGGAAAAATCGACTTTTTCACTAGCTTGAAGTATGGTAAGATGCGATATACGCTTGGCGGTTATATTGGAGCGGGGGCATATTTTGGGATGGAGAAGGGGACACTTACCGGTCTCAGCGTAAAGTATTTTCTTGCACCGTTCCCAGATGGCATCGAAGTAATGGAAGGCGGCTTTATCAGAAATTTCGGCGGGTTATTTATTACGCTGACATTTGGATCGTTATTCTAAGTGCATATCAGAGATGTCTTTTTAAAAATCCGCCTGTGTAAGAACGGGGATTCTGAGCAATCTCTTCAGGCGTACCTGTCGCAACAATTTCTCCGCCTCGTTCGCCTGCTTCTGGACCCAAATCAATGACAAAGTCGGCACACTTTACGACATCCATATTATGTTCGATAACGATGATGGAATGTCCCGCCTCGACGAGTGCATCAAAGCACTTGAGAAGTTTAGCGATGTCATCAAAGTGAAGTCCTGTCGTTGGTTCATCGAAAATAAAAAGCGCCTTGCCTTCCTGCTCGCTCGTCGAAAGGTGATGCGCAAGTTTAATGCGCTGTGCTTCTCCACCTGAGAGCGTTGTTGCAGGCTGACCGAGACGCAAATAACCAAGCCCGACATCATCCAATACCTTCAAACGTTTTGCAATGCGCCTGCTTTCTGCCGAAAGAGAGAAAAACTCCATTGCCTCTGTTACTGTCATATTCAAAATATCATCCACATTTTTGCCGCGGTATCGAACATCTAACACTTCCTGCTTAAAGCGCTTTCCTTTGCACGACTCACAGGGCAGAAAGATATCTGCAAGAAACTGCATTTCGATGCGCTGTAAACCGTCACCCTCGCATACTTCGCACCTTCCGCCGGGAACGTTGAATGAGAAATGTCCAGGTGCATAACCGTGTGTCTTCGCCGCCGGTGTATGGGCAAGCAAGTCGCGGATGAGATCAAAGATTTTTATGTACGTGATAGGATTCGAGCGCGGACTTCTTCCAATAGGCGATTGATCGACTAATTCAACACGATTGATATAATCAAGTCCTTCGATCGATTTACATTTGCCCGCGGTTCCATCATAGCCGCCTTTTCGTTTCATTATGCCTGCATATAAAACTTCATGCACGAGCGTGCTCTTACCTGAACCACTTACACCTGTTACACAAACAAACATATTCAATGGAATTCGGATATCAATATTCTTTAGATTATTTTCCGACGCACGGTGAACAAAGAGCGATTGTTCATTATCCGCCCTTCTTGATTCTGGTGTCGGAATTTTCAGTATGCCGTTCAAATATTGCGCGGTAAGAGATGATGGATGCTGCAGAAGTTGTTCCATCGTTCCCTGAAAAACAAGTTCTCCTCCGTGCTCACCGGCTCGTGGTCCTATATCCACAATCATATCGGCTTCGCGCATCATATCATCATCGTGCTCTACAACAAGCACGGTGTTTCCAATATCGCGCAATGATTTCAATAAAGTAATGAGCCGTCCATTGTCGCGTGGATGCAGTCCTATAGTCGGTTCATCAAGAACGTAAAGCGATCCCATCAGCGAAGAACCGAGCGATGTTGCAAGATTGATGCGCTGTGATTCACCGCCGGAAAGCGTCATCGATAAACGATCAAGTGTGATATAACCAAGTCCTATTCCATCGAGAAAGCATAGCCGTTTGCGGATTTCCTCTAATATACGTTTGCCAATTTCTTCTTCATATTTCGAGAGCGAGATGTCCCGAAAGAACCGGTTCGCCCCTTCAATTGTCATTTGTACGATGTCGCGGATATTCTTCCCACCGACGCGAACATTAAGCACTTCCTTGCGCAAACGCGAGCCGCCGCATTCCTCACAGGTTGTGTATCCGCGAAATCGGCTGAGGAGTACGCGATAATGCATTTTATATGATTTGCGTTCGATGAATTTAAAATACTTATGAATACCGTCGAACCCTTTACAGCCGTTCATCACTACCGCAAGTTGCTCTTTCGTCAATTCGTTAAATGGAACATCCACCGGTACATTCGCTTCCTTTGCAACACGGAGCAAATCGATAAGATTTTCCCGCCAGTGTGGAAATGTCCACGGCAAGATAGCACCTTGTCGAATTGTCTTGCTGGGATCCGGGACAACAAGATCCATATCGATGCCGATGATTCTGCCGAAACCTTGACACGTCGGACACGCGCCAACTGGATTGTTGAACGAAAAAAGTCTTGGCTCTGGATCTTCATATCGAATGCCGTCATCGATGCACTCGAAATGCTGGGAGAAACGGAGAAGTTGCTTTTGCTCTAGTAAATAAACATGTGCATACCCGCTTCCTTCTTCAAATGCAGTTTGAATGGAATCTGCCAGACGTGTTACGTTTTCTTTTTCGTTTTTGCGTACGATAAGACGATCTACTAACACATGAATATTCTTTTTTGATTTCGTTTTGAATGCTTGCTCGTTTATATCTATCAACTCGCCATCCACAACGAGCCGGAAGAAACCGCGCTTCTTGAGGACATCTAATTCTTCTTTAATCGTGCGTCCTGCATGTTCATGCATCGGAAACATCACGTACACTTTTGCTCCATCCGGTTCTTGTTGGATTCTGTCAACAGTCGTGGTCACAGTATCTCTATTAACTAATTTACCGCATACTCGGCAATACGTTTGCCCGATACGGCCAAAGAGTAGTCGAAGGTAATCGTAAATTTCTGTAGAGGTAGCGACTGTTGAGCGCGGGTTGCGTGAAGTGGTTTTTTGTTCGATGGCAATCGCCGGACTGATACCTTGAATCAAATCGACATCCGGCTTTTCCATACGCTCAAGAAATTGCCGGGCGTACGAAGAAAGACTTTCCACGTAGCGACGCTGACCTTCCGCATAAATGGTATCAAACGCAAGACTCGATTTACCGGAACCGCTCACACCAGTGAAGACAATGAATTTATTCCTCGGCAGTGTGAGGTTGATGTTCTTGAGATTATGGACTCTTGCCCCGCGAATAATGATATCAGATGGCTTCCGAGAACTAAGTCCAGAGACATTCCGAAGTGATTCTTGCGTCCTTTTTATTCGTTTTGCCATAGATGAATGAAAGATACAGAAAAAAGAGGAGACGGGAAAATAAAATCAGCCTTTATTACCTTGTGTTTAATAAAGAAACTTTGTAGGTTGTTCCTAAAATTTGGAAGGATTTAACTATGGCAAAAAAAATACTTGTCGTTGACGACGATGAACCGGTGCGCAAATCAATATCTGTTGCGTTAAAATTGAAAGGCGGCTTTGAAACACTGGAAGCTGAAGATGGGCTTATAGGTCTTGAACTTGCGAAACAACATCATCCTGATTTAATTATTAGCGATGTCGTTATGCAGAATCTAAACGGCTTCCTTATGTTAGAAACGCTAAAGGAATTTCCGGAAACGGCTGATATCCCCATAATAATGATGACCATTGAAGCTCAGAAAGATAGAGATTGGAAAACGGGTGCAGCGGTCGAATATCTGGCAAAAGGATTTACGCTCGACGAACTTCTCGGTAAAGTCAATTCTATTCTTAACAATAAACCTAAATCATAATTAATTCTGTAGGGATTCGATATACTGAATCCCTACACTACATAGAACATTTTTATTCTTCTTCTTCCTTCTTATTTTTCGCGCTGGCTTCGATAACTTTCTCAGCTTGTTCGCGAGGCATTTCATCGTAGTGCGAGAATTTCGTTTTATACACTCCGCGTCCTTGCGTCATTGAACGAAGAATCGTAGAGTATTTATGAATCTCGGACATCGGCACCGTAGCTTTAATAATTTGGAAATGTCCTTCGGCTTCCATACCCTGAATTTTTCCACGCCTTCCTGAGAGATCGCCCATGACGTCACCCATATACTCTTCCGGTACCGTCACTTCAATAATATTGATAGGTTCCAGAAGAACTGGTTTCGCTTCCATAATACCTTTCCTAAATGCCATAGAGCCGGCAATTTTGAAAGAATGTTCGTCAGAATCTACCGCGTGATACGAACCGTCAAAAATTGTCACCTTTACATCCACCACTTCGTACCCGGCGAGTACACCGCGCTGCATCGTTTCGATAACTCCTTTTTCAACTGCAGGTACAAAACGACCCGGCACCACACCGCCCACAAGGGCGTCTTCAAATTCAAATCCGGCACCTCGCGGACGTGGTTCAATTTTAATATGCACGTGTCCGTATTGTCCGCGTCCGCCTGTTTGTTTCTTGTGTTTATATTCAACATCCGCCGCCACTGCACGAATCGCTTCTTTGTACGGAATCTTCGGTTCGGTTAACTCGACGTCAACGCCGTACTTGAGTTTCAGACGTTTGGTAACAATCAGTAAATGCAATTCGCCCTGTCCGGCAATTATAGTCTGGCTGAGTTTGCCATCGACAGAAATAACAAATGTGGGATCTTCCTCATGTAAAGAATGCAATCCATTTGCCATACGATCTTCATCCCCTTTTACTTTGGAATGAATTGCCATTCGTATAACTGGATCCGGGAAAGCGATCGGCGTATACACCACCGGAAATGTTCTGCTGCTAAGACTATTGTTAGTATGCGTATCTTTCAATTTCACGACAGCGCCAATATCGCCTGCTGTGAGTTTGGCAATTTCCTGACGCTCTTTGCCGTTCATTACAAATAATTGTCCGAGCCGCTCGCCTTTGCCGTTGGATTGATTCAAGAGATCCAGCCCAGGTGCTATTGTTCCGGAATACACACGGAAGTACGATAACTCACCAACGTGTTCTTCCGAGACTGTTTTAAATACAAAAAGCGACGGTTCCTTTGCTGTAATAGGATCCACATCAATTTCTTTTTTATCGGTGTTGTTTGTTGCTTTCACAGCACCCCGATACTTCGGCGAAGGCCCATACGTATCAATAAAGCTCATCAATGGCCCCACTCCTATACCAAACGTAGCGGCAGCACAATAGACAGGGAAAATTTTTCGCATGAGCAGTGCAATGCGAAAACCGTTTTCAAGATCGGCGTCTTTCAACGTGCCTTCCTCAAAAAACTTATTCATCAATGCTTCGTCAGTTTCCGCAATTTTCTCAATGAGTTCTTCATGCAGCTGTTCGGCTTTCTGCTGAAGGTCGGTAGGAATGTCAAGCTCAATAAATTTTCCATTGCCTTCTCGATTGAATTTCAAGAGCTTCATCTTCAATACATCTACGACGGTGTCAAATGCAAGCCCTTGATTCACTGGAAACTGCGCCAGCACAACATCATTCCCAAAACGTTCTTTTGCCGTTGCAATCGCTTGATCGAATTCGGCGTTTTCAGTATCCAATTTATTTACTACTAAAAATGCAGGCAGGTTAATAGCTTTCGTGTAGTTCCACACTATCTCAGTACCGACTTCCACGCCTTCGACCGCCTTTACAGTTATCACAGCAAGATCAGCGACACGCAGAGAGCTTATTACTTCGCCCGTGAAGTCCGAATAACCTGGTGTATCAATAATATTAATCTTTGTTCCCTGCCAATCGGTGTGAAGCACAGCGGCGTTGATAGAAATCTTGCGTTCAATTTCATCAGCATGATAATCAGAGATTGTTGAACCGTCTTCCACGCGTCCCATGCGTGCAGAAGCTCCTGAGACAAACATCATCGACTCGGTCAACGTCGTTTTTCCTGAACCTCCGTGACCGATTAATGCAATGTTTCGAATTTTATCAATCGAATATTCTTTACCAGTTGTTTTTGACACGATCTTTTCTCCTATGCATAAAATAGCAACGCCAGGGGTCCGCTACTTATGACAAGCGGGCCTCCGTCGTCGGCAAATAAATTTCTTTTCTCAGGATTGCGTCAGAAGATATCTTGCGAACGCCGCCCGAATATGGATACAACGCGATTAATTACGTTGCCGAACAATGCGCTAACGCGCATGAGCGGTTCTTCCAATAGCTGCTGAAAACGTTCTTCAAAACGCGTCACGTTTTCGGTTATGCGTCTGAATGCCACAAAAACTCCCTGCACCATGTTGACCTGTTCGTCCACCTTGGAAGTTATCAAACGCAACTTATCCGTAATCGCATTAAGATTTTCGAGAATGGGCTTCAGATTTTTATTGAGATCGATAAGCTCACGCTGCAAGACCTGCAGAAGTGCATTGAGGCGGACAAGGACAACGATAAGATAGATGCACAGTGCAGAGGCACTGAACAGCGCTAATATTTTTGTAACTTGAATTAATGTTTCCACTCGAGTTTCCCTCTTATGGATTTTGTGAATAGTATTGTTTGGATTTCAATGTACACTCAGGCGTTCTTTCCACCTTCACTCTTGGTGCGCGCATGATTCATAACACGGTCTGCATCGCCCATAATTGAGTCAGCTTTGCGGCGTGCATCATCCACTAGCGACGCGGCTTTCTGTTTTCCTTCATTAATAATATCAACTGCTGTTGATTTAGCACGCGCCATATATTCCTGAGCGTCATCCACCAAATCGCTTGCCTTTTCTTTTATATCGGCGCGCAGTTCTTTACCTGCTTTTGGCGCATAGAGCAGCGCAATCGCTGCACCCACTATACTGCCTGCGATGAACCCAGCGATGAGTCCTTTCGCCATGCCATCATTTTCCTGTGCCATTACAACCTCCTGTATGTGACGATTTTATCTATTGAAGTAAAAATAATTCTCATCTCAATTAATATTTTCATCAACTCACATAAATATTCTCGTTTTCCATATCCTTATTTTGCCTACCGTTAACCAGACTAACGGCAGGCAAAGGGATGAAATACTAACGAGATTTCTTCTTATGACGCTGCTTCCGCAAACGCTTCTTGCGCTTGTGTGTCGCTATTTTATGGCGTTTCCGCTTACGACCACATGGCATACGCGGCTCCTTTCTATTATTACTGCTTAGTTAATTGTGAGTTGTGTTGAATTAAAAGCTGCTGCGCTCGTTTCCCAGCTTCACTGGAGATTATCAAGAGCAACTATTTTCTTAAACCATGCCAAGCCAAATAGTGTGCAAACATTCTTGAGTATCATTCCTGCCACTATGCAGCACCCTTCTTCAAATTTTCATTCACTATTTGCTTCATCTCTTTCGATACTTTAAATGTTGGAACAAAATGCTCATCTACCATCACCTGCGCACCCGTACGTGGATTGCGTGCCATCCGACCTTTTCGTTTTTTAATCTTAAAACTGCCGAAACCACGAATCTCGATATTCTTTCCTTCTTTCATCGCAGAGATAACCGTCATGATGAATCCATCTACTACGGCTTCAGTTTCTACTTTCGTTAATCCTGTTGCTGATGCAATAACTTCAACAATATCTGCTTTTGTCACGAAACCTCCTCACAGTGTTAGTTGGGAGATGTGAATCGGTACTGTAATGCTGGCTGCTGTAAAAACTCCTGCCGAATTTTTGTCACTTCCGTTGCCGCATCAGCAAAAAGTTTCTCAAAGATCGTTTTTTTCTTTACCTCTTTTACAACACTCGGTTTCCCATGAATACCGCCAAGTGCCGCTGCAATGTTTATGGCATCCTCCATCGTACCGAGAGTATCTACAAATCCATATTCTACTGCTTGCCGCCCGGTAAAAACTCTTCCGTCAGCATACTTCAATACATCCGCACGATCCATCCCGCGTTCTTCTGTGACAACGTCGACAAACTGATCATATACATCGCCGATAAGCATGTTGAAGTATTGTTTCTCTTCTTCCGTTGTCTTCCGGAACGGTGAACCGGAATCCTTAAACTTGCCTGTCTTGAATGTCGTCTGATCTACGCCAATTTTATCCATGAGCTGCTGAAAATGCATGAATTGAAAAATTACTCCAATGCTTCCTGTGAGCGTTCCGGGATTCGCCACAATTCTTGTTGCTCCACACGAAACGTAATACCCGCCGCTTGCCGCCACAGATCCCATTGAAACAACGACCGGTCTGCCTGCATTGCGCGTCTTTTTCACTTCCTCATAAATTTCCTGACTTGCAGCAACACCGCCGCCTGGTGATTCAACACGAAACACAATTGCCCGTATCGATTTATTTTCGCGATATTTTTTGAACTGTCTAACAATGTCTTCAGAAGAGATAATCGGTTCTTTTAATTCAACTACAGCAACCTTTTCGCCGCCGGTCGATATCGTCTCATCGTTTTCATCGGAAAATATCCATGAGACTATTGTGAGAACGAACAATCCAAATAGAAATACAAGCGCGGCAATAATGCCTATGATCCATTTTGCAGTTTTGGACATTGTATTAGCTTTCAATATGCCATCGTCATAAAGATAGAATTATGTAACTTATTATGGCGTAACAAATTATGAAATAGAGGGCGGAAAGTCAATCAAAGTCGAGAGATATTGTAGTGTTATAACTCGTTTAGAATATCTAGGTTTCAAGTCGAAAAGTTGTATTAAGTAACTTTAAAGTTCTAGAAATAACGAAGAAACCAAGATTGGAATTATTACTGATTATGAAGGCCCAAGAACGATATTGCATCACGATCTTATAATGAAAGGAATTCAAGAATTGCCTTTCCCGTTGTCGGGGCGGGGAGATTTGAACTCCCGACCTTGGCGCCACAAGCGCCACGCGCTAGTCAGATTTATTGATATTATCTAAGTAGCGTTGTGCTCCACGCGCTTTAATCTGTTTTTCTTTCCTTGTTGCTTCAGCTCTAGTTACAAATTGTTCGGTGTGAATTATTTTCCATGGAATGCCACTTCGAACCGATTTCGTTTCTCCCGAGTTATGTTCTTCCAAGCGGTTCTTTAAATTCCCCCGTTGAACCAACATAGTACATTTTTGTCTTTTCACTTCGAAGCACATATGTGAAAAACATTGTCGGGGCGGGGAGATTTGAACTCCCGACCTCTTGGTCCCGAACCAAGCGCGCTAGCCAGGCTACGCTACGCCCCGATACAAAAACATCTTCTTCATCAATAACTTAAACAACTTTTATTTCTTGAACTCCTGACCTTGGCGCCGAAGGCGCCATGCGCTAGCCAGGTGGAGTTTATCCCGCTAACGGCGGGACTACGCCCCAATTAAAATTACATAACATAATATAGCGAACGGATGCTGGAAAATCAATTTGGTGGTAAAGGCTTTTTGTGAACAGATCGGAATTCTTTTTTAATGAGTTCCGCAATTACACTCCAGTTTGTCTCATCATTCACCAGGATCCATCTAATTCGTTTGTCCGCTCGAAACCATGTCAATTGCCGTTTAGCGAAATGGCGTGTATTCTGTTTGATGAGGCGGATCATTTCATCTTTCGTTATCTTCCCGTCGAGAAAATCGAACACCTCTTTATAACCAACCGTGTTCAGTGCGTTTGCATCGCGCGAATATCCTTTATCGAGCAGCCCGCGAACCTCCTCAATCAATCCTCTCTCTATCATCTCATCGATGCGTCGTTCAATTCGATGATAAAGCGCTTTCCGCTCCCATTCCAATCCGAATTGTACGGTTTCAAATGGAATTTTTATTTCTTGAACCGAATGTAAATCGGAAATTGGTTTTCCGGTCGTATAATATATTTCTAATGCACGAATAACTCGCCGCACTTTTGTTACATCCATCTTAGCCGCTGAAACTGGATCGATCTTTTTCAAACGTTCAAACAATATTTCAGAGCCTAGTGTTTGCGCTTCAGTTTCAAGCTGCTCGCGAATTTCCGCATTTTTACCTGGTCCCTCAAAGAATCCATCAATGACAGCGCGAATGTACAAACCGGAACCACCGACAAGAATCGGCTGCTTGTTTTGCTTCAGAAGTTCTTCAATCTTCGTACGTGCTTGTGTACCGTATTCCCCTGCGTTGTAATATTGATCTGGATTAAGAATACTTATAAAATGATGAACAGCACATGTGAGTTCTTCTTGTGTCGGCTTAGCCGTTCCAATATCGAGGTGTCGATAGATTTGTCGCGAGTCTGCCGAAATGATTTCTCCACCAAGCTTTTCAGCAAGAAGAATCGAGAGTGCAGTTTTACCCGATGCTGTTGGTCCTACGATAGCAAGAACAAATTGATTAATCATTAGAAGATTCTGGTTCACTCAATACAAGATTGAAAACATATTATGAAAAGTACATTAAAATGCAGGCAACTAACTGCTGACTACTACTTTTCACTCCACCCTTTTTTTCCGATAAGCGGAACAAATTTAAATCCATGTGCCTCAATCGATTCATACTTATCCCTAACACGAGTTATTACCTGAATCGATTGCGTTTCTAAATCTCCGACCGGAATAACAAGCCGTCCGCCGTCGGCAAGCTGGTCGAGCAATGGTTGAGGAACTTTTGGAGCCGCCGCCGTTACAACTATGCCATCATATGGTGCATATTCATTCCAACCCACTGTCCCATCGCCGCAGCGCGCCGCAACGTGATAGCCTAATTTCTCTAACAGCTTGCGCGCTTGTAAATGCAATTCCATGTGCCGCTCGATAGTGAATACGCGACATCCCATCTCCGCAAGAACTGCAGCCTGATAACCTGAACCGGTTCCGATCTCCAGCACTTTTAAATCTTTTCCGACTTGTAATTTCTCGGTTTGAAATGCTACTGTATATGGCTGAGAAATTGTCTGTCCACTTGCAATTGGCAAGGCATTGTCGTCATAAGCACTATTCATAAATGACGGCAGAACAAATTGTTCGCGTTCTACACGCTGCATCGCCTTCAATAATTGTTCATCCTTGATACCGCGCTGACGTAGGAGATCAATCATTTCTGCACGTTCTTTTTCAAATCGATTCATTTATATTTCCGAAAAATAACTTTGATAAAATTCATAGTTGTTGCCCAGTGCGTCATATAACTTTTTTCTGCACCATAGATTGTCTGCACAGGAACAAATTCTATTTTAAAACCGCGGCGCGCCGCTTTAATAAGAAACTCTGTTTCTGCTTCATAGCCGGTCGATTCAAGCTGAACACTCTCAATAACAGATCGACGAATTAACCGAAAACCGCATTGGCTATCTTTGATCTTAACTCCAGTTCGCATTCCTACCAACACCGATGTGACAGTATTAGAAAGTTTTCGGTGAATTGGCATTCGTGTTCCAATTCTTTCACGCCAGCCGATTACAATATCTGCGTTAGTTTTTTGTTGAACAAGAAGAAATTTTGGAACATCTTCCGGCCGATGCTGCAAGTCGGCGTCCATCGTTAGAATAAATTCAATTCCGGTTTGTTCTTTCAAATAATCAAAGCCGGTGTGAAGTGCAGCACCTTTACCGCGATTCTTTTCATGCCGAAGAACAACTGCTCCAACGGAAGTAGCAACTTCTTTTGTTCGATCTGTCGAACCATCGTCAACAACAACAATCATCACTTTGCCGATTGCAGTGCGAAGCCGGCTCACGAGTTCTGCGAGCGAACATTCTCCATTAAACGCTGGAATAAGAACCGCTACTGTTTTTGTTAAAAATCCCATCTCAAGGCATTTCCGGAAGATAAGCAGATTTCAATGCATCGCTGACCATTGCTACACGTTTCATTTCTTTTACATCGTGCACACGGACGATGTTGGCGCCATTCAAGATAGATGCTGTCACAGCGGCGGCTGTTCCTTCTACTCGTTCGCTCGGCGGTAAATTTAAAATTGCACCAATAAATGTTTTTTTCGATACTCCAACCAATAAAGGATATCCAAGGGATGTAAAAGATTTTAGTTCCTTAAGAAGTTGAATGTTGTGTTCATATTTTTTCCCAAAACCGATTCCCGGATCTATAATTATTTGCTTGATGCCTGTGTTCATTGCAGCTTCAAGTCGTTCCCGTAAGAACTGTTTTACATCCTCTGTTACATTCTTGTAACTTGGATTCATCTGCATTGTCTTCGGTGTGCCTTTGATATGCATCAATACGACACTCGCTTGATGCTTCGCCGCGATCGATGCCATCTTCGCATCAAATGTCATCGCACTGATATCATTGACAATAACTGCTCCAGCCTGTAATGCGGCTTCCGCCACATCTGATTTACAAGTGTCTATAGAAATTGGAACGTTTAATTTTTTTACAAGCGATTCGACAACCGGAATAACTCTCCTGATTTCTTCTTCTATCGAAACTGATTCTGAACCCGGCCTTGTTGATTCTCCGCCAATGTCAATAAAATCTGCACCGTCCTCTGCTAATTTCTGTCCATGCTTAATTGCCTGTTCGAGGTCTAGATAACGCCCGCCATCCGAAAATGAATTCGGTGTTACATTCAAAATCCCCATCACGTGAGTACGTGATGCAAGATCGTACTCGACTGCGCCAAAGCGATATTTGAAATTTATATTCATCAGAAAATAATTATTACCATAGCAATCGAATAAGTGCAATGCCGACAGCTTTCACACCCCAAATCATGTTTGCCGGCTCTTTGTCTGTTGTGAATACCGGAATATCCAAAGATGAATGATAATACGGTGAATAGTCAATAATTACAGAATCGGGATTTCCTTTCCACGCCTTCGACGACCAGCCGCGCGTTTGTCTCATGGATTTAGGTTCATTCCACGCCGCCGTGAAAACTGTAATCGCTGGAATTTTTTCTTCCGGCACATCTAGGTGATCAAGATATTTTGGCAAAAAGACATAAGAATCAGTACCACCTTGAGATGGATTCGTCGTCGCTTCCTTCCAAAATCCTTTTTTACCAACATATTCCTCACCAATTTGTTCAAAGAGTTTCAACAAGTTGTAATTGTGCGGAACATCGTTACCTTCAAAATAGAGGCACTTTCTCGTTTCCCCAATTCCAATTTCGTCGTAATTGATAACACCAAGGATATTTTTTAATTCCTTCGCGTGTTGTTTGACATAACTACTTGTCGAATAATATTCACTTCCCCAAACAACAAACCGAATACTTTGTTTCGGCGTTGGAAGAATTTTACTATTCACCATCGTTTTGAGAATACGTGCAACTTCTAATACTCCCGACTCTCCAGAAGCATTATCGTCTGCGCCGGGACCGCCGGAATCAGAATCGCCATGCGCACACACAATATAATATTCATCTATTTGCCCTTGAAGTGTTGCGACCACCGTTTTCGGATTGCCCTGTGCTATAGTTGTCTTGCTCGAAAATCTTATCGAAATAAATATTCCCTTTCCTAATTCTTCACGCAGCCGCTGACCGGCCATATTAGGAATGTTGAATACGGGAACAGGATTTTTATCGGACTCCTTCAGAGTCGAAATCATTGCCCAATTTGAATATGCCGACGAATTCACAGTCACATAACATAAGATACAGCATGCTCCTGCGTCAACTAATTTATCATACATTTTTTCGGACGGATGTTGATCTATCAGTACAGCTCCTCTGCCGATTATTTTTTCGTCAATATCATGAATAGATTTGACAAACGTAAGACGGACGGTGTCCTGCTTTGCGGAAGGCGAATATCCTGCAAGCCATTCATGTTGAATGAGTCCACTGAGACGTTTCGGTTGTTCAATTTGCAGCTGCCAGTCATCATTAGAGTACACAAGCTTCTGAGGATCGCTTATCATCTCCGGTTTGAAACCATAACTTTTGAATTTGTTAAATACGAACAGCGCTGCCTTATCGCCTGATTTTGTTCCACCAAGCCGATTGCCGCATTTCACCAAATCGTGCACGGTTTGTTGAAGACGTTTTTGGGAAACTTTAGAAACGAATTTTGCTTCACTAGAGGATTGTGCTTGAAGCGGTAAAGAAGCACAGACACAGAAAATAAGTGCAAAACCTAACCAGCGTTGAAGTGTCATTCAAAATAAGCCAATAATGTCGAAGAAAAAAGTTTGCTGTGGAATAATACCGAAATCTTCCGAGAGGAGCAATGGAGGTTAGGATAATTAAAGATGCAGAGTATATGAATTTCTAAACAGATGAAACAAACTGCAAATAAGGCGTTTCAAACTATTCTCGCGCTACAGTTTTATTTCTCATGCTTCATCGTGCTAATTTTAAGGTTTTGAATTTTAGTCTTTAGCAAGCCAATCTAATGCTTTGTCAATACTATCGAAGGCAACAGTCTCTTGACCTGAAAATTGGTTAAGAGCTTTGAGAAGTATTTTCTGAACACCGGTAATTCCTACAACAGCTCTCTTATGCACATGCAACTTTGTTTTTGCAGTGGTTCCCTTAAAAATATTCATGGTGTCGGTTGTACCGTATGTACCACGCACATCTGCCAAAACAAGAACAGAATTCTTGGGCATAAGGCGAAGAACTTGCTCAACTGAAGCGGCCTCTGCTTTCAATTCTTCAGGATTCAGATGCGAATAATCTGCATAGAAAATCTTTTCCCCTTCATGGATCATCTAGTGCGATTTCATCTTTATTCCCTCCAATCTGCTCTTGAATTTTGATGATTAAATAATTCATCAAATTGTTTAGGCCTATTTGGTAGATCTGATAACGAGAAATCTCTGAAACAAAAGTATGTATCAGAAGTTCAGCATTCCCTGAACATTTTTAAGTATTTTATCCGTATTGAATGATATTTTTGATATAATTTTCGTATGACCAAGGGCTTTATTGCTGACATGCAATACTTCCGTAGGATAATTTGTTATAAGCAGCGCGGGAATGTCAATCCCCTCTTTGCGTGCTAATCGAATAATCTCAACCCCATTAGTACCTGGAAGAAGGTAATCACAGATCAAGAGATCGAACTTTTCCTCCGAGAGTTTCTTGACTGCAAGATTTCCATCGATGCAGAAGGTGCAATGAAATCCTGCCTTACGTAATGTTGTCAGCAGCAAGGTCCTATAAATATGATCATCTTCTATAACAAGAATTCGTTTTTCTTTTTGTTGAGTGCTGGTCATCTTGATACCATCCCCCGTAGTAGACATTGGACTATATGTATATAATGCTAATTTACCAAATCAGCATATTATTTCCCACTCTTCCATTCCTATAACTTGTAATTTCAAATATATCAGGTGTTTACGACGCGTTTTACTATTCGTATTGCTAAAATGCAGAACGCTGCATTCCCTTCAAATAGAGCAATCCCATTGCAACTATGGCCACCCACCCCTGCACCTTTACTTCACCTTGAAATAATTTTTGCTCAACTTCTTCGACGGTTAATTCGACAAGTTCCATCTCTTCTAAATCGTCTATTATCGGCTTACCTACCTTGTACGCATCAAGTGCAAGGAATAGATGTCCTTTGCCACCGCCGTGGTTCCCGTTAACGGGATAACTGCCGAGGGGGATCCATTCTAATGCTTTGCAACCCATCTCTTCCCGCAACTCTCGCTTTGCCGCAGTAAGAGCATTTTCCCCAGATTCAAGATATCCGCCGACTGGAGCAAGTGAAGTTCCATCGATGGCATATTTTGTCTGATGAAACAATAGAATTGTCTTCTTGTCAGTAACCGGAAGAACAAGAGCATAATCAGGTGAAATAATCCAGGGCCAATCAGTGAGGACCTTACCATCCGGCAATTCAATGGTATGTTGTTCTACTCGTAAGAATTTGTTGAAATCAAGAATAGTTGTTTTCTTAATTGTTTTCCATTGACGCATAAAATATCCGACGTATAAAAGAATTCACACTTATGATAGAAGATATCATTAATTTTCTAAATAATCGTTCACCGCCTGCACTCTATCAATCCATATATCACAAACAAAAAGTCCGACACCGTTCCGTTAGCCTAAAGGAACATTGCCGGACTTTAATTTACTGATAACTGACAGCTAATCGCTGACAACTTTCATTATTTCACTAACTTCTTATACCGCTCGTTAATCCTTCCCCAATGTAGATTCGCAATGAAGTTGTCAATGAACTTTGCGCGGGCAGGACCATCTTTGTGATAATAAGCATGCTCAAATACATCAAGTGGGATTAAAGGCACTGCACCCCAGATCGCGCCATATTGGTGCTCATCAACCAGCGCATTGAGTAAACGACCGGAGTAAAGACGATCGAACAGAAGCAATCCCCAACCGCCAAGCTTCGCAGAAATTGCTGTAGCTTTAAAGTCTGCTTTCCAAGCTTCAAACGAACCAAAATCTTTTTCGATTGCCGACTTAATTTCCGGACCTTTCGATGGATCGCCATCGCCGCCAAGCACATCCCAATAAATATCATGCAATAATGCACCTGAATGATTCCAGCTGAATCGCCGCTTCAACTCGCCAATAATGCTGTAGTTGCCGTTGGCGGCAGAGCGGTCAGCTGTTTCTAGAGCTTTTTCGATATTGTTCAGTGCAGTTACATATCCCTTCTGGTGCGTATTGTAGTGCCAGTCGGTTGTCTCCGGGCTCATAACGTTAGAAAGAAGTTTCTTTGCTTCTTCATCTGAGTACGGACGCTTATTGAACTTCCATTCGTATGCCATATGGTATTCCTTTATAAGAGTGTTTAGTTATTTTCAAATTCAAAGTATAGAACGACAAGGACAAGAAAAGAGTTCCAACGATAAATCCGGATTATTAGAACCTATCTTAAAAACAATAACATAGTCAGTCTGAGTTGGTCGAAGATTGACTATCTCCCAATTCACCACACTTCGACGAGCTCAGGGTGACATTCTATCTAGAATAACCTATTTTTAAGATGGATTCCAAAAAGATCAAATTTCAAACAAGTTCTCAAATTCAATCTGTATAATCGAAATTTTTCTGTTTTATGCAATTTGATATTTGAAAGTTGTCCTCAATATTAGCCCATATTGAGTGTGAGTTTTGCCGCTTCGGTCATCATATCCGGATTCCAGATAGGATCAAAAACTAATTCTACCAGTACATTACTTACACCACGAATTTGCTGAACACGCCGTTTTACATCAGCTGCAATCATCGGTCCCATGCCGCATCCCGGTGCCGTCAATGTCATTCTGATGTAAACATTCGCATCGCCCGGCAATTCTTCTTCTACTTTTACTTCGTATACTAGCCCAAGGTCAACAATATTTACTGGAATCTCTGGGTCGTAACATTGGCGTAATGCATCCCAAATATGTCGATCGGTCACACTCGGCAAAGATGAAACCTCAGCAGTTTTATTAACCAATTCAATTTCTGGTTGTGATATTTTTTTTTCATCTATATTCATTACAGCATCCTGTTACTATCCACAACATCCACCGTCACCGCAATCGCTATCACCGCAGCCGCATGATTTTTGGTCATTTGGATTATCAAACTTGAACCCGCTTCCATTCGGCCCACTGACAAATTCTAAAGTAGCTCCGGAAAGATGCATCAAGCTTGCTGCATCGACATAAACCGTGATGCCTTCAGCCTGAAATATTTTATCTGTCTCTGCGGCCTTTTCATCAAAGCCCAATACGTAAGAAATACCGCAGCATCCACCTTCTTTCACTCCCATACGTAATGCATGCGAATCAGGAATCTGATTCTCTGCACGTATCTTCAAGATTTCTTTTGCCGCTTCTGGAGTAATATTTACTTCTTGTGCCACTGTTTGTTCCTGCTGTTCATTCATCTTTTATCCTGATTTATAGTTTTCGTTGAAAAATATTTTATTCCGTAGATACAATATCCTTTTTTTCTTCCAGTGCGTTCTTCATTGTATGCCATGGAAGAATTGCGCATTTGACTCGCGCAGGAAACTCACTTACACCGGCAAATGCCGCCAGTTTTCCAAATTCTTCTGCACTATTCTCGTTTTTGTTTTCACCGCGCACGAGATGATGAAATTTTTCAAATAATACTTCAGCTTCTGCGCGCGTTTTCCCTTTTAACACCGTGCTCATGACAGACGCAGATGCTTTTGAAATCGCACAGCCAGATCCTTGAAAAGAAATTTCTGTAATAACACCTTTATCCAGTTTAAGATAGATGGTGTAGTGATCGCCGCAGAGCGGATTATATCCATCTACCGAACAACTTGCATCTTTCATTTTTTTGAAGTTGCGAGGATTCCGGTTATGATCGAGAATAATTTCCTGATATAATGCTTTAAGATCAGACATGCCCGAATACCTCTTTCACTTTCTGAATGCCGCGAATAAGAGTATCTATTTCTTCTATCGTATTGTAAAAAGCAAACGATGCCCGTGCCGTTGCCGGAATGCCATACTTCTGCATTACCGGCTGTGCACAATGGTGTCCCGTACGAATTGCTATTCCTTCTTGATCGAGAATCGTACCGATATCATGAGGATGAACTCCATCCAATACAAACGACACAACCCCTGCTTTTTCTTTTGCCGTTCCGATTATTCTCAAACCTTGAATTGCAGCGAGTTTTTCGTGCGCCAAAAGGAGCAGCGTTTGTTCATATTGCTGAACAACATCCCAATCCAATGAGTTCATATAATCGATTGCCGCCGCCAAACCAATTGCGCCGGCTATATGCGGTGTTCCCGCTTCATATTTATGTGGGATATCGTTGAAAATTGTTTTTTCAAACGTCACCGACTTGATCATATCGCCCCCGCCTTGATATGGCGGCATAGATTCAAGAAGATTGGTTTTGCCGTATAGTATTCCTAATCCAGTTGGACCAAAAATTTTGTGAGAAGAAAAAGTGTAAAAATCCGCATCAAGATCACGCACATCAATGCGAATATGCGGAACAGCTTGTGCTCCATCCACCAGCACAGGAACTCCCTGTTGATGCGCCATCTCAATCATTTGCTTAACTGGATTGATGGTGCCAAGTGCGTTGGAAATATGACTTATGGCCGCAATCTTGGTTTTGCCCGAAAGCAAACGAGCGAATTCTTCCAGAACAACTTCGCCATCATCGTTAATCGGAGCAACGCGAAGTCTTGCTCCTTTTTCTTCGCACAGCATCTGCCATGGAACAATATTAGAATGATGCTCTAATCCAGTGATAAGCACTTCGTCACCAGCTTGAACATTCTTTCTGCCAAATGTTGCTGCGACAAGGTTTATTGCTTCTGTTGTACCGCGGACAAAAATAATTTCACGTTCTGATTCAGCATTCAAGAATTTTTGCACAGTCACGCGCGCTGCTTCATATTTCTTCGTCGCCAATTCACTAAGATAATGCACGCCGCGATGCACATTAGAATTTTCTGTGAGATAGTACTTCTTGATTGTATCTATCACCAAATTAGGCTTTTGCGCTGACGCTGCATTATCAAGATACACTAATGGCTTACCATGAACGCTTATAGATAGAATTGGAAAATCTCTCCGAATCTTTTCTACCGGAAAATCGATCCTAGTTTGTTGCTCTATCGTTGAAGTATTTTTCATGCTTGTTAGCTTGAAGTGTGGTTATTGTTTAATCGATCGTGAATGATCCGCTCTACTTGCGAGCGAAATGGTTCAATCGTTATCCGGTTAATCACATCACCCGCAAATGCAGAAGTGAGGATATCGCGTGCAGCATTAAGATCGATACCGCGTGAACGTAAATAGAATATTTGTTCATCATCCAATTGTCCAACTGTGGCACCGTGTGTGCACTTCACATCGTCCGCAAATATTTCCAATTGCGGTTTCGTGTTCATCGTTGCCTCATCGGACAACAGCAGCGTTTTATTCGTCTGTTTCGCGTCGGTCTTCTGTGCATCTTTTCTGACAAATACCTTCCCGTTGAAAACACCCTTGGATGCACCATCCAGAATCGACTTGTACAATTCATGACTGCTGCAGTGCGGCTTTGCGTGATCAATGACTGTATGATTATCAATTAGCTGCATTCCGCTGCCGAGCGACAATCCATTGAGTATGCACTCAGCACTTTCAGCATTGAAACGAGCGGTTATGTTGTTCCGAACAATTGAACCGCTAAGAGAGATCACGTTCGAAGTGTAACGGCTTGCCGCATTCATCTGCACGTGTGTCGTTCCAATATGATACGCGTTGATGCCTTCTATTTGAAACTTGTCATGCTCGACAATGGAATTATCACAAAGCAGTATTTCCGTAACCGTGTTTGTCAGATATGTATTTTTAGCAAGACCGACATAAGTCTCGACAATTTTAAATTGGCTATCGATTCCCGCAATGATAAAATTTCTGGGTTGAGCGGCATAAACTTTCTCACGATCAGTTGCAACAAAAAGAAGTTGAATCGGATTTTCTAGAACAATTCCTCGCGGCACCGAAATAAAAGCACCATCCCACAAAAAAGCTGTATTGAGCGTGGTGAAAGCATTCTCCTCACCCATTACCATATTATTGATGTATGACCGAATTGTTTCCGGATGTTCTCTCGACATTTCTGTCAAACTTCCAGCTGTTATACCTATTGGATGCGAATTAATATTTGATAATTCCATTGAAAACATTCCATCAATGAATACTAACTGCAACACATTATCCAGCATATACCGTTGAATGTCTTTTTTTGTCACTCCATTCAATTCATACCTAAGAATTGGCTGAAATTCTATCGTGGTGATTGGCAAAATGTTTGTGAAGCGCCACTCCTCCTGCCGTGTTGTCGGAAAGCCGAGTTCAACGAACCGGTGCATTGCGTCACGGCGAATCGTATGTACTGACGTTGACTTTGCACCATTCAAACTTTGCTCAAATGCCTCAAATTTTGATTGATACCATTTAATATTTTGATTAATTACCTGCATTATTTTCTCTGTGCTAACTTATACTGTTTGCCCCGCTTCTTCGTGCACCCAATCGTATCCGCGGTCTTCAAGTTCCAACGCGAGTTCTTTACCGCCGGATTTGACTAATCTTCCATCCTTCATTACATGCACAACATCCGGAATGATATAATTGAGCAGCCGCTGATAATGAGTCACGATAATTGTTGCATTTTCCTTTGAGCGGAGTTTGTTCACACCTTCCGAAACGATTCTGAGCGCGTCGATGTCGAGACCGGAATCTGTTTCATCTAATATCGACAACATTGGTTCCAGCACAGCCATGTGGAATATTTCGTTGCGTTTCTTTTCACCGCCGGAAAATCCTTCGTTCACAGGACGATTTAAAAAACTTTCATCCATCTCCACTATTTTTACTTTCTGTTTGATGAGCGCAAGAAAATCAATTGCATCAAGCTGTTCTAATCCTTTGTGCTTGCGAATAGCGTTGAGCGATTCCTTGAGAAAATAGGAGTTATTCACGCCAGGAATTTCGACCGGGTATTGAAACGCAAGAAACAATCCCTCGCGTGCTCGTTCTTCCGGAACCATGTCGAACAAATTATTTCCTTTGTATAAAACTTGACCGTCGGTTACGGTATATGCTTCACGCCCAGCAAGCACTCCGGCAAGTGTACTCTTTCCTGAACCGTTCGGTCCCATTATTGCATGTACTTCTCCTGCATTCACTGTTAAATTGATGCCGCGTAAGATTTCGTTTCCATTTACACTCGCATGCAGATTTTTTATTTCTAGCAAACTCATTTGTATTTATCCTTATTCATAAATATCTATTGATTGGTTGATTGAGCAATTTCATAATTCTAAATCGTCAATCACCAAATCGATAATCGTCATTTACCCAACACTTCCTTCCAAACTCACTCCAAGTAATTTCTGCGCCTCAACCGCAAACTCCATTGGTAATTCACGGAATACTTCTTTGCAAAAACCATTGACAATCAGATTCACAGCATCTTCCGCAGAAAGTCCTCGTTGTTTACAATAAAATATTTGGTCGTCGCCGATTTTTGATGTTGTTGCCTCGTGCTCGGCTTTAGCGGAAGTGTTTTTCACTTCGATGTAAGGAAACGTATGTGCACCGCATTTGTCTCCTAATAGCAGCGAGTCGCACTGGGAATAATTACGCGCGTTCACTGCACCCTTTTTCATCTCTACTAATCCGCGATAGGAATTCTGTCCGTGTCCCGCCGAAATTCCTTTCGAAACAATTGTGCTCTTCGTATTTTTCCCGATGTGAATCATCTTTGTACCAGTATCTGCTTGCTGGTAATTATTGACAACCGCAACAGAATAAAATTCGCCAACAGAACTATCACCTATCAGCAACACGCTTGGATATTTCCAAGTGATCGCCGAACCGGTTTCTACCTGTGTCCATGAAATTTTTGAATTCACTCCGGCACATTTACCGCGCTTTGTTACAAAGTTGTAAATACCTCCGCGTCCTTCTTTGTCGCCGGGGTACCAATTCTGCACTGTCGAATATTTTATCTTCGCATTATCTAAAGCGACCAATTCTACCACTGCCGCATGTAATTGATTTTTATCTCGCATTGGTGCAGTGCATCCTTCTAAATAACTCACCTGCGCGCCTTCTTCCGCAACGATGAGCGTTCGCTCAAATTGTCCTGTTGATGAAGCGTTAATACGAAAGTATGTTGACAATTCCATCGGACAGCGAACACCTTTGGGGATGAAGCAAAACGAACCATCACTGAATACCGCAGAGTTCAGTGCAGCAAAATAATTATCATTCGCCGGTACTACAGAACCAAGGTATTTTTTTACTAAATCCGGATGTTCATGGACTGCATCTGAAAAAGAACCGAATATTATTCCGAGCTCTTTCAGCTTCTCCTTAAATGTTGTTGCCACCGAAACGCTATCAAACACAGCATCCACGGCAACACCGGCGAGCCATTCCTGTTCGCGAAGAGGAATACCAAGTTTATCGTACGTCTTCAGCAGTTCCGGATCTACTTGCGATAAATCTTTGAGCTGTGGTTTTTGTTTCGGTGCCGAGTAATAGACTATCGCCTGATAGTCAATTGGCGGATACTTTATATTCTGCCAATGCGGTTCTTCCATCGTTTGCCAATGCTGAAATGCCTTCAGCCGCCATTCAAGCAACCAAACCGGCTCCTGCTTCTTTGAAGAAATCAAACGAATAATGTCCTCGTTTAAACCGGGAGGTGCTGAATCAGCTTCAATGTCTGTGACAAATCCGTACTTATATTCTTGAGCGGCAAATTCTTCTATGGTATTTGTTTCATTGTTCATAAATTTCTCAGTCTGCAGACCGTCACACAATTTGCTCCAGTGTTGTGTTTTCAAGAAGTAAATTCAGATTGTGCTGCATTTTCCCGAGCGGTTTGCGAATCGTGCAAGCATTAAAGATAGAACAGTCTTCTCCGCCTTCGGCATAGCATTCAGCAATCGTCGGCCTTTCTTCTTCAATAACACTTATGATGCTTGAGACCCGTAATTCATTCGGTTTTTTCGCAAGCGAATATCCACCGTGCATTCCCTGCGTTGAAATAACAACTCCGGCTTTTGTCAGTTTCTGCAAAACCTTTGCGAGCAGTTCATATGAAATATCGAACTTCACCGCAATTTCTTTTGCAGCGAACACTTGTCCTCGCGGATTCATAGCCATGTGCCGAAGAGCGATTAAACCGTATTCCACTTTTTTTGAGAGTTGAAGCATAAATACGACTATTCCAGTCTTATATTACATCAAAAAATAAGAGTCCTTTTTATGACTCTTCCTGTTTAAATATCTTTTTCTTTTTCTATTAAATCAAGCAACGACAAAAATCTCTTTTTTATAATCTTTGAAGAGCAGACATTTTTTTTTATCTTGTTGCTAATATGGAAGTAATTCAAACACTTGACCTCACAAAGCACTATCGCTCCAGTGCATTCAAAACAAATAACATTCCCGCACTCGAAAAAGTTTCCCTTTCCGTTGAGCAGGGGGAAATTTTTGGCTTACTTGGTCCAAACGGAGCTGGAAAAACCACATTCGTTAAACTTATTCTTTCTATCGTGCACCCAACATCAGGTTCGGCAACTGTCCTTGGTTATCCATTAGGACAGCGGGTGTTGAAAGAGTATTGTGGATATTTACCAGAAAATCACCGCTATCCCGCATTCCTTACGGCGGAAAATACATTGATTTTTTTCGGAAGATTGAATGGCTTGCCGGAATCGACCTTAAAAGAGAAAGCACATTCACTTCTCGAGACAGTTGGATTGAAGGACTGGGCAAAGGTCAAGACAAAAAAGTTTTCAAAAGGTATGCTGCAGCGGCTTGGACTTGCACAAGCGCTGATTAACGACCCGAAGATATTATTTTTAGATGAACCAACCGATGGCGTAGATCCTATTGGACGGAAAGAAATTCGCGATTTACTTTTAAATTTGAAAACGCAAGGCACAACTATTTTCTTAAACTCGCATCTTCTTTCTGAAGTGGAAATGATCTGCGATCGTGTAGCGATTCTGAACAAAGGGAAAGTAGTCCGCACAGGGACAATTGCAGAACTGACGACACAGAAACTTGCGTATGTCGTTCAGCTATCTTCTCCTATCACCAATGAGATTCGGGAGCGATTACAACAGACAATTCTCCCCATTGAGTATAAAGATACAAGTCTGATTGTTTCATTGCATGATAAGTCCGAGCTTAATACGGTCATCGATATCCTCCGTGCAGGTGGAATAGGAATTGAAAGTATGAATCAGCAAAAGACATCGCTAGAGGATTACTTCATACAGATCATGAAAGGAGAAAACGGACAGTGAGGTTTTGGGGAATGTTTCGGTTCACGGTTGAAGAAGCAATGCGCAGAGGAACGCTCATTTTCTATTTCATCATCGCAACAATTATTTTATTATTATTAACTCTGGGCATTAGTCATCCCGTGAATGAACCAGATATGGTTACGCTCTTTGGGAATCCACTTGCGCGTTTATCTCAACCGGGATTCAATGTTATCGAATTTCTTCTTATTCAATTGCATTCATTATCTATTTTTTGGATCATACTTCTCGGTATGATCGGTGTTGCGGGATTGATTCCGTCAATGCTCGAGAAAGGAATGATCGATCTCTTTCTTAGTAAACCCCTTACACGCGCTGAATTGCTGATGGCGCGTGCACTTGGCGCCGTCTCCGGTATCGTCATCAATCTTATCTATTTCTTTGTCGGTGTTTGGCTTATCTTTGGTTTAAAAGCCGGAGTGTGGCACTGGGGATTTCTTTCTTCTACTATTTATGTGGTTTATGCATTTGTCTGTTTCTTTTCCGTCGTCACTATTGTCGGATTAATAACCCGGAGTGCTGGCTTTTCAATTATGCTGTCTTTTGTTTTCACTCTCATTTCGTGGGGACTTGAAGTGAGAGAAAACGGATTATATAGACTCTGGGACAATGTCGTTTATCATCGTTTACTTGATACACTTTATTACCTGACTCCGCAGCTTGATGCTATGCTCGGAAATTCTACTCGTGTAATTGGCAAACTTCCCTATATTCCCAATGCACCTGATTTTACTTTTATGCCGTTCGTTTATTCCTTCTTCTCAACTTGCTTACTCTATTTTCTTTCAATCTGGTATTTCTCACGGCAGGATTTTTGATTTCAGAACACCTCTCTTCTCTCAATTTGTTTGTGATACGTTTTCTCTCTAATTTCTAAGAGAAAAAGGAATTGTTATCATCGAACTCTATTATGAAATACGATACTGGCTCGAAGGTACCTATACCTTACGGATCTTGATTGATTTCTTTGATCTGTTCTTTAAGATTGGACCATATCTTCTCATCAGCATAGCATTGAATGTTACCACTCTACGATACTTTAGAGATAAAAAAATTCTTTTCTCAACAAAAAGCGAATTGGGTTCCATCATCCTCGCTTCAGCTATAGGCATTATTTCTCCGTTGCCAACTTATGCGGCAATTCCTATTGGTCTTTCACTCATGGCAACTGGGATTCCATTCAGTGCTGTAATTGCATTTGTTATTTCCTCCCCGCTGATGAATCCCACTATTTTCTTTCTTACTGCAACTCAGATTGGAATGGAAATGGCAATCGTAAGGACTGTGACCGCATTTATAATAGGAATGTTGGGGGGATTACTCATTATGAAAGTTTTCAAATCACTTTCTCCGCTTAAAAAAATGCCAATGACTAATCAAAATACTCCACGCAGACCACTTTTTGTAGACATTTACAAAAACACAATCTATGTTGGAAAATACTTTCCCATTGCAATCCTGCTTAGTGCCGCAGTGAAAGCATTAATCCCGCCAGAAGCTATCAGATCTCTTCTTGGAAATAATGCTAAGATGGGAACCTTGATCGCAATCGGAATGGGTGTTCCATTCTATTCGTGTGGTGGAGCGGCAATTCCGTTTATTGAGACCTTGATAGAATTGGGCATGAGCAAAGGTGCAACTCTAGCTTTCTTCACCGCAGGACCTGCAACAAAGCTGGAGACTTTATATTCCTTTAAATCCTTATTGGGTACAAAAGTTCTAGTGTTCTATTTAGTGCTTACGTTGATATTTTCATATATTGCTGGTGTGATTTATTCTTTCTTCTAACCTAAAGGCACATCATGCATTTCTTTAAAAGCAGAATCTTTAAATTTTCATCGATACTTATTTTATTTTCATTCTGGATGTACTGGGATTTATCACAGGCTTACGACAGCAGGAGTATTATCTATAAATCATTCGTGTTAAATTCAGAGATGAAAACAGCTGCATCCCCGCCCGCAACTGTTTCTATTGTAAGATCAAATGATCCGGCAATAGAAAATCCATGCGGTGTAACGGATGAGGGAATTTCCTATCAAACGATTGCACAAATGGTGCGACGGGCGATCTATCTTGTAGATACAAGTGGATTACGCAGTATGATTAAAAGTGGCGATACCGTACTCATAAAACCAAACATCGTCCAGCAGGATTCCAGCGGAAGCGGCGGTGTAACCGACATTCGTGTCGTGAAAGCATTGGTATATCTCATCGATTCAATCGATCATGGTCATATCAAAATCATTGTTGGTGATGGATCACCAAGAGCATTTACAACCTTCGAAAAAACGAACGCCAGTTCAACCTCATATTGGACTTCTCTATTTGATGTGCCGGGATACCAGAATCTGAAAACTGAGGCGCTTGCAGATAAGATTGATTTTCGTCTTTCCAATCTTAATGGTAATTCCGATACAAAACCATGGCCCGAATTAGACTCCGTTAATGTCCCGGGCGGCGGAAACGCACAGCCGCAAGGCGGTCATTATTATATCCACCAGGATGTTACCCATGCAACTGTATATATCACAGTGCCTGTTTTGAAAATCCATAATCAACCAGGATATACCGGCGCTCTTAAGAACCAAATAGGTCTTGCTGCAAGCACTCGATATGGATTTAACAAAACAACTGGGGTTAAGATCGAAGGCGGTTATCATAAACTGATACATCTTGCTCAGGCACCATATCAATGGCAGGATAAAGAAATTGTCGATTTATGTATTCTTGCGAAAATAAAATTTGCCGTTGTGGATGCAATTACATGTTTGCAAACAGAAAAATCACCGGAATATCTAGATTCTCATCACTATAGCCTGCAAATAAAAAATCGCATAAAAATGAATACGATTATTGCGGGTGTTGATCCTGTTGCAGTCGACAATGTATGTTGCAGATTAATAGGATTGAATCCTGACGATATTGAACATATTACACTTGCAGAAAGAAATGGATTAGGAACAAATGATATAAGTAGGATTACTATCGTTGGCGCCGATCTTTATCAAAACATTACACGATTTAAAAAGGGTCTGTTGCCAAGCAGCCAATTCGGGCAAAGTAATAGAAATTGGCTCCTGAATGGTCCTTATGCCATCCGAGGTACAAATCCTATCGACACCTCATATATTCCAAACGATTCTACTGTTACACCTTCTGCTGGTATGAATGGCTGGAGCCAAAGCGTTTATTTTATCAATGATCGGATTAATTTGGCAGATTATTATCAAGCTCAAGGAGTGAACACAGCTAATGTTGTCAGTTATGCGTTTGCATATTTCAGTGCACCAGCAACCCAATTAGCAGAATTGTGGGTCGGTTCTGATGAAGATTTAAAAATATATATAAATGGGTATATTGTATATAATTATAAGGGAACAAGAGCGTTCACACCAGATCCCAATAATGCTGACACTACTTCGCTGTGGAGCGATATTGTAACAGTAAAAGTTAATAAAGGTCCGAACACGATCCTTGTTAAGTCTCTTCAAAAAAGTGGACGGTACGATTTCAGTTTGAATATTTGTGAGGTTCAATCGGATATCAATTACCGCGGGAATAGAATTGCAGGATTGAAATTTACAACGAGCAGTAACGGCACCTCCGTTCGCAGCGGATCAACACCTGTGATCAGCACCTTTGAGTTACAAAACTGTTATCCAAATCCGTTCAATCCCACAACTACAATTAGATATCATATTTCCAAAACCAGTTCGGTAAAACTCACAGTGTACGATCTTTCCGGACGTGAGGTTGCAACGTTGGTGAATGAAGAAAAACCCACAGGCACATATACCGTTCCATGGAATGCAGCACATCTTTCAAGTGGTGTGTATTTTTCAAAACTTACAGCAGGAAAATTCACGCAGGTTAAGAAGATGATACTCATAAAATAAAACGAGAGCGTTTGATTTTATGAATACTCAATCATTATTTTCACAACGCAACAGTGAGGTGCCATGATCAAAAAGTGTTTCCTCCTGTTTGTTTTAAATAGTATTTTTTTCTCTCTGCTTTTGGCTCAAACAGATACTTCATCCGTCACATGGATTTTCGACCGCGTAGATACAATTGGCGGATATGTTTCTACTCCATTGAACGAACTTCCTGTCATAATAGAAACATCCCAAGGAAAGGCCGCTTATTTTGACGGAATCAATGATGGAATTCTACTCCATTGCAATCCAATTGGCACAGCTACGAAATTCACTCTTGAAGTGGTCTTCAAACCGGACTCAAGTGATTTAACAGGAGACAAAGGCCAGCCGCGATTTATCCATATATGTGATTCTGTGAATAATAATAATCGACGTGTCACAATGGAAACAAGGATTCTGCAAGACCAGCGGTGGATCCTCGATACGTACATCAAAGCATCTATATCAATGTTCCTTACACAAATTGATTCTACGAAGACGCATACATCTGGAGAGTGGCATCATGCAGCAATTGTTTACAGTGAAGGAGTTATGAAACAATACGTAGATGGTGCAGAACAGATATCAGGGTCAGTAACATACCAGCCAATAGACTCCGCAAGTGGCAAAATATCTATTGGAGCACGACAGGATCCACGCTATTGGTTCAAAGGTGCAATCCGTATGATAAAAGTATCAAAACGTGCACTAACACCGACAGAATTTTCTCTTCCAACAATAACAAAGGTGCAGGATGTAGGAGAATACCCGATAATAAATCATCTACTCCAGAATTATCCCAACCCTTTTAATCCCAACACCAATATAACATTCATAATAAAAAAAGAAAGTCTCGTTACATTGAAAGTATATAATGTGCTCGGTCGTGAGATCACAACATTAGTGAATGAAATTAAGTCTGCCGGAACATATGCGGCAACTTGGAATGCGTTAGCATTTAATAGCGGTGTATATTTTTGTAAAATGCGGGCAGGAGTTTTTTCTTCCACGTTGAAAATGGTACTGACGAAATAACTTTTTCGCTTTTTAGATAGATAAAAATCGGATACTCATGATATCCGGTTTTTTTGTTACCGCCAATTTGATAGTAAACTGATTTCTACCTACCTTTTTGCCAACAACGAGGGCATTATGAGAATCGGTATTACGTGTTATCCAACATACGGCGGCAGCGGCGTTGTCGCAACCGAACTTGGTAAAGCGCTTGCCAGCCGAGGACATTCAGTTCATTTCATCAGCTACGCAATGCCAATGCGTTTGAGTGGCTTCCAGAATAATATCGTCTATCACGAAGTGGAGATGACGAATTACCCCCTGTTCGACTTTCCCCTCTATACGCTTGCTCTCAGCAGTAAAATGGTGGAAGTGGCACGATACGAGAAATTGGATCTTCTGCATTGCCACTATGCAATTCCCCATGCCACAAGCGCATATTTGGCAAAACAGATTATGGGCGATCACATAAAAATCGTTACGACTTTGCATGGTACCGATATTACTCTCGTGGGATTAGAACCGAGTTTTTTGCCGATTATGAAATTTAGTATCGAGCAGAGCGATGGTGTAACGGCAGTATCTCGATTTCTTAAAGAAAAAACTTTAACCAACTATGGTATTAGCAAAGAAATCGAAGTCATTCCGAATTTCATCGATACCGCGAAATACAAACGGCAACCATCGGATACGTTATGTCTAAAGTGTGCGTCGGAAGGTCAAAAAGTTTTGATGCATACTTCAAATTTCCGTCCGGTAAAGCGCGTAACGGATGTGATTCGGATTTTTAATGAGGTGCAAAAGAAAGTACCAAGCGTTTTAATTTTAATTGGCGATGGTCCTGACCGTTCGCAATGCGAAATGTTGTGCCGCGAATTTGGAATTCAAGAGAAAGTTCGCTTTCTCGGGAAACAAGTAGAGTTGGTGCCAATTCTTTCTGCCGCTGATCTTTTCTTAATGCCAAGCCAGTCGGAGAGTTTCGGACTTTCCGCGCTCGAAGCAATGGCTTGCGAAGTGCCCGTCATTTCCTCCAGCGTTGGTGGATTGCCTGAACTTCAAGTGCATGGCCAGACAGGATTTATTGCCGAGTTTGGTGACATTGATCGAATGGCTCGTTACGCAATTGATTTGCTGACAAATCCAGCGAAACATAAACTGTTCGCAGAAGCAGCACGCAAACGCGCAATCGAATTTGAATCCTCAAAAATTATCGGCCAGTATGAACAGTACTACGAACGCGTTCTCGCTGGTACAACAACTTCTGGGAAATAAAAAGGATTTTAATAGGACTTTTCAGGCAGGACGAAGCCGGGCATACTTCACAATCAAGGTCTTCGTTCCATAACTTTCAAACTGCACTATGGCTTTTTGCGCTTCCCCTTTTCCGATGATATTCGTCACACGCCCGCAGCCAAATATTTCGTGTTTCACAACTGCACCACGTTTAACATCAAAATGTTCCTGTGATTCCGATTCATAGTCCGGCATGGCATCACCAAAGAATGCCGCTCCTTCACTCTTCTTCTGATGAGCCGCTCGTCGTGCCGCAGATGTCGGCTTATCGAACTCAAACACTGAATCAGCCGCCGCTCGCTGACGCTGGACTTTCATGCCGATACGCTCGATATTTTCTGTCCCTAACTCAAGAAGAAATCGAGATTCACTTGGATAAGTAACATCACCAAATCTATAACGAAGATTGGTATGAGTTATGTACAACTTTTGTTCCGCTCTTGTAATCCCGACATAAAACAATCGCCGCTCTTCTTCTACATCTGAAGATTCGATCGTGCTGGAATAAAACGGTAAAAGCCCTTCCTCTAATCCCACAATCATCACTACAGGAAATTCTAATCCTTTTGATGCATGAAGTGTCATCAATGTTACAGCATTGTGTTCGCCTTCCCATGTGTCGATATCGGACACGAGTGCTACTTCTTCAAGAAACGATTCGAGTGTGCCATCCGGTTTGTCACTGCTGAATTCAGAAATAGCTGAGAGTAATTCCTGCACATTCTCCCACCGTCCCATTGATTCAGTTGTGCGTTCTTCCCTAAAGATTGATAAAATTCCCAGCTCATCTACGAGAGAACGCGCCCATTCGCTGAACGTCATCTGCGGACGTAATGCCTGATACTTATCAATAATCACTCTGAATTGTGACAAACTATTCTTCGCTCGCTCTGTCAACTCCACTATTTCATCAAGTCGTTTTAAAGAATCAAATAACGCAATTGAATGCTGCACTGCAAACCTCTGCAGATGCTCTATTGTCACATCACCTATTCCGCGTACCGGATAATTAATGATACGCAACAGACTTACTTCGTCTGTAGGATTTGCAAGTAGACGCAAGTATGCAAGTACATCTTTAATTTCTTTGCGCTCGTAGAACCGCGTTCCGCCAATAATTTCATATGGAATCGCATTTTTTCTAAATGCTTCTTCCAGCGCACGCGATTGAGCATTTGTTCGATACAGCACCGCAAAATCTTTCAGATCAAGTTTGCGGCGGTGGCTTTCCTGCTGGATAGCACGTACGATTTGACTTCCCTCTTCACGGTCATCGATGCACTGAACAACTGTTACCGGTTCACCTACCGGATTAGCAGTCCACAATTTTTTCTTCAATTGTTCTTTGTTGAAGTGAATGAGTTCATCTGCCACAGATATGATAGATTTTGTGGAACGATAATTTTGTTCTAATCTAAAAAGCTGACAGTCAGGATAATCTTTTTGAAAATCCAAAATATTGCGGATATCCGCACCACGGAAGGAATAAATGCTTTGAGCATCATCCCCAACAACCGCAATATTTTTAAACATATTGCCGAGCAGCCGGACAACCTGATATTGTGCGCGGTTCGTATCTTGAAATTCATCTACTAAAATGAACTTGAAGCGATGCTGATACTTTTCCAGCACCCCTTTTTTCTTCTCAAACAGTTCAATTGGTTTTATCAGGAGGTCATCAAAATCCATAGCGTTGCTGCGCTCAAGTGTTTTTTGATACTCCGAATACACAAGCGCTGCCTTCTCATCGAAGAGTTCATGCGCAGTTTCAGCAAATTTACTTGGCGAGAGATATTGATTCTTCGCAATACTGATGCGCGAGCGAATCGCTACTGGATTGAATTGTTGAGTCGGTAAATTCAGTTTCTCCATTACTTTTTTTATTGTGCTAAGCGAATCATCGGAGTCATAGATTGTAAACGATGGCGTGAACTTCAGATGCATGCATTCTTTTCGAAGAATCCTTGCGAACATAGAATGAAATGTACCCATCCAAAGATTGCCTGCATCATCACCCACCAGCTTGATGATGCGATTCTTCATCTCTTTTGCAGCTTTATTTGTGAATGTGAGCGCAAGAATTTGATATGCTGGAACACCACACTCCATTAGGTAAGCTATGCGGTATGTGAGGACGCGTGTTTTACCGCTGCCCGCACCGGCGATGATCATTACCGGACCATTGGCAGCTTTCACTGCCTCTATTTGTACAGGATTGAGATCGTTGAGAAATTTCATCACACACTTATTTTAGTAAGATAAAATGGTAAGGAATATTTGCTAGGAGGGCAAGAAGAAGGTGATTTCTTCTTTATTTAGTTTTAAGTATAAATCTTTAAAACTTAAATTTCAGATTGAAGATTACAAGATGAAGAACGATGATTTACAAAATCCTAAATCACACCGGTAATGCGCCTTCGAGTCGCAGGAGAAATTCTTTTGTTTTTAATCCAGCCGCATAGCCGACAAGCTTTGAATTTGCTCCGACAACACGATGACACGGTACAACAATTGGAAGCGGATTGGCACCATTTGCTTTGCCTACTGCTTGAAATCCTCGCTGAACGCCAACACGTTTCGCAAGTTCTTTGTATGAAATCATTTTCCCGTATCGAATTCGTTTCAGCTCCGACCAAACATGGCGTTGAAATTCCGTTCCCACCGGATCGAGCCGGCTGTGAAACTTTACAAGCCGCCGATCAAAATAGCGATTCAACTCATCTATGATCTGACGATTCTTTGTCGACGTTTCGACGAGTTCAGCGCCATCGAATTTCTTTTGCAGCCATGCGAGAAATTCTTTTTTCGTCTGAGCCGGAATACTAATTTTACATACACCTGATCTTGTTGACGCGACATGAATGGTGCCAATTTTTGAATTAAACGATGAATAGTAGATTTTTTCCATGTTCTCTCGCAGTTCTAAAGATACTGGTTCCACTTGTAATCAAATTTCATCTTCATCCTTACGAAAGTGAAACTGATTCGTTGTTGAATGGTATTTCAAGAAATGATGCAGCCTCAAAGCCGGAAAAAGTATAGCTAAAAGGTATTTGAAAGGCAAGCACTCTCTGAATTCTTTCCATCTCTTCTTGAGAATAATCCTTGACAGAACTTAGAAAAACGCTTTCGCTTCCATCCGCGCAAAATGGATCGGCTGTCCTCCTCCTTCCTTACGTCCGTTGTAATTAAGCGACAATTGCAAGTTAGCCGTGATGCGGTAATCGAATGTCAACTGCCACAGATAACTCTGCCCCACTGTTTTTCCAGCAGTGAATTCATAGGGCAATGAAGCGTTTGGATCGGTGATATTTGTCAACGATACTTCTTCCCGTTTTAGTTCTGCACGCAATTGTCCAATACCAGGAAACGATTGTACAATCCTAATTCCTTCTTCATTAATATCTGCTGTCGCATTTTGTCCGCCAAAATAATTTATTACTTCCGTTACACCGAAATTAAAGCCGATTTCCCAATTCAATGCAGGCCGATAAGAAAAATCGGAAAGCAGCGCATCGGAAACTATATCTCGTTCCTCCGATGATTGCGTGGATGCTGTCATTTGATCAATTTTGTTAACAAAGTCTGTCTGGTTACTGATCTCTTGCACAAGTTGTGATCGAATACGTATGGACCGTTCCTCCTGAAAGGTCTTTTCTATTGACGAGACAAGCTGTGTCAATCCATATCGTTCGCTGTAGCGAAAACGAAATGACAAGTCGGAGTTGTTCTCAAATAGAAATACATCTTGCGTGATTTGCTGTGAACCAGCGAGCGTCGTTTGATCATTCAGAAAATGCGAAAAATTGAGTAAGTATATTTGTTTCGTGTCCGTATCTTTACTTCTTTCATCCACACGTAAATATGTTTCAGTTGAAATTGCCCGTAGAGCTTTGCTTAGCCATGTTGATGCAACCGGGACCAAACGTGCCGGCTGCAACCGCAAACGCATACTCGCCTTGAGATCTGCAACCGGATAAAGCTGGTCACTTGGTATATAGACGATGATATAATCACCATCGAAACGAGTGAGTTCAAAATCACCTTCATCCATGATTCCGTTATTATTTACATCACCGAGGTATTTATAATTACCGCTTCCTTTCGTTACACGAACGAATATCCGTTCTAAGCGCGCAGAACGTTGATCGGAAAATTCATAATAGAGATCGGTTTCTACGGCACGTTGAAAAGGAGTATAACGTGTTTGGGAGCGAACCAATACACCGTCTGAGTTAAAATTTCCCCGGCGCTTGAATTCATCCGTAAACTCTACATTACGAATGCTCAACGTGAGCGAACTTGATAAAGACTTCCATCCGTTCAATTGCCAATTGTAGAGTTGTGTTAGTGATTTGGACGCACGGTTCATTGTTCCAGCAACAGCACTATCTTCGGTTCGTATTTGATATTCAGCGGAGGCAGTCATCCTCCAGAAATCAGCAGTGACAAGGCGTGGTGCAATTTCAAGAAAGCGAAAACTGTTCTGACGCATAGAATCTTGTCCAGTGGGTGTAGCAATACGTTCTTCCGTTTCAATACGAAGACTGGGGCGCCACTTAGTTATCTCATATTCCACTATCCCGCGCTGACGAGTCCAATGCGATTCATCCTGTAAGAGTGTATTGGATGTGTTTATCATTTCGATCTGGTACTGAGCATTTGGCAAACTCGAATCTGCGATTCCCAGATTGATTTGCGTTCTTGCGGAATGTACTTCGCCTGGACGATTCAATACACCATATGTTACCGCAGTGTTTATGCTTCGTGTTGGAAGATATGCCAGAGAGAATTCCTGAATTTCTTCATTGGCAACTGCTGCCTCGCTGAGGTTCCATTTCCTATTGAACTCCACTTCATTTGCACGATCCAGCGGAACGAAGCGTCGATCGACAAACCGCTCGGAGACATGCGCATCCACTTCACCTATATTCTTTCCGCCTATGAGAAGTCGTTTTGGATTGTAACGAGCGGTAAAAGAAAACGCATTACCTTGGATGCTACTAGAATCTTGGTTGGCAAATCTGTTTTGATTAAAATTGCTCATTGCATATTCACCGGAAACAGAAAAATCTGATGTGAGAGAAACCTGACCGTTCACTTCAAAAATTTGATGAAGCTGCGGCATCGGCAAAAACTGCAAAGGAAGGTAGCCGCCCTGTCCAATTCCCGCAAACTGAAATTGTCCAGCAGCAATACGTACATATCCAGCGGAAGTATCAGGCACCACATTCACAGGTGAAAAACTTACCGAATAGATTGCAAGTGAATCTCCGGGTGCATAGATAAGTATCGGATAATGCTTGCCGTTAATAAGCGTATCCTGCAAAATATATTGACCTTTAACACTATCCACTCTTGATATTCCAGAGATAGATGCTTTCATTCGATCGGCTCCGCTTTGACGAAGGATAGCGCGAGTTGTGTCGTTCAGCGTTACATCAATTGGGGAATCCGGATCATCTGCTTCCTGCATAAACGACGCGTTCAATTTTAATTTGCCGCCGAATATTTTGCTACTTATCGTGCCTGCAACAAGATTGCGAACAAATTGTTGATCAGTATATTCAAAATCGATTGTAATTCGTGATGCGTTAGTAATCAATCGACGGCTGGAGAAGGTCACTTCTCCGCTGGCATAATCGATAGTATAATCATTCACATCTCCGCGCGTCATTAATTCACCGTTCAAATAAACTCGTTCACTTCCTGCAATAATGATCAAACGATTTTCACCATTTGCTCCTGTAAGGAGGTACGGGCCTTGGACACTTTCCATTCCTTGAAATTGATTTGTGTTGTACTTGCCGCGTGCTGTAGCTCCGGTAAAGGACGCTGAAGCATCGATATCAGAACCTGCAATCTTTTCGAATGATGCAACCCCACGCGCACCTTGCAATTTGCGATTTAATCGTCCAAACTCGCCTCCTTCTTTCTGATCTATCTGTAAATTAAAATCTCCGAGTGTAGCAGAATACTGCGGATTTTTTATTTCAACATAAACTTTATCAACCTCGCGAAGTGTCTGAGTTGTACCTTCGGGTTGAATTGGCGAATTCTCATCTGTAAGTGCTGCCGTTACGTCAACATCCTGGGCAAGTTTACCAGCAAGCTGCATACGAAAACCGGAATTCAATGAAAGGTCTTGATTGGAGCCCACAGAAAAGCCTCTGACGATCGATCCACTTTTTTGCAGACCCGGACCGAATAAATCTTCCGTGAGTAATCCTTGCGACGGCTGTAAGATAAGGGTTTTATTCTCTCCTACAGAATCCCTGCGTATTTCTAATTGCCGAAGCGCATATTCACGTTTAAAGCTGATTGGAAGAGCACGGAATGTTACCGTCATTCTGTGTAGAATTGTGTCGGAGATTATTTGTTTGAGTTGAGCTGAAGAAAATAAAATTTGACCAAAACGATAATTTATTCTGTAATCACGTTGGCGTATTAAATATTTTATTGAATCGATAAGTATGTGCTCGCTTCCTTCAACAATAAATTCTTTGGGAAGTTGATAGACTGTATCAATTTTGTTGACTATAAGAGTAACGGAGCTGTGACTAAAAGAAGTCATCGTTCCGAAAGATTGCGCGGAAAGACGGGTTGAGTGAAACAACAATACAAGAACAACGATAGAAAGCCAATACTTCATTGAGTGTGTTGAGGATATTCCTAAAAATAGATTTGTTTCAATATCTCATAATTTCCTCCTAAACGCACTATATCGTCTTAATCACAGATAGACACAAATATGTTTATTGCAAGATAATGAAGAGAATTAATTGTTACAACTTTTTTGTAGAGAAAGATGCATGTTGAGAAATCCTTATCGTTGATTTCTGAAAGATATCGGAGAATCGCTTTAGGACTTTTTCACTTCAACATACTTCAAATCACCAGTTCGAAAATGGACCCAAGTTACAATCAATAGCGTCATCACTCCACCGAACACAGCCGAAGGAACAGTCCCCATCAATTTTGCGGCAAGTCCCGATTCAAAGCCGCCAAGTTCATTCGATGATGCAAGGAATATCTCATTCACCGCCTGTACCCTGCCGCGCATTTCATCGGGAGTCATTACTTGTAATATCGTTGCTCGAATAACGACGCTGACACTATCGAAAGCACCGCTAATGAAGAGCATAGCGACCGAAAGTATCATCCACGGTGAAACAGCAAATATTAGAATGGAGATACCGAATCCTGTAACTGACAGAAGCAAATTTTTCCAAGCATGCTCCATCGGAGAGAAACGAGTCAATAAGAGCAATGTAAGAACAGCACCAAGCGAGGGTGCTGCCCGAAGAACTCCTAATCCCTGTGCCCCGACATGCAAAATGTCTTCTGCATAGATGGGAAGAATCGCCATAACTCCACCGAACATCACTGAAAATAAGTCAAGCGATATAGAATACAGTATAATTTTTGTTTTGAAAACAAATCGTATTCCTTGCTTAATACTGGTGATAATTTCATCCTGATCATTCAATTCCTGAACAGGTTTATCTTCGATCTTCATAAAAAGGAAAAATGACGCAACCACCATCAAAACAGCAACCAGTAAGGTGTTAGCAAATCCACTCCATGCATAGAGAAATCCAGACATCATAGGGCCAGCAATAGCACCAACCTGCCAAGCAGAGCTGCCCCATGCAGAAGCATTTTCATATAAAGGTATAGGAACAAGAATGGCTCGAAGAGATTTTGACGTCGGAGAGAGAAATGCCCGGCATAAACCGATAATAAAAATCGTCAGATAGATTATAATAAGAAAAGACGCTTGTGAAATATTATCTTGCTGACGTGCAATAATCTGCAGTATTAATGAACTAACTGCAATACTCCCGACGCTCCACAGGAGAATTTTACGTTTACTATTCTTATCTGCAATATGGCCGCCAAAGAGAGAAAAAGAAATAAACGGGATCGCCTCAACAAGTCCAATCAGTCCCAATGATAGTGGATTGTGCGTAATGCGATATAGTTCGTACCCAATGGCAACTTCTTGAGCAAGAAGCGCCAGTGTAATAAAAAAAGATCCCAAAACAAGATTGCGAAACTCCAGGTATCGCAAAGCCGCATAGGGATCATTTTCTTCAGATAAGATTTTTAATTTATTCATCGCTTAATAAAATAAGTAAGCTCGGCTGCATTTCCAAGAGACACATTTGTTTTCTTGATATTATGTTTATCTGGTTCAATTATTTTTTCTCAATTACAAAGAAAAAGCCCGTAAGCATAATGCTCACGAGCTTCTCTGTGCCGAAGGGGGGACTCGAACCCCCACTCGATTTGAGTCGAACTGGATTTTGAGTCCAGCGCGTCTACCAATTCCGCCACTTCGGCGCTTCGTTTATTAAATATATCAAGGAATGGTTTGCGAAACAAGTTTTTTCTTAGCAATGGTTTTTTGACTTTACGCGCATATTTGGATAAATTTTCAACAAGAGAAAAAGAATTCTATGACTAACTGTATTTTCTGCAAAATTGTTTCCAAAGAAATTCCGTCGGAAGTTCTATATGAGAACGACCATGTTATTGCCGTTCTCGACATCAATCCAATTCATTTGGGTCATGCGCTGATTCTTCCGAAAAAGCATTGCAATGATTTTTTAGACCTACCAGAGGAGACATATCACTCCATTCTTCAGGCAGCAAAAATTGTCACACTTGCGTTGGTGCAGAGTTTGAAGCTTGAAGGATATAATCTCTTTTCCAATAATGGCACTATTGCCGGGCAATCCGTATTTCACTTTCATCTCCATATCACACCACGATATCGCAATGACAACATTAGATTCGTTCTCAATCTTAAAGAATATTCCGGCGGCGATATGAAAAAGTACGGGACGATGATTCGGAAATTTATCAAACCACCGGCATTATAGAGAAAGATGAAAACCGATGACACACTATGTTAAACTCACACCGCCAGCCACAGGACAACCAATACAATTCGTGAACGGTAAACTCAATGTTCCGGATATGCCCATCATTCCATTTATTGAAGGTGATGGCACAGGACCAGATATTTGGCGCGCATCACAACGTGTATTTGATTCTGCTGTTGCAAAAGCTTACAGCGGGAAGAAAAAGATAATTTGGTTTGAAGTATTCGCCGGTGAGAAAGCGAACAAAATATATGGTCCCAACACTTGGCTCCACGATGACACACTTGTTGCCATTAAAGAATATATTGTTGCTATTAAAGGTCCGTTAACAACACCAATTGGCGGCGGCATTCGTTCTATTAATGTCTCATTACGACAAATGCTGGATCTTTACGTTTGTTTGCGGCCTGTGCAATATTTTACCGGAGTGCCATCGCCTGTGAAGCATCCGGAATTAATCGATATGGTCATCTTCCGAGAAAACACAGAAGATATTTATGCGGGCATTGAATGGAAAGCTGGAACACCGGAGGCAAAAAAAATTGTTGCATGGCTGCAAAAAGAAATGGATGTGAAGAAGATTCGGTTCCCCGAAACTTCCAGCATCGGTATTAAACCAGTCTCCGAGGAAGGAACAAAGCGCTTAGTTCGCGCGGCGATTCAATATGCCATCAAGAATAAGCGCAAATCTGTGACGTTAGTGCACAAGGGTAACATTATGAAATTCACTGAAGGCGGCTTCCGAGATTGGGGCTATGAGCTGGCGCAAAAAGAATTTGGCGGTACGCTTATCGATGGAGGTCCATGGGTGAAGCTTCCTGATGGAATTATTATTAAGGATGTTATTGCAGATGCATTCCTTCAGCAAATTCTCACGCGTCCTGCTGAATACGATGTCATCGCTACACTCAATCTTAATGGCGATTACATTTCCGATGCGCTTGCTGCGCAAGTCGGCGGCATTGGCATTGCACCTGGCGGCAATATAAATTATGAAAATGGCTTCGCAGTCTTCGAAGCAACCCATGGCACTGCACCAAAGTACGCTAATCAGGATAAGGTGAATCCCGGTTCTGTCATTCTCTCCGGTGAAATGATGTTGCGCTATATGGGCTGGAATGAAGCCGCTGATCTCATCATCAAAGGACTCAATAAAAGCATTCAAGCAAAGATAGTTACATACGACTTTGCACGGCTCATGGAAGGAGCTAAAGAAGTAAAGTGCTCAGAATTTGGCGACGTAATTATCAAAAATATGTAGTCAATGATTAATCTTTTCAAGATCTGCAATTTTTAATCAGACTTCGTTTGATACATTATCAGATCTTCGGCCACTGGAAAGATAGATCCCCAAAACCTCAAACCTGCTTAGCAAACGTCTTATAATTACTAAGTGATAGTATTCCTTTTGTAGAATCTATAACTCCCTTTTTCCGTTCTGATCATTCTATTTCCTTTTCTTACAAAAAACACGTTTTTCCCTTTGTTTTAGCTTTCTCTTTTTACCTCAAAACAGTTAAATCAAATCCAGCAAATGGCATATTACCTGTAACTTTTATGATATTGCCATAAGGGGATAAGAAGTGTATATTAGAACTAGTTCTTATTGAAAGATGTTAGATTACAAATAGTTATGGGTATATAATAATACATTTGATTGCGTGTCTATGAAGAAATTAAAGCCAGTGGTGGGAGAACTTACATTTCTCTTTTTATTGATTATTTCGCACCCTGCTGCGGCACAAACCGCAACATACAAAGACGTCGCTGTCATCATCGATAGCTCCAGCGGTATTTCAGACAGCATTGGAAGATACTTCGCCAATATCCATAATATTCCAGAAAAAAATCTCATTTACGTTATAGCGCCAATGACCGAAGAAATTGACAGCATGCAATTCGAAAATCTCCGACAACAAATTGAATCTCTCCTAATTTCTCGAAATCTGAAGGACAGTATAAACTATATTGTTACTACCAAAGGTGTACCTCTGAAAGTAAAACGAAACGGATTAAATTCGAATTCTTCCGTCGAAAGCGAACTCTCACTGATCCTCGGTCCGTATGCCTCATATATCGGCAACTCTGGTTGGGTTAATTCCCCGTATTATAATCAACAATATGATTTTACCAGGGCTAAATTTGGAATTTATCTTGTGACTCGTCTCGATGGATATTCCTTTAGTGATATTAAAAATTTAATCGATCGTTCCTCCTCCATCTCCCCTTTTATTCCAAGCGGAGCAAATTTTGTTCTCGACGAAGATCCGACATACCAATTACTTGCTCCGGATCTGAATAATAATATGAACATGGCGGCAGATTCTTTACTTGCAAGAGGACAAATAGTCACTCTTGATAAAACTACTACTTTTCTGACCAATCAGTCAAATGTCCTCGGTTATGTTAGCTGGGGAAGCAATGATTCAAACCACACAACCAATGCGATACCACATAACACATATCTACCGGGGGCAATTGGAGAGACTTACGTTTCAACTTCCGCACGCAGCTTTGCCTATCCCCCTGTCTATGGCCAATCTTTGATCGCTGATTTGATCGCAGAAGGTATCACCGCCGTAAAAGGATATACGTATGAACCTTACTCCAATACGATCACAGACGTCAGTATCCTTTTATCAATGTATGTAGATGGATACACTGTCGCTGAATCCTATTATGCCGCGACAAAATTCCTTTCATGGATGGAAGTAGTAATCGGCGATCCAAAATTCAGGATCATATCCACTCGATTGCCAATCGATGGTGATCCGTTACCTGTTCAAATAACTTCTTTCACCGTCGCCGCCAAAGACAATAATGCATTTCTTTCGTGGAGCACTGCTACTGAAACAAACTGCTATGGATTTGAAATTCAACGCAGTCGTAAATCACAAACAACAATTGACAGCAACAATTGGACGAAAGTGGCGTTTATCGCAGGTGCGGGTACTAGTAATTCGGAACATCATTATTCATTTGAAGACTGCCTAGGATCACCAGGTAAATATTCCTACCGAATAAAGCAAATTGATAATGATGGAGCAATAACCTTTTATGGCGAACGTGGCATTGAGATTGTGAATGTGAATAAAAAACTCACATTAAACGATAATTATCCCAATCCCTTCAATCCTTCAACAACGATTAGTTTCTCCACTGTAAATGATGGGCCGACCTCTCTCCGTATTTTTAATATTTTAGGACAAGCTATCGCTACTCTCTTCAACCGCACCTCGTTAGCGGGAGAAACCCATCAAGTTACATTTGATGGAGCGGCATTCCCCTCAGGAACGTACTTTTCCAGATTGGAATCCGGAAATCAATCGATCGTAAAAAAGATGATTTTGTCGAAATAGACCTGCTAATCGACCTTTCCCATTCAATTCGTTAATAAAATCTGAATCAAATCAGTTTCTTGAAAGACTGAGCATTTTTCAGTATCATACTGTAAGAAATTTCGTAACTAAGAATTGTTATGGCTCAAGCTCCATTACAAAATCCTCTTCAACAAGAAGAAAAAGATACAGATGTTCTGATTGAACAACCGGCAAAAGTGGTTTTGTTCAATGATGAAATTCATTCATTCGACGAAGTAATTGGACAAATCATTAAAGCCACTGGTTGTGATACTGCGAAAGCAGAAGCGCTGACCTGGGAAGTCCACACAACCGGCAAAGCGATGGTGTTTGAAGGACAGATGGACAACTGCCTAAAAGTGTCACATATATTAGAAGAGATTGCGCTTAACACACAGATTGAAATATAGTTCTTATGACTTCAGCCGAAATCCGAAACAGTTTTTTAAAATTTTTTGAAGAACGCGGGCACACAATTATTTCAAGTTCACCAGTTGTTCCATACGACGACCCAACACTTCTGTTTGCAAATGCAGGAATGAATCAATTTAAGGATGTATTCCTTGGCAATGGTAAACGCTCATACAAGCGCGCGGCAAACACACAAAAATGTATTCGTGTCAGCGGCAAGCACAATGACCTTGAAGAAGTCGGACGCGACACATATCACCACACATTCTTTGAGATGCTTGGCAACTGGTCGTTCGGAGACTATTACAAGAAAGAAGCCATCGCGTGGGCGTGGGAATTGCTGACAAAAGTCTGGGGACTGCCCAAGAACCGCCTCTGGGCAACAGTGTATAAAGACGACCAAGAGGCAGAACAACTTTGGAAGACTGTTACCGATATCGACCCAAGCCATGTTTTACGCTTTGGCGAAAAAGATAATTTTTGGGAAATGGGTGAAACAGGACCATGCGGGCCATGCTCTGAGATTCACATCGACCGCACACTTGATGGAACTGCAACCGCAGAAATGGTAAATGCAGGTATCCCGGAAGTGATGGAGATTTGGAATCTCGTTTTTATCCAATATAATCGTGATGAAACCGGCAAACTTACTCCCCTGCCGGCCAGGCACGTGGATACCGGAATGGGATTCGAGCGCGTTTGCGCTGTACTGCAAAATGAAAAGTCAAACTATAATACAGATCTCTTTACACCAATTATCGAATCCATCGAAGTCTTAGCGGATAAAAAATATAGCAGAACACTACCGTCAGATCCACGAAGCGTATGGACTGATATAGATACTGCTATTCGCGTTATAGCTGACCATACACGTATGTTATCTTTTGCAATTGCCGATGGAGCTGTTCCTTCAAACGAAGGCCGAGGATATGTATTAAAACAAGTTCTTAACCGAGCTGCTCGGTTTGGTCGCATTTTAAATTTTCACGAGCCTTTTATCTATAAGATTGTGGATGCTGTCGTGAAAACGATGGGCGATGCTTATCCAGAACTCGTTCAGAAACAGACAATTATAAAACACATTATTCAAACTGAAGAAGAAAGATTTAGTAAAACCGAAATGAACAATTTGGGTTTGGACTATTTCTATCGAAATATTGTTGGTGAACCAATTCGAAAAGTTTTAATACAGAATGGTACTATTGATAGAAACTGGCGTGTTGATGATCTTAAGTCTAATGGAAATACAATCATTTTTTTGAGTCCCACCATTTATTCTCCCAATGAAGTTAAATTAACTATTAGCGAAGAATTAAAGCGCTTGAATATAGTTTCTATTACTGGCGAGGATACCTTTAAACTTTACACTACGTACGGTTTGCAAACAGAAACTACCCAATCACTTGCAAAAGATATCGGTCTTTCAGTTGATATTGAGAAATTTAATGAATTAATGGAGAAACAAAAGGAAAGTTCAAGAGGAATAGGTAGACCTAACGACGATATAAGTAATCGCGAATTGATCCATTTTTCCGAAGCAACACGAAAAGATGAAATTAAATCGTTTGAAGTTGATGACTTAGAAAATAAGTCAACATTTTGTGGATACGATACGCTTGAGATTGAAACTCAAGTATTACGTACACAAGAAAATATGGTCGTTCTTGCAAAGACCCCATTTTTCGGGGAATCTGGAGGACAAATTGGAGATAGGGGAAAAATATTCATTCAAAATAAAATTATTGAAATTATTGATACGCAAAGAAAAGGAAATATAAATATTCATTTTCTGCGCACTCTTGCTACAGATTTAAAAGAAGATACCTGTATCAAGGCACAAGTTGATAAAGAACGCCGCCTTTCCATACAACGTAATCACTCCGCCACGCATTTACTGCATAATGCACTGCGCCGGATTCTTGGAACGCATGTGCATCAAGCCGGCTCATTGGTTGCACCGGATTATTTACGGTTCGACTTCGCGCATTTTGCTAAGCTGTCCGATCAGGAACTTGCCGACATCGAATCACTCGTGAACGAGAAGATCAAAGAAAATATTCCGCGCACTCCGGGTTTGAATAACATTCCATTCGAAGAAGCGAATAAGCTTGGCGCGTTGATGTTCTTTGGCGATAAATACGGCGACTTCGTCAACGTGATTCAGTTCGGCGACTTCAGTATCGAGTTTTGCGGCGGCACACATGTCAATAACACCGGTGAGATCGGCTACTTCAAGATTTGCGAGGAAAGTAGCGTTGCAAGCGGCACTAGGCGTATCGTGGCGGTAACGGGTACGTACGCACTAGATTATCTTATCAAACAAAAGCAAGAATTCGAAGCTGGATATAATTTTGCTTTTAACCAACTTGAGGAAATATTCAAATCACAAATTAAAGATATTAAAGAGCTTCCACCCATTCCCAATCAGGCTTCTCCAGAATTAGCAAGTTATTTTACACAATTACACAAAAACAAAATAATTCTGCAAAAAGTTATTGAACAAGACAACGAGGAAAAGAAGAAGCGGGAAAAAGAAATTGCCAAATCCCGTTTAAAATCACTTTCCGGTTCGATGGATGAATTGATTGCCTCTGCTGTTACAATTGGGGATATCAAACTGGTTGCAGCGAAAGTATCTGCCGCTTCAATCGATGAGTTAAAAAACCTTGGCGATTCGCTTCGATCAAAACTTGGCAGCGGCGTCGGGCTGCTGGCTTGTGTTATTGAAGATAAAGTTCAGCTCGTCTGCGTCGTTACAGATGATCTCGTTGCCGCGAAAATAATCGAAGCCGGAAAAGTTGTCGGGTCAATCGCTAAAATTGTCGGAGGAGGAGGCGGCGGACGTGCGCATATGGCAACTGCCGGCGGAAAAGATGTTTCAAAGTTAGATGAAGCACTTGCACAAACGAAATCGGTTGTGGAATCTTTTTTAAGAAAGTGAATAGAATCAGATGACAACCTTTGAACAACTTCTGAAAATCAAGCGTGACCGAGGTGCAGGATATTTGCTCCTCATCGATCCGGATAAAATTGATCCAAAGAAACTGCCTGCTTTTATCCGCGAAGCAACGAATGCAGGAACAGATGCTTTTCTTGTCGGCGGCAGTCTCATGCTCTCGAATGAATTCGACAAAACTCTGGCGATCATCAAAGAAAACACGAAAGCGCCGGTTATAATTTTCCCCGGCGGCGTATCGCAGGTTTCTGCTGAAGCTGATGCGATTCTATTTCTTCTGCTCATCAGCGGGCGCAATCCGGATTATCTTATTGGCAATCAAGTAAATGCTGCTCCGATTATTAAACGAATGGAACTTGAAGCTATTTCAACTGGGTATATGTTAATCGACGGCGGAAATGTAACTTCGGTAGAATTTATGAGCAATACGAAACCGATTCCTCGTGAAAAGACGGACATCGCTGTCGCGCACGCGCTTGCGGCAGAACTCATTGGATTGAAATTACTCTACTTAGAAGCAGGCAGCGGTGCCAAACAATCTGTACCTGATGCGATGGTAAAGAAGGTCACAAAGTATTGTTCACTTCCGGTCATTGTCGGCGGCGGAATACAAACGCCGGAAGAGGCAAAAAATAAAGTGAAAGCTGGCGCTTCATTCATTGTAACTGGAACCATCATCGAAGAAAATTCACACAGTTCAATCATTCAAGAATTCGCCAACGCAATTCACACATCTTAAGTAGAAGACACGATGGGGCTGCCAATGACACTATCCATAGATAAAAAGCTTTCACGCAATAAGTTCATCAGTGATTCGCTTAGAGAAAGCAGCGACACGAAGCTCCGCATCTTACAACAATGTTCACCGGATATTTCTAAGGCGGTGGATATTATTATTAACGCATTCAACAACAAGAAGAAAGTGCTGCTTTGCGGTAACGGCGGCAGCGCGGCAGATGCACAGCACCTCGCAACAGAGTTTGTGATTCGCCTCAGCCCTCTTATTAAACGTCCTGGTCTACCGGCAATTGCACTCACCACTGATTCGTCTATGCTGACTGCCGGCGCCAATGATCTCGGTTATGATAACGTCTTCACCCGCTCTATTGAAGCGCTGGGCAACGAAGGCGATGTGATTATTGGAATTTCTACAAGCGGAAATTCTAATAGTGTGAACAATGCATTTAAAAAAGCGCGTGAGATGAAATTGGCTACAATTGGTTTTCTTGGTAAAAATGGCGGTAAATCGAAAGACCTTGTTGACCTTGCCATCATTGTTCCATCAGACGATGCACAGCGAATTCAAGAAGGACATATTACTATCGGTCATATCATTTTTCAAGAAGTTGAACAGGAAATGTTTGGTGAAGTTAAATGAGATTTTCTGATAACTGATTACTGATAATTGACAACTGATGCCGCATAAACGACAACAAGATTTGCTAATTCCGCTGCTCACCGTCATCTCAGATGTAGTTGCAATAGAAGCGTCGTTTCTTTTCTCATACTGGCTCAGATTTTTTTCGGCACTCACGCAGTACATTCCTATTTCGTACGGCCTTCCGCCATTAGAAGCATACATTAAAAGTTCTCTTGTTGTTATTCCTGTGTGGTGTTGGTTGTTTAACACACGTCATTTATATCTTCCACGGCGAATTACATCTTTCTCGGACGAATTTTTTGCCATCGTGCGTGTTGTTGTACTCGGTATGTTAGTTGTTATGGCGGGCGCATTTTTCTACCGCTCATTTTCATATTCACGCATTGTATTTTGGATCCTCGGTCTTTCTGCAGTAATGTTTATCTCCATCGGACGATTTATTCTCCTGAAATTTGAACAGCGGTGGTATGCTCATGGCAACGATTTGAAACGTGTAATAATCGTGGGAACAAGTTCTATCGCAAGTAAAATCTTTCGGTCTCTTAGCACACATCGATCACTCGGATATGAAACTCTCGGTTATTGTTCCGTGCAGGGCAGCACAGAAAACGCAATGGAGCATATTCCATACTTAGGGTCCATTGCTTCTATACCGGATTTAATCAAGACACAAAACATAGATGTCATATTGATTGCATTTAGCGAAATAGAACATTCACATCTGCATGATCTCGTCCGCGACTGCCAAGGATTGAATGTAGAAATGATGATGGTTCCGGACATTCTTGAGTTGATAACCAGTCAAGTTCAAATCAAACATATCGAGGGAATTCCATTCCTCGGCATTAAAAGTCCTACGCTCAGCACATGGAATTTTATCGTCAAGCGAACATTTGACCTGCTCTTTGCATCACTTATCCTCTTGCTCGCAAGTCCGATTATTTTCTTGATTGCAATTCTCATTAAGCTTGGCTCTATGGGGCCAATCTTCTATTTACAGGAACGCGTAGGTTTGGATGGCGAAGTATTTAAAGTCATTAAATTCAGATCTATGCGCGCTGATGCTGAACAATCGACTGGACCGATCTGGTCAAAAAAAGATGATCCAAGAACAACGCAGCTCGGCCGATTTCTTCGTCGCTTCAGTTTAGACGAACTTCCTCAGTTGATAAATGTTATCAAAGGCGATATGAGTATTGTTGGCCCTCGTCCGGAGCGGCCGCACTTTGTGGAGAAATTCAAAAATCAGGTTCCACGATATCTGGAACGGCATCGCGCAAAAACCGGCATGACGGGCTGGGCACAAGTCAACGGTCTGCGAGGTAATGCTTCCATTACCGAACGAACAAAGTACGACATTTATTACATCGAACATTGGTCGCTTGTATTTGATCTGAAAATTATTCTCAAGACTATTCACACCGTTCTTTTTGGTGATGATGCATATTAAATCAATATTCAGAACTCAATAAAAAAGAAAATAATATTATTCATTTATACTCTTAATTTAATCCTATGGTTGCTGCATTTATATTTCTCTTACATATTGTTCTATGTGTTTTTGCCTTTTTTGAATATAAAAAAGAAGGCATTGGTGAAGGGTTTCTTGCAATAGCTTTCGTTGGTATTGTTTTTGCTGTTGGCTGGACAATTGCTGCGATCCTAACCAATCTTCTATTTGCGCCAGAATGGTTTATTAAATGGTATTGGCAGCCGCTGGATTCTTGGGTGTGGCGATGTATCAGAAAAGAAATCAGCCGTGATACGATTTCTCTTTTGTTCCTTACAACAATGGAAATTGCATTTTATTACTTTTATTTTCTGACAGGACCAAATCAGGATAAGGGGAAGAAAAAAGAAGCAGACACTCCTACTACTTCAACTTAAAGGAAAAGGTAATAATGCAGGATTGTTCCACTTGCGGAAAAGACGACCCAAGTGGTTCAAACTTCCAGAAACGGACCGCTTTCATCGCGGCTTCTTCCAAAAATCGATTCGCCTTTTGCTCCGGTTGAACAGAACGCACCGTCCCATCAGGAAAGACGACTGTGAGAATTCGAACTTGCGCTGAGACAGTTGCTCCTTGCGGATATTTCGGTAATTCCCCGCTTAGCTTGCGGCGAGTCATTCCATGAAGCCATTGCATTGAAAACACTCCACTTCCATCTCCATCACCGCCTTCTCCTGATCCAAAACCATAAGGCGTTGTTCCAGCAGATGGTTTAGAAGAACCTCCAATTCCTGAACGATCAACTCCGCTTGGCGGCTCACGCGATTCTCCACTGCCGCCTGCAATATCATTATGATCTGCCGGAGCGTCTATATTGCCCATGTCATTAGGATACATCGTCCTATCGTCTGCTTGAATTTTATCTACGCCAATCTGTCCCGGCAAAGAACTCAAACTTTCTCCAGGCCGCCGTTCTCCCGGAACACCTTGCTTTTTAGAATTTGATCGGCTCCGAAGAGTCGTTGCTGGAAAGGATTCATCAATTGAACTGACATCTGAAATGACGGATAGATCTTGAAGAATCGGATATGCTGACATACCAACTTCCACATCGCTTAATGAATGCGGAAGCTCAATTTCGGAATAAGTGAAAATACGGATAAGCTGCTGCCGTGGAGGATTGAAGGCTTCTGGATCTATTATTAGTCGCAAAGAACTAAGAATGGCAAGTGTAAGCGCGACAGCAAGAATAAATGCAAGCGACATTTGTTTTTTATAGATGCGCTGCAATTCTTTTGCACCGTAAGAAACTCTTCCCAAGTGCGGCGATACATTCACATTTGCTCCTTAACGCCGCGCTTCACACCCATAACCGGCATTACTTGATTTGCCTCATACTCTCGTTCACTCAAAGAAAAATCGTTTCTCGACAAAGTAAAAATGGACGAGAGAAATACCTCGAAAACATCTATCTTGAATGAACTTTATCGATGATGTAATGCGCCTGCAATTCCTCTGCAAACGACTGCACTGCTTTCTCGGCTTCATCACGAGTCGGATAACGTCCGATGCGAACAGTGTACCAATCGCCGCCATTCATAGGAACCATTTCAACGAATGAAGGATACCCGGAGATCTCTAAATTTTTTGCCGTCTCGAGTGCTTTATTCTTTTCGCGATAGGCAACAACTTGAACAGTAAATTCACCAACCATCTCGCTGAGTTTTGAAACAGATTCAGTCTCTATGGCTGCTTCACTCCTTCTTGCTGCCTTTGATTTTTTCGCAATCGATTTTTTTGCCTTTGCTGCAGGCTCCTTGACGGCTTCAGGCTCCTTCACACTTTGGGATTCTTTTCCAACTTCTGCTTTTTCTTCTACAGGAGTCGTATTGATCAGTGCAACTTCATTTGTATCCGCCTGCTTCTGCGCTTGAATAGGTTGCTGAGTCGGTACTTCAGGTGGAAATTGCTCTTCTTGCATTTGTACTATCGGTTGCTGCTTCTTACCCCATAACTTTAATATACCGCGCTGGTTTAAAAAATACACGCCGGCTGCTGCAATACAGAGAACAAGCAATAAGAGCAGAATTATTTTTCCTCCACCTCCTCCACTGCTTCTTTTAACAATCTTTTTCGTCGGGGGAGCCGCCACAGGCTCTGCCTGCGTTTCTTCAAACCCGCCCTCATCAATGAGATTCAAATCTGGCATTGAATAATCCTCCTTGTATGTTTGGAATGTGTTGCGTTCACGAACACTTGTTCTTCACCATTTTATTTGTACATCTACGTGCATCGTTAATGGAAATTCTTTATATCCACGCCATATTTCAAATTGTGAATCTGTTAAATTTTTTATTCCAGCTGTAAGTCTTAAAAAATCAATTGGTGTATATTCACCGCTCACATCAACAACTACATACTTTGAAAGTGTTGCCGTACCGGCAAGATTAGTTGTTCGCTCTCCTGCAAACCTCACATCTGCGCTCACCGCCATCGCCGTTCCAAATCTATGAATTGCAGAACACCAAACTTCGATCGCAGGTGCATAAGGAATTTTCCCGCCTAGAAAAGAATCATTCGTAGAACGGAGAAAAATATTAGAAGCAAAATAATCATTTGAGTTCAACTTTGCAACCATTTCCGCACAGAATGTTACGATTATTGCCCGCCCTCCATATGCCAGTATCCAGACACCTTGATTGGAGGAATCTGAAAACATCGGCAAATCACGAACAGATTTTACATTTAAGGATACACTGCTGCGCACTGCCTCTGTCCAATTTGATTCTATGCCAAGCTCGCCCGCACCTGTAATGTCTTCATGTTTAACAATTGAAGCGGCAGAAAGAAATCGGTTTGTGAAAATGTTGGATGTCAAAGTCATCGGAACTACCATCTGGTCGAAAGATACAAATACACGATGTTGGGATGTTATTTGATAGCTTGCCATTAATTGCGGGGACAGACGAACTAAATCTTGCCCTGCCATTCCTTTTGCCCAATATAAATGCAATGATCCTTCGAAAAGAATACCGCCATACCAATAATTTTGCACGCCCGCTGACAAATCCATAAACGTCAATCCGCCTGTGGCGAACATGAAATGGAGCTTTGTATGAACAGGAAGAGATGCAATCGGGAATGAGGTTTGGTAATTCAAATCTAATCGAGTATCATTTGTTGAAATAGATGAATCCGATATATCCATATTTTCGAAAGAAATTCCGGCTGAGTAGGGGAAATTATTCAATGTCTGATTCTCTAATTCCGCCTGCAATTGGAAATTAGAAAGCGTTCGTTGAAGATTCGGTGTTGCTGAACCGTAGAAATGAAATGACTCACTCCGATAACCGAGTTTACCATTGAGAGCCGCATTCCGAAATATCGGCTCAGTTGATGTCAGCGTTGTTCCTCCTCTAGCCGTCAAACCACCGCTGGATTGATCTGTATTCGTTGCATATCCTTTAGTCAGAAAATATTTTCCGCCGAAAGAATAAAAGTATTCCGGGAACGACTGCCCAAATTGAAGTTCGGCTTGCGGTGTGAAATACGTTCCAATACTCGCTTTTGCAAATCCTGAATACTTACTTGCTTGTACCTGTGAGTCACTCCCGCGGCTCTTCATTTCAAGTTCCAGCGTTTCGCGATCACGTAGACTTTTTTCAGAAGATTTTAATATTAACTCCTGCACAACGGGAGAATCATCAATCATAATTTTTTCTAATTTCGGTAAATCGATTGATGCAGTTCCGGTAATGACAAATTCCGGCAAATCAAATTTTGGAAGAGGTCGCTGTGTCGTTTTTGTCTGCACCTTGTTCGTGTCCTGCTGTGGTGAACTTATTTCCACATGTCGCACAGCTGGATTTTTCTTTGCATTTTCTATCGGTTCCTCTTGTGCACGTAAAAACGTCATCTGCATGACAAGCAGAAGAATCAGCAATCCCAATACACGAAGCACCGCGCGCACTACCGCTGCTCCATTCTTTTCAGACGTCGTTTTGCTTCTTCAATTACTGAGCTGTCGGTTTTCAGTTTCAGAACCGCTAAATAAGATTCGCGTGCACGATGCGCGTCTTTTGTTTGCTCGTAGGCGTCACCTAAACCAAGATATGCCCTACCGACCCACCGCTCGTACGACGGAAAAACATATTTCACTCGCAGCAAAGCGGTGATTACATTCGTCCAATCTTTCTTCCCGGCAAGCGATGCACCGACAATGTATTGTGCTTCAGCACCTGTTTCATCTTTTCGCGACGTTGCAACCTTCTCGGCTGTAGTTTTTGCGCGATCATATTCTTGCGATTCAAAATACATCCGTGCCTGTGCCAATCGTGCTTCGTCTGCAATAGGCAAATCACTATAATCTTTTATCACACCTTCGAACTGTGCATGCGCTTCTGCATTCCTTCCAAGTGAACGCAATGCTTCGCCTGTTCGCAATTTTGCTCCGGCAATTATCTCAGGGTCTTTCACTTTCTCCTGAAGATTCTGTAAGGTAAGAATTGTTTTATCAGATTTGTGCTGCGCATTGTAAATCTCCGCCGCTTCGAATAAAGATTCACCAATGAGTTTCTCTGTTGCATCTGGCACGTTGGCGGCCCGCTCAAATGCCAGCGCCGCTTCATCGGGACTGCCCTGCACACGGTAACATTTTGCTAATGCATATTGTGCATTTGCAAGAAGCTTTGAGTTGGGATATTTTTCGGTAAATCCGCGGTAGACTGCTGCGGCATCCGAATATTTCTTCTGATTGAAAAGCAGATCGCCTTTCTTCAATTGAAGCTCTTCGCCAACAGGTGAAGTCGGGTTCTCTTTTACAAACTCATCTAAAACATCGACCGCTTCGGCGTCTTTTCCTAACGCTGTTAAACAGTACTGAATTCCTGTCGTGGCATCTGCAACGTAAGGGCTTTTCGGAAATTGTCGCAGCACTTCACGATAAGATTTTTCCGCCGCAACATACTGTTGCATATTGTAATAGCAGTCGCCAAGACTATAATATGCACGCGGCACCAGTTCACTATTAGGAAAAGTTTTTATCAGTTTATTGAATTCCTTAATTGCCTCGCCATATTCTTTCCGCTGAAAGTTGACCCATCCCAACGCAAACTGCGCATCGTCGGCAAGCGACGAGTGCGGCAATGTTTTAATCAATTCATCAAACGTTTTGAATGCTTCGGCGTTGTCACCGTCCTTCAAGTAACTCTGACCCATCTGATAATATGCATAGTCGATAGAAGCACTGTCCGGATACATCCGAATGGTTGCGCGATAAATGCCGGCAGCTTTTTTATAATCCTTCTGAAAGAAATTGGCATCACCCAGACGTAAGCGTGCGTCAAATGCAAACTTGCCTCTCGGATATTCTACCAACAGTCGCTCAAATGATTCGATTGCCTGCGGAAATTTCCCTTGTTTGTAAAATGCCCAGGCAATTCCATACAAAGCTTCTTCTTTCTTCGCTGATCCTGAGCTTTCCGCAGATTCCTTATAGAGCTGTGTTGATGCATTATAATTTCCAAGCCGATACTCCGCTTCCGCCTGATAGAATTTTGCTTCATCTGTCTTTGGATGTTTTGGATATTGCGAAATAAACTCTGCAAACTTTGCCACAGCGTCTTTATAATTTTTCAACTTGAATGCACAAAACGCTGATTGAAAATTTGCTTCAACCTTCACCTCAAATGACGCAGCAGGAACCGCCAGCGCTTTCTTAAACCAAACTTGCGCTTCTTTAAAGTTTCCTTCGATTAACAAACATTCGCCTAACATTTTACAGGCGTCCGGCAGAACATCGCTTTTCGGAAATTCTGCCGCTACGCGCTGGAAGTACGGCTTAGCCCCGCTTGCATTTGTTTCCTCAAAGAAAATACTTCCGGCATCGAACAGGGCATTATCGGACCACTCGCCCTGCGGCTCGCGCTTGACAACTTCGTTAAACGTATTCAGCGCTTTTGCATTTTGTCCGGCAAGATGTTCAGCAGTGCCGCGCCGGTATAACGCTGCATGCCCGAGTTCATCAGATCGATTTGTCAGTCTATCAAAAACCTCGATCGCCTTTGAATAATTCTTCTGATTGAACAAACTCCATGCAAGATTATACGTTACTTCAGGAGCAAGTGCATTTTTGGAATGATCAAGGAGAAATTTCTCATATCGCTTTTGCGATTCTGCAAAATCACGAAGTTTGTAAAATGCCTCTGCAAGCAGGTAATCGGCGTTTGCTAATTCTTCTTCGTCATGAATCTCCGGACGGGATTTAGTGAGCGCATCAATAGCCTGTTTATAGTTTTTTGCATAATAGAAACATTCGCCAATACGAACGTGCGCACCCGGTATTAAACTGCTCTGCGGAAATTCCGCAATCAATTTGCCGTACCACTCGGCGGCTTTTGCATACTCCGTTCGCTTCTGATATGTCCATGCAACAGAATATAACGCATAGTCGCGCAGGCGATTATTTGGATAGTTCTCGTATGCAAGCGTGTAATATTTTAACGCATTTTGAGTATCGTCATTTCGCAAAGACGTTTCACCGATCCAATATGCCGCTTCACCGGCAGATTCACTCTCGCCATATTTATCCAGTACGATTTTAAATGCGGCAATTGCTTCGCTGTTCTTTTTTAGATTAATGCAGGTCTGGCCAAGTTTGAGATATGCTTCCGGTACGTATTTAGAGTTTGGATTATTTTGGATGAATCCGTTGTATTTTGCAGCGGCGTTTTGAAATTGTGCCGACTGGAACAAACACTCCGCACCTAAAAACTCTGCATCCTGCCGCTTGATGCTTTTGGGATATTTTTGAACGAAAGTTTCAAATTGCTGACCAGCAAGCTGGAAGAGACTATCGCTGTAAAGTCCGAAGGCAAATGCATAGTCCTGTTCTTCTGTTACGGATGGAGACGGCGCGGGCGCAATTTCTTGTGCTGATAATGAAAAAAAGAATCCGGATGCTGTGAACAGAAAAAGACACAAAAAAACCAAATAGTACAGATTACTGCCGTGACTTTTATTGCGGTCGAAAAGATTAATTAGACTTATCAATGCGGACTTAAAGTATTATTTTAAACGATACCGCTAATGGTCTAATGTAATGGAAAGCCGATTGGAAAGCAAGAACAGCCCGATGGAAACTCTTTTTAGGCTCCGCCTTTTTTGTCGGTGATTGTTTTGCGGTTTATTTCCGTCTGATTGATGCCAGATGACTTCCTTTTGTATGTTCTATTCTTTCCCAAATCGTTTGGCATACACCATCTATGTTTTCGCAGATATCTGTGTTTGTAAAACGCAAAAAGTGGATACCGAGTGCTTCAATATGACTCTGTCGTTCTTTGTCGTACTCTTGGGCGTTTCCAATAAAGTGCGAGTCACCGTCTACTTCGATTGCAAGTTTCAATCGTGGACAATAGAAGTCGATCACGTATTGGTCAACACTGTACTGTCTACGGAATTTAACTCCATGCATCTGTTTTCTCGAAAGTTCTTTCCATAAGATGATTTCTGGCTTTGGCATTGTATGACGTAGAACACGGCGTCTCAAAGTTTGAGATTTTTTGTTGAATATTTTTGTCATCGCAGTAGTTTCAATCACCCCTTTATCCCCTCCTTAGCAAGGAGGGGAAGGGGAGGTTGTTTTTTGTAGCACTTCCGACTTCGGCATGTTATTTCGTAGATACCGTCGTTTCTCTTGCTCGTTTTTTCTGGTATAGATTCTTGCCATCGCGGTTTTGCCCCCCTGCATTTAAGCTTCCCCCTTCAAATTGAAGAGGAGCGTATTACAGTAATATGCATAGCATATTACATAAGCAATGCAGATTCCCATTTTGTATGGGGGGTTCTTTTTTGGGGGGTGGAGAGTTTTAGAACGAGATAAACACTTATAAAATGTCAGATAGCAAATGCCACGGATCATTTTGCCAAGATTTAAGTTTCATCGCAAGAGTAATTCCTTCTACTGCAAGGTCTTTACTTTTGTCCTCTAGGATCAGACTTTCCATGGCAAATAAAGTTCTTTTTATTATCAAAGCCTCACTTTTTTCCCCCTGGGTTAGACTTTCCGAAACCAGAGCCCTTCTTTTTGGCACCATAGATCGCCGTTTCTGCGCCATGATAAAATTTTTTGCGGCTAGTACCTTTCTTTTCACCGCCAGGTCCATTGTTTCCGTGGACTGTTCAGGGGACTGAGTTACAGGTATAGAAATAGAGGTCACGGGTGACACTTTCCTTTAGAAAGACATGATTAAGGTTTTAATTAATTGAAAGATAAAAAATCGGTACAATAAACGCAATCACGCAAACGCGTGTTTTTAAAATATATAAAGATTACAGGGAAGAAGCTAAGGGAATGGATTACAGAAGGAAGAGTTTGTTTGAATTCTTTGCTAGCGGAGCATAATATTAATTCCGCCCTGCCTTCGGCAGGCAAGGGATTTTAGTTGTGGAGAGTTTGGGAACGAGAAGAAAATATAGATTTTACTCTTTTGCAATTCTGACAGCTTCGGTAATGGCGGCTTTGAAAACAGTTTCAATATCAAAACCAAGTCCTTCATCTAATCCGTCTTTTACTAAAAGAAGTTCTGAATCTGTTAATCTGCGATTGATGCGTTGTTTGGCTTCTGCTTGAATCCAACCGACATTGACAGAAAACAAAATCTTTTCATCTTTCATAACCTCCTCCTTTTTTGTTTGACGCCTAGTTTGTTCACGATTACCTCTAAAGCTTATGGCCGAATATTATTCGCTTTCTTTTAGATTACCACTATTAAATTGAACAAGTCTTTTCCAATCAATTCTTCCAGCGACACAAAAATTTCGAGAAAACTCTGATGTGAATTTATTAATAAGTACAGCACGTTCCTCTTCATAATGTTGATTATGTTCTTTGGCTTGATGTCCAATCGGCTCAATAATATCAGTATACAAATTTTTATTTCCACTAATAAAAAACCAAAATTCTTGTCCACATATTTTTAAATATTCTCCATTATCCGTAGTTTTTCTTTTACCATAACAAGATGCAAGAACCGGTTGAACTGCTTTTACTGATTTCGATTGTTTGAGAATTTGGACTGCTTTTTTAAAATGGTCACGTAACGCCTTATACTGAGAACTGTTTCCCCAATTCAATCCAAGCGTTTTGGGCAGGTGTTAATGCGCTATGGTTTCCCGATCTATAACATCCTCAATTGCATCATACCATTGGATTTTATCACGAAGCTTATCGACAACCCGTTTTAATTCTTCTTCAGTAAGTTCACGTTCCAAAGTTTCTTGTGCAACGGTTTGTACATCCCCGACGGTGAGGTAGTAAATGTGCTTGCGTGTGTCCATAATACCATCCTATTTTGTATGCAAAAAGATGTTGTTACGATGCCAAGAAATAGCGTTTTCGTGTGGGAAGATTGAATTTTTTTTAGGCAACACTATCGATTTATTAGGTTTTAATGATTGACGTAAAATATCGAAGTTGCCCATATAGCCGTGTTCTCTTGGAATTTTTTCAATCCTATCGTTAACCTCAATTGTAAAATCATTACGTAGTGTAAACCAACCTACATCAAATGACCAATGATGAAAATGACAAAGTGCAATTCCATTCCAAATATCATCTTTTCCATAGAATCTGTTGGGAACAATATGGGCTGCTTCAACTTCCCATGTTAGGTTATCAGGTGAAGCAATTTTTAATCCACAAATACAGCATCTATAATCATAGGATTGGATAATTGCTTGTCTAAAACCTCTTGAACGTAACAATGATTCTCGTGTCGTTATTTTTGTTCTTTTAGTAGTATCAACAGGATTGTAATTTTTGATCCGTTCCGCTTTCTCTAAAGAGTTTTTGATTTTCTGAACTTCATAGGTTATAATTGGAAGTTCTTGTTTTCTGACGATTGGGATTTTTGAAAGACGAAAAGCCTCATCACAGCCCTTTTCTGTCAGCATCCATTCTCGCTTTCCAGTAATCTTTAAAGTATCTTTTGGGTGTGAAAGTAGATTTTCCTTTGCTGCAGTATCAGCAGCTCTGAATAAAAGTCGATGCCATGCTGGAAAAGTCTTAATTCGTCCTTCTTTTTTCACAATTGTTTGCATGAGAAAAGAACGTTGTTGTATTGATAAACCAAGCAAATCCGCAAGTTCATTTACGAATTCTTGATTACCCGACCCAAATTCCTTTATATATCCATTGCGTTTAAGCAAGGACATTAATAAGACATGGATAACTTCATCCCGATTTGGAAGAGATAGTTCTTTGAAAATCTTACTTTCGTAACTCAATTTAGCCTCCAATTATTTCGCTTTCACACAAAATGTAGCCAAACCTTGCTTAGGTTGCAACGGTATATTCCCGGGTTTAGTATTCAGAGGATTCTTCAAGAAAGACTAAACCGCCGCAACTCCCTGAAGCGGTTTTCTTCTATTCGATCCCCAACAATTTAAATTGGAAATCGTAATTAGTTTTATAGTTATCTGCAAATTTATGTTTTCTTTAATGCCTCCTTAATCCTGTCGGATGTCATTGGCAATTGGAAAAGTCTGACACCGACGGCATCATAGATAGCGTTTGCCACAACAGCTCCCATGGTCACGATGGCGGGTTCACCACCTCCCTGAGGATCAGCATCCTTATTCTCGATGATGACAGTCTCTATCTTGGGGAGCCATGAGAACCTGGGAATCTCATATGTATCAAAGTTGGAGGTTAGGATCTCACCCCCTTTAAAGACAACTTTCTCCGAAAGGGCGTACCCAAGTCCCATAGTGATGCAGCCTTCCATTTGAATGGTTGCCCCTTCGGGATTAATGACGAGACCCATATCCTGTGCGCACACAACTCTTTTCACCTGCACCATGCCTGTCGTTTTGTTGACTTCGACGTGCGCGATCGACGCGACATATGTTCCAGCATCGATCCCACATGCCACTCCAAAGCCTTGTCCGCTTGGACCCTTCATCGGTTTCCAGCCGAATTTTTCGGCAGCAGTTTTAAGGACACGTATCATTTTCTTGTCGGTCAGGTTCTGCAAACGGAATTCAACCGGGTCCACTCCCGCTTTTGCTGCCATCATTTCGATCTGCGATTCTCGTGCGAAGGTGTTTGTGTTGTTTCCCGGGGCGCGCCATGGTCCTGTTGCAAACGGATGTGAGCCCGCAGCGCCAACCCAACTCGAATTGTATACGGTCGTGCAATGATTGGGGATATCATAGAAATGCTGGGCTCCACGTTCGCCAGCGAAATAGACGTGGTAGTCCCAAAAATTGATCTTCCCACGATCCGTGATACCTGATTTAATTTTTACAATCGCTGCAGGGCGAAATGCATCGAAGAAGAATTCCTCTTCTCTGGTGTATGCGACTTGCACCGGTTTCCCTGTCATCTTCGAGAGGCGGGCCGCTTCAACAATTTGCAGGTTCCTTGTCTTGCCGCCAAAGCCTCCACCGACGAAGGGGGTAATCACTCGCACATTTTGCGAAGCGAAGCCGAGTTCTCTGGCGACTTCCTCTTTGGCCGTGAAGGGGTTTTGAGTCGATGCCCACACGGTTGCTTTGTTACCTTCGACTTGCGCGATCGCAGTGTGCGGTTCAATAGGCGAGTGCGCTACATAGTCGTTGAAATAGGTCGCCTCAACTGTTGCCTTTGCTCCATTCTGACCCGCCTGAAGATCACCCTCCTTTGCAACGACTTTTCCCTCGGGGGCAACCTTCAGCAGATGGTCGAAGATGTTCTTGTCATCGATATCTGATTTTGGTACGTCAAATTTCGCCTTGATCTTTGACAGGGAGGATTCCGCGACGTCTGGATACTTGTGGAGAACGGCAATAAAATCTCCTTCTTTGATTACCTGCACGCCTTCTACTTCTTTTGCTTCAGAAATATCCGCATCGAGGAGTTTCGATCCGTGCGCCGGGGGACGCAGAACTTTAGCATAGAGCATTCCGGGGAGCCGAATATCACCAGCGTATTTTGCTTTGCCCGTGACCTTTTCCTCAGAGTCTCTGCGAGTCAGCGACTTGTTCATAATCTTAAATTCGGAAGGTTTCTTGACGCTCACTTTTCCTGTAGGGTGACGTTCGATCTTTTTCCCCTTTACGAGCTGAGCATAGGAAACCCGATTCTCCTTTTTCGTTTTATCGATAACGAAGCCATTAGCCGTTGTAAGTTGTTCCACAGGAATCTTTAAGTGTTCCGAGCCGAGTTCGAGGAGGACATATCTGGCTTCAGCACCTGCTGTCCGAAGTGCTGGTCCGAAGATACGGGTCGACATAGAACCGAATGTCCCCATATCCCAGGGACAAAGGTCGGTATCACCCATTACCATATCGACGGACTCGACTTCCGCATCGAGTTCATCAGCCAGCATTTGACCAAGAGAAGTGACAACACCTTGCCCCATTTCAATTTTTCCTGTGTAGCATGCAATTCGACCGTCTTCACCGATTTTCAGAAAAGCATTGAAATCGGTCGGCGTACTCCTCTGAGGTATTCCTTGTCTCTCTTGCCAGGAAACCAAAGAATCACCGATCGTGAACAGAACGTAGATTCCTGCGCCGGCTGTTTTGAAAAAATCGCGCCGGCTCATCTCCATCTCAGATGGTTGCTCGAGGAACTCCAGTCCTGAGTATTGGTCGTCTTTCATGTTAGTTTCCTCTTTCCATTTCCTTCGCCGCAACCTGTATTGCCTGAATAATCCGGTTATGAGCTCCACAGCGACAGAAGTTGTCATCCATCCCTTCGATAATCTCTGCGACCGTCGGGTGAGGATGTTTCTTCAACACCGAGAAGGCATTCATAATCATCCCAGGAGTGCAATATCCGCACTGGAGTGCATCGTGCTCCACGAATGCCTTTTGCAATGGATGAAGCTTTCCCCCTTTCGCCAGCCCTTCAATAGTTGTCACACCCTTGTCTTGAACATTTTTGAGAGGTGTCGCACACGACCGCACAGCCAGATCATCCACGAGCACAGTGCACGCGCCGCAGAAGCTTTCGCCGCAGCCGAATTTCGTTCCCGTCAAGCCCAAATCAGTTCGCAAGACCCAGAGCAGCATTCGCTCTGAATCAGTTGTCAACTCGACGGGTTGCCCATTGAGTTTGAATCTGATTCTTTCTGTCATGATAAACCCCTACTATTGATTTACTGATTGCCTTGACAATAATTTATACTTCCAATATAGTGTATAGACAAATCTATTTTTCTTTGTAGCTACTTCTGCCAAACAATCGCCTCAATTGAGCAAACTCCATCCTTGCATAAGTGCATCTTTGGTATCAACGAATCTGCATTCATCATACCAGACCTGTTTTGGAAAATTGCGTTACGAGGTGCGAACAACGGTATAATGGTACTTAGTTTTATAGTTATCTGCAAGCAGCTGGAAGCAAGAAAATATTGTCAATATTGAAAAAATATTTCATTTTTCATGTAACTTTTCCTTATATCGAAGATAGTATAGTATAGATATGAGCATGAATCTTCTCACGTTCAATCAGTTGTATCACACGTACGCAAAGGATGTGCACCGGTTTGCGTTCTGGCTGTGCGGCGATACGGATGAGGCGAATGACATTACATTGGAAACGTTCGAGCGTGCATGGCTTGCCGATTCCGAAATACGCACCGAGACCGTGAAGGCGTACCTCTTCACGATTGCGCGGAATCGCTTTCTGTATAAACGGCGGCGGCATAAACGCCACACATTGCTGAACGAAGCAATGCCCGATACTACAACGGCGTTAGAAACGAGAACTGAGCTTCAATCGGAATTGCAATTAACATTAGAGGCAATGCAGCTATTGCCGGAGATCGACCGAGCGGTGTTGATTCTGCGAGCGGAAGAGGGATTATCATACGAAGAAATTGCACGCACGACCGGCTTAACTATTACCGCAGCGAAAGTAAAAGTGTTCCGCGCGCGCGCAAAATTAGTTTCTCTATTATCTAAAACCACACCAAGGAATGAGCATGAATGATAATTTGATTTCACAAGAAGTGCCTCAATCTTTTTTTCATCGCGTCTTCGTTGGCAAGCAGGGAATTCGTGCCGGCTGGAGTATCGGTATCTTTGTCCTCCTGCTGGGGCTGTTTACAGCAATACTCATTATACCGACCCAATATCTCCTTGAGAAAAATCATTTATCTATGAACGTGATGCAGCCCTTGCAGACATGTGCTAGTGAGCTTGCCGGATTTCTTGGACTGCTGGCAGCTACAATGGTCATGGCTCGGATCGAACATAAACCTCTCATTTTTTATGGATTAGAAGGAACGCGGCGCATTGTGCGGTTTCTCTATGGATTATTTTGCGGCGTGATCGCTCTTTCAATCCTCGTAGGTGTATTGAATCTCAGCGGTTTGCTTATCTTCGATGGGCAGCAATTGTTCGGTAAAGCAGCACTGTGGTATGCCGCTGCCTGGGGCGTTGGATTCTTATTAATCGGTCTCTATGAAGAATACTTTATGCGCGGCTATATGATGGTGACATTAACACGCGGCATTGGATTCTGGTGGAGTGCTTTTGTGTTTTCCATTCTCTTCGGCTGCATTCATTTTAGGAATCCCGGAGAATCACCAGTGGGAATAGCCGCCGCCGCGCTCATCGGATTTGTTTTCTGCATTAGTCTCTGGTATTTAAAATCCCTCTGGTGGGCAATAGGTTTTCATGCTTCATGGGATTGGGCGGAATCTTACTTGTGGGGAACAGCAGATAGCGGAACAATTGCACAGGGACATTTGTTTGCGGTGCATCCGAAGGGAAATATTCTTTTAAGCGGCGGTGCAACTGGTCCGGAAGGAAGTTTGCTGATTATACCGCTGCTTCTCGTTGTAGCCGCGTTGATGTGGCTGGCATGGAGACGGAATAAAAATGTCATCGATAAATAATTCCATAACACGCGCAATAGACTTAACGATCGCTGCGAATGTAAAAGCGTTTCTTAAACGAGTGAAATGAGTTTCTTTATTTATGATACAAGGAGAAGTTGTATGAAGATAACAGAAGAAGTGATGAGTGATCTGCTGCCGTTGTATTTTGTAAACGAATGCAGCAGTGATACGAAGACGTTGGTGGAAGAATATTTTCAGGAACATCCGAAGTTTGAACAACAATCACGACAGAAGTACAAAGATCTGTTTTCCGAAAAAGATGTTCCTTCATTGATGCCCACTGAAGAAGTGAGAGCATTGAAATCCACACGGCGATGGATGAAAGTGCGATCGTTTGTGCTTGCTTTCGCCATTTTCTGCTCGCTGTGCCCATTTTCATATTACCATACCGACAACGGATCAGCTTTTCTGTTCCTTGAACATCCATCAGAGGCATTGATCTATGTACCGTTTGCCGTGGTATTCTGGGGCATCTATTTCGGCATCAAGCAAAAACTGCGAACGGGGTAATAATATTTAATTTTACATTTATCAGCAAACAGCGGCGTTGTCATTTCGCTTCTGCACGGATAAATCATTCTGCTCCTTTGATACATAATATACTTTTTGCTAAGTTCATAATGGATCGCTTTTTTGGTGGACAGGTCAATTCTTTGCCACTTCATTCGGAATGATTACATGAAAAAACTCTTGTTGCTTTGTTTGTTCATATTGACCATCAATGTCTTTTGTCAAACGATTGATACAGTCGATCTCAAATCCCATTTTGGCGATCACGTGGGCGGATTCAGTGTCTATAATTTCAAAACGGACATGTATATTCAATACAATGTTGAACACTGTAAGAAAAGACTTTCGCCGTGTTCTACGTTTAAGATTCCCAACTCCCTCATTGGCTTGGAAACCGGAGTTGTGCCCAATTCCGAATTTATTATCAAGTATGACAGTGTGTTGCATCCGAGAGATGCAGAAATGTTAAACATAGAGCCGTTCAAATACTGGTTTCAGGATTTGTCTCTCAAGAAGGCTTTTAAATATTCGTGTGTGTGGTATTATCAGGAATTGGCAAAGAGAATTGGGCATGAGCGCATGGCAAAGTATGTCACTCTTCTTGATTACGGCAACAAGGATATCTCGAGCGGAGATGATACGTTTTGGCTGTGCGGCTCCATGCAGATTTCAATCAATGAACAAATTGAATTTCTGAAGAAACTGTATATGCATCAGCTGAACGGATTCTCGGATAAATCTATTAATACCGTCAAAGGCATTATGCTGTACGAATCTACGCCGCAGTATAAACTGTTTGGAAAGACAGGTACAGGCGATTGTTTTGAGGATAAGTTTCTTGCCTGGTATGTCGGGTTTGTGGAGACTGATGCGGGCGCTAGTGTATTTGCGATGAACATCATCGTCGATAGTTTTGATGAATTGAAAAATAACTTCCGGATTGAACTGACGAAGACCATATTGAGGGAATTGAAAATCATTAAATAGAAATTGAGAAGTTCATATGAGGAGATGGAGGTTATGATGATTAGCAGACATTCCGATAAAAATTATCACCCTATCATAGAAGGAATTCGGATTAAGACACTCGTGCTTGGTGAAGCAACACTCATGACAGAGGTTCACTTATCGAATAAAAGCACCCTGCCGCGTCATGACCATCCCTATGAACAAACGGGATATTTAGTTTTTGGAAAGCTCCTTCTTCAAATCGGCGAAAAGAAATATGAAATGAATAAGGGCGACAGCTGGTGCATTCCAAAGAATATTTCGCATCAAGCAGAAACTCTAGAAGATTCAATAGCATTAGAAATATTTTCGCCTCCGCGAGAGGACTATAAGAAATTTTTAGACACTGATGCTGCCGTTCCATAATTGCGGCGCTCAATGTAGAATAAGCTAGAAAATTTTAATGAACCGAATACGATAATGGAAAAAGGATTTTCCAAATGGATAAAACAAATTCAGATAAATCAGGTTTATTAACCGACCTCTCACAGTATATATATGGAACAACAAGATTAGGTGATGATAAAATTTCTTTTGCCGAGCGGGTGAAGATAGCGCGGGCAGCAATGGACTCAGGTGTCTGGTTTCATACCAGCCATACGTATGGAAATGCACTTGAAGTTCTGCGTACAGCTTTCGATCAGGATCGCACAAAAGTCCCAAAGTTAATCGTAAAGATCGGCTGGAATACAGTTGAAGAATTGCGCGATGTCATTCATCAAAACATCGATCCCTTAGGTTTAAAGAGTATCGATATAGGACAGCTCTGTCTTGGCGGGCAACTCGCTGAAGACTTTGCTCATGGAGGCGCGTGTTATGGAACATTTTCACAGTTAAGAAAAGAAGGAACGGTAAAACGATTTGTACTTGAAGTCTTCCCATGGACATCCAATACGGCACTCAAAGCATTGCGCGGCGGTTATACGAAAGATGTAGTTGACGGCTGCATTTTTTATTTTAATCCGCTCCAACGATTTGCATCCAATGAATTATGGAATTTAATAAAAGAGATGAACGAACCCATCATCGCGTTGCGCACTGTTGCAGGAGGCAATGTTCACCGTTTGCGCGATGTTCCCGGCGCAGCGTGGAAAGAATATTTACAAAAGCGCGCTGCTGAAGTTGCACCGATCTTCGAGCGTTCAGGAATTAAAAGCTGGGCTGAGTTTTGTGTGCGATTTGCCTTTAGCTTTCCTCAAGTACGTGCGACTGTTGGTGCGACAAGTCGCTCGGATAATCTTAACGACTTCCTTTCATCATCAAAAAATATCAAACCATTACCGTCGGAAATTCGAGACGAAATTGTTCGATTGCAGTACCGCTGGTCGGATGAGGTCGATATTCATGCAGAACAATGGTCGATGTAAAAAAGGTTTATTACAAAAAAAGACGGATTATTTTTCGTAAAGAAGCACCATTAGTCGACAATCAAATTGAAGATTTTCTTGCTTCAATGTGACGTCCACTTGCGATCATTGGTGCAGTTACAGTAAATTACAGGTTTTGCAGTTTTCTGGGATGAACAGACACAACTCCTGGCCGATGAAGGCCTCATCGGGGCAATCGTTAGCATAATACTTCTTATGTACGCTATTGTATTTGCAGGAACCTTTAACTAAGTAAAAAAATAATATTATACATGTTACCAAACGCTCTGCCATCAAGATAGGCGGGTAAAATAATTTGGAAACAAAGAGACGTTAGTTGCAAAGCAAAGAATGGTCCAACTTTAAGTATAAATCTGATATATTTATTTTATGATTACAGTTTCTTCTTTACAATTTTTAACGATGGGAGTATTCTTCGGTTTAACTGCGGGAATATCTCCGGGACCTTTGCTCACTCTTGTTATTACTGAGACTTTACAACACAATAAAACAGAGGGAATAAAAATTGCAATTTCTCCATTGATTACAGACATACCTATTATTGTTATTACATATTTTATTTTTTCTAAGTTCTCGCAGTTTAATATTGTATTAAGTTTGATTTCATTTCTTGGAGGGATTTTTATTGCTTATCTGGGATATGAGGCCATAAAGTCGAAGGGATTAGATATTAATGTACAAAGACTCAAATCTGATTCTTTAAAAAAGGGAGTAACTGCAAATTTTTTAAATCCGAGTCCATATCTTTTTTGGCTTACAATCGGCACTCCAATTGCATTTAAAGCCTATGGAATAAGCTTAGTTACAGTAATTCTTTATTTTCTTTCATTTTACACTCTATTAATTGGTTCGAAAATTTGTATTGTGTTGATAGTGGAAAGATCAAAAACTTTATTAGATAACAGAGCTTACATTTGGGCTATGCGTATACTTGGAATAACTCTTTTTATATTCGCGATATTCTTCTTCTATGATGGAATAAAAATATTAAGCAATTAAATATAAACGATACCCAGCAGACGGTTAAGATCTTATGATAAGGAGTTGAGAATGAAACCTGCATTAATGATAATTGACTTACAGAAAGCTTATTATGATGATGAAACAAAAAAATCAATGGATAATGCCTGTGGCTTCATAAATGCCGTTATCCCATTATTTAGGAAAAAGAATCTGCCTATTATTTGGGTTCAGCATATTGACGAAGAAGATGGGTCTGAGTCAGGGAAAGTAGGATTTGAATTTATCGAACAATTAAAACCTCATTCCAACGATTATAGAGTCCAGAAGCGATATAGAAATACATTTAATAAGACAAATTGTCTGGAGATTATAAGAAAAGAAAATATAGATACAGTTATTATTACTGGTTATCGTGCAGAATTCTGTATCCAGGGAACATATATAGGTGCATTAGACCAAGATTTAGTTCCAATATTATTAAAGGATGGAATAGCAAGTAGAAATCTTGAGAACTTAAGAATCATTGAAAGTATAAATGAAATTATTAGTTATAAGGCATTGAAAAAAGTTTTAGAATAAGGAAGAATTGAGAACCTACTTTGTAAGTAAATAATCAAAGGTCTTAATATGTTAGAGAGTCAAAATAAAAATCTGATAATCTCGTACTTAGCAATGCGAAGATTGATAGGTATTCTGGGAATAGCGCTGCCTATCATAGTTGTAGCAGGAGGATTTATTCAGGATGGAACTGCTATACAAGGATCAATAAGCGGCTATTATTATACAAACATGCATGATTTTTTTATCGGAATACTCTGCGGAGTTACTCTATTTCTCCTGTCATATAAAGGGTATAAAAAAATTGATGATATCATTGGAAACATGAGCGGAGTGTTTGCTTTGGGAATGATGATCTTTCCGACTTCTATGTTCTCGGGGAAAGTTGTTAAAGTAGGAATGTTTCTTATCAACGATAATATTTCCGAATATATACATTTGGCTTTCGGTGCATTGTTTTTTCTTTCATTGTCGTTCAACTCGATATTTCTCTTTACAAAACGTGGACCGGGTGTTCTTAGTAAAGAAAAAAAGCGAAGGAATATAATTTATCGCATTTGCGGTATCGTGATGATTATGGCAATAGTATGCATAAGTATATATATGATTTTTTTAAGGAATACATCTATTTCAAAAATAAACCCTGTGTTGATACTTGAATCCATAGCATTAATAGCGTTCGGTATTTCATGGTTGGTAAAGGGAAACACATTATTTAAGGATAAAAAATATTAACGGAGACAATTAGGTCTTCATGAATTATTTTATTCATACATGCTTGATCAAAACAGAATGTGACACTATCAAATTATATTTCATGAACGGAAAAATCAGTTATGTATGACGTATATCTTTATGGTATGATTGCTCCGAGTACAGTTTACATTATTGACGATGCTTTTGCTTTTCCTCAACCGAATCAATATGCAGAAATAAAGCAATCTTTTTCTTCGGTCGGTGGCGAAGCCGTAAATTCAGCGATTATGTTATCAAAGCTCGGCATGAAAACAAAACTCGACGGTAATTGGTTAAACCAGAATAATGCTGATAAAATTATAAAGCTTTTGAAACCTTTTAACATTGATATTTCACGTTTAGCAATAAAACAAAATTGCGGTGCCGAGGAATTTGTCATTACCGATAAAAATTCGCGCACAGTATTTGGTAATTATGCTAAATTTCATTCAGGAAATAAACAGTGGAATACCTCTAAAGAAGAAGATATACAAAATGCAGCGATAATTGGTTTGGATCCATATTTCAAGGAGGAAGCATTGAGTACCGCACAAATGTGTGTGCGAAATAAAAAGCCGTATGTCACACTTGATTGCAGATATACCGACTTCATTGCCCAGAATGCGGAAGCTGTAATAATTTCCCATGAATTACGAGAGCAGGCATATCCCACAAGTAACATGTTTGAAGTCTTTGAAAAATATCAAACCCATTGCAATGGTCTAATCATATTTACTTTTGGCAGTGATGAATTGTGGTACGCACGTAAAGGTCAGCAACTGAGAACATATAAACCTTACAACATTACACCGCTTGATACAACAGGTGCAGGAGACTCATTCCGTTCTGGTATCATTTATGGCATTTTGAAATCATGGGACGATAAGACAACAATAGATTTTGCATCGGCTGTGGCTGCATGTGTGTGTCTGACGATCCCGCATACCTTAAATGCGCCGGAAATAGATGGTGTTCTGGCATTTATGAAAAACAATAAAAATCATAAAATGTGCTAATAATTATTAAATACAATAATATAAAAGTATGATTATGAAAAATATTGCCATTTACATTTTGTCTTCTTTTTGATGTTAAAATAATCCTGTGGCGTATAAAAAAATTAGTGTACTACATACAAAACCTATTATTCCGAGTTAAGAAATATTCCTAACAGGGAAATGTATGCGCACATCATTAGCTATTATAATTTCCGTTTTGTGTTTGACCATTCCGGCTTTTTCTCAAGGAATGTATAAACACTTTAAGGTTTCAAACGATATTGAAGTAATACAGATTTCTGTGCACTCTTATGTCCATGTATCCTATGCTCAATTGCCTGGATGGGGACGGATTGGTTCCAATGGATTGATATACACGGTCAATGGAGAAGCCCTACTGTTTGACACACCGATGAATGATTCGCTCACAAAGCAATTAGTAAATTGGATAACAGATTCTCTGAAAATACGCATTGTGGGATTTGTTCCGAACCACTGGCATGACGACTGTATGGGTGGCTTGAATTATCTCAATAGTATCGGAATTTCTTCATATGCAAACGAGAAGACACTAGCAATAGTTAAATCCAAAAATCTTCCGATCCCACAACATGGCTTTGTTGATTCATTGACTTTACAAATCGGCAACCAATCAGCTATTTGCAAGTATTACGGGCCTGCCCACACTGTAGATAATATTGTAACATGGATTCCATCAGAAAGAATACTGTTTGGAGGATGTATGGTTAAAGAATTAAAATCAGAAACATTAGGTAATATTGCGGACGCCGATCTTACTGAATGGCCTAAGACTATTGCTCGAGTTATTGCGGCCTACTCGTCCGCTAACATTGTTATCCCCGGACATGGAGCCTTTGGCGGTCAGGAACTATTGAAACACACTCAGGACTTATTGACAAAGACAAAATAGAAACTACTGTTATAATAATTCGTTTGATAATCACATGCGTTGAACGTACTTTAAATGAGCTGAGGTAATAAATGAAAATAAAAGCAATAATATTCGGCGCAACGGGAATGGTTGGTGAGGGAGTTCTCCTCGAAACTCTTAAGTATAAAAACATAGAATCTATTTTAATTATTGGCAGAAGACCGTGCATGGTGACGCATGAAAAATTAAAGGAGATTATTCATCATGATTTCTACAACTACTCCACCATTGAAGAGCGTCTTAAAGGGTACAATGCATGCTTTTTCTGCCTTGGAGTTTCTTCTGTGGGAATGAATGAACAGAACTACACGCGAATTACATACGATCTTACTATGCAAGTGGCAACTACTTTATCAAGAATCAATCCCGATATGACATTCTGTTATGTGTCAGGAACGGGAACCGATAGTACTGAACATGGTAAAATGATGTGGGCGCGCGTGAAAGGGAAAACAGAAAATGATCTCAAAAAACTACCATTCAAATCTGTATACTTGTTTAGGCCGGGGCTTATGAAACCGACCAAGGGTCAGAAGAATGTAAAACCAATCTTCAAAGCTGCAGGGCTGATGTATCCTGTGTTGAAATTAATATCTCCCAGGAATATTTGCACATTGGAAGATGTCGGTCTTGCTATGATTCATGCTGTAGAGGTTGGTTATCAAAAGCAGATTTTGGAAAACATGGATATCGCTCAACTTGCTAAAATCGGATTGGGCGAGAGCTCATAGCACATCGCGCAATAATCAAAGGTGGCTTCAAATTTATTAAGTTACTTCTTCCGATTCCCTGTCTTCCAAAAATTCGGAAATTCCTTGTAATAATGTGCAACTGTCTTTATGCCGCCAAAGAAATTGTCGAGATTAAGAAATTCATTCGGCGCATGAGCATTTTCATCCGGCAGGCCGAAGCCGAGCAACACCGAATCTATGCCGAGCAGTTTCTTAAAGTCCACCACAATTGGGATTGAGCCGCCTTCGCGCTGATATAATGGTTTTTTGCCGAATCCTTTTTCCAATGCAACAACAGCTGCTTGCACACCCGGACTGTCTACCGGAGTGATTGCCGGTTCACCACCGTGCAGGTTACGTACGTGTACTGAAACTGTTTTCGGTGCAATTGCCTTAAAGTGCTTCTCAAACAACTTTGCAATTTTTTCTGACGACTGATCCGGTACCAATCGCATAGAAATTTTTGCGAACGCTTTCGCTGGAAGAACAGTCTTTGCTCCTTCACCTGTGTACCCGCCCCAGATGCCGTTGCATTCAAGTGTTGGCCGTGCCCACAGCCGTTCGAGCGTTGTAAATCCCTTTTCACCATAGAGTTGTTTCAGTCCGAGCGACTTTGCATACTTCTTATCGCTCCATGGCAGTTCTTTAAATGCTGCACGTTCAGCTTTAGTCAAAGGACGCACATCATCATACATTCCTTTTACAGTGATGCGTCCGTTTTTATCGTGAAGAGATGCGATCATTTCCGTTAGCGCTTGAATGGGATTGTGCACAGAACCTCCGAACGAACCGGAATGCAGATCGCCATTTGGTCCTGTTACTTCCACTTCCATATACGCTAAACCACGCAAGGCATAAGTAACAGAGGGAACACCTTTGGCAAACATACCTGAATCAGAAATGACTATCACATCGGCTTTGAGCAGTTCTTTGTGCTCGCTAATAAACTTCGCAAGGTTCTCGCTGCCGATCTCTTCTTCCCCTTCAAAAATAATTTTAATATTCATCGGCAGTGCGCCGCCATTTTTCAAAAAAGCTTCGATGGCTTTTAGATGGATGAATATTTGTCCTTTGTCATCCGATGCACCACGCCCATATAAATTTTCTCCACGGATCGTTGCCTCAAACGGGGGCGTCTTCCATAAATCCACAGGGTCTTCCGGCTGTACATCGTAATGTCCATAAACGAGAATCGTCGGTTTGCCAGCTGCACCAAGCCAATCAGCATACACAACCGGATGTCCTCCGGTCTCTAGTATTTGCATATTCTGCAAACCGATATTCGTCATGTGGTTTTTAAGCCATTCGGCTGCGCGCCGCATCTCTGGTTTGCGTTCTGTTTGTGAACTTACACTTGGAATTGCAAGAAGTTCTTTGAGCTCAGAAAGATAACGTTCATGATTGGATTCAATATATGATAGAATCTTTTCCATAGATTTTTCCTTTTGATAAACAGAGAATATTCGATAAATGAATATAGGTATCGGATGAAGGAAAGGCAAGGAATGGATTTTCAGTCTTGGTAATTTAATGGTTCATTTATTCATCTTTTTAAAATTGACTCTCCAATAAAATTTAAGTAAGATTTTTAGGTAAATGTGCAGGAACACGATCACAGCATGCTTGAAAGAGGATTTTAGATGTATGTTAATCATTATAATTTTTGGGGTGTTATTTGTTTGATGTGCCTCTTCATCAAACCGCCATTCATCCAGAGTATAGTCAAACAAGATGCAAGCGATACCCAACGGCAACAGGTCATTTCCAAAGGACAGAAAATGGAGAAATCTATTCAACCCCCCTATATAAAAAAAGTTGGACAGCGCGGTACGATTATTATTTGGGTCGTCGATGGAACATATGTGCGAACACATCTCGACGAAGAGTTCACAAACTACGGTGAGCACTATGGATTCAAGTGCATTCCAAAGAATGAATTCTGGCTCGATAAAGAAGCCGCAGAAGATGAGCAGCAATTCTTCATCGATCATTTGCTTGTCGAGTACCGCTTATGCGAAAAAGGAACATCATATGATGATGCGCTCGAAGCGGCAGACAAGGCAGAGAGAGCAGAACGAAAAAAAGCCGGTGATGTAGAAAAGTTAATTAAAGGAAGCAATCTTCCTGATCCAATAAAAGTACATGTGAAACTTTGGAAAAAATTAGAATCGGGTGTTAGCGTCTGGATTATAAATGGCAGATTAGTGCGTAGTGTCTTCGATATTGATTTTACTGAAGGTGGTCATGATCATGTGTATGAATTTGTTCCCCAGAACGAAGTTTGGATTGATAACGACCTTGAAGAAGCTGAGCGCCCATATGTTCTTCTACATGAACTGCACGAGCGGAATTTAATGGCAAAGGGTTGGACTTACAGCAAAGCGCACGAAGATTCAAGCAAGATCGAATACTACTGTCGGCATCATCCCAGCGAATTGCATGCGATGCTGGCAAAAGAAGGTTGGGAATAAGTGAAATGAATCGATTCTTTATTCACTCACCATGCAACCCTAATAATTTGTCATAAATCTTTTTGTTCTTCGGAATACTGATTGTGATTTGCCATTTCTTATCGGTAGCAAACAATGATTTGAAGCACGTTTTGTCGTCTTTCGTTCGTGTAAGGATTTCCGTTTTTAACGCAATACGGATATCTCCTTAATAACGATGGATCTTCTTACCCCTTCCAACTCTTCCTCTTCACCCTCTTGTACTGTTTATAAAAACAATTCGCGTTCAACACATACGATCAACGGACCGTGTGATTTCATGCCGATTGGCGAACCACCAATTCCGGATTGAATTTCATATTCTGTGGCTTGCGAAGAATTTCATCTCTGTGGATAACAGCCATCCTATATGCGGCTTCAGCTATCTCCATCAAAGGTTGTCTGATCGTCGTAAGCTTGGGAGTTGAAAGCTGTGCAATTAATAAGTCATCAAAACCCACAATTGCGATATCCTCCGGTATACGGACCTTCTTTTCTTTAGCTACAGTTATTAATCCCATTGCACAATTGTCACCTGCGGCACAAAAAACAGCATCTACACCAGCATCTATTAATTTCGGCATAACCTCAACACCATCTTCCCGCGAGTAATGTGGCACCTCAATCATACACCTCGACGGTATTGAAAGCCGTGCGGTATTGAGTGCTTGTTGAAATCCTTTAAGCCTTCGTTCTGCATTATAGCTACCTTCAATTTGAGTCTTGCCGCTAACGATTGCGATTTTTTTCTTACCTTTTTTTACTAGGTACTCACCAGCTATTCGGCCACCCAAATAATTATCTGTGGTAATAGTGGATACACCAGCCACTTCTTCATCAATGAGAACAATAGGTACACCGGCAACAGTATAGGCAGTAATCGTACTGGAATCCGGATGTATATCCATTGCTATTAAAGCGGTGGGTTTTATTTGTGTGAGTATTCGTTTAAATGATCCTTCTGAGCATCAGTTTCACCTGTCACAGATCGCAATATCATCTCATCCTGTTTAAACAACTTCTTTAAATGATCACTCATTGCAATCAGAATTGTTGATTGGAATGTCGGTACCGCAACGACGACTTTCGTTTCTCGGTTTGCCATGTTGGAAATTTCCTCTTACGTATGAATATATAGCATATATATTAAGAACTACCCAAAGAGAAACCTGAAAGCAATTTACAATAAAAATTAAGGTACGAATTAATTATGAATTTACTTTCCTTTCATACCTAGTAATTTATCAAATATCTTCTTGCTTTTCAGAATTCTCACAGCAGTCTGAAGTTGTCTATCTGATGGAAACGTAGATTCAAACCGCGCCTTATCGCCCTTCATTCTTGCAAGGATTTCTGTTTTAAGCGCTAAGCGTATTTCATCCTGATAACGATAAATCTGTTTGCCCTTATCTCCTTTAAGAATTGTTTCTAATTTTTCAATACCATCCACAAATGATTTGTCATATCGCGCGTCAGTAGCAAGTGTACGCAACTCCTTCAACTTCGCTTCTCCTTCTTCCTCACATTCAAACCCATTTTCTTTGAGAAAAATCGCAAAATCCTCGATCTGTTTTTGGGTTACTTCAAAATTATCAGGAAGTGTTTTATTCTCGGCAGCATAATGGTTTGCATACTTGAAGAACATAGCCTTCCGATTGAGTTCATTGAGAAATGTGCTATGCGGAGAATCAGATACAATCGTATCAGGAAGGATTCCGCCGCTTTCCCAAACACGCCTATTATGGACTGTGCGAAATTCACGTTTCAGACTGTCGGGAACAATTGTTCCATTGCCGTCACCATCACGATGCCCATAGTCAATTTCCTGGATACACCGTCCGCTGGGTGTATAATACTTAGCTGATGTCATCTTGATCGATGAATTTTCCGAAAGTGGTATGATAGTCTGCACCAAACCTTTACCGAAGGTGCGCGTTCCTACAACAACACCACGATCTAAATCTTGTATCGCCCCACTGACAATTTCGCTGGCACTAGCGCTAAAACGATTGACGAGTACAGCTAATGGTAGATCATGTACCATAGGAGCTTCCGAAGAAGTGTACTTTCTTTCAGAACCGCTTTTACGCCCGCGCGTTGAGACAATGAGACTATTTTCCGGAACGAATTTCGAAACCACTTCAACTGCACTTTCGAGCAATCCACCGGGATTATCACGCAAATCAAGCACCAATTCCTTGAGCTCTCCCTTCGCCCGTAAATCTTTAATCGCGTTCCGTAAATCATCTCCTGCTGTCCGTGAAAATCTTTCCAGTCGAATATAACCGACGCCATCCTCGACATATCCCGCATAAGCAATGTTGTGAACAGAAATTTCTTCGCGCATCAATACAAAGTCAATGGGTTTCTTCTCGCCTTCTCTCTCGACTTTCATTTTCATTTCTGTACCGGGCGCGCCGCGCACAAGCTGGCGAATAGCTTCCAATGAAATTCCTTTTGTTGTCTTTCCTTCCACCTCAATAATCCGGTCGCCAACTTCAACGCCTTGCTTTGCGGCAGAAAATCCTTCAAGTAAATTTATTACTGTTATGTAGCCATCGCGAAAACCGATGGTTACACCGACACCACCGTACTTGCCAGTGGTAATAAGATCGATCTCATCATTCTCTTTCTCACCAATGAACACTGTGTATGGATCGAGTGTTTTGAGCATGCCATCGATACCGGCACGCATAAATTCTTCCGGGTTGAGCGTATCAACATAGTTTACAGCGACCTCTTTATATACTTTCCCGTATACATCAATGCCGCGATAAATTTTTAGATAGAACTCGGCATCACTGCCTTCTGAGACGAATCCGAAAAATGTTAATGCCAATAAAGGCATAAGAAAAAATGCCGCCCTGTATATTTTCTTCCGTGAACTTATTCGTGTTTGATTCATACAACTTCGCTCCAAGATCATTTTTGTGTCATTAATGTATCTGTAATATGCTGCCAGATCAGTTCGTGCAAATCATCGATGGGTTGTAATCCATCAATGACACAGTACCGAGATTCCGTTTTTGCTATTTGAAGGAATCCGTTTCGAACGCGCTCGTAAAATTCGATACTATTCGATTCCATCCGGTCTTTATTTTTTTTGGCCGAATGCATGCGTTTTTCAATTTCCCGAATTGGAATATCAAGAAAGAATGTTACATCGGGCACAAGCCCTCCGGTAGCATATTTGTTAATTGCATTTATTACTTCGAGTGGAATACCTCTGCCAAAACCTTGATATGCAGTAGTGGAATCATAATAACGATCACAAATGACTACCATGCCGCCATCAAGTGCCGGACGCACAACCTCTTGAATTAGCTGTGAGCGACTTGCGGAAAAGAGAAATAACTCGCTTGCTTCCGTCATACCATCGTTGTTTTTATCGAGCAGCATTTTTCGAATTTTTTCGCCTATGTCTGTACCACCCGGTTCGCGGAGAACAAGCACATGATGGTCCTGTAGTGTTAGACGATCTGCAAGTAGCTGTACTTGTGTTGACTTGCCTGAATAATCGAGACCTTCAAACGTGATTAGCATGGGAGTTGATGTGGTGATGAGTGAATAAATAGTAATTTTGTGATCTGTAACTGATGAATGGCGATTTAAGACTCAAGATTTGTGTTTTGTATTGCTTTATTTCTTATGGTTTTTCTTCCTGATTTCTATTATTAAAATACTTAATTTCGCTTTGTTAAGCAAACAATTGAACCACATATGATAGTTCCAATAAGGTTTTATTGATGTCAATTCTGATAAAAATATTATTTAATCTTTGACTATAGACTAGGAATTTTTCACATGGAAGATGAATTATTCATATGTTTGACAAGGATTAATATTTGTTATATGTTAAAGCTGTCATAATTAAATCGCGATCTTATTTATATATGGTTGGTGATAATATGCTCCTTTGGTTCTTGTTAGCCGGTAATGAACCAGAAAAATTGAAAACGCAATTCATCAATTTTTTCTCCGACCATAATTTTCCTCGTGGAATAGCATTATGGAAATGGAAAAATACATGTTGGATTTGCTCGCCGGAAAATTTGCAGGATATTCTTACTTCATTTGTAAATTATGGAATAATTGAATTTTCATCTGCTCCCGTTTCATCAGATATTGAATTTATTTGCGGTGACGATAAATCTCTTGATTCTACATTATAGACATTAAACTCGCCACAAGACTGATTTCAAATTTGCCTTTCTTGCTCCTCTCGACTTTTTTCACTACCATAACTTAGAAAAATGAAGCGGTGACAGATATTTCAGGATGCCTAAAGTACAGAAGAAACATACTCCGCCACCTTCTCCGATTTCAACTCCCAGAGCATTGAGCATCATAGAGCAAAGGCGATTTGAATCGCGCAAAGAGGATTCTACGCTCATCCGGCAAGCGCTTACAGGTGACCAGAATGCATTTCGCAAGCTCCGGCTAAAATATTATTCGCCAATATTCAAACTTATCAGCCGAATGATACGCAACCGCGAGGAAGTAGAAGATCTCATCCAGGAAGCGTTTATAAAGGCATTTACGTCGCTAGCCAGTTTTAATGAAGAATATTCATTCTCAACTTGGCTTTACAAAATAGCAACGAACAATGCAATCGACCATGTTCGAAAACGGAAGCTTCAAACATTTTCTATCAACAAACCTATTGAATCTGAAGAGAGCGATTATTCATTCGAACTGCCGGATACAGAACCGGAACCAGATCAAGAGCTAATTGCCGCTCAACGGAAGAAAATGTTAGACGAGGCAATGGATTCACTGCCGCCAAAGTATCGGCAGGTCATTCTTATGCGTCACGTGGACGAAAAAGAATACCAAGAAATTGCAAAGACGTTGAAACTTCCACTTGGAACTATTAAAGCTCACATCTTTCGCGCCCGCGAACTTCTTTATAAGCAGCTACGCGACAAAATGCGTCATTATTGAAAATAGATGCAACTTCTGCTGCGGTGACAACGTAATATCAGAGGCATACAGGTGGGTCATGAAAAACTCTATGAAATTTCTGTTGTTACTTATCGTCGGTGCCGTTTGTGCCGTCGCGGCGTTTGCTAGTACACTTGAAAACAAACATCGTGAGTTCAGCCGCACAAAAGAGAAAGAGTTGCGGGTTATTCTCGATATTTCGTTCGGAAGCATTTCCATTAAACAAAGCGAACAGGATAAAATTGCTTCTATTGATTACGACGAAGAAGAAGCGGCCAAACAAAAATTATACATTTCTTACGATATCTCTAACGAAACTGGCACACTGTATATTAAACTAAAAGAATCCACACACTTCTGGGGCGATGATGGTGACCGCAATGATCGTAATCGCCATCTTGATATCAGATTGGGCAATACCATCCCGATTTCTTTAGAATTAGAGCTTGGAGCAGGAAATGGTGAGATCGACTTAACCGACTTGCAAGTGAAAGATGTAAAAATATCGACAGGCGCCAGCAGTGTGACGATGAAGTGCAGCAAGCCAAATCCGATATCTGCAGACGATATCTCCATTGAATCGGGTGTGAGTAAATTCACAGCAACAAATCTTAGCAATTTGAATTTCCGCAATCTAAAATTTAGCGGCGGTGTAGGTTCTTATAAACTTGATTTCGACGGCAAACTTAAACAAAGTGCCGAAGTGCAGATTGAAGTTGGGCTCGGCTCTATCAATGTGTATGTACCCAATACCATTCCCGCCAAATTAGTGTACGATGATAACTGGCTTTCCAGTTTCAAGCTTGATGATGATTTTGAGAAAACTCGAAGTGGTGTATATGAGACGAGCGATTTCCAAGACGCATCTAAACGATTGACTATCCGTCTGGAATCCGGATTAGGCAGCGTGCGGGTGCAAAGAAAATAACAATTAGAAGATTGTTATTCGTTATACTATAGAGGCTATATCTTTCCCGGTATTAATTCTATCGCCCCTTCTTTCCTTAAATCGATTGCATTAACACTGTAGTTATACCCCTCAACTGTCTTGAGATAGTATATCCTGTATCCGTTTTTTTTGAATCGTAGTAACAATCTTTTATCCATCAAGTTTACAAATTCTACATTATTGCGTTTCATAGAGAAATCGGAAAATTCGGATTCTGGTATTGATCCCTGTGTATTCTCAATAATACTAGGTAACCAAGCTCCTGCAACAACTGCACTTTTATATCCGATACTATCGGATGTTGCAATGACAGCCTGCACAAATCTCATCTGTTGTAAACGTCGTTCATGATCATTAAAAATTGGACCCAACAAATCCACCGCAATTGAGCGTCCAGAAATATCTAAAAGGATAGAAAGTTTTGACGGCTTCGGACTCCAAGGTCTATCAATTGAGTCGATGGTTCCTACGAACGAAGACAAGATGATCAAACCGCACATGAGTACGAACTGTCGGCGCGGAAAATAACGCGCTATAATCAGGAGGAAAAAGGGAATCGGCGGAATAAGATAACCCGGATCCTTAGGATGAATTGCATACTCAATCACAAATAAGATCAGCACAGCGATACACACTGAGAAGTTTCTCTGCAAAAATAATGATGTTAACGAAACAATATGAATTGTTTTTTTCCTAACCAGTACCAGAAAAGAAATAATCGAAATGGCAGAAAAACCTACGATACCCCATACGTCCAATGTGATTGTTTTAAGGATTGTAGCAATCGGCGGGAAAGCCGGTCCAAAGAATGTAAAGAAGTGCCATCCATATGTGAGAAAGACAGGAAGGAAAGCAGTTATTGCCACAACTGCAGCGGCACACCAAAATTTTAAGATTCTGATAAACGACAATTTCCAATTGTCGTGATCTAAGAAAAGCAAAGCAAATGGTAGAGTCATAGCTGCTGTCGTAATACGACAACCTATTGCAATTCCAAGTAACGACCCTGCAACAAATGGCTTTCCAAAGAGTCCAGCATACCAACAAAACATGACAAACATTATTGCCCACATATAATCCATTGTAATTGTACTGGAGATATAGACGACAGGCGTGAAAGCAAAAGTAAACGCAATCAATAAAAAATCTTTGCATCCATATTTTTTTGCAATAATCGCCAGCATTCCAACTGCAATTGCACTCATAAAGGCAGTCAATAAATTGAGAAACCGAGCTCCATTTTTCCATGCTAATGAACAAGTGAACTCTATAATTGGAAATCCTGGCAGTCGCGAGGCTTTGTATTCTCCTGTTGTGGCTATATAACGTGCCGCTGTCGCCACACGACAGCCATCGGTATCGGTACCATAACCAGCATCAAGAAATGGAAGGCGTGAAATTAAAACAACAGAAAAAACCAATAAGAATAAAACGTATGTTTTCATAAACTTAAGATAATTAACATATAGAGAATAATCTGACCGAAACGCCTTTATCCCACTCCGAAGTGGAAGAATTGCCCCCACGAACGCGGGTGGCTCACTTCACGCGTGCGGATAAGATTGAGGAGCGCTTGCCGGTATGCATCGCCGGGAGCGAGACCGTTGGCAAGATGCGTAAAGAAATATTCACTGAAAAATTTTGCCGCTTTTCTATCTGCCGACCATGCGTTGAAAAAAATATCGGGAGTTCCGTTCAAACGTAGTAAAAGTGCATGCTCTGCAGAGAGTCCAACACCTTGACCATGATGATTGGAGAGTGCGATAACCGGAATTGCTTCAAGCTCCGCAAGCTTTTCGAATGGAATGATCGTAGATTGTTCCACCATCAGACCATTTGAGAGAACAAAATTGCCAAGTGGAAATTCTGCATTTCGCTGACTAAATTCAGTAGAAATCTGCAAGATATCGGCCTTGGTAGATTTTAAATTATCCCACGATGTCTCTAATCCTACCATCACTCTTGCACCCTTGAAAAAGCTGCGGATATCCCGCAATTCGTAATCCACCGACCAGTTTTTACCTGTCGGATTGCCAAATGCTACAACATCTTGCAAGCGAGCCGCGGATACAGCACGATAACGCAGTGAGGCAATTGATGGTACATAATCTATGCTTGTTAATTCAATAACATATTTTACATTCCCTTTTGCATCCTGTCGTTCTATAGCGTGAAATGGAAAACCATCCATCTCTTTATTTGCCACTATGATAAGATTTCGTTCAAATAAATCGTCCACCGGGCGAAGAAGAATATCATACAGATGAGTAGAAAGTCTTGCAAATTGCATCATCGAAGGCACACTTGCTTCTCCAGCTTCGCCAGAATACACATTCGGGTCTTGAAGAAGCTGCCGGTATTCCGTCATCACCTGCAAAAGACTGTCATGATGAATCGCCGAGGTGCGGACAATAATCTGTGAGTGCGTTACGGCAAAAATATAGAGCAAATCATCTGTCGGCAGAAATTCTATTGCCAGTGAGCCGGACGGGATGCTCGCTTTTAGAATTCCCGCTTCTACTGGACTCGGCAAAACCAGCGTTTCGTAGTTTGGATGCTCGTCAATAATTTGCTGCGATTCTTTTCGGAGATTTTGTTTGGCTGATTCAAGTTCAGCATGCAGTGCATTCAAATCGTTACCGTCAGATGAATGCTTTGTGCTGGCTAGCCGTGCAGTATATTCGGCTTCAAGCATTCTCGCTTTTTGAATTTGCCCTTGCACATCTCTCGTTTGCAATTTCACTTGCGGATAGCGCAGCGAAATTAAAATATTCTGAAATGTACCGGCGAGTTGTTTTGTCCGCGCGTACTCAACGATCTTCAATGCTTCTTCTTGACGTTGTGACTTGATAAGCAATGCACTTAGACTACCATACCAATCCAGATGCGATGGCAGAATGCCTAGTGCATTCTGATATGGCATATGCAATTCTTCAATAGAATATTCCGAAAATGCATTTTGGTCAAGCGTGATTGCTTTTAAATAAAAATCGCGGGCTTTCAAGGGATCACCTACACGTTCATATTCTTTTCCAAGCTGAATATATAGAAATCCTTCGCCGGCAATGTGACCGCATTCTAAAAAATTCTTTGCAATTTGTTCGTACGACCGTCTAAGCTTCTCTCCATTCTGCAATCGCTGTTCCGGTGATAAAATATTGAAGTCACAGCGAGTTAAGAAGATAGAAAGATAATTCTCTGCAATTCGATCACCTTCTGAACGTGCAAGCTCCAACGCCTCACTATAGTAACGTTTTGCTTCTGACAGGTTACCGCTTTGCTCATAGAGATGTCCAAGCTGGAAGAATAGGATCGTTTGGACATCTTTACCAGTGCGTGCGCGACGAAGTATATTGATAGCATCGCGAAAATCGCGGATTGCGGTGTTTTTGCTGTTTTGTGCCAAATGAAGAAGACCGAGTTCCGCTTGTAACCGAGCAATAAGCAATGGACTACTTGTTTGACTGATCGATGTGACTGCTTGTGAAAGTGAATTTGCTGCTTCCTCATTTCGTTGCTGCATTCGATAAATACTCCCGATGCCCCCCAATGCTGCAGCGAGATGCTGGCGATCACCGCTTTCCTGAGAGAGAGTAAGCACACTTTTAAATTCATTCAGCGCTTCATCCAGATCGCCGCTTGTTTTCAAGATTGAAGCAAGTTTAAATTCTGACTCTGCCCCGGCGATCTTGTCATCAAACGCTGTAGCAGAGGCGGCGGCGGTACGGTAATGGGCAATGGCTCGATCGTTCATATGCATTGCGGCATAGATGTCGCCTTCTAGAAGTGCAAGTCGGATTTCACCATGCACATCCCCTTCCTTGCGCATGAGTGATGCAGCTTGTTCCGATGCAGTAATTGCCGCACGGAATTCTCCCAAATTCAAATCAGTTTGAACAAGAAATGTAAGCGCTTCTATTAGTTGGTCGTTTTTCTTGAGATCACGATATGCTCGAATGGCATCTTCTAAAATCGGCTTCGCTTGTTTGAATGATTGCTCACTGATAAGCGCAACCGCTTTTTCGTACATTTCAGTAGGATCAGTCTGCGGATGTCTTCCGAAATTGCAACCAGACACAAAAAAGATGGCGAGCACAAGAAGAAATAATATGAGTTTCACTATGGCTGAAATTTCCGTTTCGTTATGGATATTAATTCCGAATCAATTAAACCACGAGCAGAATATAACAAACTCCTGCTTATGCTTCAACAAAAAGAATTAACGCTTGCCACTATAGCTCTTCACAACGGCAACGATATCATCTGCATTGTTGGATAATATGCCGTCAACGCCGTATCTTAACATTCGTTGTGCACCCTGTACTGAGTTGAGTGTGTAGACATAAACCGCGATACCATGCTTATGAGCATCGTTTAACATTTGGCGGTTTAATTCGCGCGTGGCACATTTAAACACTTTTGCCCCAACACGCTCAGCGAGCTTCGAGGGCGAATGGCCGAAGTCATGCAAAAAATCAAATAGCACACCTGTCATCGCTGATGATCTTATTCGCTTAATATTTGATAAAATTTTATGATCGAAAGAAGAAAACATCACACGGTCTTCCATACCGCAATTATGAACCACATTAAGTACTTTTTCTTCCAGCAATCCAGGCGGCTCTCGATGTAGCCGATCTGATTTGATTTCTACGTCTACCCAAAGCCGGCTTCCTATTTGCTGAAACACTTCTGCAAGTGTTGGAATTCTCTGATTGGCAAACATTGGATGAAACCATGAGCCGGCATCAAACCGCCGAATTTCTTCTAGCGAATAATTGCGTGCAGGACCGTTACCTGTGGATGTGCGTTGTAGTGTCCGGTCATGTAAAACAATAACTTCTTCATCCTTTGTCAAGCGAACATCTAATTCGATCATATCGATGCCGGGGGCTTCGGCAGCTTGTTCAAAAGAGGCAAGCGTGTTTTCAGGCGCCTTTGCCGAAATGCCGCGGTGCGCAACGATATATGGCGGTGCACCTGGCAAAGGTTTAGGCTGATATGGTCTCATCAGATTCTATTTTTATAGAGCGCATCGAGAACAAGTTTGTGTACATAGCCAATCTCGTCCATACCATCGATAGGGACAAGTCGGTCAGTTTCGCGGTAATATTCGATAAGTGGTTTCGTTTGTTGTTGATAGACTTCAAGACGCCTGCGAACTGGTTCCGGCTTATCGTCATCCCGTTGATACAGTTCACCACCACACGATGGGCATTTTTTTAGATCAGCGCCGATGCGAGCAATTGTATAAATACGGCCGCAACCACGACAGAGACGCCGTTGGTCGAGACGATTTATTATTTCTTCATTATTCACTTCAAGACTTATAACAGAATCAAGTCTAATTCCGATTTTTTCAAAGAGTGCATCAAGAGCGCGAGCTTGCGGAAGCGTTCGTGGAAAACCGTCGAGGATGAAATTATCTCGCGCTTCATCGGACTTAAGCACTTCTTCAATCAAGCCGATAACAACATCGTCGGGAACAAGATTACCTGCGTCCATAAAAGATTTCGCTTTCAATCCAAGAGCAGTTTTGTTCTTCACCGCTTCGCGCAGTAAATCACCGGTGGATATATGTGCTGAGTGAAATTCTTCAACAAGTAATTTAGCCTGGGTACCTTTGCCCACGCCTGGAGGTCCAAAGAGAATAATTTTCATTAGTTCGTTCGTCGTTCTTTCTTAGTTGATAATAAGTGAATTAAAACCAAATTAATGTACAGGAAAATGTTTAGATTAAAAAAAGATAAAATGAAAAATCGCTTCATCTATAACAAACCTTCTGCAATTTTTAATTTAGTCTTTGATTCAATCACAGCAAGTTGTCCGCATGCAGCGTTGATATCCTGACCGGAACTGCCACGCACCATTACGGTGATATCGGATTTGCGTAGTGCATCAGCAAATGCTTCGATACGCGGAGCCGGTGTTGGTTTGAGTGAAGCTCCGATGCTGGATGGAAGCATAAACGAAATGGAATGAAATGGAATAAGATTGACTTTACAGGGAATTCTCCTGCTCAGTTTTATAAAAGACCTAACATCGGCGGCTGTATCATTGAAGCCGTCAAATAGGATATACTCAAATGTGGGGCGGCGGCGTGTCTTATGGTAATAGTACTCTAGGGCTTTGATCAATTCATCCACAGAGAATTTCTTTGTAATCGGCATAAGCTTGGTACGTTTGTCGTTATCCAGTGAGTGAAGGGAGAGCGCAAGTTTTACAGGGCGTTCTTCATCTGCAAGCTGGCGGATTTTATCGGCATAACCAGCAGTAGAAATAGTGATATGCCGCGCACCAATATTTAATCCATGATCATCATTAATGATGTCAATGGATTTCATCACGTTTTCATAATTGAGCATCGGCTCGCCCATGCCCATATAAACAAGATTGGTGATACGTTTCTGACTATTCCGCTGAACCTGGATCACTTGATCGACAATCTCCCCTGCTGTGAGATTTCGCATAAAGCCCATTGTGCCAGTTGCACAGAACTTACAGTCAAGCGGGCAACCAACTTGTGTAGAAACGCAAAGAGTAAGTCGATTCTCTTCCTCTGGCGATTTTTTTGTTGATGGAATCAAAACACTTTCTATCGCTAAATCATCATTCAATTTGAAAAGATATTTTATTGTACTATCAGTGGAGATGCTCTGAGTTACCAATTGAAGATTTGAGATACATGAAATTTGAGAAAGAACTTGACGAAAATCTTTTGAGATGTCAGTCATTTCATCGAAACTTTGAGCGGCTTTTGCATATAGCCAACCGTAAAGTTGTGCTGCACGATATTTCTTCTCACCGAGTTCCTCTACAAACACTTGAAGCTCGGTAAGGTTAAGACCTTTGAGATTTTTCTTTGTCATTGTATGAACAAGGTAAGGAAAGAAGAGAGGGAGAGCAAGGTGAAACGCCAAAGACATTCAATAAACAAATCTAGCATCTACATTGTTGTCCGTCGAAGTTGAAGTAGCCTAATAATCGTTTTCTGGCGGGACGATTATCTACCAGCAGAACCAATCTTTATGATTGCATAAACATGGATTTAAAATATTCATCTATGTTTTTCAATCTAAAACTTTCAATTTCGAGTGACCTTTTATCGTTTTGTTTTTCAACAAGAAAAATGTACCCACGATTAGGAAAAATATTGGCTTTGTAGGAATAATAATCTTGCTTTTGAATATATACTAGGGAGCCAGTACTGAGATATTCACAGAAACTTTGATATGGAATAAAATAACATCGCTGCAAATCTCCATCACCGATGAACAATAGTGCATCAGTATATTTATGGTCTGTTTGAACATCACAAGGTGTAAAACCAAAAAAGTATCTATTTCCATGCGAAAGGTTGGCATATTTGGTCATCACAAGTCCATTATTACCAATTCTGACAGCCTTTATGAATCCTCTTTCATGCTCAACTGGTTTTATGGGTATGCCATCACCTAACAAATGTCTTATTAAGATTCGAGTCAAATCCGGTCCCATAATTTATCTCCAAATTAGTCATCTATATCAATTCCACATTTAATTGCATGTCCTCTATACATAAGTACACATATTTAGTATACAATTTACAAGGGGTTACAAAAGAATGAAGTACAATAATTAAAGTACTTGCGGAAAGGTTTAAAAATAAAGAAAACCCCAGGCAACTTTCGTCACTTGGGGTTCTAATTATAAATCTGGCATCGACCTACTCTCCCATGCAGTTACCCACATAGTACCATCGGCTCCGGGGGGCTTAACTTCTCTGTTCGGAATGGGAAGAGGTGTAACACCCTCGACATAGATACCAGAAA
>Ga0182027_10000156_pt1 | contig 108560 bp, 85 predicted proteins | sample 712E1DmetaG_FD_121300 | JGI IMG/M metagenome (GOLD analysis project Ga0182027, IMG submission 121300) | Permafrost microbial communities from Stordalen Mire, Sweden - 712E1D metaG (Illumina Assembly) | ecosystem: Environmental > Terrestrial > Soil > Wetlands > Permafrost | place: Sweden...
ACCTCCAGGCGCTGCAAAAGAACGGCAGCCCGTTGCATAAAACCTTGAAAACCCAACCCGCTCCTTCCTGTGAATAACTTTCAAAAAATCCTTGACGGACGAACTCAGAACTCTCCCCAAGAATTGCCATTGTGTCTCGGAATTTTATTGTCGCGATACTAGCGCCTACTTGCCGGTTTTTTTCAGCAAATCGAAATGGTAAAGGGCGGCGATGACCAAAGAATGGCGGATTTTTCCCGCAGCCACCAAACCGGCCACTTCCGCCACTGGCACCAGGCGGGTGATCAAATCTTCGCCGCTGTCGAATTGGACGGGGGCGGTGAGGCGGCAGTTTTCCACCAGGACGGTGAAACAGGTGTTACTCATCATGGCTGGATTGGGGAAAACCCGGCCGATGACGCGGGGGAGTTCGCCCTGGTAGCCGGTTTCTTCGCGCAGTTCGCGGCAACCTGTGGCCTCCGGAGATTGATCGTGGGCATCCATCAGGCCGCCGGGAATTTCCAGTTCGACGGTGTTGGTGCCCTGGCGATATTGTTCGACGAGGACCATCTGCTGATCGGGGGTGAGGGCGATGACGTTGACCCAGTTGACGCAATCAATGACAAAAAAACGGTGTTCGCGGCCGGTGCGGGGGGAGATTTTGAGGTCTTCGCGGAGGGAGAAGATGTAGAAATCGCCCAGGGATTTGGAGGAGGCTTTGCGCCAGGGTTGAATCATGGAAGCCCGATCAGGAACAGTCGCCATTACGGGGCGGGAACGATTTTGATGCTTTCCACCCCGACGCGGGTGATGGGACGGCTTTTTTCGCCGCCGCCGCCGCTTTTGGTGGGGGTGGCGCCCAGCTTGGCCAGGACATCGTCGCCTTGGATCGTCTGGCCGAAGGCGGTGTATTGGCGGTCGAGAAAGCGGGCGTCGGCCAGGCAGATAAAGAATTGGGAGCCGGCGGAATCTGGGTGCTGGGAGCGGGCCATGGAGATGACGCCGCGAACGTGAGGTTTGTCGTTGAACTCGGCTTTGACTTTGTAGCCGGGATCGCCTGTGCCCCAGCGGCTTTCCTGGGTGGGGTCTTTGGTCAAAGGATCGCCGCCCTGGACCATGAAACCCTGGACAATGCGGTGAAAGCAGGTGCCGTCATAGAAACCTTTCCGGGCGAGGGTTTTGAAATTCTCCACCGTTTTTGGGGCGACGTCCGGCCAGAAGGCGATGACGATTTCGCCGTGGGTGGTTTTGATGACGGCAACTTCGTTGGTTTCCATGGAATGAATTATTTGATGGAACTGGCGGGGACGATGGTAATGCTGGTGATGCCCATGCGCTTGTCCGGGCGATCCGGCGGATGGGTGGGGGTGGCGCCAATCCTTTCGAGAACGTCGTCGCCTTTGATCAATTTGCCGAAGGTGGTGTAATTATGATCCAGAAAGGACGGATTGCCATGGCAGATGAAGAACTGGCTGCCGGCGGAATCGGGCGAGGCGGAGCGCGCCATGGAGAGGACGCCGCGAACGTGCGGATGGTCGTTGAATTCGGCTTTGATCTGGTAACCCGGCCCGCCCATGCCCCACTGATCCTCTTTGCTGGCATCCTTGCTGTTGGGATCGCCGCCCTGGATCATGAAACCCTTGATGACGCGGTGGAAGCAGGTGCCGTCGTAAAACTTTGCGTTGGCGAGCTTCTTGAAATTGGCAATGGTCGCCGGGGCGGCATCGGTCCAAAACTCCACGACCATGTCGCCTTCGGTGGTCTTGATCACGGCCACTTCCTTGTCCTGCGCCGGAGCTTTTGCGGGAGGGGGCGGCGCGTTGGTGGAGTCGGCGGCCAGAGAGGCGAACGGGGCGGAGGCGCCCAGAAGGGCGGAGCCGATCAGAGGGACTAAAAGGCATTTGAATTTTTTCATTGGCGGATTATTTGCCACGGAGCGGGAAGGATGTCAACGCGCGGAATTCGAGGGGAGCGGAATCGGCGGCGGAGTTGGCTTGCAAAAGGCGGGCGGACGCCCCATTGTAGCGCGCATGGAATCCCATGAGCTTTTGCGCGAAGTTTTTCAAAAGACCAGTCCCAAACACGCGGCGGACGAACTGGGCCTGTCCCTTTCGATGGTCTATAAATGGGCCGAGCCGCCCGCAGACAGGAGCGGGGCGGCCAATCCGCTGGACCGGGTGGCCAAGCTGGTGAAGTGCAGCGGGGATGGGCGCATCGTGCAGTGGATTTGCCAGCAGGCGGGCGGATTTTTCATCAAGAACCCCGAGTCCAATGAGCCTCATCCGGCCTTCCTTGTGCCGGCGGTGAATCACGTGGTGCAGGAGTTCGCCGATCTGCTCGCGGTCATGGCCGGCTCGGCGGAGGACAGCCAGATCACCGCGGCGGAAGCCAAATCCATCCGGGCGCGCTGGGAGGAGTTGAAATCGGTGACGGAGGAGTTTGTCTGCGCCTGCGAGGAGGGCAATTTCCGGGACCTCAAACACGCGGGGACGCTGAGGAGAATTAAAAGCGGGGGCCACACAAATTGACTTTCGTTGCGCGCGGCCGTGGCGTTACCATGGCGGGCCAAACAATTGCGTATGGCGAATCGGTCCAACACTTCAGGCGCGGTTCCACCCGGCAAGGCGGGAACAGGGGAGCTTGACCCGCCGCCGAGCTTGCCGCTGCAGATTTTTCTGTTCTGCGCCTTTCTGGTGACGGTGGCGGCCTACGTGGTCAGCCAGCGGTCGCAGCCCTCGGACACGGAAACCGCCGCGCGCGCGCAAAACGACAGGCTGCACCGCCTGATCATGGAGAAAACCAAATACGATGCCTTTACCAGGAACGGATTCCAGGCGGAGTACCAAAAACATTTCGACGAGGCGGTTTCCGATTTTCAGAACGCCATCGGCATCCAAGACACCGGGGAGGCGCGGTATAATCTTGCCAACGCGTTGCTCCTGCAATCCAAGACGAACGAGGCGTTCGCGCAATTCCAGATCGCCCTGGGCCTGAACCCCAAATTGCGGGACGTTTACACCAGTTGGGGACAGGCCCTGATGGACCAGGGCAAAGCGGAGGGGGCGGAGCGGGTTTACCGCCAGGCCATTGAGCAAAACCCGGAGTTTTCCCTGACACATTTCAAACTCGCCCTGGCGCTGGAGGCGCGGAAAAAAAACGCCGAAGCCCTGGAGGAATACGCCCAGGCCGCGCGGCTCGGGCTGAATGATCCGGGATTCTTTCTCCAGTTCGGCTCGCTTCTCAACCGGGAGGGCAAATTCGCCCAGGCCGAGACGTATCTGACCAATGCGGCCGCCCTGAAACCCGATCTGCCCAATGTCCAATTTGAACTGGCGCTGGCCCAGCAGAACCAGGGCAAACTGGCCGAGGCGATCAGCCGTTACGAAGCCATGCTGGCCCGGAATCCCGCCCACCCGGAAAGCCTGAACAATCTGGCCTTGATCTACGCCACCGCCACCAAGGCCGAACTGCGCAGTCCCAAAATGGCCATTTCGCTGGCCACCCGCGCGTCCAGCGCCGCCGGCGACAAAAACACGCGGTTTTTGGACACGCTGGCCCGGAGCTATGCGGCGGACGGCGATTTTTTGCAGGCGGCGGTTTGGGAGAACAAAGCGGTGGAGCAGGCCAGACAATCCGGGGACCCGGATCTGGTGCGCGAGCTGACCGCGCGTCAGGCGCTGTTCCAACAACACAAAGCGGAATGAATCTTGTCAGAGGTTGATGGGAACACGAGCAGGATTGGTCAATAGCGCGGGACGTTGTGGTCTATTTCGTCGGCCCAGGCGTTGATGCCGCCTTTGACGCTCTTCAAATACTTGTAGCCCTGTTCGCGCAGAAAAGAAAGGGCCTTGAGGGAACGCACCCCGCTCTTGCAATGAATGTAAATGTGCTGGTTGGGGTCCAGCTCCGCGAAACGTTGCGGCAGCAAACTTAAGGGGATCAGCGGAACGCCCTGGACGTGGGCGATCTGATATTCGTCCGGCTCCCGCACGTCAATGACTTTGATGCCCAGTTTCGGATCGTCCAGGGCCTGCTTCATCTCCTGCACGCTCACTTCGTCCGGGTTGGAGGCGGGGGCGGCGGCCTGGCCGGGGATGCCGCAGAATTGCTCGTAGTCAATGAGCTGGGTGAGGGTGGGATTTTCTCCGCACAAGGGGCACTGCGGATCGGGCCGGAGGCGGAGTTCGCGGAACTTCATTTCCAGCGCGCTGAAGAGGAGGAGCCGGCCAATGAGGGAACTGCCCTTGCCCAGCGCCAGCTTGAGAATCTCGGTGGCCTGGATGCAGCCGATGATGCCGGGGAGCACGCCCAGCACGCCGCCTTCGGCGCAACTGGGAACCAGGCCGGGCGGCGGCGGTTCGGGATACAAACAGCGGTAACAGGGGCCGTTTAAATGCGGGGCGAAGACGCTGGCCTGGCCTTCAAAACGGAAAATGGAGCCGTAGATGTTCGGCTTTTTCAGCAGGACACACGCGTCGTTGGTCAGGTAGCGGGTGGGAAAATTATCCGTGCCGTCCACCACGATGTCGTAGGGCGCGAGGATGTCGAAGGCGTTTTGGCTGGTCAGGCGGGTTTCGTGCAGCACGACTTCGACGTTGGGGTTGATGCGGTGGATGGTGTCGCGGGCGGATTGGGCCTTGGGCCGGCCGACATCCGGGGTGCCGTGAATGATCTGGCGCTGGAGGTTGGAAAAATCAACCGTGTCAAAATCCACGATGCCGAGCTTGCCGATGCCCGCCGCCGCCAGGTACATGGCAATGGGCGATCCCAAACCGCCGGCGCCAACACAGACGACGCTGGTGGAACAGATTTTCTTTTGGCCGGCCAGCCCGACTTCCGGCAGGATCAAGTGGCGCGAGTAACGCCGGATTTCGTCATTGTCCAATTGCATACGGTTAGACTTCCACCTCCGGCGACGGGATTTCACAGACGGCGGGCTTTTCCTCCAAGCGCGCCAGAAAGAATGGCGCATTCCCTAACTTTCTGAACATCCGCGCGGCGAGAGCCTCGTCATCTTTGTCGTGATCCACTACCCGCCCGCCAGAGAGGGCAACGTACTGGTCGCGGTAGCGGCGCATCAGTTGGGTCCGCTGGCGCGCAAAGGCGAGGCGGTCAGCCATCAGGCTGTCGTCAGAAGACGTCGGCAAAGGCTTGGTCGTCGCTTTCACGCCATGATTGGTAGCACCAACCGCGAAGGAAATCAATCCAAGCGTTTTCTTGAAGCAACTTCAGAGCAACTGAAGAACCGTCCGCACGGCCGCGGCCAGCGCGGCGACGCGGACGGGGAGCGGGAAATCGGACGGGGCCTCGAAGGTGTAGCTGAGCCGCGTTTTGTTCTGGCTGACCAGGTAAAGGGACTCCGGCCAGAGCGGGCGGTCCGCCGGGTTGAGGACGGGGCGGATGATCCCGTTTTGCGCGGGCCGGTCCTCGATGACGGGCGAGGGATCCACCGGGCAGACGGCCGCCACTTTGTCAATTATACTTTCAGCCAGGGAGGGGCCGCGGCCGGGATTCAACTCATACAAATAAAAGCCGCGCGCCTCCCAATCCTCGTGCAGGCAAAGGGTGGCGTCGAAATCCGGCTGGCGCGCCAGCCAGTCCGCGTGCGCGCGCGCCTCGCCGCTTTGCAGGTGGCGGTAGTCGCGGTTGAGGTCAATGCCGTCCTTGTTCTCGCGGCGATTGAGCGGGAAGCCGGTCGGGTTGAGACACGGGCAGACCCAAAGGGACACGTCCTCCGGCCACGGGTTTTCTTGCAGGAGTTGCAACAGCGCCAGCGGCCCGGCGGGTTCGTCACCGTGGATTCCGCTGGAGAGATAGACGCGGCGGCGCGGGGATGGCGAGGGGCGGCGGTAGGCGACGAATTCAACCGGCCCGGCGGCATGATCGCGCGTCCAATTTTTCTGCGCGGCCGCCTGCTCGATGTCCCGGAGAACTTTTTGGATATCGATGGTTTCGCCGTGGTAGCCGCCGTGATTTTTGCCGAGTTTTTGCACGCGGAGAATTTCCATTATTCGCCGCCCAACTTGTGCCATGCGGCCATGAACGCCGCCGGAGAAACCACCGCGCAGCCCCGGCGCTTGTCAGTCGGGTAATCCGATAAATTTCCGGTGACAAGGAAATCAACCGATGCCGCAAGCGCAACCGAGAGAAACGGTTCATCGTCCGCATCCGGCAGGTTCAAATCGGGCTGATCCGTTGCATCAACCGGCAGACCGTCGGTTTCAATCTTGGCCAAAACTTCACGGACTCGTTTCGCGTCGAACTTGAAGCGCGGACGCGCAAGCACCTCGGCATACTCGGCGAGAATTTGTTCGTCGTGGCAAATGTGAACCGCGCCGGCCAATACCAACGCAAGAACCTGGGCGGGATTGCCTTGGGAATTGAGCAGGCCCGACACGACGACGTTGGTGTCGAGCACGATTTTCATTTCCGGCGGCGGGCGCGGCGGGCGGCGGCGATTTCGGTGTCAATGTCCCGCATGGAAAGCCCGGAAACGCCACCGGCAACGGCGGCTTGCTGCAGCGCTGCCTGCGCCTGCAACGCGCGGAGGCTGCGCACGAGCGCGCGGGTGGACTCCACGGACGCCGCCGCGATGCGCAGCAACACCGCGACCGGCCGGCCTTTGGAAGTGACGACCAAATCATCCTTGCCCGCTGACTTCAACCACTGGCTGGCCGGCTTTTTCTTCAACTCACTGACCGAAATCGTGCTCATGCCGGAAGAATAGCCGGATTCGGTCGCTCACGCAAGCCGCGCACGCGGAGAATTTCACGCAAAGACGCGGAGGCGCGAAGAAGGATTGTTCAACTTGCATTTTTTTTGGCGGTAGCGGATAATTTCACCATGAGCAGCCGGGAAACAGTCATCGAGTTTGTCCGCAAACTGCCGGAAGAAATGCCGCTGGCGGAAATCGCGCGGCAAATTGAACTGCTGGCGGGCATCCAGACCGCCCGCGAGCAAGCGCGCCGCCGGGAGGGAATTCCGGCGGAAGACGCCCGCAAGCTGGTGGAGGCATGGGCTGCAAAGTAATTCTCACGCCGCAATCGCTGGACGATTTGGAAGTGGTCGTCACCTTCATCGCCAAAGATAATCCCGAACGCGCCCGCACTTTTGGAAATGAATTGATTGACCGCGCCCTTTCCGTCGCCACTTTTCCGGAACGTGGCCGTGTTGTGCCGGAAATTGGCGAGCCGTCCGTCCGCGAGATCATTCACGGCGCATATCGGATCATCTACGAATTGTCTGCCGACCGGGAAACAATATATGTGCTGCGCTTCTGGCACGGCGCGAGAGGCGAACCGGAAATTGAAACCGAGCCGTGATTTTTGCCGAGGCGCTGCACGCTAATAATTTCACGCAAAGGCGCGAAGGCGCGAAGAATCCTATTTGTGGCGCAACAGCGATTCCAGCAGGCGGAGTTCACTTTCTGAAAGCGGCAAAACCTTGGCCACGGCGCAAACTCCGGTTGAGCCGCGCAAGCGGCGGTGATTGCAGCGAAATCAGAGTGAGCCGGACATCTTCAGGATCAGCGTCGGGATGACGGGACATGACGGCGGCAACATCGGCGGCGAGTTTTTTGGCCCACCGATTTGCCGCAGCGGCGGAAATGCGCGACGTGGATGCCGAACTTCTCATGTAAAAATGATAATCAATAAGCAGCCGCTCGTCGAGGACGTTTCAGCAGTTTCAAATTGCGCCGCCGCGTCGGGGGACGCGGCCTACAAGATGCGTCTGCCTTGCATTCACTCTGCTTGATGTTGATGCTGCGGCTCACAAGGCCGCGCTCCCGGAGGCGTCGGGATTGGTTCCTGGTCGCTGAAATCGTGTTTGTCCCAATTGGGGTCCAGGCCGAGGTCCTTGAGCATTTGCAGGTCTTTTTCGACGGACTGGTTGAGGGTGGTGAGATAATTGCCGACCATGAGGGCGCTGGCGCCGGCGGCGAAGACCATGCTTTGCAGGTCGCGCAAATTGACGGTGCGCCCGCCCGCGATCATGATTTCCTGGCGCGGCAAGATGAAACGGAAACAGGCGATGGTTTTTAAAATCTCCATCGGCGCCAGCGGCGGGTTGTCCGCGAAGGGGGTGCCTTTGATGGGGTTGAGGATGTTGATCGGTACGACATTGGCGCCGACTTCCTTGAGGGCGAAGGCCAGGTCGCAACGGTCCTGGCGGGACTCGCCCATGCCGAGGATGCCGCCGGAGCAGATTTTGAGGCCGGCGTTTTTGAGAAAGCGGATGGTGTTGAGGCGGTGATCGTAAGTGTGCGTGGTGCAATGTTTGGGGAAAAAGCGGCGCGAGCTTTCCAGGTTGTGGCCGTAACATTCCAGGCCCGCCGCCTTCAGCCGGTCCGCCACGGCCTGGCTTTCAATGATGCCGAGGGAGGCGTCGGGGCGCGTCTTGCCGCTGCCGGCCAGCTCGCGGATGCGATCACAGACCTCATCCAGCATCGGCCCTTCCTTCAAGCCCCGCCAGGCGGCGACCAGTCCGAGGGCGGTGACGTGGTTGCGCCCGGCCTCCTCGGCGGCTTGCAGCACCGGTTCCGGGTCCACGAATCCGTATTTGGGCGCATCGGTCTGGTGAAAGGAGGATTGGGCGCAGAAGCTGCAATTCTCCGAGCAGGCGCCGGCTTTGGCGTTGACGATGGAGCAGAGATGAATTTTGTTGCCCTTGAAATGTTCGCGCAGGCGGTTGGCGCCGGCCATGAGATCGAAAATCCCGGCGGAGCTTTCCAGGCTGAAAAGCCAGTCCGCCTCCTGGCGGGTGATTTCCCCGCCGTGGAGCACGCGCTGGGCGAGGTCGGAAATTCGCCGGCTCGGGGTTGCGTCAACCAATGTGGCACTCATGGTTGACAGCCTAGCGGGTGGGAGGCGGAAGTTCAAGCGCAACGGGTGAGAATAATCGGTGGGGGTGCATTTCTTTTTTGGGCTCCCCTCGCAATTCTAATCCTGCCTCACCCTCCGAGATAAGGATTAAGATTAGGATTAGGAAACCACCACCAAGAAAGGGAAATGCGCCCGGTGGGAATGATCGGGCCGCCGGTTGGCCTTGACCCCGCCGGGTTTGGCCTGTTGACTAAGACCATGCCGAAGACATTCCATATTTCGCGCCGTTCTTTCCTGGCCAAATGCACGGCCGTGGCCGCCTCCACCGGCCTGCCTTTGTGGCTCGTCGAAAGAGACTTGGCCGCCGCCCAGGAGGTGACGCCCGCCCCGCGCAGCGCCAACGACCGTCCTGGCATCGCCCTCATCGGCTGTGGCGGGCAGGGACGCGCTCGCGCCCGGGACGCCAGCCGCCTGGGTGACATTCTGGCCGTTTGCGACGTGGACCAGGGCCATGTTGACGCCGCCGCGCGAGAGTTCTCCGGGAACGGCAAAACGCCCTCCAAATTCAGCGACTTCCGCAAGGTGATGGAACGGGACGACATCCATATCATCGTCCAGGCCACGCCCGACCATTGGCACACGCTCATCAATATGGCGGCGGCCAAGGCAAAGAAGGACGTTTATGGGGAGAAACCGCTGACCCTGACCATTGACGAGGGCCGGAGGATTGTCCACGCCGTGCGCAAGAACAAGATCGTCTTTCAAACCGGCACGCAGCAGCGCAGCAGCCAGCGATTCCACGCCGCGTGCGAACTGGTGCGCAACGGGCGCATCGGCAAACTCAAGGAAGTGGAGGTGTTTGTCCCAGCGGGCTATCGGGCCGGCCCGTTCAAGACTGTTCCGGTGCCGGCCACTTTCAATTGGGACTTCTGGCTGGGGCAGGCGCCCCAGGTGGAATATCTCAAGGAGCGGTGCCACTCGACTTTCCGCTGGTGGTACGATTACGCCGGCGGGCCTGTCACCGACTGGGGCGCGCATCACAACGACATTGCCCGCTGGGGCATCGGACTGGACGGGCCGGTCGCCATCGAGGCCCGGGTGATCACCGGGCCGATTCCGGGCGGCTACACCACCCCGAGCGAATACGAGGCGACGCTGACCTGGGCCAACGGTGTCAAGCAAATCGTCAAAACGACCCAGGACGACAGCCCGTTCGGCGAAGTGATCAAGCCGGAGGGCCAGCGGAACGGCGTGAAATTTGTGGGGGCGGACGGATGGATCTGGGTCAACCGCGCCGACCTGGCCGCCAGCCAGGATGAGATCCTGGACACGCCGCTGCCGGGCCACGCGATCCGTCTGGAAGTCAGCGGTGACCACATGGGCAACTTTTTTGACTGCGTGCGTTCGCGCAAAGACCCGATCTCCCGCGTGGAGGACGGCCATCTATCCGCGGCCATCGGCCATCTCATCATCGTGGCTTTGCGGACGGGCCGCAAACTCCAATGGAACCCGGCCAAAGAAGCGTTCCACGGCAACGGCGCCAAGGAAGCCAGCGCCTACCTGGCGCGCGCAATGCGCAAACCCTACGACTATAGTTTTGTGGGGTGAGGACGCCGCCGGCCGAAGGGAGGAGTCAAGCGAGCGCCAGGCTCGGCCCCGGCCCGCCCCGGCCCAAACAGCCGAGGGGCCGGCCCAAGTTCAACTGACCGGCAACAAGGAGACGCGCTCGCCTTTGTCGTTGCGGGTGACTCCTTGGGCGCGCGGGTCCAGCGTCAATTGGCCGTCCACGATAAAAGCGAAGCGGTGATGGCCGTGTTTGAGTTCCTGGGTGAGCAGCCAGGACTTGTCGGGCATTTGTTTCATGGGATGCGCCGCCGGGTTCCAATGATTGAAGTCGCCGACCAGGCTGACGGATTTGGCCAGGGGCGCGTGGCAGATGAAGTTGACCGCGCGCAACGTGCGCGGGGCGCCATAGCGATTGAGGCTCATAGGCTGGGGGCGATAATCTATTCCAAAAGGTTCTGGAGCAGGATCAGGGCGGTCCGCCGGACTTGCTCCGATTGAGTTTCCAAAACGCGAAATTGTTCCCGCCAAGCGGGCTGGGCGTGGTTGCGTTCACGCCAGAGGGCTTTGAGGACGCGCTCGGTGCGTTCGACTTGTTGCATCGCCGAAGCGAAGGACTCGCGCCCGTCCGGCAGGTCGGAAATGTTGCCCACCAAAAAGCGGCTGATGCGCCAGCCGCCGGCCACGGCCTGCAACAACATCACCACCGTTTGCTCGTAGGCATACCAGCGGCGCCGCATCGCCTCGCGCAGGAAACTGTGGCGGGCGGCGAAGAACTCGGAGCGCGGCCGCTCGGTGTATTGGCGGATTTCCTGCGCCTCGGCCGGAAACCAGTTGTAGAGCAGGGCGAAGGTGCCGTAGGTGTCAATCAATTGCTTGGAGTTGTTGTGGTCGGTCGCGATCTCGCCGATGCACAGGTCCTGTTGCAGTTCCAGGCAAATTTCCGGCAGATCGTGCAGCCGGCTCAGGACTTCCTTGCCGACGGCGGTGCCGTAATTGAAGTCGCCGGGGATGAGCCAGTAGACATCGTCCTCCCCGCCCTCTTCATACGCCGCGCCCAGCCCCGTGTACCACATCTGGCAGGTGTCCACGCACCAGGCGTCCAGGATCCTGGAGTGGCGGGCGACGGTGTTTTTCCTGAAGTCTTGGAAGGTTTTGTTCCCTTCATTGGTGTAGTAGGTCTTGCGATCCATCACCGTGATGGGATGCGTGTATTTTTTGCCTGCCGCGCTCAGCCGGGCGACCAATTGGTAAAGCTGTTCCAGGTTGGCGCAATCCTCCGGCTGCTGGAAGGGATAAATCACGACGGGATGAATCTTGCCGCCCGACGCGGCCGCGGATTTTTGGCCGGCGGCCTCCGGTTGGGTTGCCGGTTTGTCCGCCGCAGTGGTCTTCATGCGGCGAGGATCGCTCCAGGCGGATGAATTTTCAAGCCTTTTCCCAACGCATTTTGGAGCGGACCCGGTTCGGTTAAGAGCAGGATCAAGATTGAGAGCAGGATTAAGATTAGGAACCAGAAACTGCTGCCCAAAGCAGGGAAATAGGCCCTGCCTTGGCCGGGACGCGCTGATTGACGGGGAGGAGGGATGTGGGTAAAGTCAGGCATCAACCTTGGCAACGTGGGCCGGCGAATGGTCGCAGGGTCCGCGTTTTTGCCGGCGCGAAAACAGATTAAACGAAATGAAAAAACTATCAGATCCAAGCACGAAGTTCCTCACCCTCCTGTTGGCGGCGGCCAGCGCGATCGCTTTTCGCGCCGCAGCGGACAGCCTCACGGTCCACGTGGACCAACCCGGGATCACCTTCAGCCCAACCTTTTATGGTTTGATGACCGAGGAGATCAATCACTCCTACGACGGGGGGCTTTACGCCGAGTTGGTGCGCAACCGGGTCTTTAAGGATGACGAGCGCAACCCGGCCAACTGGTCGGTGGTGAAGGCGGAAGGCGCCAGGGCCATGATCGCGCTGGACGGCACCGTGCCGCTGAATGACAACCTCCGGACGAGCCTCCGGGTGAATGTGACGTCCGCGACCGACCAGGCGCGCGCGGGGGTGGCCAACCGCGGCTACTGGGGCATTCCGGTGAAGCCGGACACGCGCTACCGCGCTTCCTTTTACGCCAAGGCGGACGCGAGTCTCACGGGGCCGGTCACCGTCGCCATTGAGAGCAATGATGGGGCGACGGTGTATGCCGAGGGGAAAGTCCAGCGGGTCACCACCGACTGGAAGCAATACTCCGTCACCCTGACCACCGGCCAGGCCAGTCCCACCACCCAAGCCCGGCTCGTCCTTTCGGTCCACCAGCCTGGGACCCTCTGGCTCAATCTGGTCTCGCTGTTTCCACCCACTTACCAGGATCGCGCCAACGGCAATCGAATTGATCTGATGGAGATTTTGGCCGGGATGAAGCCGGCCTTTTTGCGTTTGCCCGGCGGCAACTACGTGGAGGGCGACACCATTGCGACGCGGTTTGACTGGAAGAAGACCATCGGCGATTTGACGGAGCGTCCCGGCCACCCGGGGACCTGGAATTACCGTTCGTCGGACGGGATGGGGCTGCTGGAGTTTCTGGAGTGGTGCGAGGATTTGAAGATGCAGCCGGTGCTGGCGGTTTGGGCGGGCTACGCGCTCCGCGGCGAACACGTCGAACCCGGTCCGGCCCTGGCGCCTTACGTGCAGGATGCGCTGGAGGAAATCGAATATGTGACGGGCGATGCTGGCACGAAGTGGGGCGCGGAGCGGGCCAAGGACGGCCACCCCGCGCCGTTCCCGCTCACTTACGTGGAGATTGGCAATGAGGACTTTTTCGACCGGTCGCACACTTACGACGGTCGTTATGCGCAGTTCTACGACGCGATCAAGGCCAAATACCCGAACCTGCAAATCATCGCCACGACGCCGGTGACGTCGCGCAAACCGGACGTGGTGGACGATCACTATTATCGCTCGGCGCGCCAAATGGAAGCCGACACGCATCACTACGACACGACCGACCGCCACGGGCCGAAGATTTTCGTGGGAGAATGGGCCACGACCGAAGGCAGCCCGACGCCGACGCTGAATGCCGCGCTGGGCGACGCCGCCTGGCTGATTGGCCTGGAGCGGAACTCGGACCTGGTGGTGATGGAGGCTTACGCGCCCTTGCTGGTGAACGTCAATCCCGGCGGGCGGCAGTGGGACACGGACCTGATCGGTTACGACGCGCTCCGGAGCTTCGGCTCGCCCTCCTATTACGTGCAGAAGATGTTTGCCGAGAATCACGGCCAGGTCGTGCTGCCCGTGGAGATCAACGCAACCCCGGACAAAACCATCGTCGAGTACGTGCCCAAGGGCGCCATCGGCGTCGGCACCTGGGGCACGCAAGCCGAGTACAAGGACGTCAAGGTGACGCGCGACGGAGCGACGCTTTTCCAAAGCGATTTCTCCCGCGGCACCCAGGGCTGGAATTTGCGCGGGGGGGAGTGGACCACGCATGACGGCGCGCTGGCGCAGGGCAGTTCCGACAACGACGTGCGCGCGACCGCGGGGGATCCGGCCTGGACCGACTACACCTACGAGTTGAAGGCGCGCAAGACCGGCGGCGCGGAAGGGTTTCTGATCCTCTTTCACGTCCTCAACGAGGACCGCTACGTCTGGTGGAACCTGGGCGGCTGGAGCAACACCCGCACCGCCTTGGAACACGCAGAAAATGGCGCCAAGTCGGAATTTGGCGAAGCGGCCACCAATACCGTGGAAACCGGACGCTGGTATGATATTAAAGTGGAGGTCCAGGGCCGCGAGTTCCGCGGTTATCTGGACGGCAAGCTGGTGTCCCAGGGGACGGACGGCCCCGGCCCAAATGTGGATCCCATCTACGCCAACGCCACGCGCGATCCGGCCAGCGGCGACCTGTATCTGCACGTGGTGAACGTGACCGCTTCCCCGCGGCAGATCGAGGTGAATTTGAAGGGGGTGACCAAGGTGGCCGACAAAGCGACCTCCCTGGTGTTGACGGGTGACCCGCTGGACGTGAACACGATTGCCCAGCCGGAAAAAGTCGCGCCGAAAGCGGCGCCCATCCAAGGCATCGCGCCGACGTTTACCCACGAATTCCCGGCGCACTCAGTCAGTGTGGTGCGACTCAACGCGCGCTGATCGGTGGCGGCCGGGACAAGCTTGGCAGTTTGATGGGCCGTGGCATAGGATTGTCCTATGCCACGGGTCCTGCGGGGGGCTGAAATGTGGTGACAATCGGCGGAAAGGGCGTATTTTCGCAAACCGACAACTCATTGATCATTGTGCAAAAAGAAAACCGCCTTTTCATCGCTTGCGTTCTCGCCCTGGTCGCCACTTCGTTTGGCTTCGTTTTGCGCGCGCTCCTGCTCAACACCATTGGCGTGGATCTCAATCTCACGGAAACCCAGAAAGGCGCCCTCGGGGGCGCGGGGCTTTTTCCGTTCGCCTTGAGCATCATTTTCTTCAGCCTCATTGTGGACCGGATTGGCTACGGAACGGCCATGGCTTTCGCCTGGGTGGGGCACGTGGCCTCGGCCATCATCACGATCACGGCGCACAGTTACCAGCAGCTTTATGTCGGCACGCTGATCTTCGCGCTCGCCAATGGCACGATTGAAGCGGTGGTGAATCCCGTCACCACCACCTTGTTTTCCAGGAACAAGACGCATCGGCTCAACATCCTTCATTCCGGTTGGGCGGGCGGATTGGTTCTGGGCGGATTGCTCGCCATCGCCATGAGCGGTTTTGGATGGCGCGCCAAGATCGGGCTGTTTCTGATACCCGCGCTCATTTATGGGGCGCTGATGATCGGCCAGAAATTCCCCGTGCAGGAGCGGGTGTCGGCGGGCGTTTCCTATGCGGACATGCTCAAGGAGTTCGGCTGGGCCAGTTGCTTCATTGTGTGCTGGTTCATCTGTCTGGCCATCAACCTGGTCTGCGACGCTTTCCACGGCCATTTTCTTGTCCCAGGCTACGAATTTCTTTCCGCGGCTGTCTATGCCCTCCTTCCCACCATCCTCTTCGCCGTCAAATACAAATCCTTTGGCCGTCCGATGTTTGTACTTCTCCTCTTGATCATGACGCTCTCCGCCACGACTGAACTGGGCACCGACACCTGGATCAGTGATTTGCTCACGCCCGCGATGAAACAACTGGGACTGCAAGCGGGTTGGGTGCTGGTTTATACTTCGGCCATCATGTTGGCGCTGCGGCTTAGCGCCGGGCCGCTGGTCCACCGGCTTTCGCCCCTGGGATTACTCGCGGCCGGCTCGGCCCTGTGCGCGGCGGGGCTGTTGTGGATCGCCCACGCCGGGGCGGTGGCGGGAATCATTTTCCTGGCGGCGACACTTTATGGTGTTGGCAAAACGTTCTTCTGGCCGACGATGCTGGGGGTAGTGTCCGAACAATTTCCCAAAGGGGGCGCGCTGACGCTCAACGCCATTGGCGGCATGGGCATGATTGCCGTCGGCGCGCTTGGCGGCCCGATCCTCGGCACCTTGCAGGATGTGGCCTTCGATAAGAATCTTCAGCAGGCCAACCCGGCGATTCATCAAACCGTGGCCAAGCCGGCCGAAACCAAATTTGGCATGACTTTCCAGGCGCTGGACAAGAAGAAAATCGAAGCGCTGCCCGAGCCGGAAAAAGTGACGGTGAACAAAATCACCGGGGATGCCAGTCAGGCCACCCTTGCCACAGTCGCGGTGCTGCCGGCAATCATGTGCGCCTGTTACGTGGGTCTCATTTTCTACTTCAAATCCAGAGGCGGCTATAAACAAATCCAACTCTCTGAAACCTGATTCCGACCAGTGAAAACGACCTCATATTTGCCCGGACATCGGCTGCTCGCGCTTGCGCTCATCCTCGTCCTCGTCCGCCTGGCGGCGCCGGCAACCCTTTGCGCGCAGGGACAACCCGCCGCCACCAATGCCGGCGAACTGCTCCCGCTCGCGCTCAAGCTGCCGTTGCCCGCTTTCGTGGGCACCCCAAAAGACGCTCCCGCCGGCACCGACGTGGAGCCGCCCGCCAAAGGGCCGCGCCCGCCCCTGCTGGTTCCCAAAGATGTCAAGAATGTCGCTCCGGGCAGCCGGATTACGTGCAGCGATCCAAACGCCCGGCCCGCCGTTTTGGCCAAAATCACGGACGGAGACAAGGAAGCCCTGGACGCCAGCATTGTGCTGCTGCGCAAAGGCACGCAGTGGGTGCAGTTCGATCTGGGCGCGAACCAGGAAATATTTGCGCTGGCCATCTGGCACGCGCACGACACACCCAAGGTTTACCACGATGTCATCGCGCAAGTTGCCGACGACGCCGAATTCACCAGCAATGTCCGCACTCTCTTCAACAACGACACGGACAACAGTTCCCAGCGCGGCGCGGGCACGGACCGGGAGTATTTCGAGACCAACCAGGGCAAGTTGATTGACGCCAAGGGCGTGACAGCCCGCTATGTGCGGCTTTACACGCGGGGCAGCAGCGACAGCGCGTTGAACGAATACACCGAGGTGGAGATTTACGCGCGGCCGGCGAAGTAATTCACAGGAATGAGTCGGCCAGCCTGGCGACGCCTTGGAGCGTGCGCGTGGCCAGCGGACGGTTGCGCCATTGTTCCGCCGAGAGCAAAGCGCTCTGGGCGAAGTAGCCTTCCTGAATGCTCCGCAGTTGGGCCACCACGCCGGCATCGAAGAACATCAGGCTGATCTCGGCGTTGAGCGCGAAGGACCGGATGTCAATGTTCCCCGAACCGACCAGCGCGACATCGTTGTCTATGGTCAGATACTTGGCGTGGAGAAAGCGCGGTTGATAGAGGTGGATCAACACGCCGTCGGCCAGAAGTTCATCGTAAAAGGAGCGCTGGGCAAACTGGGTGAAGGTCTGGTTGGCATGGCTGGAAACCACCAGGTGGACGGCCACACCCCGCCGCGCGGCTGAACGCACCGCTTCCTGGAACGGCTCGTCCGGCACAAAATAGGGCGTTGTCAACACGACCCGCTCCCGCGCGGCGTAGAGCAGCGCGATCATCACCTCCTGCCCGTTCTCCCGGCCATAGCCCGGGCCGCTCGGCACGGCTTGCACGACGGCCCGGCCCGCCGGCGCCGGATCGGGAAACAACTCCGGGTCGTTCAGGACGGCGTTGGTTTCCTGGTAATAGTCGGCCAAAAAAACGGCCTGCATCTGCCAGGCGACCGGGCCGGCCACGCGCACGACCAGCTCCTCGTTGGGAAACCCGGCCACGAATTGGCCGTTGCTGATGTTCTGCGATCCGCCGTAGCAGATCCTGCCATCAATGACGGCGATTTTCCGGTGGTTGCGCAGATCGAACCGCGCCGCGTTCCGCCGGAACAGGCCCGCCGGCAAAACCGCGGTCACCTCGATGCCTTGGCCCCGCATTTTCGCGGCCAGCTTGCGCAAAGCCCGCTTGGATCCAACCGCGTCCAGGAGCACCCGGCACTTGACGCCGCGCCCGGCCGCGCGCGCCAGGGCATCGGCCACGCGCCGGCCCGTCTCGTCGTCCTGGTAGATGTAATACAACAAATGGACGTGGCCGCGCGCCGCGTCAATGTCCGAGATCAGGCGGTGGAGCGAGCCGGCGTAGTCGGTGAGCAACTCGACTTGATTTCCGTCGAGCGGTTGAAAATCACCCAGCTTGGCGGCGAACGTGGCCAGCGGGGTCATGTTCGGCGGCAGACCTGGCTGCGGGGGACATCGGGAGAGCATCTGCTCCTGAACGAGCCGGATTTTCCGGGAAGCCTGCTGCTGGCGGTCCAGCCGTTCCTTGGGCAGATAGATTCGTCCCACCAAGGCATAGAAAAGGATGCCGGGCCAGGGCAGCAAAAAGATGAGCAGCAACCAGGCGCGCGCCGCCGCCGCGCTGCGTTGCCGGGGCACATACGCCAGCATCGTGAGCCGGATAACCCACTCGCTGATCAGATAGATGACGCTCCAATGAATCAAGCTCTTGTTTGGCCCGGCGATTCTCCATGCCACGATGCAACCGCCGGGGCCGGATGTCCAGCGCGCTCTTGGTCTGAGGCCCCGCCGGATTTGCGCGCGCGGGCGTGCCGCGTCCGGATTCTCCCTTCTCCGGCGAATCCATCCGGGCAAGCTGTAGGGGGCTCCCCTACGGATCAGCACTGGGTTCCCCCATAGACAGGCCGTGTGGAATTCTCTAATCTCACCGCAGCCACAAGTTAATTTGTGGGATGCCCCTGGTGGGCGCCCGTCTGTTTAGAAATTAATTCTTGGCGGATGAAGTATGAAATTGGTACTGACGCTATTTGCTGGAGCCAGCCCAAGCAATGACGGCTCAAGAATGAGAGGTCATTGCGTTGCTTCCGAGTAAAGCCATGAGCTCGTCCACAACCGAACAAACCCCTTCCGAGCCGGTTTCGCAGGATTTGATGTCCCTTTTCTGCAAGCGGTTCAACTGCCCGCCGTCGGAATTTGAGGAGCAGGCGTTCCGGAAGTGTCTCTATTGGCACGCGCGGATTCTGGCTCCGCTCATCCGCAAGCTCAGCCCCGGCTTCTTCACCGAAGATTTCACCTTGATCGGCTATTTGGGAAAAGCGCCGGGGCGGCGGGACGCACAAAATGAACTGGCCGCCTTCATGGAGGCGAATAGATCACACCGGAGTTTTGCCCGAAAACACCTGTGCCTTCGGATTTCCGCCAGAAAGGCCGGGGAATTGACCGGCCAGCTTTTTGGGACGCGCCCGCACCGCGAGCCGCCGCCTCCTCCTGTGCCGGATCAATGACCGGTTCAAACCTCTGTCAATACTCGCCCAGCGCGAGCGCCCGTTCTTTTGGGCGGAGCGCCCGCCAGCGGCCGGGGGCCAGGTCCGGGGCCTGGAAACCGCCGATTTGCGCGCGAAACAACCGCAGGGTGGGATGGCCCGCCGCCGCCGTCATGCGCCGGACCTGGCGGTTTTTTCCTTCCACCAGCTCCAGGGCGATCCAAGTGTCCGGCACGCTTTTTCGAAAGCGGATCGGCGGAAGGCGCGGCGGGAGGGCGGGCGGCGGATGCAGCAACCACGCCCGGCAAGGGAGTGTTTTTCGTCCCTGGACCCTGACTCCTCGCGCCAGTTTTTTGAGCGTCCCGGCCAGCGGGACGCCTTCCACCTGCGCCCAATAGACGCGCGGATGTGCCCGGGCGGGTTGGAGGAGCCTGGCGTTGAGGGCCGGCTCGTCGCTCAACAGCAGCAATCCCTCCGAATCGGCGTCCAGCCGCCCGATGGGATAAACCCCGGCGGGAAACCCAAACTCCGCCAGCGTGCGGTTGGGCGAGCCATCCGGCGTGAACTGGGACAAGACGCCATAAGGTTTGTGGAACGCGATGAGCATGAAATTCCGGGCAATTTGTAAAAGCACCGATAATTTTTCGCAAATTCGTGTCCCAATGTCCCAAAAAGAAGTGTAAATGCAAATAAGTTGGTAACAGCTAATGATTCGGGTGCTCACTGCCCGCCTCTTTGTCGGCGCAACAGAGCGCCGTGCAAACTGGCCCAGTCGTAACGCAGCCGGCGCGAGCCAAGAAGCCGCGAACCCTCGTACGAGGCGCCGTCAGCGCATTCTTCCCCCTTTTTTAAAGCCAACTTTTCACGGGTGCAGGTAAAGCGAGCCGGCGTTGGTCGTGCCAATGAAGAACCCCCAGCCGCTGCTGTTGGTCTGCAAAACGGCTCCTTGTGCCGTCCGATCGTTCGTTTTTCCCAGGCCGGTTGGCCGGAAGGTCACGCTTAATGTTCCGCTGGCGGGTACGATGGAGCCGGTCAAGGAGTTGGTCACGCTGCCGGGCAGGATTTGGAGTTGGTTGTTCGGCTTCAACCCAAGATTCCAAATTAACGGCGCGGGTGTGATGCTGGCGTCGCCGATCTGAAGCGTCAGGTTGGTGTGGACGAGCGCGGCGTGACCGGATGCGGGAGGAGTGTAGCCGGCGCCGTTAGCCGCGACCACGTTGGTAAAGCCTTTCGCATAAACACTGGGCAGGCCGGCGGCTGGCCCAAAAGCCTGCCGCACCCAGGTGACGGTTCCCGAGGGGCCGCCATCGGTGAAGTTCATCCAGCCGATGAGCACTCCCTTCCCTTTGTACAGATTGACGTAGAATGGCCAGTAGCCATCCTTGGAGATCGGGGCCGACTGCGAAATCAAGGCCCCGTCCGCGGCGTTGCCGGACAACGTGGCCACGCCAGCCGTGCTGACGCTGAGCGCGCCATAACCATAGCCGCCGGGTGATTGCAAGGGCGCGCCGGCGCCGTAGGGAATGATCGTCGTGGCGTGACTGGGACCGCGGTAGTGATTGGCGGCGCTATAGACGGCCAAATCAGCAATCAGCGGCGAGGTCCAGCCATTAGTGGGATCGGACACCGAGCCGGTGATTTCCTTGCTGCCGGTCGTCCAGTCCAGGTGAAGCGTCACGTTCAGCGGACCCAAGCCGGTGCGCTTGACCTGAACCTGGGCCTCGCCGGACAAGTTAAACGCACCCGTCAACAAATAGGAGGTACCGCCGATATAAAGACGACCACTAAACGAGCGGGTCGCCCCGACCGTGAGGTTCCCCAACATCCCCGCCGAAGCGACTTTCACGTCCGGCTGCCCCAAAGCGTTCGTCTGGAAGAAAAGCCCGTTGTACACGCCGGTCACGCTCAACACCATGTTTGTCACGAAGTTTCCGGTCAACACCATGTTGCTTTGCATGAGAAAGACCAACGGATTTGAGTACGAAGTGATCGTACCCGTCCAATTGGAGAAGATATTCCCGGTGCGCGGTGTTGCCGTAACCGGATAGTTCTTCCCAACCAACAACAGTTGGCCATTGTGAACACCCGTGATTCCACCCGGCCCGTTGGTCACCAGCGTGATCGGTTTATAGACATTGAAGAAGAAGGATCGAGTCACGAGCGTTGATTCATCGCCATCGCGGTCAACGCTCTTTACCCCGAAGACATTGGTTCCGGCTCGCAAAGTCACCGCCGCCGTCCAGTTCGTTGTGCCAGTGGCCGGGCTGAAGGCGCTGCCATTCAATTGCCACAGGATTTGCGCCACTCCTGGCCCCAGCGGTTCGGAAGCGGTGCCGGTCACTGTGACGGTGGCATTTGTGAGGACTGCATTCGCTGCGGGAGAAAGGATCTTGACGCCTGGAAGGACCTGCAAAATGGCGTTGGAACTGGAAACGCTGCCGAACTTGTTGCTGACCACGACGTAGTACGCGCCTTCGTCACCTTCTGCGGCGGCCGAGATCGTCAAAGTTGCGGCAGTTGCGCCAGAAACCTTGCCTTTGGCGTTGGTCATATTGTTGGTTCCGCTCTTCCACTGGTACTGCAAAGGCGCGGCTCCATTGACCGTGACGCTAAAACTCGCCGTGCCTCCTCCAAGGACCGCCAGACTGACCGGCTGTTTAGTCAGGAAGGGGAAACCAACTGGCTCAAAGGTGGTTTGGGCGTCCGGTTGACTTCGCAGCAACTCGACGTTCCCCGCGCTGTCGCGGGCCGCGCTGCAAAATGCGTAGTTGGTGCGAACTCCGCCGGCAAACAGGGCTGAAGTGTTTGTTGTGCCCAGGAGCCACGATTTCCAGGGTCCGCCGTTTGTGCTGACGTAAATGTCATAAGAAGCCAGGCCGGAGCCGACATCCGTTCCAGACCACGTCACCTTGATGTTCTTGCTGGTGATGTATGCATCCAGGGCGTTGACGCGGCTGACCGGCGGGTCGGCGTCAATGGTGTTCGGGCATTGCTTGGCCGGGTCAGTGCCGGCGGCGGGGTTTTGAGGATCTATCTGATCCGTGCGGATGGCCGGCTGATTGTCGAACGAAATGCTGGCGACGTTGCGGACTTGGGTGCCGGTGACAAGGTTGGTTTTGGCGCGAATAGTGTATGAGAAGTGGCCCTGTCCGCGGCCGGTTCCGTTCTCTGGCGGCAGGAAGCCGATGTTGACCGGCGGCGGCAGGCTGGTGGCCGGATCAATCGAACGGAAGATGGCGTAGGCCGCACCGGAGGAGGCATGGACACCGGCCTCGATTTGGGCCTCGAAGTTCGTGCCGAGGCAACTGACCGGAACATTCGTCTGGAAGTATGCGGTGTTGGGCGGCACAGCAACCAACTGGTCGGCCCAACCAATTTCGGTCAACTGGAACGTGCTCCAATCGAGATTGCCATCCAGTTGATCACTGATGACGACCTGCTGGGCGGGCGCCGTTGCGTTAGTTTCATTCTCGAAGTTGATCCGGTAAGCCCATGTGCCGCTGGCGGCAATGCAGCCATTCGTGCCAAAGCCGGCAGGACCGGTCTTCGAGTTTGGATCGCCGGAAGCAGAATTGGTGCTTGAACCGGAGCCGCCGGGTTCCCAATTCGTCGGTCCCGGTCGGAATGGCGGATCGTAGCTACCACCTGGATAGAATGGGGTGATCCCCTCAGGTGATTGATCTGTGTCATGACGCGGAGTTCGAAGCTCCTCCCAAAAGTCCGATACTGTTCTAAGTCCCTCCGCCAAAAAGTCTCCAATCAAGCCCTGCACAACCTCTTTGAAGCTGTAAGCGGGCCGTCCCCCCCCGCCCATCAGGTTTACCACAGCTTCCTCGAAAATGTTTGATCCCCAGTCGATGATCTCGGGGTGCGTAGCAAGAAATACATAAGCTTCATAAAAAGTACCAGCCACAATGGCACCCGCGAGAAGTAAATTCTGGCCGTTCGGATCTATGTACTGGTTGGGATTGTTGAATGCATATCTTCGCAGGTTGAAGTCTCCTTTTATGATGCCAATCAAATCCTCTGAGGTGAAGTGTCCCAGAACATTCTTGTAGAATCGAGACCGCATTTGAATCAGGTCATTTGCGTCTTTTATCACCCCGAACTGCCCTACGAACTGGAACGGGTTGGGAATGCTTTCTGTTCTCTTGAGGAGCGCACCGAACGGCGCGTAGGCGTAGGCGTTGGCGATGGTGCCAGCGGCGGTCACGAGTTGCTGTACGTTGCCGATGGCGTCGAAGGTGTAGTAGGCCGGGTTGCCAGCGGCATCGGTCCGCGACAGCAGGCCAAGGCCGTGGTCGTAGTGGGCGTTGAGGCTGCCAGTACTGTCGTATTCACCCACCACGTTGCCCAAGCCAATAGGGTCAATCACGTAGCGGGTGGTGGCGCCGTTCTCGGTCGTGGTGACACGATTACCGAGCGAATCATAGACGTACTGCCAATCGCCAAGAGCGTTGTGGACGGCAGTGAGCCGGTTCTCGTCGTTGTAGGTGAATGTGTTCGTACCCTGGGAGGTGATTTCCTGGATCAGATTCCCGTCGGCATCGAAGACGTAGTTCGTGCTGCCGACCTGGATGTACTGGTTGAGGTTGTTTGCGGTGTATTCGGTGGTGACGCCGTTCTCGATTGTGCGGACTCGGTTGCCGAGCGCGTCATAGATGTAGGCCAAGTCCTGGTTGGGGATCGTTGCGGGGTTGGACGAATTGAATACGGCATGAGTCAACTGGCCCAGATCATCATACTCGTAGGCCCACCGGCCATCGAGGGTGTCCATCGCGGCGCGCCGGCCACGGCTGTCGTAAGTGTAGTTGAAACGGGAGAGAACTCCGCCGTTGGCGAGGAAATTGGTCAGGGCCAGAAGCTGGCCGGCGGGGTCGTAAGCATTGAGGGTATAGACGCCATTGCCCAACGTCTTGCGGGACAGGCGGCCAACGGGGTCGTATTCGTAGCCCACCACGGCCTGGCTGAGTTCGTTCGTCATGCTCTGCAATCGGCCTGCCGCGTCGTAGTGGTACGTCAACCAGTGGCCGAGTTGATCCAGGCTGGAAGCGCGGCGGCCAGCGGAATCGTAGGTGAAGGACAGCCATTTTCCGCCGTTGAAGGTGATGTTCGTGAGGCGGTCATTGGAGTCATAGAACATTGCGGAAGAGTCGAGCAGCGAAAGTCCAGAGTCGAGAGTAGCGGCGTTGGTGAGGTCGCCGAGCGAGTCATAAGCGTACGTCATGCGCGAGCCGTCCGCGAAGGCCTTGTTGGTGATCCGTCCAGCAGCATCGTAAGCATAGCTGATGGGGCGGCTGCGCCGGTTGGTCCAGGTGGTGGCGTTGCCCAGCCCGTCGTAGGCCCATCCTTCCCGGCTGCCGTCGGCATAGACGATGGATTGCAGGTTGCCGCTGCTGGTGTAGGCGTAGCGGGTGACGTTGGTGTTGGCATCAGTGACAGAGGCCAGCCGGTTGAACGAACTGGTGAAGGTGAAACTTGAGGCGTGTCCCAGTGGATCAGTGCTGCGGGTCAAATTGCCGCCAGTGTCGTATGCGTAGCTGTACGACCGTCCAGCCGGGTCGGTCAGGCGGGCGAGGTTGTAGGAGTCGTCGAAGGTAATATGAACTCCGTTGCCGAGCGGGTCTTCGGTCTTAGCCAGCAGGCCGCGGTTGTCGAAGTAGAACTTGCTGGATTGGCTGAGGGCGTCGGTGGCGGTGACTTTGCCGGCGGAATCGTAGCTGAAGGTGATGGCCTCGGCGTTGCCGGCAAGATAGGTTCCGCTCAGGCGGCCCTGGGCGTCGTAGGTGAAATAGCGCTGGTTGCAGCAAGAACTTGCGACTTGGGTAAGGGCGTGCTGGCTGGAGCCGGCGCCATACGCGTAGCTCGCCATGCGGCCATCGTAATACACGGCGTTTGTCAAGTGCTCTCCAGTGCTGCCATAGGCGAGCGTGGTCTGGCGTCCCAGCGAATCGGTAACGGTTTTGATTCGGCCAGAGCCGTTGTATGCAAATTGCAGCGATTGGCCGGAGGAGTGGACTAATCCGGCCAGTTGATTGCCGTTGTAAGAGGCCGTAATGCGGTTGCCATTGAGGTCTTCCACGTATTCGAGCTTGCCATCGGAGCGGAAGGCCCGGAGCAGCCCGCCCGACTCGGTCAGACTGAAAGCGCCGCCGCCCAGCGAAGCGAGGGTGGCATGGTCACCCGCCTGCGGGAAGTAATTGTTGTCGTCCCGGCTGTCGGGCTGGAAGGTGCGGCGCGAACCGCCGGGACCAAGAATAGTCACCGTGCCATCGGCGGCCAATTGCAGGGAGTATTGCCAGTTGTGCGACCAGCCGCGACCCAATGGCCCCAGTTCAAAACGCTGGGAAATGGGCGCGGCAAAGGAACGGGAGAAGACCAGCGGCAGACCGGGGGCTTCCACTGAGCCATCCACGGCGCTGGCCAGCGTGCGAAGGGGACTCAGTCCATCGGCTTGCAGCAGTTTGAATGAAAGCAACTGGCCGATGTCCACCACACGCTCGCCCAGGCGGCCTAGGTAGGCGGCGTTGTCGTCGAGCATCTGGACGTAGCCGCCCCAGTTGGTGCCAGCCTGGGAGACGAAGCCGGCCCAGATGACGTCCCAGGCATTGGTGCTGATGGTGGCCGGCTTCATGCTGGCTTTCAGGCTCGACCAGTTCACGGCGTTGGTGTCGTCGGCCTTGAGGACACCGAGGTTGAAGTTGAACGGCGGATAGGTGAAATCCCAACCGGCCCAGTTGGGATAGAGTGTTCGATCTTGCTGCCACCCGGCGTAATAGACGGGCACGCGGAAGGATTCGCCGGGCTGGAGGACGCCGGGCGTGTCGCCGCTGGCGAGGATTTGAATGGAATGAGTGAAGCCTTCGGGTTCAGCGGAGGTCCAGAAACCCTGAACCAAGCGGCTGGAATCCAGGGTTAAGAACGCCCCTTCGTGGCCGTTTTGCGTGGCGGTAAGCACGAGCAACGGCGCGGGCATGGCGGCGTTGCCGGTGTTGCGGTACTCCACATAGATGGTGGCGGTGACGTGGTAGCCCATTTGACCAGGCACGATCAGGCTGGTTTCAAGCTTGGCTTCGCCAGCGGGGAGCACCTCGAAGGCGTTGGCCAGCGTGTTCGTGCTCCACAACGGCGATGAAACGCGCAAGGAATAGGTGCCGACCGGCGCAAGGCTGAGATTGAACGTGGCGGTCAATTGGGTGAACGAATCGGCGGAAACGCTGGCGGCCCGGTAAGCGGCGCCGCCGGACGCGACCAACTCGACAACGGCGCTGGCGTCGAAACCCGCGCCCGTGACCGTGAGGACGGCGGACGCGTTTTGGCCGTAGCGCGCGGGCGTGACGCTGCTGACATCCAGGCTGGCAGTGGTGGCCTGAAGTGTGAACTGGCCACTGCCGGGGACAGACTCCCCGTGGACCATGATGTAGTACGTGCCTGGCGCGGCGGCGGGAATGAGCAATTGCTGATCCACGCTGCCGGGGGTGGCGGCGCGGAAGTCGAACGTGCCGCGCGTGGGCAGCGCGCCGAAGCGGACGTAGATCTCATTGGCCCCCTGGTTGTCCGCGTCGTCCAACCGGATGAGAAGATTCTCCCCGGCAGGCACGTCTATGCGGAAGTATTTCTCATCGCCATCGCCGCTCAAGCTGGACGAGAAAGGAGCCGCGTTGGTAAGCTGGGGAATCACCAGGTCAGTGGCGACGGCGAACTCGTTGTTGAGCTGGTGACGCTCCAAAATTTGCCACTCGTCGTCCACGGAGAGAATGAGATACCAGGCGCCCTCCTCGACGGTGGGGATGGTGACGGTGAGGGTGTTGGTATAGCTGCCATTGGTTGCGACGTTGTTGGAAACCGGGGCTGAGACCAGCAGACTGTCGTTCGCGTCCAAGTATTGGTCGCGGGAAATATAGAGGGCGTCATTCCAGGATTGGCCGGACACGGCAGCATCGCCAATGTTGCGGACGGTGTAGGTGATTTGGGCGGGTTGGTTGATGGCGAGGGTGGAGGGAATGTTCAATTGGCTAACGGCAAAATCTGGGACAGCGTTGGTGTCCGGGATGACGGTGATAATGCGGGGATCCGAAGTGTTTGTGTTTAGCCCGAGACTGTCGGTAACGTCCAGTGTGACGAGATTTGAGCCTGCCGTGGAAAATGTGATAAGGCCCGGGTTCTGCAACGTGGAGGATTGGCCGTCGCCGAAATCCCATAGATACTGGACTTGGTCGGAATCTTGCGAGTCCGTGCCCTGACCGGCAAAGCGCAGTGTGTCGCCAGCCAGGATTGCGCCGGACCGCAAAGGCGCAAGGATCCTGGTTGTGCCAGCTTGGAACATGGCCTTGACTTCTTGCTCCGAAAGCGCTCGATTGTAAAAAAGAACCTCATCTATTAGGCCATTGAACGATTGTTTGGTCGTGGTGCCGCCTATGTGGTTGCCACCAACGTCGACGGTGCTGATGCCGTAGTTGTATAGTCCCCATGAGACGGTATTGCCCGCCACACCGTTGACATAGAAGCGGACAGTGCTGCCATCAAAAGTCATCGCGACATGGTTCCAGGCATCAGGTATTACTTTCAGATTGCTGTCCAGCAACGGGGCTCCCCAGTGATCAACGTAAACCTTATATTGTCCGACATTTGCATCACCCGCCGTGCCAGCAATGCCAAAGAAGTCACCAGCCCCGGTCGCACCGCAAGTGACGATTGGTAGTCCAAAACCGGTATTGGGGTGCGGATAGACCCAGACCGCGATGCTTCTGCTACCGCTGATCCAGTAGGAGCCCGTGATGTGGACATAGTCGTCCACACCATCGAAGCTGAATGCCTGACCGACTTTACCTGGTGCGAAGGATGCACCATTCTCCAGAGTCCCATAGCACGAACCGGCCACATCTGCCGCATTTCCATCCGCCGGCAACCAACAGACCAGACCCGATTGGGGTGGCTGGTACCATTTGACAGTCAACGCGGCCACCGCGCTAGGGATAGCTCCTGTGGCGTTGCTTATGGGAGCGCTCGGTAGCCAGGCCCCAGGAGCATTGAGGCAAGGCGCGACCATGAATCCCAGCAAAAGAGTGATTGTACCGCAGGATTTTGTGCTCATGAGTCCGATTCTCTTTCTGAGCCACTGGGCCTGTCCGATGCGGAAGGGGCCGAACTACTCACCCTCCATCACACGCACGGACATGCGCTCGAATGAACGCTTTCGGCACGCCCGAAGGGGACATGCTTCCAGCGCTGTCTTTCGATGAAATTGTCCCTTTCGTAACGTACAGCGCCCAAAGCTCGCCAATTTATTATTGGCAATTTTACATACTTTTCTTGGTGAACATTAGCGATTCAAGCAGAAATCATTGCCGCATGCAAGAACAGTTCCCTAATTTGCACGCACACCGCTGCACAGTAATTGCCCGATGAATAGCAATAAATGCGAACGATTATCCCCGGTCCTCTGGGAATGCGAATAATTATGGCCGCCGGTTTCGGGCTTGTTTCATTCGTAAGCCCTTGTGATACGCGCCCTTCTGAGGCATTCCGCACGCTGTTGCAGCATTTTGGAATACTTGTGGGTGAAGACTCAAATTTAACCCAATTCCAGCCAGGAAAAGATTTTATTTGGTTGGACAGCCTTTGTCCAACCGGCCCGCGTAAAGTGGAGCGCATAAGAAAGGAACTTAATTTATGCGCAACACAAATGCCATCGAAGCCCATCCGGACAATCCAGTCCATCAATTGGAACTGGGCTTTGCCGGGAAACGAGCGGGGGAGCCGGCCTGGTTGACCCGCCGGCAGCGCCGGACGCAACGGGCGCAGTGGTGGTTCCGTCAGATGCGGCGGGTGGTGGATCGGGCCATGGACTGGCAAACGGCCCCGCCCGCCCGGCCCGAACAGGCCTATCTGACCCTGGCCCGGCGGCGGAATTGGTGAAAGGTGCGGTGGCGGCGGCAAGCGGTCCGTTCATCCCGGCGCCCAACTTGCCCCTGGGACCTGCCTTGCCCCAATGCCGACTTATCTCCGCAATCCGCGTTCATCCAGTGGCGCGCCATCCGGCAGATAATCAATCCACTGCGGCACGCTTACAGTCGATTAGGATTAAAAGCCGGTAACCGCCACCATGCGGATTCCCAGGCCCTCATGAGCCAGCCGTGCCGCTTGCCGCGCGGCGCCATTGCGGGCTTGCTTTCGCGGCCGGCTTGCTCTACCAATCAGGCCAATCTCGCTCTCATGAAAATGCTGCAAAAACTGGTCTGCCGGTGCGCCTTCGCGGTTGTCGCGTTGCCTTTGCTCGCTCAAACCACCAATCCACCGCCCCCAAAAAACCTTCGTATAATTCGAGACTCCATGCCTTCGCCCGCTCAAACCACCAATTCAACGCCCAGCGTCATTGCGGAGGGCGCGAAGCTGGAACTGCTCGCCGGCGGTTTCAAATTCGCCGAAGGGGCGACCTGCGACGCCGCCGGCAATGTTTTTTTCACCGACCAGCCGAACAATCGGATCATGGAATGGAGCGTGGAGGGCAAGCTCTCCACCTTTCTGCAACCGGCCGGACGGGCCAACGGCATGTATTTTGACGCCCAGGGCAATCTTCTCGCCTGCGCGGATGAGAAGACGGAGCTGTGGTCCATCACGCCCGACGGCAAGCACACCGTGCTGGCGAAGGAATTTGACGGCAAACCGCTCAACGGCCCCAACGACGTGTGGGTGCGCCCCGACGGCGGCATGTACCTCACCGATCCCTTTTACGACCGGCCCTGGTGGGACTATCACATACGACCGCAAGACAGCGAGCAGGTTTATTTTCTTTCCGCCGACCGGCAGCCGCTCCGGCGCGTGACCGCCGACCTCAACAAGCCCAACGGCATCAGCGGCACTCCAGACGGCAAAACGCTGTTCGTGGCCGACATCGGCGCGGGCAAAACCTACGCCTACGACATCCAGACGGACGGGACGCTGGCCGGCAAGCGCCTGGTTTGCCAAATGGGTTCCGACGGAATGACCGTGGACAACGAGGGCAATTTTTATCTGACCGGCCGCGGCGTTACGGTGTTCGACAAAACCGGCAAGAGAATCGAAAAGATTGACGTGGCCGAACCCTGGGTGGGGAATCTTTGCTTCGGCGGCAAGGACCACCAGACGCTTTTCCTCGCGGCCAGCAAAGGGCTTTACGCCATTCACCTCCGGGTCAAAGGCGCCAACGCGGCGAAGTAGCGGCCTGCCCGCCGGCGCCGGCGCGCCCCGGGCGGCTCGGTTTGGTCTTTGCAAATCAGCCCGCGGTGCCGTAAAGATCATGCTCCGGGTCAACCGCTTGGCGTGAGGGAAAGCGGACGCCGGGATTTTTATGAAACCTGATGTGGAAATATACGACACCACCTTGCGCGACGGCAGCCAGGGCGAAGGCATCAATTTCTCGGTCGCGGACAAGCTCCGCATCGCCGAGAAGCTCGACGCGTTCGGGATGCACTACATTGAAGGCGGCTGGCCGGGCAGCAATCCCAAGGACCTGGAGTTTTTCAAACAGGCCGCGCGGCGAAAATGGAAGAGCGCGAAAATCGCCGCCTTCAGCATGACGCGGCGCAAAGGCGTGGCCGTGGAAAGCGACGAGTTGATGCGGCAGATTCTCGAAGCCGAAACCCCCGTCGTCGCCATCGTCGGCAAGACGTGGCTGCTGCATGTCACGGAAGTGTTGCGCGCGACGCCGGAGGAGAATCTGGCGATGATCGGCGACACGATCCGTTTTCTGAAAGATCAGGGCAAAATTGTCGTCTATGATGCCGAACACAGTTTCGACGGCTACAAGGATGAACCGGAATACGCGCTGGCGACGTGGCAGGCGGCGGAAAAAGCCGGCGCGGATTGCATCGTGCTTTGCGACACGAACGGCGGCTGTCTGCCGACTGAAATCTCTAAAATCGCCGCGCTGGCAAAAAACAAATTGAACACCCGCATCGGCATCCACACGCACGACGATTGCGGCGTGGGGGTGGCGAACGCGCTGGCGGGCATCGAAGCCGGCGCCACGCAGGTGCAGGGCACCATCAACGGCTACGGCGAGCGCACGGGCAATTGCAATTTGATCAGCGTGATTCCGCTGCTGCATTTCAAGCTGAAAAAAACCGGCGTGCCGGCGGAGTCGCTGCCGAAGCTCAAGGAACTTTCCGAGTTCGTGGATGAAATCGCCAACATGCGCCACAACCCGCGCCAGCCGTGGGTCGGGCAGACGGCCTTCGCGCACAAGGGCGGCATGCACGTCCATGCGATTGACCGGGTCGCGCGCAGTTACGAACACATCCAGCCGGACGCGGTCGGCAATGCCCGTCGCGTGCTCATCAGTGACATGTCCGGCCGCACGAACATTTTGATGAAGGCGGCGGAACTGGGTTTCAAACTGAGGCCGGACATGCCGGCCTTGAAAACGATCATCGGGCGCGTGAAGGAATTGGAGAACGCGGGTTACGAATACGAAGCGGCCGAAGGCTCGCTGGCGTTGCTCATCAGCAAGACGCTGAAGCGTCGCGAACCGCCGTTCACGGTGGACGCCTATCATGTTTCGATGCGGCGCGGCGAGAAGGAATCCATTTGCGAAGCCACCATCAAAGTGCGGGTGAAAGGGACAACGCATCAGACTGTGGCCGAGGGCACTGGCCCGGTGAATGCGCTCGACGGCGCGTTGCGTTTGGCGCTGGTAAAATTTTTTCCGCAATTGCAGAAAGTGACGCTGACGGATTACAAGGTGCGCATCCTGGATTCGACGACCGGGACCGCGGCCAAGACGCGGGTGCTCATCCAGTCCAGCGACGGCAAGGAGGAATGGGGGACGGTCGGCGTGAGCGACAATATCATCGAGGCGAGCCTGCAGGCGGTGATCGAAAGCATGGAATTCAGGCTGATGACAAAATGAACCTGAGATTGACCGAGATTCCCAAAGCTTACCTTCCCCAGGCCGTCGAGGAGAAATGGTATCAATGCTGGCTCGACCAGAAGTGTTTCACCGCCGACCCGCGTTCGGCCAAACCGGCTTACGCCATGGTCATTCCCCCGCCCAACGTCACCGGCGTCCTGACCCTCGGCCACGTCCTCAACAACACCATCCAGGACATCCTCGCCCGCAAGGCGCGGATGGAGGGCAAGGAAGTTCTCTGGCTGCCCGGCACCGACCACGCCGGCATCGCCACGCAAACGGCGGTGGAACGCACGTTGAAGAAGGCCGGCCAAATCAAGCATCGCGACGATCTGGGCCGCGAAAAATTTCTGGAACGCGTCTGGGAATGGAAGGAAAAGCACGGCGGCATCATCATCCAGCAGCTCAAAAAGCTTGGCGCCTCGTGCGATTGGACGCGCGAACGATTCACCATGGACGACGCGTATTCGCGCTGCGTGCAGAAGGTTTTTGTCGAGCTGTACAAAAAAGGGCTGATCTATCGCGGCAAACGCATGGTCAACTGGTGTCCCGCCTCGCTCACCGCGCTCTCCGACGAAGAAGTCGTGATGAAAGAGCAGAAAGGGTCGCTCTACTACTTTAAAGTCGAGGTCGCCGAAGCGCCGGGAACTTTTCTGACCATCGCCACGACCCGGCCGGAAACGATCCCCGGCGACACCGCCGTGGCGGTGAATCCGAAAGACCCGCGCTACGCGCGATACATCGGCCGGCACGTCCTGCGCCCGCTGCCGGTGGAATTGCCGCGCGCGGACAAGCTCATCCCCATCCTGGGAGATGAGCAGGTGGATTTTGAATTCGGCACCGGGGTGTTGAAGGTCACGCCCGCGCACGACAAGGCGGATTTTGAAATCGGCCAGCGGCACCAGCTCGCGCAAATTGAAGTCATTGACGCCAGGGGGCACATGAATGACGCCGCCGGCGCGGACTTGCGCGGCCTGGACCGTTTCAAGGCGCGCAAAGTGGCCGTGGAAAAGCTCACCGAGCTGGGCGCGCTGGAAAAGGAAGAGCCTTACACGAACAACATTGGCTACAGCGAACGCGCCGACGTGCCGATTGAACCGCGCTTGAGCGAGCAATGGTTTTTGAAATATCCGAGCGTGGAAAAATCCCGCGCGTGCGTGGCGCAGGAGGGGAGCGCGACCGTCCCGGTCGCCGGTTCCGGCGTCCCGCCGGAATCTTCTTCGAGCGCGGGGATTCCGTTCGGCGGGACGCCGAACGGTGCGGACGGGACGTCCGCGCTCCCCCAAATGCGTTTTCATCCGCAGCGCTGGGCGAAGGTTTATGACCACTGGATGGGCGGTTTGAAGGATTGGTGCATCAGCCGCCAGCTTTGGTGGGGACATCAAATTCCTGTTTGGTATATCGGTAAAAATTCCGGCTCCCCCGACGTCATTGAACTGCTTAACCTTGCGATGAACAAGAGAGCGCCGTTTGGAGATGACACGGTTGTAAATATTCGAAATACAGGTGAGACAAAGACGATTGAAAATGGCAAAGTGCTCCCAGTCGCAATTACTGAAATCTGTCTTGGGCCAGATTCAGAAGAAGCAATAGAAAAATTGCGCGCCGCAAACTTCACCCAAGACCCCGATGTGCTCGACACCTGGTTCAGTTCGTGGCTCTGGCCGTTTGCGACGATGGGGTGGCCGGAGAAAACCGAGACGTTGAAGAAATTTTATCCGACGACCGACCTGGTCACCGGGCCGGACATTATTTTCTTCTGGGTGGCGCGCATGATCATGGCGGGATACGAGTTCATGGGGGAAATGCCATTCCGAAATGTCTATTTCACCGGCATCATCCGCGACAAGCAGGGCCGGAAAATGTCCAAGAGCCTGGGCAACTCGCCCGATCCGCTGGACCTGATCGCCCAATACGGCGCCGACGCGCTGCGTTTTGGGGTGATCCGATCGGCGCCCCTGGGGCAGGACGTTCTTTATGACGAACAGCAGGTGGAACTGGGCCGCAATTTCTGCAACAAGCTGTGGAACGCCTGCCGTTTCCGCCAAATGCAGCCCGGCGAAACCGAGGGCGAGATCCGGCCCGAGCTTTTGACCTGCGACGACAAATGGATTTTGCTCAAACTGGACCAGGCGATTGGCGAATTGAGCGATTCCCTGGCCCAATACAAATTCAACGAGGCGGCGCAAATCCTCTATCGCTTTTTCTGGAGCGAGTACTGCGACTGGTATCTGGAGGCCGGCAAAGCCGCGCTCCTGACCGCCGCCGATGCGGCGGACGCCAACGCCGCCGCGCTCCGGGCCAACTCCCTGGCGGTGATGGATTTTGTGCTGTCAAACACATTGCGGCTCTTCCACCCCTTTCTGCCCTTCATCACCGAGGAACTTTGGCATGGGCTGGGTTATCACCTGGATTTGCCGGCGGACCAGGGCGGCGCCACCATCATGTTCGCCCGCTGGCCCAAGCCGCTGGACGCCGATTTCCGCGCGCACTACGGGCTGGACGGGCGTTTCCTGAAAGAGGTGGATGCCCGGAATGAATTCATCACCCAGGCCCGCGATTTGCGCCGCTCCGCCGGCATCCCGGGCAACAAAAAGGTCAAATACATTTTCAAGCCGGCCGGCCGGCCCGGGCCGCGCGACCTGGCCGCCATGAAGCTGTTGCTCAACGCCGAGTCCCTGGAGGTGCGGGCCGATTTCACGCCGGCAAAGGGAACGCCCGCCACCCGCTCGGAGCTGGGCGAGCTTTATCTGCCCCTGGAAGGCGTCGTGGACGTGGCGGCCGAAAAAGAGCGCGTCAAAAAGGAAATCAGCAAAGCCCAGGCGGAGATCGCGAAGGTGGAGCAGAAATTGGCCAATCCCGCCTTTGCGCAAAAAGCGCCTCCGGCGGTGTTGGACGAGCACAAGACGCGTCTGGCTGGCTGGCAATCCAAAGTCGAACACCTCCTGCAGTTGTTGGCATCGTTGGGGGGCTGAAAAAGCAACCGCCGCCCGCATGGTGGAGCTTGGGTAGTGGGCTACTTTGGAAATCGTTTATTTTTTAAGAAGATTTTGAATGAGCTGCTGCGTTTCCGATGCCGACAGTGAAACTGTCCAGGTGTAATCGAAGTTTTTCACTTCCAATTCGATGCCAGACTCAGTTCCTGCACGAAGAATCTTAAAATCTTTCGCAACTGTTGGATTTACTTGTACTCTATCTGTGTGATTGTCAGATGGCCGCGTATGGTTCGTCCTGTGAATTTGCATATAATCGGCGAGGCAATATGATTTACCTATATTTTCGGACCAGCTTGAATTCTCGGATGTCTCCCACTTCGCCCTCAAAAATTTTAGCTGCAATTTCCGATGCTCTAACGGCATTCTGTTCTCTCGCAGCTTTTTGATACTCAACATGAGCCTCAGCACTGGCCCTCTGTTGCGAGGAATAGGCTCTAAAAAAACGGTTCATTTCTTGGTCAAAAGTCATATTTTTCCTTTCGTATTGTGGGTTTGACTTGGCGGGGTTGGTGTGAAGTTAAAATCCGATATTCCGAATGCGAAGTTGCGTTTCAAGTTCTTGGTTGGCGTGCTCGAGCTGTCTAATCCTCTGCTCAAGTTGCGTTTGATCCTTCAAGGATATTGGCGTCTGCTGGGCGTTTTTTGGCTGGTTTCGTCATGCCCGAAATATACCATGCCAGGCGGGGTGGGTGGAAATCTTATTCCAAAGTAGCCCACTACCGGAGCTTGACCGGCTTTCAGGATCGTGGCACGTTTGATACATGACTGAGCAAATCAGACTTCGGATAGACCGCCAATTGGCGGAAGAGGCGGATGTGGTCTGCCGGGAATTGGGCATAACCCCAACGGCGGCGGTGTCCATGTTTTTCGCGCAAATGGTCAAGTTGCGCGGGTTGCCCTTCCGCCCCGGCGGTTTTCCGGCGCTGGACGAATACGGCGCGACCCTGGCACAAGCGACGGCGGCGGAAGACTCCGCCCTGGCCGAAATCGGGACGGCGCGCAAAGCGGGCAAGCTGAAAGCCTTCACCGGCAAGCTGTGATTTCCGTCCTGCTCACTGAACGAATCCGAAAAACGGCGGACAAACTGCCGCCGGACACGCGCGACAAAGTTGCCCAGGCCATTGCGGAAGTCTCAGCCGCTTTTGGCGATCCGCATCAACACCGCGGTTTGGGACTCCGCAAACTGGCAAAGCGTTCCTACGAAATCCGGGTGCAACGACAATGGCGGGTGGTGTTCCTGCGCGAAGGAGAAACCTTGATTGCCTATGACGTCATGAACCATGACGAAGTTTCGCTCTGGTTGCGGGGACAGCGGAAGTGATTTTGCAGCGACCCCTTTGACCTCGAGCCTCCGCCGCAGCTCAGGTGCGGAAGAGGACGTCTTCGCGTTTGAAAAGGGCGACGGCCACCAGGACCGAGACCGCGGCGTAGAGACACATCGAGCCGAAGACCACCGCGATGTAATGCCAATGATACAGCCCGGACAGGATTTCCCGTCCGGCCAGACTGACGTTCAAGACCGGAACCAGCGCCAGGCGGTAATTGAGTTCAATGCCGGGCAGCACCGCCGCCGCCGCCGGAATGACCGTCAAGATGAGCAGGGGCTGGAGATAGGAGTTGGCCTCCTTGGCGCTGCGGGAAAACAACCCAATCGCCAGCATGGCGCCGGAAAAGAAAATGGCCAGCGGCAGCATCATCACCAGCACCGCCGCCAGGGAAGACAGATCAATGGTCAGCGGCAACGGGCTGGGTTTGCCCGCCTCGGCCGTGAGTTTTTTCAGCAGCACCACCGCCAGCCCGTTGGCACACAAGGAGAGGCAGGCGGTGGCCAGCGACACCGTCAGCACCACCAATCCCTTGCCCAGCACCAGATGCGTGCGCGCCACCGGGCTGCACAGCAGGGTTTCCATCGTGCCCCGCTCCTTTTCGCCGGCGGTCATGTCAACGGACGGATAAATCGCGCCGGTCATGCACATGATGATGACCAGGTAAGGCAGGATCATCCCGATGAGGTTGCCGCTGACCTTTTTGGCGGAGGCCACGTTGGTCTGGCGGATTTCAAAGGGCGTGAGCAATTTCTCCGGCACGTGCCGCTCCGCCAGCCGTTGGCTGACCACGTGGTCGCGCTGCTGGCGGAAAAACTGGTCCAGGGCGTGCGCGGCAAACATGGATTTGAATTCGCCCTCGTAGTCGTAGATTGTGACCGTCGTCGTTTCGCCGGCCTGGACGGCGGCGTCAAAGCCTTTGGGGATTTGGATGGCGGCGTTGAGCTTCTTGTCGGAAATGAGATTGGTGAAATCCCGGCTGGCCGGCACGAATGCAAAGGCCTTGAGCGCCTGCAAAGCCGCCAGTGTGTTCGTCGAATCCTCCCCGCCCAGCGTCATCACTTTGGGAATTTCCTGGCGCACCTTGCCGGCGAGTTTGACGAAGGTGAGGCCCATGCCCGTCATCAGCAGCGGCATCACCACCACCGGCACCACGATCATCGAAATCATTGTGCGCCGGTCGCGCAGCAATTCGCGCAGTTCCTTGCGATAGACCAGGCGGAGGTTGCGCAGATTCATGCCTTTTCCTCCACCACGCGGACGAAAATGTCCTCCAAATCCTCGCAGCCCACGCGCTCCCGCAATTGCGCCAGCGTCCCTTCGGCCCGGATCCGTCCCTGATGAATGATGGCGATGGTGTCGCAAAGTTTCTCCATCTCGCTCATGACGTGCGTGGAGAAAATCACCGTCTTGCCGCGCGCGCGGCAATCGCGGATGAAATTCACCACCGCGCGCGCCGTCAGGATGTCCAGCCCGTGGGTCGGTTCGTCGAAAATCATCACCGGCGGGTCATGCACCAGCGTGCGCGCGATGGAGACCTTTTGTTTCATGCCGGTGGAAAGCTTGTCACAGCGGCGGTCGCAAAACTCATTCATATCCAGGACGGCGAAAAGGTTTTCGATGCGCTGGCGCAGAAGCTCCTCGCTCAAGCCGTGCAGGCGGCCAAAGTATTCCACCAGCTCGCGGCCGCTGAGGCGCCCGTACAGAGCCGTGCTGGTGGACAGGAAACCGATGTTGGCCCGGACGCGTTCCGGCTGCGCGACGATCTCGTAGCCGCCGACGGTGGCGTCGCCGGAGGTGGGCGTCAGCAGCGTGGCCAGGAGGCGCAGGCAGGTCGTCTTGCCGGCGCCGTTGACGCCGAGCAATCCAAAAATCCGCCCGGGCTGGCAACAAAAGCTCGCCTGGTCCACCGCGCGGATTTCGCCGCGCTTTTTGTCGCGGAAAATCTTGGTCAATTGGCGGGCTTCAATCATGGCGGCGTCTCAAAACGATACCCGATGTCGCGGATCGTCTGGATAAAAAGCGGGTGGCGCGGGTCCGCTTCGATCTTGGCCCGCAACGTGGTGACGCAGCGGTCCACGCTCCGGTCTGTCACCACTATTTCCTGGCCCCAGACCGCGTCCAGGATGCAGTCGCGCGTCAGCGCCCGCCCCGCGCGCTTGACAAAGAACTCCAGCAGCCGGAATTCCTTGGCGGTCAGCGCGATCTCCGTTCCGCGGCGAAACAGTTTGTGCGCGGCCGGATCCAGGCGGCACTCCCCGAATTCATGGCTGGCGCCCGCGGCGCCCTGGCGCCGCAGCAAGGCTCTGACGCGCGCGATCAATTCGCGGATGCTGAACGGCTTGGTCACATAATCATCCGCGCCCAGTTCCAGGCCGCGCACGATGTCCTCCTCCTGTCCCCGGGCGGTGAGCATGATGATGGGCATGTCCAGTTGGCGCGCGCGCGCCTCCCGGCAGATTTCGTAGCCGTTGACCTTGGGCAGCATCAGGTCCAGCAGGACCAGGTCGGGCGGGTCGGCCACCAGGGCGCGCAGGCCCTTCTGCCCGTCGTTGGCGAGGCGCACCAGATAGCCCTGCGTTTCAAAATTGTCCTTCAACCCGCGCAACAGGGCGGGATCGTCTTCAATGATCAAAATGCTTTGCTCGCTCACGCTTTGGCCTCCCCGGCGCGATCGCCCTCCGCCGCGGGCAGCGTGATGGTGAACGTGCTGCCCCGCTCCGGCTGGCTCTCGACTCGCACCTCGCCATGATGCGCGGCGACGATGAATTTGACAATGCTCAGGCCCAGCCCGCAGCCCGAACCCGTCCGGGAAAGGCGCCGGTCCACCTGGTAAAAGCGCCGGAAAATCCGGCCGCATTCCGCCGGCGCCAGGCCGATGCCGTTGTCCTGGACCGCGAACTCGACGCTTCGGTGCCGCGTGGCCGCTGTCAACAGGATTGATTTCGCCTCGCCGGAATACTTGTAAGCGTTGTCCAGGAGGTTGAGCAGCGCCGTCACCAACGCGCCGGCGTCGGCCACCACCGGCGGCAAATCCGGCGGGGCCTGGACCGTGAACTGGCAGCCGGGGGTGTTGAACCGTTCGCGCACGGCGGCGGCGGCGCTGTCCACGATCTGGTTGGACGGCACCGCCTGAAAATCGAAGGCGTATTTGTTCCGTTCGATGCGGGAGAAGGCGAGGAAATTATCAATCAGGTGGCTGAGCCGGAGATTTTCCCGGGCGATCAATTGGAGATATTCGCGCGCGGTTTTTTCCTCCAGCGTCGGCGAGTTCAACAACGTGTCCACCAGCAGGCGCATCGAGGAAAGGGGCGTCTTCAATTCATGGGTGACGTTGGCCACCAGATCGTTTTTCAACTGGGTCACGGCCATTTGCCGCCGCAGCAAACCGGCCGCCAGCAATCCCAGCGCGACAATCGCCGCCACCGCCAGCACGCCCGTCCAAAGCAGGGACGCGATGCGCGCGTCCGCCGCGGCGTCAAAATGCCTCCGGTCCTTCCAGCAAAGCGCCATTTGCCAGCCGGGCATGCTTGGGCCGGCCGGCATGGACAGGAAAGATTCCACAGACTTGCCGGGCGGCAGAATGGCCGCCTCCACCTCCGCCAGCAAGCCCGGCCCGATCAAGCCCAGCATCCGGGCGCGCAAACTTTCGCCCTCGAAGAGCAGAACCGCATTGGTCTGGACTGGGAATTGCCAGACGCCGGGCAGCGGCGTGGCCAGCAATCCGGCTTGGGGCGGCAGGCTCGGGTTGGATTCGAGATAGCGCGCGGCCAGGTCTTCGGCCGGCAGCGACGGGAACCTGGCCTGCGCGGGAAACATGTTCTCAAGCCGGCGCATCAGGAAGCGCCGCTGCGCCGCCGGCATGGCTCCGTCCTTATAGTCCAGGAGTTGCGTTCTCAAGCGCTCCAGCACAGGACTGGTCCACCTGGGGTCCGATGCCGCCAGCAGCTCCAGGGCCATCAACTCCGCCGCGGGCGCGACCAGCCTGCCCTGGGCATCCGCCGCGCTCTGAAATCGTGGTTGCGCCAGGGAATTGGTCAGCACTTCGAGGGCCGCATTGGTTTGCCGCGCCTGAATCAGGCAGCGCGCCTGCGCCTGAAATGCGCGCGCGGCCAGAGCCGCGTTTGTGGCCGCTTGACCAAGCCGGCCAAATTCTTCGGCGGCGGCGATTGGATTTGCCGGCTCAAGACGTTGCGCTTCCACCCAGTCGGCGGGAAGTGTTTCCGCCGGCGGCAATCTGGCGGCGTTGGGATAAGCCACCTTCCCGGCGTCGTCAAAACAGACCGCCGCATCGGCCATCTTGAGCAATTCGGCGAAACGCGCGGGCGCTTCCAGCCCGGCGCCATTCTCCGCGGCTTGGGCCGTCTGCGACCAGTAATTCTCCAACTGCTTCCGGGCCAGGGCGAGTTGTCCCTGATAAAGATCGAGCAGCTTTTGCCGGTAGGCCACGCGTTCGTTTTGCACCGCCTGATTCATGAACCAGAGCAGGCAAACCGACGGCACCAGCACCACCAGCAACAGCAGCAGCGTCAACCCCCCGCCGCCGGGACGGTTGACGCTGAGGGCGAGATTTCGCAGGAGGCTTTTCTTCACTTCATTAACAAGGAAGCGGCAATCGAATCGAGCTTGGGCCGGAGCGCTTCAAAATCCCCGGCCGGGAGCATGAATTGGAACTCCACCGCGCGCCCGTTGGCCATGCCGGTGATCGGGTAGGCGATCCGCGGTTTCCCGCTCTCCTTGTAATCGGCCACGACGCTCACGGCGGGTTGTCCCGCCACGGTGCGTTCCTGCCAGGTGTTGCTCCGAACCTGGAAATCCTTGAACGTCTTGGCGGCGTCGGCGAGATTTCTTTCGGCCAGCGCGCGGACAGAGTTGGTGGAGGACTTTGGCTCGAAAGTGTCCAGGCCGGGCAAAACCAATTGGAACTCGCCCGAGACCTCGGGATCGAGGAACTGGATCACCGGCTTGTTGGTTTCCTGGGTGAGGGAGCCAACCACCCAGCCGGGCGGGGCGGTGAGGGAAATGCCCGCGGCATCCTGATAATTGACCGCATCGGCGGGGTTGCGCTGGCGCACTCCGGTCAATTCGAACCCCGCGCCGCCGCCTTCGAATTTGACGATTTCGCGGGTCGCGTTGGTGGCAATCCAGAACGTCTGGCCGATGTTCAACTCCAATTTGCAGCACGTAAAAGTTCCGGCGGGGACGGAGACGTCCTCCACCGCGGTCACCTCCGCTTTCAACGGAACCATGCTCGCGCCCAGACCGGACACAATCGGCAGGGTGGTTTTATAGCCCGGCGCCAGCGGCAGCCGCCGCATCCAATGGAACGCCTCCTCATTGTCACACACCAGGCCGCTGAAGGGAATCTTCTTGACATCATCCTTGCCGGCCATTTTCACCTCCGCGTGGTCCGCGGAATAGACGGTGTCCGCGTCGCCCAGCAAGGTGTGTTTCCAGCGGCTGTGGATCGGTTTCATGGTGTCGGCCTCCACCTCCACCCGGCTGACTTGCTCGCCTCCCGCCGACATGAGGCGGCCGACGCGCCAGATTTTCAGGCCGTTGGTTTCGCCCGCGTCGGCCGTCCAGACGCCGACGCCAATCTTCATGCCACCGCCCAGCTTCACGTCGTACCGGGCCTCCTCGCCGTCCGCCCACGGCGCGGGGAGCAGGTCGGAGTTGCGGGAAAGATAATCGCGCGCCAGCGCCACGATGTCCTTCTGGTCGGGATAATCCTTGACCAGCGCCTCAAAGGCCGCGGTGGCGGCGGCGTAGTTTTGTTTTTTGTACTGACAGACGCCCAGGCGATACTGCGCCTGCGCCGCCAGCGCCTGGCTGGTCTTGGACTGCTCGATCACCTGCTGATACAGCGTCATCGCGCCATCCAGGTCGCCTTTGGTTTCCTCCGAATAAATGGCTTGCTCCAGGATTTCGGAGGGTGAATCCGCCCGGGCTGCCGCGGGGGCGCCGAGAAGAAGGGTGGTGGAAAGCAGGCACAAAATTGCTTTTGCCCCGCCCGTAAGAGAATAATTTGTTTTCATGGGCAAAAATCTAAGGCGCCATTGTTACTCAATTATTACCGCCCCGTCCTTTCTTTGTCCGCTTTGTCATGCCGTGGAGGAATGGCGCGCTCACCGCGCGGCGTCCCGCTGCAAGACCAGCGGGATTTTCTGCCCCCCTTGGGTAAACGTCCCGTTCAGTTTGCCGTTCTGGATCTGCCCGTCAAAAGTGGCGCCGATTCCCGCCCATTCCAGATGGGCTTTCGGCGCGGTGTAATCCACGGTGGTGGCGGGAATGCTGCGCGCTCCCTGGTCCAGGCTGTCCATCGTCGCGGCATAAGTCGCGTCCGGCAGTCTGGCCACGTTGAAAACCAATCGCAGTTTCATTTGTTTGATGGCCAGCGTTCCCTGCCAATGGCCCTGAAAATCGCTTTTGCTGGTGTACGCATAATTCTTCTCCGACTCCGCGGGTTGCGCCGCATCCGCTTTGGCGCGGTCAACCGTCAGGGGAAATGTTTTGCCCATTTGCGTCCACGTCCCCTTGAACTGACTGTTGTCGGCGCTCAGATCGGCCTGGAAAGTCCCCCGGATCTGTTTGAATTCCACCTTGACCGCCGGCGCGTCAAACGACACGGACGACGCGGGCATGCCGGTGACTCCCTGGTCCACGCTGTCCATCTCCGCGCGATAGGTTCCATCGGCATTGGTGCCGATTTTGAAATTCAGCCGCAGCGCCATTCCCCCGGCCTGCAAAGTCCCCTGCCAGGCCCCTTGCGGGCCTGTCCCTCCCTTGTAATCGCTCTCCGCCATGGCTTCCCCGATCTTGTCGGGGTTGGTGGTGAACTTCAGCACCAGGGGCAGGGAACCGTTGGGCGTTTTAAACGTGCCAGACATTTCCTTGCCCAGCGAGTCCAGCTTTGCCACGTAATTGCCGCCCAGCCCCTGAAACTCGGCCACCAGCGATGGATAATCATACACCAGCTTGCTGACCGGAATATCGGCCACGCGCTGGTCAATGCTGTCCGCCGTGGCGGAATAGACGCCGTTGCTTCTGGCAATCTTCAACACCACCCGGAGTTGGATTTCGTTGGCCTGAACGGAGCCTTCCCACGCGCCCACAATTCTTGGCGCCCTGGCCTGGCGCACGGCGTGGAAGATTTTGGGGACCAGGAGCGCCAATCCCGCCAGCACGGCCAGGATCACCACGACCAGCGCGGCAGTTTTCAATTTTGCAGTGTTCATAATTTTGTTTCCAGACCGTCAGGTTTCCCCCACGGTCATTTCCTTCGTTTCCGGGAATGAATAAATAACACCATTGTTACCGAATTGTTACCGCCCTGTCCTTTCTTTGTCCATCCCGCCTTGCAACGGGCCGTGTCCAGATTTGTTGTAGGGTCGAGCCTGCGGCTCGAAATCGGCGCGCAGCGCCGCCACCACAACAACTAAATTAGGCCACCGCCTTGCGATGGGGGATGAACGGGGCGCGGACGTGGAAGGTAATGGGGCCGGATCTGAATGGCCGATATGGCGGAATGCAGGTCGTGGGAGGGCTGGAGGCGACGGTGCGGGAAAGCGATGGATTGACGACGCCGCGGCTGAATGATTATTTTGGCAACGTGCTGGCGACGATATCAGGCGGGAGCGCGAGTTGGAACCCGATGCGGGTGAGCGGGTACGGGCCGGTGCTGGGGTATCGAGCCTCGGCGCTGACCTTGGGGACGCCAATGGCGGATACGCTGGTTTGGCGCAGCCGCTCGATTGATCCCAGCGGGTTTTATTACTTGGGTGCGCGCTATTACGATCCGGTTGCCGGACATTTTCTCTCGCCTGATCCACTTGGACACAGGGCAAGTTTGGACCTTTACAGTTTCTGCGACGGCGATTCGCTCAATCGATTTGATCCTGATGGTAGAATTGGAAAGGCTGTTGTACAAACAATAGTTGGCTCACTCGAACTAGGCGTCGCCGTCGGTGAGGCTTCGATCGATTTGGGGGCGAAAACTCTAGTCTCCGCTGTAAAATTACCCGTTGGTTTGGCTGTTTCAGACCTTGGTCTTTTAATTCGTAGTCAAGCCCTTACATCTGCAGGTGCAAGTTGGCTGGGATCGGGAATCACTGGACTGGCAGACGTTGTTGGAAAGGCATGGGCTTCTCCAAATGACGCGATTGGGCTAGCACTTGGGGTCGCTGGACTCCCATTTGGGGCAACACCTACCGTCGGTCATAATGGCATCCAATTTGAGAACAACCCGCTTTCGTTCGGCGGAGATATTACGTTTGGAAATGTAATGAACTTTAGTCCGCCTTTTACTGACCCCCAAGGTCGCGTAATTCCGATGGGGCCAGACGATCCGATCGGAGGTAACCTTTCCTGGACGTATGGTGACCACGAAATGCAGCACACTATTCAAGCAGAAATACTTGGTCCGTTTTACCTCCCTGGCTATCTGTCTGGAATCATCGGCGCGCTATTTCAAGGTGAAAGGGGGTATGATGTTCTTGGTCCTGCAAACTGGATGGAAACGGGACCATATAATCCTGATACGCACAACCTTCCACCGAAACCGTGGCCATGAGACGAAAACTTCAAACATTAGGTGTAGTTCTAGCAGCGGCTCTTGTAACTGGGTGTCACTTTATTCCTGATAACGAGATCTTCAACAACACGAATCAAGACCTGTCTATAACAATGATTACATCTGTCGATGGCAGAGCACGTTCGACAACTGAAATTGTGAAAAGTGGTCGGGCAATCTTTCTTGGGGTGCCGTTTAAGTTGGCAATTCGTAGTGGTGATAGTATCTGGTCTTATGATTTGATACCAATACCATCGCACTTCTACCGGTCGATTGGCGCTAACAAACGCATTGCAAGGCTACAAATCGAAGAAGATGGCTCTATTTATCTTCTTTTACCTGACGCGGTCTGGCCAGTTACGAAATTCCCAGATCAACCGGTAGGGTATCCAATCCGAGCGAAGAAAGCGCACTAATTGTTGGGATCGTAAACCATGATAGGCCAGCTTCAATATGATATGGATTGCATGATTTTCAAAAACAAGTACGTGAAAGCGGCTGTTTATGTTGCACTTGTCGGCTGCTCCATATCCGGATGTGCACCGCCGCAAGAACTCGTTTTCACACCTTGGAAATGGGATAAAGCCCACTGGAATTTATACGAACTCAATGGGGTCCAATTCTCTGTTCCCGCTGAATTGCCCAGGGTGCAACTCCGCGACGAGCTAGCCTTTTGCTTTTCCGCCCACAAAGGTGACCGCTATTCGCCCGTAGCGCTCGTCCCGTCGCAGGCAGTATACGTTTTGTGTCGTGAAGGTCCGAAGAAGAAGCCAGACGACATTGATGATTGGATAAGAACCATTGAATCGGTTAAAGGGGGCGTTACGCCTGTGTCGAAGCCCATATCGGGCTATCAATATTGGAGAGTCGGAGTTTTTGGTAACCAAGACAACTCAAGAGTCTTCAGGGATACATCAGTCCTTGATGATATGGAATGGGGATATTTGTTTCATGTGGGGGACATGAAAGTGTGTGAAGTGTATGTGCGTAAGAATTGTCATGTTGCTTACCATGATTTAGACATAAATCAAGTGATCACGGCAGAGGATCGCAAGCTGGTTGAGGATATTGTTAGCACCATAAGATCGTGCAAGTGAACCGGGCATGAAGATTTCTTAAGAAATGCGGGTGTTGAGATGACAATCATGACAAAGCCAATCAGATCAAGACTAATTGGCTTGGTATTGATCTGCGGCGCGGTTGTGCCCCATGCTGCTTTGGTGGTGAAGGTGGACGCTCCGAAGACCACCGAGCAGGGGTCAACGCAAGCAGTGGTCAGTCCCACGGATTGATAACTTTCGTTCGTAATGAGGTCAGTCCCAATCGTTTACAACTTTCTTGGCTTGTTCAGGAGTGCCAGTCGTCCGGGAACGGTTCAGACAGACTTGGGAAATTGGTCAAATCCTTGAATCCTGACATTTTGTCGGAAGGGTCGAATTTTAAAACAGCAAACAGGCCACAGAGTCAGATCCGCCTTCCGTCCGTTATCTCTGCGTCCTCCGGTTTAAAAATTCTGCCTGATCTGTATTCCACGGACCATCAACAACTTGCAATCAATCCAGTTTCCAACGCCTCAAAACCGCCTCAAAAAACGACCGTTTTCGCAGCCAAAACCGCCTTTGCCCCAAACTATTTTTGTAATCGCGTCCTGACTTTTCCCACCCCCACCTCGATTCCGCCCCTTTTTTACAGGCTGTTCGTGGTGGTTTTGGCGCCCATTTTTGCGATGAAAATCGTACCCACGGTGGGAATGACAAATTGGGAAACCATGCTATTTCAGGATTCGCTTGCGGGGGCGGAAGGGTGTATAACTCCATCAGCCATGAACGATATCACGGTGGTGCTGCAATCCTTGGGCCGCGGCGGAAGCCAGGCCTCCGAGCAGTTGCTGACGCTGGTCTATGAGGAGCTGCGCCGCCTGGCGGCGGCCCGCATGGCCCGCGAGTCGCCCGGTCAGACCATCCAGGCGACCGCCCTGGTCCACGAAGCCTGGCTCCAATTGACCGCCAATGGCGACCGAAACTGGCAGAATCGCGCCCACTTTTTTGGCGCGGCCGCCGATGCGATGCGGCGCATCCTCATTGATAACGCCCGCCGCAAAGCCAGGCTCAAGCACGGTGGCGGCCAGTCCCGCGTGAACATCGAGGACGTGCAACTGGCGGAGAGGACCCCGGACGAGGATGTCTTGCTCATTGATGAGGCCCTGGAGCGCCTGCAAGCCGAAGACCCGGAAAAGGCGCGGATTGTCGTGATGAAATTCTTCGGCGGATTGACCAACGAGGAGGTTGCCCAAAGCCTGGGCATCAGTGAGCGGACGGTGGACCGCCAGTGGGCTTGCGCCAAGGCCAGGCTCTTCCGCTGGATTCGCGAACAACGCTGATTTATTCTTAAAGTGGCGGATGTTTTGCCCGGCCGGCGCGTGAACTGAGATGAACTCCTGAACCATGAAGCCCTCGACCCCATTGGAGGACGGCGTGTACTACGCCGCGATTCAGATCGAGGACCCCGCCCGGCGCAAAGCTTTCCTCGATCAGGCCTGCGCGGGCGACGCCCAGTTGCGCGCCGCCGTCGAGGAATTGCTCGACGCGCGCGCCGGGGCCGAGCGCTTGTTCGCCCAGGGCGCTCTGGCCCTGAACGTCTCTGCCGAAACCCTCCAGGCCGCAAACGGCGCGCCTCCCCTGGCCGGCGACGACCGCGTCAAGCTGCCCGATGACGAACAACTGGGCGGTCGCATCGGACATTACCGGCTGGTGCAAAAGATCGGGGAGGGAGGCTGCGGCACCGTCTATCTGGCCGAGCAGGAGGAGCCGGTCCGGCGCAGCGTCGCCCTCAAAATCATCAAGCTGGGAATGGACACCAAAAACGTCATCGCCCGCTTCACGGCCGAAAGCCAGGCCCTGGCGTTGATGGATCACGCCAATATCGCGCGGGCGCTGGACGCGGGCGCGACCGATACGGGCCGGCCCTATTTCGTCATGGAACTGGTGCGCGGCCAGAAGATCACCGATTACTGCGACCAGCGGAATCTGGACATCCGCCCCCGCCTGGATTTGTTCCTCCAGATTTGCCACGCCATCCAGCACGCCCACCAGAAGGGCATCATCCATCGCGACATCAAGCCGTCGAACATCCTCGTCACCCAAGATGACGGCGTGCCGGTGCCCAAGGTGATTGATTTCGGCATTGCCAAGGCCATCACCGGCGGCCGGCTGGCCAACAACACGGTTTTCACCGCCTCCGAACAATTCATGGGCACCCCCGCCTACATGAGCCCCGAACAGGCGCAGATGAACAGCGTGGACGTGGATACCCGCAGCGACATTTACAGCCTGGGCGTCCTGCTCTATGAACTGCTCACCGGCAAAACACCCTTTGACCCCAGGGAGCTGACCGAAACCGGCTTGGATAACATGCGCCATACGTTGCGGGAAATGGAACCGCCGCGGCCTTCCGCCATGCTCGCCGCCTTGCCCGCCGGGGAACTGGCCGAAGCCGCCCTCCACCGCCACATTGAGCCGGGCCGGCTCACCGCGCTGGTGCGAGGGGACCTGGACTGGATCGTGATAAAAACCCTGGAAAAGGATCGCGCGCGGCGCTATGAGACCGCCAGCGAACTGGCCCTGGACATCCAGCGCTATCTCAACAGCGAACCGGTTCTGGCCTCCCCGCCCAGCCGGATTTACCAGTTCCAAAAACTCGTCCGGCGCAACCGCGCCACCTTCGCCGCCGCCGTCGCGGTCACCGCCGCCTTGTGCCTGGGGCTGGGTCTCTCCACCTGGTTGTTCTTCAAGGAGCGCCAAGCCCACCAGGAAGCCGATCTCCAGAAGCAAAGGGCCGTTGACCTCCGCGGGAAAGCCGATGCCAGGGAGAATATCACTCTGGCCGCCATCGCCGTAAACCGCGGCGACTTTGAGGAAGCCAATGCCCGGGTTCAGAAGATCCCCGTGGCTTACTTCTACCCTTCTTTGGAAGCCGCCAACGTGTTCCGCTCCCTCGGCGTCTGGCATGCCCTGCACGGGCGATGGATGGAAGCGAGCTATCAATTCGCCGGGCTTCTCCAAGTCAATCAGTTCGAGAACGATCAATCCGATGCCGCTGCCAGGGATTTGCTCGAGGCGGGCGCGCCCCTGATCGAAATTGCCGATCAGGACCGATACGAGCACTTCCGCCGGGAGGCCATTCGCCGCTTTGCCGGCACCACAAACCCGGTGGCGGCCGAACGGGTCGTCCGGGCCAGTCTGCTGGTGCCGGCCAGCCTGACCACCATGAACTCGTTGAGCTTGCTGGCTGAGGTGGTGGCCAAATCCCTTGCCACCGCCGGTTCCAGCGCCGCTCCGGGCGGTTTGGAGGCGCCTTGGAAACCCATTGCCCTGGCGCTGATGGAATATCGCCAGGGTCATTGGGCGGAGGCGGCGGATCGGGGCCGCGCCTCTCTGACGTTCCCCGACAAAAACCCGGCGGAGATTGCAACCGCCCGCTTGATTCTTTCCTTATGCGACCATCGCCTTGGACAAGACGCAGAGGCCCTTGCCGAACTGGCCTTGGCCCGCACTCCAATCCAAGCCCAATTCAGCCAGGATCTGATCCAGGGTGGCGAGGCGGAAGGCTACTGGTTTGATTGGGCCATGGCCCGAATTCTGATGCGTGAAGCCATCGGCTTGATCGAAGGCTCCGCCCAGCCGGTCAATGTCCCGGCCAACCCGTCGAAGGCTGATCCTCCCAAGCCCCAAGCCACTCTGATGCCGGGCCGCTGTCCTTTCGCTCAACCCGCGCGCATATTTATGGCGGACTTTGGGGGTCGGCGACGCTTGTACCTACGAGCGCAGAGGTTCGGAATTGCCACCCCAACCTTCCGCCGCAGTCGAACAGATGAATACAGCGGCATCCAGGCCGGGTGGATATATGCAAACTCTTGATCACAAACAATTAGCGATGTCCAGCGCGGCATTTCCGCAGCCGGGAAGCCACGGCGGGAGAGTGCCCGGACGCGGATTTACGTTAATTGAATTGATGGTGGTCATTGTCATCATTGCCATTCTGGCCGCCCTTCTGCTTCCGGCCCTGGTCAAAGCCACAGGACGCGCCAAGCGCACTCAATGTCTGAGCAACGAGAAGCAGCAGATGTTGGCGCTGATCATTTACGGCAATGAAAACAAGGATAAGCTGCCCGACAATACGGTCCCTCCCAATGAAAAAAGGCCCGGCTGGGCATGGGACATGCCCAAGACCACCCAATCTTTCGTGACCAATAACGGCACCATTCCCAGGGTCTGGTATGACCCTGGCACATCCCCGCCATTTTCGGCCACTGATTTCCAGAAACTCTGGACCAATGGATGGAGGGCCGCCTTCCCTTTCGGCGTGGTCGGATATGCCCAGACTTTTAAGGGCACCACCAGTTACGACGACAGCAGCCCGACGGGAACCGACGGCCAGGGCTACAGCACTATTTGGTACTTCTCTACCAACGAGAATCCCAAACTGAACATCGCCTCAACTCCATTTTTCACGACCTCTCTGGTGGTCCGCGCCTCGCAACGTCCACTGACGGCTTGCGCCACGCTGACCCCGGATGGTGTCAGCGCCTTTCTGCCCGCCAAACTGACCTACAATTGGACCAGAGTTGAAGGCGGTTACACCCTCAATTTCACCAGCCCGCATTTGAAAAACGCGACGATTCCGGATGGGGGGAACATTGGGATGCTCGACGGCCACGTGGAGTGGCGCCGGTTCCAGTTGTTGCTCCCACGCGCCGGGGGCGGGGGGGATCCTTACTTCTACTATTGAGCCGTTTCCGGCCGCAACAGTTGGGGGGTGGGGAAGCGCGCGCCTGCGGGCGCGCGCTTTTTTTTTCAAAGCGCGGGCGCGCCCCAGCCATGACCCGCCGGCGGGCGCTCACATGCCCCCACCCCGGGCCTGCGGGATGGCCGCATCCCCGATAAACACAATTCACCCGCAACCGACCCGCGCCGGCAAGGAACAAAAACCTTCCGCGGCACCATTGCCCTTGTAGCCCATAACCCCCCCCCATCCCGCCTAGGCCTTGCCCTTCTTGCTCTTGGACGCCAGCTTGTAAGTCAGCGTCTTGTTGCGCCGTTTTGAGCCGGCATACTTCCGGGCCCACTCGCGGTTGGCGATGGCGTGCTTGAGGCAATGCCAGGCCGTCACTTTCTTGTCCCCGCAGATCACGCACCGCCCTTCCTTGGCGCGGCGCAACTGCCATTTTTGCTGGCGCGAAATCGGCCGATCTGTGAACTCATCCACGATTTTCTTGCGCGTGTACGATGCTGGTTTGCTTTTTTTCTTCTTCATATGTTTTTGGTTAGCGGCTCTGGCGGGCTTTGTGCTGTATCCTCAGGCGCAACGGCGCCTTGAAGGCCGATAGGACGTGATGCAGCACCGCATACGCCCGCTGCAACTCCGGCGGTTGGATCTGCCGCAACGCCTCCACCAGCTTGCGCTCCGGCGCCGACAGATACGCCCCCGGATTCTCCTTCAATTCCAGCGTCTTGGCGTTGATCGCTTCCGGGCGCTGCGTCGCCACGATCAGCTTGAACAGCCGCAACGTCGTCGAGCTGGGTCTCACCGTCAAGTTGGGGTTCACCAACTGGTTCACCGCGCCGGACGTCATGGCAAGCTGCCTTGCGGTCTCCGCCTGCGTCCAGCCCATCACGTTCATCAGATCCACGAATTCTTGTTTTAATGGGTCCATGGCTTTTCTTTTGTTAATTTTTCGCATCCAGCCCCTCGGCCGTCTCGATGTGTTTATCTTGCCCCAACCTCGCCCCGGCGGACCGCCCCGTCAAAACCACGCCGCCCAGGCCGTTGGCCACGCCGGACGCCCCGCCGGGCCGCCTTGCGGCCGCCCCCTCCGTCCAGCCCGCCACCCGGGTCCAATCCCAAAACTCTCGTTTTAACCGGTCCATAACTTTTTTGCTCATGCACTAAGTTTTCCATTGACTAACTTTGTGCCAATGCTATCTTATTGGCTAAGTATATGACATCGCCATCCAAATTCAAGGCCAAAAATGAAAAAATCGCAAGAAAATTCTACACTACACCCCCACCCCTGTCCAGCGCCTTTCCCAAATCTTAATCTTAATCTTAATCCTAATCCCCCCCTCTCCCCACCCATGAATGCCACCCCCCCTCCCAATCTGCCGCCCGTTGAGCCGCCCGTCCAGGAGCAGACCGGGCCATCCGGCGAATCCGCCCCGTCTGACGGCCGGATGTTGCTCACCTCCATCACCCTGGAAGCCCCGTTACTCAGCGTCGAGTTCGCCCGATTGGCCCTCCGATGCCGCGAGAGCGACATCCTGGACTGGATTCGTTCCGGGGACCTGGAATGGGCCTTCGATCTCCGGAGCGACCTGTCCCGGCGTTCCTACATTCGCATCCTCACCGAGTCGGTCGTCCTCATGCAGCAGCGCAACCGCCTCCTCACCCTTCGGGAAAGAAAGGCCCAGAGGGACCACCCCTTCGAGGTCATTTTCGACCCCATGTTCCAACATCACAAACCCTTCCTGCTGAGCACCGAACTGGCGCGGGTCTGGAACTGTGGCACCTCCCACATCCACAACCTCATCCAGGACGGCCTGCTCCCCGTCGTAAGAAAGCCTTACGCCCTGCGCGAGGCCTTTCAAATCCCGCGCCAAAGGGCCGCCGAATTCATGAAATCCAGAAGAATCAAATGAAAACAATCCCCATCCCCGCCCATTCCGGGGCGGCGGAGGGGGAAACACCGCCATTACCTCAAACACTATGAATACCAATCGAATCAAAAACTCCCAACCCGTCATCCGCACCCGCGAAGCCCTGGAGAGCCTCATCGGCGAGATCGCGGCCATCAAAAACCGCCAACGCCTCCTCACCGCCGCCATGGACGAGCAAATCCAGTTCATTCGCGCCCAATACGAGGTCCAGTTGGCCGCCCAAAACGAGGCGCTCGAACAAAAAATGGAGCACGCCCGCGTCTGGTCCGAGGCCAACCCCCGTGAATTCGGCGCCGTCCGCTCCATCGAGACCGTGCATGGCACCCTCGGTTGGCGCACCGGCGGGCCTTCCCTGAGGACCTTGACCGGCTGGACCTGGGATCGCGTCAAAGAAACCCTCAAAAGCATGGGCGCCGCCGGCTACCTCCGCGTCAAAGAAGAGGTCAACAAGCAGAACCTCCTTTCCGATCGCGAAACCCTCGGCGCCGAAAAACTGCGCGAACTTGGCCTGCGCGTTGTCCAGGAGGAAACCTTCTTCGTCGAGCCAAAACTCACCGAGGTCCCCGAACTGGCCGAACGGGCCTGAGATGAGCCAACGCCAACCAGCAAAGCGAATCAAGCCGCACTGGCAGCCCGGCCAGGATGGCCTGCCATCCGCAGCGCGCACAGCGAAGGATGGTGCGCGGTGTAGGGATTGAACCTACGGCCCCCACCGTGTCAAGGTGATGCTCTTCCACTGAGCTAACCGCGCCCCGAATGCCTTAAATCGTAGGCGATACCCCACGCCCATTGCAAGCCGGAATTGGGTCAACCCGTTTGCCGGGTCATGTTCGCCACCGAACCTTCGAAAATCGGCCCTGTCGTCCGAAGATCGGTCAGGAAAACGGCTTGCATAAAATCGGAATCAGACCAGCATCACCTGCCGATTGCGATATGCGAACTCCCTACTTTCAAGTTGACGCATTCACAGGACGAACCTTTGGCGGCAATCCGGCCGGGGTTTGCCCGTTGGAGAATTGGCTGCCTGACGAGCTTCTCCAGCGCGTCGCCGCGGAGAACAATCTTGCGGAGACGGCGTTCTTCACCCGGCAGGCAGACGACTCCTATCACCTGCGCTCGTTCACTCCAATCTTGGAGGTGGACTTGTGCGGTCATGCCACATTGGCGTCCGCTTTTGTTCTGTTTACTGAGCTGGCCCATCCGGATCGCTCCATTCGCTTTCACACCCGGAGCGGTTGGCTGGCGGCGGAACGGAAGGGGGATATCATCGAGCTTGATTTTCCGTCCCGTGTGCCCAAGCCGTGCCTCCCGCCGGATGAATTGCTGCGCGGCTTGGGGCACAAGCCGCGAGAGGTGCTGAAGTCGCGCGATTTCCTGGCGGTTTATGATTCCCAGGCAGAGGTGGCGGCGTTGACTCCGGATATGGCTTTGCTGGCCCGGCTGGAGTGTTTGGGGGTCATCGCGACGGCGCGTGGCGAAGACGCGGATTTTGTTTCACGCTTCTTTGCCCCGCGCGCAGGCGTGCCGGAAGACCCGGTGACCGGCTCGGCCCATTCTTCCCTGATTCCCTTCTGGGCTGAGCGACTGGGCAAGTCAGAACTGTTCGCCCGGCAGATTTCGCGGCGCGGCGGAGAGCTTTACTGCCGTCTTGTCGGCGACCGTGTGAAGATCGGTGGTCGCGCAGTAATCTATTGCAGAGGCGAGCTTGAGATCCCCATCGCCTGACAGTCACCGGAACCAACGCCGGTTGGCCCTCGCACCGGCGGCGAAAGGTTGATTTTTTGCGCAACTTCGATTAGGTTCTGGGCATGAAATCCGCTCGTTGCATGGTCTTTTTGGTTGCTGGACTCGTCCTCGCGGGTTGCAGCAAGAAAGCGCAAGCTCCTCCTCCCCCGGCCCCCACTGTTGTCAGCGCCGCTCCCGCTCCCGCGCCGGCCTCGGGCGGGTATATTGGCGGGATGATGAAGGGTGAACAATTGGCCGTAAAAACGGCGGACCTCTCGTCTCTCAACCAGGCCGTCCAACTTTTCAACGTGCAGGAAGGGCGCAACCCCAAGGATTTGGATGAGCTGGTGAGCACCCACTACATCGGCAAGCTTCCCGCCGCTCCCGTCGGCATGAAGCTGGTCTATGATGCCACGACGGGCAAAGTGAGCACCGCGAAACAGTGATAGTTGCCGCCGCTACGGCACGAGGGCGACTTCCTTTTGCGGGACCCAGCCTTTGTGGTTGGCGGCGTCGGTGACTTCCAGCCAGTCGCCGTTGCGGTCCAAAACCCGCAGTTCGGCGCCGTCATGCGCGGTGAAGGCGCTTTGCGAAACTTGGAACGGGCCAAGGCGCACGACGGCTTCCGGCACAATGACAACCGAGGACCGCGCCGAGAAACGAGCGTAGCCCGCCAGCCCAAGGCAGGCCGTCCACCACACGCACCCGGCCGCCAGCGCCGTCACCAATCCCGAGGTGGATTTTTTCAAAGCGGGCCGGAGTTGCCGCGCTGTCAACACCAGAAAAAACACCGCGACAAAGCCGGCGGTGATTTCAGTCCATTCATCCACCGTCAGCCGGCCGGCCCACCGCGTCCAGAGGCCTCCGGGAACGGCCGGCGCGCCCCCGCCCGCCTGGCCGCGCGCGAATTGCAGGTTGGCGCGGACATCCGGATCCCGCGGCGCCAGTTCCTCCGCGCGCCGGTAGGCGGCGATCGAGCGCCCAAGCTGGCCGGCCTTGAACCAGGCGTTGCCCAGATTGAAATAAACCGCCGCCGACACCGGCCCGGTCTGGGTCATTTTCTCGTAGGCGGCGGCGGCGGGCGCGAATTGGCCCTGCTCGTAAAGCTGGTTGGCCTGGTCGAATTGATCGGCCACGCCGCCGGCGCGCGAACTGGCCGCCGCCAGGAGCAGCAGCAGGCAGCCGGCGCCCTGCAACAAATTGGGCCGGGCCGGGGCGCGGGCCGGCGGCGTCATCTTTTGCAAATCTTCCAGCGCCGTTTTCACTTTGGGAATGATCAAGGCCAATTCCCGCGCGGTATGCTCGGGGGTGTAACGGTATTGGTTGCAGGCGTGGAATAATTCCCGCAGCAGCGTCTCGGTGGATTCGCCCAACCCCCGGCTGCGCGCTTCTTCCAGGACGGCCTCCGTGATGGCCGAGGCGGGCAAGTCCAGGCGCTCGCCCAATTGTTCTTGCAGCAGGCGAAAGACCGTGGCGTAAAACGTCTCCGCGTTGTTGGCGGCGGCGGTTTGGGCCAGTTCGGCCAAACCTTGTTGCACCAGTCGCGCCACGGCGCGGCGGCGGCGCAAACGCGGGTTATTGGCCAGGCTGTCCTTTTGGCGCCGCCAGAGCAGGGCGCAAAGCCAGGCCAGGGGCGCGGCCAATTGCCAGGCCAGAAACCCAGGCCGCTGAATCAAAACCGGCCCCGCCACCGCCAGCGTTCCGAGCCGCTCCTTGATGTGGACAATCTCCTGCGCCGGCGGCGGGTTGTCCGGCGACGGGGGAGCCGCGGACACGACTGTGGGCTGGGGTGTGGCGGCGGTGGGCTGCACGCTCAGCGGAATCGCCGCATGAGTGAGCGTATGAAACGAATGGCTCTCCGGATCAAAATAGCTGAAGGCGAAAGCCGGAATTCCCTTGATCCCCACGTTTTGCGGGGTGATGACCTGCTCGAAGTACTTGGAGCCTTCGATTTGCAGCGGGTCCGTGCTCTCAAATTTGCTCGTGGGCGGGTAGGTCTTGAATTCGCGCCAGCCCAGTTGATCGGCCGAGAGCATGACGGTGTCGAACGACCCTTTCCCGGCAATGCGGATTCTCAAGGTGATCGGGTCGCCGACGGCCACGGTGGCGGGGGCGGCCTCGAATTGGGTGAGGGAAAAATCGCCCACCGCTCCGTTGAAGCCGGCGGGGACGTTGTTGGTGGGAAGAGGCAGGACATGAATCTCCAGGGTGTCGCTGTTGAGGTTGACAGCATTTCCACCTGTGGCTTGGCCAAAGATATTCATACTCGTCACCAGCGTCAGGCTCCAGGTGGCCGGACCGAGTGTGAGCGTGCCGGTTTTGGCGGGGGTCGCCGGCACGCGGAAGCTGAGAAAATTATACGCGGTGCCGCGGATGTTCACCTGCGGCGGGCGGCCGCGAAAATCGGGCATGGCGCCGATGTTGAACCCCTCGCTGCTCAACTGCGGCGGCTGCACCGAGGTCGCGTTCTGGCAGTAACATTTGATTTCCACCGGCATCACCTGGCCGGCATATATCGTGTTCGTCGGCACGGCCAGCCTGACGAATGCCGGTTCCAGTTTGTCGGGATTGCTGGGAAGGCTGCCTTTGACGACCTTCAATTGCAGCGGCTTGGTCGCCAGACGCTTTCCATCCACCGTCGCCGCGATGGCGGGAATGGTGAAATTCCCTTCCTTGGTCGGTTGCACTTCAAAGGAAATAACGGTTTTGGAGGTGACGTGCGCGCCATCGAAAAACGTCTGGTTCTGCGTGCTCGTGGCCCCATATTGCAGGCCCGCCACCGGACGCGGCGCAATCTGGCTCTGGAGTGTTCCGTTTTCAACCGTGACCGTCAGGGTCGCCGACTCCCCCAGGCTGATGGCGTTGCGATCCAGCGCGGCCTCCAATGCCCCTTGGGCCAGCGCCTGCAAAGGCGCCAGCAACCACACCGCCAGCACCAGCCGGAGAATCCCGACCGGGAACTTCTTTGGCATCCCAAAATGTGCCTTGCGACTGCGCTTCATTAGGTCTAATCGGCTCACAATAAGCAAAGACAGTCTAATCTTGGCCCCTGTTCATTCCGCAAGCCGGTCAGCCGTCCTTTCGCGGAAAGAGCGGAAAGACTTCCCCGATCTGGTGGCCTTCGACAATCGGCGCGGCCTGTTCGGCCAGGCTGGTCGTCGGTTCCGCGTAACCCAACTGCCGCTGCAGTTTTTCCGCCACGCCGGGAATGACCGGCCAGAGGAGGATGCCCAGGGTGCGGCACACTTCCGCCAGCGTGTAAAGTATATCATCCAGCCGGGCGGCGTTGGCGTTGTCCTTGGCCAGCTTGAACGGACTGGTCTGGTCAATATACTGGTTGGCCCGGGTGATCAAGGCCCAGGCCTGCAACAGCGCCTCCTGCAAACGGTGGCCGCGATAGCACGCCACCACCCGCCCATGACATTCGGCAATCTCTCCCGCCAGTTCATTGGCCCCGCGCGGCACCCGGCCGTTGCGATAGCGCTGGATCATCGAGAGCGAACGGTTGACCAGGTTGCCCAGCCCGTTGGCCAGTTCCGCCTGGTAACGCGCGCGAAAACCGGCATCCGTCCAGTTCCCATCCGGCCCGATGTCCAGTTCCCGGATGACATAATACCGGAACGCATCCAGGCCCCATTCCTGGATGACGGCCACCGGGTCCACCACGTTGCCCGTGCTCTTGCTCATCTTTTCGCCGTCCTTCTGCCACCACCCGTGGACCAGGATTTGCCGGGGCATTTCCAGCCCGATGGCTTTGAGCATGATCGGCCAGAAGACCGCGTGAAATTTCAAAATGTCCTTCCCGATGACCTGGACGTCGGCCGGCCACAGCGCCGTGGCCGAGGGCGGAGGGGGGGCCGCGGCGCCGGGAAGCGCGCGCGCCAGCGCCGGGTCGCCGCGGGCGGCCGGGACGCTGATATAGTTGACAAGCGCGTCGAACCAGACGTAGGTCACAAAAGCCGGGTCAAACGGAACCGGGATCCCCCAATTCAAGCGCGCGGCCGGACGCGTCAGGCAAAGGTCCTCCAGTTCGTTGTTCTTCAAAAACCCGAGCATTTCATTGCGGCGCGACTCCGGGACAATGAAGTCCGGGTTGGCCGCAATGTAATCCATCAGCCATTGCTGGTGCTCCCCCAGCTTGAAATAGTAGTTCTCCTCCTCCAGCTCGATGACTTTTCCATAAGACGGATCGAACGACCCGTCCGCCAGCCGGTCCTTTTCTGTCAAGAATGTCTCCGCCGTGGTCGAGTAAAAGCCGCGGTGCGTCTTCTTGTAAAACCGCCCCTCCGCCTGCAAGCGGGACAGGATCGCCCCCACCACCGCTTGGTGGCGCGGCTGGGTGGTGCGGACAAAATCGTCGTTGGACAGCCCGAGCTTGTGCGCGAAATCCTGCCAGACCGCGGCCAGGCCGTCGCAATAATCCCGCGGGCTTTTTCCCTCCGCCAGCGCCGCTTGCTGGACCTTCTGCCCGTGCTCATCCACGCCCGTCAGGAAGAAAACCGGCTCCCCCAGGCTGCGGCGCGCCCGCGCCAGGACATCGGCGATGATTTTCTCGTAGGCATGGCCCAGATGCGGCTGGCCGTTGACATAATCAATGGCGGTGGTGACATAAAAACATTTGCTCATTCGCCCGATACTCTGGGGCAGGAGCCAAAACTTGGCAACTGGGGAATCAGCCGCAAATGGTTTGACATCTCCCCCGGTTTGGATAAGATCGCGGCAAGGAACGATTAAACAATCACTATCACGAAAGACAACGCACCCATATTCGGGGACCTTGCCCCCGTTCGTGTCCTGCTCTCGTCCGGCGGCGCTGGCTTGCTGGCCGCCTTCCTCGTGTTGTTGACAACTCCGGTCCGGGCGGCGGACAGGCAGGCGCTGCTTGGCCACGTGCCGGCGGCGGCGGCGCGCCTGGCGCCGGTGGACCGCCTGGCCGGCTCCAAATCCCTGCACCTGGCCTTCGGGCTGCCCTTGCGCAACCGCGAAGCCCTCACCAACCTGCTCCAACGCCTCTATGATCCCGCCAGCCCCGACTTCCATCGGTATCTGAACCCGGAGCAGTTCGCCGCGATGTTTGGGCCGGCCAAAGAGGATTATCAGGCCCTCGCCGACTTCGTCAACGCCAACGGCCTGAAGGTCACCGGCACCCATCCCAACCGCGCCATTCTGGACGTCACCGGCTCCGTGACCGCGATCGAACGCCTCTTGGGCGTCACGCTCCGTGTCTATCCGCACCCCTCCGAAGCCCGCACTTTCTTTGCCCCGGACAAGGAGCCGTCGCTGGACCTGGCTGTTCCGGTCCTGCACATCAGCGGTTTGGACAATTATGTGGTGCCGCATCCGATGAACCTCAAAGCCACTCCCCTGCGCGCTCCGTCCGGCGCCACGCCAGACTATGGATCGGGTCCGTTCGGCTTTTATCTCGGGAACGACTTCCGGGCCGCTTATGTCCCGGGCACCACGCTCACGGGCGCCGGACAAGTGGTCGGTCTGTTGGAATTTGACGGCTTCCTCACCAATGACATCTCGGCCTACGAGAACCTGGCGGGGTTGCCCAATGTTCCCCTCACCACGGTGACGTTGGATGGATTCGACGGCTCCGCGGGCACGAACGAAGTCGAGGTGACTCTGGATATTGATATGGCCATCGCCATGGCTCCCGGTCTGTCCTCAGTCATCATCTATGAAGGCCTTGCGACCGACGACATTTTGAACAGGATGGCCACGGACGATCTGGCCATGCAGATCAGTTCTTCCTGGGGTTTTAACATAGATTCCACCTCCGATCAGATCTTCCAGCAATTTGCCTCACAGGGCCAATCCTTCTTCAATGCGTCCGGGGATGATGACGCGTATGTCGGGGCGGTTATCCCGCCGTCGGACGACCCCTACATCACGATTGTCGGCGGGACAACTCTGTTCACCACTGGTCCGGGCGGCTCCTGGTCATCGGAAACGACTTGGAATACGGGCGCCGATTTCGGCAGCGCCGGCGGAATCAGCGCCGTCTATCCGATTCCATCCTGGCAACAGGGACTCGACATGAGCGTCAACCAGGGTTCAACCACCATGCGAAACCTTCCCGACGTCGCTCTCACCGCGGATAACATCTGGCTCATTTACAGCAACGGCCTCTCGGGCGGGGTCGGCGGCACCAGTTGTTCCGCTCCCCTCTGGGCGGGCTTCACCGCTTTGGTCAACCAACAGGCCGCCAGCATGGGCAACGCCACCCTGGGTTTCCTCAACCCCGCCATTTATGCCATCGGCCAGGGCACGACCTACTCTTCTTGTTTCCACGACATCACCACCGGCGACAACACCAGCAGCCAGAGTCCCAACTTGTTCCCCGCTGTGCCTGGTTACGACCTCTGCACCGGCTGGGGGACACCGGCGGGAACCCCCCTGATTAACGCCCTCTCGCCGCTCGACGCCCTTTTCATCACGCCCTCGACTGGTTTCACCGCCAGCGGCGGATTCGGCGGGCCTTTCTCGGTGACTTCACAAAACTTTGTCTTGACCAATACCAGCGCGGCGGCGCTGACCTGGTCCCTGGGCAGCCCCGTGGCCTGGCTCAGCGCCACGCCCAAGGGCGGCACCCTGACTCCCAGCGGGCCATCCTCCATCGTCACCGTCAGTTTGAGCGCCGCAGCCAAAACCCAAACCTTGGGCAGCCATACCGCATCGGTCTGGTTTACCAACCTGAGCGATGGCAGCGTGCAGAGCCGCCCATTCACCTTGATCATTGTCAGCCCGCCGTCCATTACGACCGAGCCGGCCAATCAAACCTTGTTCGCGGGAACGACCGCAACCTTCTCTGTCTCAGCCACCGGCGGCTTGCCGCTCTCCTTCAACTGGCGCCAAAACGGAACTCCTCTGACCGATGGCCCCAACATTTCCGGCTCCGCCGCCTCCACCTTGACCATCAGCAGTGTGTCCGCGTCCAACGCCGGATCCTATGTCGTCGTGGTCACCAACATCGCCGGAGCGGTCACCAGCGCCCCTCCCGCCCTCCTGACGATTCTGCCCCCTCCCACCCTCCTGTTCACCGCCAGCCCGGTCAGCGGCCCGGCGCCCTTGACCGTTCAATTCACCTCTCCAAGCGTTGACAGCGCCGGCAACGCCATCCTCCAGTGGAACTGGGATTTTGGCGATGGCGCCGCCAGCACCGCGCAAAGCCCCTCCTACACTTATACAAACGTTGGCGGGTTCTCTCCCAGCCTCATTGTCACCAACCAAATCGGCACCAGAATCACCGCCTCCGGGCCGACGATCACCGTCTTCCTCAAGCCGCCGGTCATTACCGTTCCCCCGGCCAGTCAGTCGGTTTTGCAGGGGGCGCCGGCCAGCTTCACCGTGCAAGCCACCGGCGGCCTGCCGCTCTTCTTCCAATGGCGCCGAAATGGAACGAATCTGGCCGATGGCTCCCACATCTCCGGTTCCACCACCTCCAACTTGATACTCAACCATGTGTTTGTGCCCGACCTGGGCTTCTTTTCCGTCGTGGTCAGCAATACCACCAGCGCGGTGACCAGCGCTCCGCCTGCCGTCCTGACCATTGGCCCGCCTCCCACCGTCCTGTTCGCCGCCAGCCCGGCCAGCGGTCCCGCTCCCTTGACCGTGCAATTCACCTCTCCAAGCGCCGACAGCGCGGGCAATGCCATCGCCCAATGGAACTGGAATTTCCGCGACGGCGCCACCAGCACCGCGCAAAACCCCTCCCACACCTACTCCAGCTATGGCACGTACTCTCCCAGCCTGATCGTGACCAATCAAAACGGACTCAGAATCACCGCCTCCGGCCCCTCCATTGCAACCGGGACCTATCTGGGTCTGGTCCTCAACGGCGGCTTTGAAACGGGCGGTTTCTTCGGCTGGACTTTGTCCGGCGACCCCAGCCACACCTTTGTGGACAACGGATCCTATTCTGGGATGACCCCTCTCTCCGGTTCCTATCTCGCAGCCTTGGGAACGGGCGGGGCGCGCGGTTTTCTGGCCCAGACCCTGGCCACGGCGGCGGGAGCAAACTATGTGCTTTCGCTCTGGCTCGACAGCCCGGATGGACAAACCCCCAATGAGTTCCTGGTGTCCTGGAATGGAACCACTCTTTTCGACCAAACCAATCTCGCCGCCATCGGCTGGACAAACCTCCGCTTCGCCGTCGCCGCGACGGGACCTGCCACCCTCCTCCAGCTCGGATTCAGGGATGACAACAGCAATCTGGGCCTGGATAATGTCACCCTGTTGCCGCGACCCGGCATCGCCGGCATCCAATTGTCCGGCGCGGATCTGGTCATCAGCGCGACCAACGGATCGGCCGGCCAGACCAATTATCTTTTGATGAGCACCAACGTGGCGCAGCCGGCGAGCCAGTGGGCGCGCGTGGCCACGACTGTCCTGGGCGCGGGCGGGGATTTCACCATCACCGTCACCAACGCCGTCAATTCCGGCCTCCCGCAACAGTTCTACCTCCTCAGCTTCCCGTAAATCAGGCCCAATCGTTAGCGACTTCTCAGGGAGCGCGACCGTCTCGGTCGCAACCGTCGGCGTCTCGCCGACGGAATCTCTCGTCCAAAGCCGGCCCACTTTCTGGGTGAGGCCGCAAGTACATCACTAATGATTCGGGTAAATCACCCCTCCTCCTCCGCGGGCATTGCCAGGCGGAATGGAAAATATTCCCAACGCCAGGTTGACAAGCATTCACAACAATGCTTAAATAGTAAGCGTGAGACGCGATGTCAAAGTCGGCGGAGAGCGGGCGCGCAAGGCGCTGCGGCCTGTTCGCACCCTCGGCGCGCCTCCTTCTATTGTGCCGATTCATCCCGGTTCAATCCTTATCCCTGGCGCTGCTCCATCCACCTGTCTCCCGCCTTGCCAGATAGGGAGCTTATTTGGGGCCGCTCCAACTGTATCGTTAAACCCTTCCCACCATAAACCCTCCCAGTCAAAGTGGGTCAAAGTAAATCAAAGTAAGTCAAAGTAAATCAAAGCACTTTTTTTCTGAAAACTGCCTTTACCCGCATTTTTAGCCCGGCGGCTATTCCAGCCTTCCGGGAGCGCGCGTCCCGATTCCGAATCGGGATGCGGCGGGACGCGCCTCGCGGCCCGCATCAACCCTCCCTCAATTCAGAAGCACCCGTCCCCTCCCGCTATTGACTTCACCGCGGCTTTGAGCCACTTTCGCGCAGCGTTCATGGGAAAAGCATTAATTATTGCAGAAAAGCCCTCGGTGGCGGCGGACATTGCCAAAGCTCTCGGCGGCTTCGTCAAAAAGGACGATTTGTTCGAAAGCGACAAATTCGTCCTCTCCTCCGCCGTCGGGCATTTGCTGGAACTTTGCCTGCCCGAAGGAGTGGAGGTCAAACGCGGCAAATGGACCTTCGCGCATCTGCCGGTCATTCCGCCCCATTTCGATCTCCGGCCCATCGAAAGGTCCGCCCCGCGCCTCAGCCTCCTGCTCCGCGCCATCAAGCGCAAGGACGTGGACCGGTTGATCAATGCTTGCGACGCCGGTCGCGAAGGAGAGTTGATTTTTCGTTACATTGTCCAGCACGCCAAAGCCAAGCAACCCATTCAACGTCTCTGGCTCCAGTCCATGACCCCGGCCGCCATTCGCGAAGGCTTTTCCGCCCTGCGCAGCGACGCCTCCATGCGCCCGCTGGCCGACGCCGCCGTCTGCCGTTCGGAATCCGACTGGCTGGTCGGCATCAACGGCACCCGGGCCATGACGGCCTTCAACTCCAAGACGGGCGGCTTCCATCTGACCACAGTGGGGCGGGTGCAGACCCCCACCCTGGCCATCGTGGTCGAGCGCGAAGAGAAGATTAAGAAATTTGTGCCGCGGGATTATTGGGAGCTTCACGCCACCTTCACCGCCAAGGCCGGCGAATATGTGGGCCGCTGGTTTGATCAGGAGTTCACCCGCGAAAAAAAGGACAATGATTCCAAAAAGGACAACGACTCCGATCTGAAGCCCGAACGCATCTGGGACCTCAAAAAAGCCGAGTTCATCCGGCAAAAATGCCTGGGCAATCCCGGCGTGGTGACGGAGGAGAGCAAGCCGGCGACCCAGCTTTCGCCCTTGCTTTACGACCTGACCAGCCTGCAACGCGACGCCAACAGCCGGATCGGATTCTCGGCCAAAAACACATTGGGCCTGGCCCAGGTACTCTACGAACGCCACAAGGTCCTCACCTATCCGCGCACCGACGCGCGGGCCTTGCCGGAGGATTATCTGGACACCGTCCAGAAAACATTGCTTATGCTGGGCCAGACCTCTTATGGCCGCTTCGCGGATGAAATCCTGAAACAGGGATGGGTGCGCCCCAACAAACGCATCTTCAACAACGCCAAAATCTCCGACCACTTTGCCATCATCCCCACCTCCCTGGCCCCAAAGCATTTGAGCGACGCCGAACAAAAGCTTTACGACATGGTGACCAAACGGTTTCTGGCCGTTTTTTATCCGGCGGCCGAGTTCCTGGTCTCCACCCGCATCACCCGCGTGCGCGAGGAAGCCTTCAAAACGGAGGGCAAGGTCATGCTCCAGGCCGGCTGGCTCAGCGTCTATGGCAAGGAAGCCCAGACCGAGGACCAAGGCCCCCGCCTTGTCCCCGTCCAGCCCAACGAAGCCGTTCTGACCGGGAAAATTGATCTCATTGCCACCCAGACCAAGCCGCCGGCGCGCTACACCGAAGCCACCCTCCTCTCGGCCATGGAAGGCGCGGGCAAGCTGGTGGAAGACGAGGAATTGCGCGAGGCCATGAGCCAGAAGGGCCTCGGCACTCCCGCCACCCGCGCCGCCATCATCGAGGGCCTGATCTACGAGAAATACCTCCAGCGCAACGTCCGCGAACTTCAGCCCACGCCCAAGGCCTTTTCCGTCATCACCCTCCTGCGCGGGCTGGCTATCCCGGAATTATCCTCCCCGGAACTGACCGGCGATTGGGAATTCAAGTTGAAGCAAATGGAGCGCGGCCAACTGGGGCGGGCGGAGTTCATGCGGGAAATCCAGGAGATGACCCGCGCCATTGTGGCCAAGACCAAGGGCTATGAAAGCGACAACGTGCCCGGCGATTTCGGAGAACTCAAAACCCCCTGCCCCAAATGCGGCGGCGTGATGAAGGAAAACTACAAAAAATTCCAATGCCAAAAATGCGACTTCGCCCTCTGGAAAATTGTCGCCGGGCGCCAGATGGAAATCTCCGAGGTCGAGGAGCTGATCGCCCGGCGCGTGGTCGGCCCGCTGCAAGGCTTCCGCAGCAAAATGGGCCGCCCCTTTGCCGCCATCATCAAACTCACCCCCGAACTCAAGCCCGAATTTGACTTCGGACAGCAGGACGCCCGGGACGCCGCCACCGCCGCCGCCCTGGATTTCACCGGCCGCGAGCCGGTCGGCCGATGCCCCCAATGCGGCTCCCCGGTTTACGAGGACGGCATGAATTACATCTGTGAAAAGGCCGCCCGCCGCCAGGGTTGCGCCTTCCGCACCGGCAAGGTCATTTTGCAGCGCAACATCGAGCGCGAGCAGGTCCAAAAATTATTGGCGACAGGCCGCACCGATTTGCTCGATAAATTCATTTCCAAAAAAGGCCGGCCCTTCAAAGCCTTCCTCGTCGTCGGCGAAGGCGGGAAGGTCGGCTTTGAATTCGAGCCGCGCCAGGAAAAAAAATCCGGCCCGGCCAAACCGAGGGAGCCGGCCCCAAAAATTGACCTCGCCGGCGCCGAGGCCGTCGCCACCTGCCCGCTCTGCGGCGGGCGCGTGCTGGAGACCCCCACCCGCTATGTCTGCGAAAAATCGCAGGCCGCGAAAAATCCGTGCAAGTTCCAGGCGGGGAGGACCATCGCCCGCCAGCCACTCGAGCGCGACCAGTTGCGCAAGCTGCTGGCGGAGGGGCGGACGGATCTGCTGACTCAGTTCATTTCCAAGCGCGGCCTGCCTTTTTCCGCCTACCTGGTGCTGGAGGACGGCCGGAAAATCGGCTTTGAATTCCCCTCGCGGGGCGATTAATATTATTGACAGTCGCGCCGCTCCGCCGGGTCCGGCGCGGTCCCGGAACCTTCCTCCTCCACCCCCTTGAACTCCCGGCCCAACTCCCCGCCGAGCCACTGGCTGAAACTCCGCGCCTTCTCCTCCGTCCAGCCCCACGGGAACAACAGTTCGCGCCGCCGAACCCCGTTGGCGTCCATCAGGCAAAGGGCCGGGAGATAGCTGTAGTAACTGCCGCTGGCCAGCCGGCTCACCCGTCTTTGTAGGGAAACTCCCGCAATCTTCCGCCACGGCAGGGTTATGGACTGCTGCCGCCCGCAGGTCTGCGGCAGCGTCAGGGTTTGCCCCTTCTGGTCAATCAACAAGTCGTACTTCCCGGAGGCATTGCCAATGGCCTTCCAGCAGAAGGCCGCCCCCGCCCCCGCCAGGACCGCGGCCCAGACCACTTCCATCGGCTCGACCCCCGGGACAAGGCCGTTGACCACCACGACGGGGAACGTCGCCGCAAAAGACGCGATGCCCAAGGCATAAAAGCCCGCTTCCAGCGCCGAGACATCGGCCAGCCGGACCCGGACCAGGCCCTCTTGCCGGCGAATTCGCATTCCTCCCGCCGGCGGGACCAGCCGCTTTTCCCCCAAGTGCGCCAGCACCCAAATCCAGAGGACGGCGCTGACGACATTGATCGGCGTTGCGAACAGGATCACCATCAGGTCATTTCCGTCCACCCCCGGCGAAAGGATCGAGTCGGCCGGATTCTTGGGATTGAAATACACCGTCTGCTTGGAATACCTCGGAAATCTCCTCACCACATCCTCTGCGCTGACGGCGGAAAACTGGTCGTCGTAACGGTAGCCGGAGCCTCGATACTCCCTGCCCCGGACGGTGTAAGAGTAGTGAATGGTGATGCCGGCCCGAAGCAGCGCCAGTTGCGTGACGTGGCTTTCCACGATTTCGCCCGTCGTGGAGGCGAAATCTCGGGCCAGGAATTGCCGCGCGGTCGTGCCAAAGACAAAATAATCCGCCACGCCGATGACCGCCGTCCAAAACGCCAGCGCCAGAATAAGGACATAGACTGAGGGCTTTGACATTGCCGGGAGGATGCCCGAGGTTGGGCCATTGTGAAATCTCAAAATCTGCCGGCTTGTCACCGGCCCTGTTTCCCTATTAAATTCCTCTTGCGCATGAAAATCAACCTTTCTCAATCCACCGGCAAAAGCAAACCCTCCACTCGTTCCCATTCCCGCCTCGTGCTCGACGGCCCGGAGCGCGCCCCCAGCCGCGCCATGCTTTACGCGGTCGGTTTTAAAAAGGAGGACTTCGCCAAACCGCTCATCGGCATCGCCTCCACCTGGAGCATGGTCACTCCCTGCAACGCCCACATTGACCAGTTGGCCCGCGAAGCCGAAAAGGGCGCCAACCGCGCCGGCGGCAAAGCCATCATCTTCTGCACCATCACCGTTTCCGACGGCATTTCCATGGGCTCCGAAGGAATGAAATTCTCGCTCGTCTCCCGCGAAGTCATCGCCGACTCCATCGAAACCGTCGTCGCCTGCGAAGGCCTGGATGGCTTCGTCGCCATCGGCGGTTGCGACAAAAACATGCCCGGCGCTGTCATCGCGATGGCGCGCCTGAACCGCCCGGCGGTTTTTGTCTATGGCGGCACCATTTTGCCCGGCTGCATCACCGGTGAATCCCGCAAGCTGGACATCGTTTCGGTCTTCGAAGCGGTGGGGGCGCACGCCAATAAAAGGATTGACGACGCGCAACTGGAGCAGATCGAGTCCTGCGCCATTCCCGGTCCTGGCTCCTGCGGAGGCATGTACACGGCCAACACCATGGCCAGCGCCATCGAGGCGCTGGGAATGAGCCTGCCCAACAGTTCCGCCCAAAACGCCATTTCCAACGCCAAGAAGGAGGATTGCCGCCGCGCCGGCGCGGCCGTCCTGGCCATGCTCCAACAAGGCATCCGCCCCCGCGACATCCTCACCCGCCGCGCCTTCGAAAACGCCATCACCGTCGTCATCGCCCTGGGCGGCTCGACCAACGCGGTGCTTCACCTCCTGGCCATCGCCAGCGCCGCCGGCGTGAATCTTGCCCTGGATGATTTCACCCGCGTCGGCAAACGCGTCCCCGTCCTCGCCGACCTCAAGCCCAGCGGCAAATATCTCATGTCCGAACTGGTGGCCGTGGGCGGCATCCAGCCGATGATGAAGACCCTTCTGGAGGCCGGATTGCTTCACGGCGGCTGCCTCACCGTCACCGGCAAAACCATGGCCCAAAATCTGGCGTCGGTCCAACCTTACCCTGCGTTTCAAAAAATCATTCGTCCTCTCTCCGATCCCATCAAGAAGGACAGCCACCTCGTCATCCTCCGCGGCAACCTTGCCCCCGAAGGCGCCGTCGCCAAAATCACCGGCAAGGAGGGCGTTCGCTTTGCCGGCCGCGCCCGCGTTTACAATTCCGAGGAGCAGGCGTTGAAGAAAATCCTGGACGGAACCATTGTCAAAGGCGACGTCATTGTCATTCGCTTCGAGGGGCCGCGCGGCGGGCCGGGGATGCGCGAAATGCTTTCCCCCACCTCCGCCATCATGGGCAAGGGGCTGGGCAAAGACGTGGCTCTGATCACCGACGGACGGTTTTCCGGAGGCAGCCACGGTTTCGTCGTCGGCCACATCACCCCGGAGGCTTACTCCGGCGGGCCGCTGGCGCTGGTGAAAAATGGGGACCGCATCACCATTGACGCCGGGACACGCCAAATCAACCTGGAAATCCCCGCCGCGGAATGGAAAAAGCGGAAGCAGGCGTGGAAAGCGCCCAAGCCCCGTTACACCCGGGGCGTGCTGGCGAAATACGCCAGCCACGTCACCAGCGCGTCGGAAGGCGCGGTCACGGACAAGGATTTGAAATTGTAATCCTCTCCAAGTCTGCGGCCAATCGCCCGGTTCACCTTCCCGCCAGGTAGGATTGCATCTGGTCAATCGTCGCGCTTTGGGCGGAGATGATCCAGTTGACCAGGTCCCCAATGGAAACCATTCCGGTCATTTTCCCCCCGTCAATGACCGGCAGATGCCGGATGCGATTCTCGGTCATCAAACGCATCGCCTCCTCAATGGTATGTTGGGAAGTCACGGCAACGACGGCGGTGGAAACGATTTCGCGCACCAGGGTGGCGCGGGAGGATTTGCCGGCCAAGGCGACTTTGCGGGTGTAATCGCGCTCGGAAAAGATGCCGATCAGTTGCTCCCCGTCCAGGACGGGCAGGGCGCCAATGTTCTTTTGCGCCAGGAATTCAATGGCCTCGAAGACCGTGGCGGTGGCGGCGATGGTCCAGACCTTGGACCCTTTGTGGTGAATCAGTGTGCCGATGGTTCCGTTCGTTGTCATGCTAATGATCATTATGACCCGCCCTGAACAAATAGCCAGCTTAAACTTTAAGGTTTAAATTCGGCCCGGAAGCAGTAGGATGCGGGCGCGGTCAGTCGCGGCGCGGCCGAAACATGCTCCACTCTAAACTTTGAACTCCAACCCTTGAACACTCTCCCCACTGTCATCGTCCGCCCGGGCGAAGCCGACCGCATCCTTGCGGGGCATCCCTGGATTTACGCCGCTTCGGTTTTGCGCCTGACCGCGCCCGCGTCCGACGGCGACGTGGTGCAGATCAAGGACCACCGCCAGCGTTTTCTGGGCGTCGGATTTTACAATGCAAAGTCCAGGATTCAAGTGCGCGTCCTCTCCCCGGAGCGGGAGGAAATCAACCGCGAGTTCTTCCTCGGCCGCATCCGCGCCGCCCTGGCCCTTCGCCGCAGGCATCTTCCCCAGGCCACCTCCTTTCGCGTCGTCAACGCCGAGAGCGATTTTTTCAGCGGCCTCATTGTGGACAAATACGCCGACGTCCTCGCCGTCCAGATTTCCTCCCTCGGCATGGACCGGCGCAAGGCCATGATTGTCGAAGCCCTGCAATCCATCTTCTCCCCGCGGGCAATCCTGGAAAAAAGCGAGGCCTCGTTCCGCAAGTTTGAGGGCATGACCGAGTCCAACGGCCCGCTCGCCGGGGCCTTGGACGGCCCCGTGCCCATTGAACTCAACGGATTGAAATTCGACGTGGACATTTTGGGCGGCCACAAAACCGGCCTGTATCTGGATCAGCAGAAAAACTACCTGCTCGCCGCCGCCCTGGCCGCCGGATGCCAAGTATTGGACTGTTTCTGTTTTCTGGGCGGGTTTGCCTTGCATTGCGCCCGGGCGGGCGCGGCCCACGTCCACGGGTTGGACCAGAGCCAGGAGGCCGTCGCCGCCGCCCAGCGCAACGCCCAGCGGAACGGCCTGGCCGAAAAATGCTCCTTCGAGGCGGCCAACGTCTTCGACTGGCTCAAAGCGCAGACCGCCGTCAAACCCCACGAAAAAGTCATCCCCAAATTCGACCTCATCATCCTGGATCCCCCTTCCTTCACCCGCACCCGCGCCGCCGTGCCGGACGCCATGCGCGGCTACAAGGAGATCCATTTGCGCGCGATCAAACTTTTGCGTCCCGGCGGCGTGCTGGCCACCTTTTGTTGTTCGCATCACGTCAACGCCGCCATGTTCGAGGCCGTGATCATGGAGGCGGCGTTTGACGCCCGTCACCTTTTGCGCCGGGTCGCCGCTTGCAGCCAGTCCCCCGATCATCCCATTTTGCCAGCCGTGCCCGAAACCGAATATCTCAAAGGATTCCTCTACGAAATCGCCCGCTGAGGCGCGGCGATGGATTCCCCGCTTGCGTCCGCCGAGCCGGCGTCGCTAGCATGGGAGCCGATGAAACCCAGGCTCATCGCTCTTCTCTGCCTGCTCAACATAACCCTGTTGGGAGTCGGTTACTTTTGGGCCGGCATTTATTTTGAAAGCCGCCTGGCCCACGAGCGGGAATCGGCCGGCCAACAATTGGACCAATGGAAAACGGAGGCGGTCGCGGCCCGCGCCGCCGCCACCGCCCGGCCCAGCCCATCCTCCCTGCTTTCCAAAACCAACCCGTTCAACTGGAGCCAGCTCGAATCCACCGACTACCGCCAATACATCGCCAACCTCCGCGCCATCGGCTGTCCGGAAACCACTTTGCGCGACATCATCATCACCGACGTCATGCGGCTCTATGCCGCGCGCCGGGGCAAATTCTACCAGAACGGACGCCCGTTCAAGTACTGGGAGACCGACGAAAAGCGGAAGCTCAAACAAACCCAGATCGAGGAGCGCGACGCCCAGCTTGCTTTGATTGACAAGGAACTGCCCGCCATCCTCCGCGAACTGCTGGGCATCAATTACGAGCGCGAACTCAACAAGTACTTCGTGGACGCGGAGGAGGACGACCGCCGCCTGGCCTTTTTGTCCGACGACAAACGCGCGCAGGTCCTGGCCTTGCGCGAGCAGTCCGAGGGCCGCCGCGAAAAGGTCCTCTGGCAGGCGCAGGACGGAAAACCCACCCCCGAGCAGGCCGCGCAACTGCGGCAGATTGACCAGGAGCAGGAGACGGCGCTGGCCGGCGCCCTGACGGCGGAGGAGAAATATGAATGGGACTTGACCAGTTCGCCCACGGCCGACCGGATGCGCAAGGAATTGATCGGCTTCAACCCCAGCGAAGCGGAGTTCCGGGAAATCTTCGCGCGCGAACAGGCGCTGGACGCCGCCTACGCCGGGCAGGACCCGGACGACGAAACCGTGCGCGCGGCCAAGGCCGCCGACGAGCGGAAAATGCAGGACGAGATCGAGGCCGCGCTCGGCCCGGCCCGGGCGGCCCAATACGAGCAGTGCCGCAACCCCGATTATCAAAACCTCACCGTTCTGGCCGAGCGCTTTGACCTCCCGGCCGAGGTTTCACAAGCGGTTCTTGACATGAGGCAGAGCGCCGAGGAGGCCCGGCGCCAAATCCTGGACAACCCGGCCATTGCCGAGGACCGCCGGGACGCCGCCTTGCAGGCCATCCAGGCGGAAACCGAGCGCGCCGCCCGCGAAACCCTCGGCGACAAGGCTTACGCGGAATACGCCCGGAGCGCGTCCTGGATTCGCGGCCTGGGACGAAATTAGATTTGAGTCCAGTATAAAAAGCAGCTCCGCCGCCGCGGGCGCTCAGCCCGCCCGGCCTCCAAAATTCTCCGCCATCGCCACGGCTTTGAGCATGGCTTTGGCTTTGTTGACCGTCTCCTGGAATTCCGATTCGGGCGTCGAGTCGTTCACCCAGCCGCCGCCGGCCTGGACGAAGGCTTGCCCGTCTTTGAGCAGCGCGGTGCGGATGGTGATGCAGCAATCCAGATTGCCGCTGAAGGAAAAATAGCCCATGCAGCCGCCGTAAGGGCCGCGCGCGGTTTGTTCCAGCTCGGCAATAATCTGCATGGCGCGGATTTTGGGCGCGCCGGTCAGCGTGCCGGCGGGAAAGGTCGCGCGCATCAGATCATAAGGCGTCCGGCCGCTGGAAAGTATTCCCTCCACTTGCGAGACGATATGCATGACGTGGCTGTACCGCTCGATCATCATCAGCTCCTTCACCACCACGCTGCCGAATTGGCAGACCCGGCCCAGGTCGTTGCGCGCCAGGTCCACGAGCATGACGTGCTCGGCCCGCTCCTTCGGATCGGCCAGCAAGTCGGCGGCCAGCGCCGCGTCTTCTTCGGCGGTTTTGCCGCGGGGGCGGGTTCCGGCGATGGGCCGGAGTTCCACCCGGCCATCCTCGCAGCGCACGTGGGTTTCGGGAGAAGCGCCCACCAGGGAGAACCCCTCCAGTTCGAGCAAGAACATGTAAGGGGAAGGATTGACCGATCGGGCGGCGCGATAAACGTCCAGCGGCGCGGCGTGGACCTGGGTGGAAAAACGCTGGGAGCCGACGACTTGAATAATGTCGCCACCCCGGATGTATTCCTGGGCGCGCAATACATTTTTAAAAAACACATCCTTCGGCACGTTCGATTGGAATGGAATCTGCGGAACCTCCTTGGGAACATCCACCGGAACGTGGTGGGAGGGCTGCTCCAGCAGGGAGACCAGCCGCTCGATCTCGCCCACCGCCTCCTCGTAGGCTTCTTCCGCGCTCCTCCTCCCGTCCAGGACGGCGTTGACCAGGATGGTGATGGTCTGGGCCACGCGGTCAAAAATCAAAAGCTGGTCCGCCAGCAGAAAATACATTACGGGCGTTCCCAGGTCGTCGCGCGGGGGACGGGGAATAACCGGCTCAATGTCGTGGATGAATTCATAACCGATGAAGCCGATGGCGCCGCCGGTGAAGCGGGGCAGGCCGGGCCGGGAAACGGCGTGAAAACGCCGCATCATTTGCTCGACCACGGCCAGGCCGTCCTGGACCGGTTGGACCCCGCCGGCGTCCGGCCCGCCCTGCACGGCAAACCGCTCGGTGACTTTGCCGTTTTCGATCACCTCGACGGAGCGGCCGGTCTGGCGGATGACGGCCCGGGGGTTGCAGCCAACAAAGGAGTAACGGCCAATATGCTCGCCCCCTTCCACCGACTCGCAGAGGAAGGACTCGCCCTGGCCGCGAATTTTGAGATAAGCGGAGAGGGGCGTTTCAAAATCCGCCAGAATCCGGCGCGTGACCGGGATGAGATTTCCCCGGCCGGCCAGATTCAAAAACTCATCTTTTGCGGGTTCGATGTTCAACGGCTTATTGGTTGGTGTTCCGCATTATCCGGCTTTTGCGGCGCACACGCCACAAAGAAAGCGAGGTGTAAAACAGAACGATGACGGAGTAGGCGACAATGCCGGAGCCGATGGCAAAAGCCTTGGAATCCATTTCGGACCAGAAGATCACGCCCGCGCCGATCAGGGCGGTCAGGCCGGTTTCCCCCAGCAGACAGACGATGTAGAGGGGAAGGCGGGCCTCCGAGACGCGCGCCGAGAACCAGTGGCGGAAGGCTTCCTCGCCCATGGAACGCATCAGCCAGGCAAAATGGAAGTTGTGCGCGGCCACCAGCAGGCTGGCCGTGACGACGACCAAGGCGGTCGTGGTCCAGAAGGCCATGCCGAAGCAGAGGGCGAGGTTGAGCAGGCCGCCGAGTTTCCAGCCCAGCTTCCTGGCCAGAGGATTTCCCTCCAGCACCAGGTTTGGCGTGGCCACCCAGGTGCTCAGGAAATCCGCCCCGCGCCCAAACAAGAGCAGTCCCAACATCCAAAGATAGGAGGAACTTCCGAACGAAAGCATCGCTCCGCTCATTTCTTGCCGTAAATTTCCCCGGGCGGTTTGAGTTGGGCTTCGGTCACGCGGTCGCTGTCGCCGCCAGGGACGACCGAGCGGAAAAAGCAGGAGCGATAGCCTTCGTGGCAGGCCGCTCCGACCTGCTCGACTTGGATGAGCAGGGTGTCGCCGTCGCAGTCGAACGCGATGTCCTTGACCGTCTGGGTGTGGCCGCTGCTCTCCCCTTTCATCCAGAATTTCTGGCGGGACCGGCTCCAGAAGTGGGTTTTCCCGGTGGCCAGGGTGGTTTGGAGGGAGGCGCGGTTCATCCAGGCCATCATCAAGACCCGGCCGCTGGCCTGGTCCTGGATGATCGCCGGAATCAAACCTTCGGCGTTGAATTTCAGTTTGTCGTAAAAGCTCATTCTCACCGCTCACGATAAACCATTTCGCTCGGGCGAGACAATCCTAGTCTTTGGGCAAAAAGGTGAACCCCGCGGCCGCGACCATCAGGGCAAAGGCAACCAAGTGGTTCCAGCGGATGGAAGACTTGAGGTACAAAACGGCGAAGACGCTGAAGACGGACAGGGTGATGATTTCCTGCGCGATTTTGAGCTGCACCGGGGAATAAACATTGCTGCCCCAGCGGTTGGCGGGTACTTGCAGCACATATTCGAAGAAGGCGATGCCCCAACTGGCCGCGATGACCAGTCCGAGGGGGCGGTCCTTGAATTTCAAATGCCCGTACCAGGCAAAGGTCATGAAAACGTTCGAAAAAGTCAACAACACGATTGGCAGCCAGCGCGATTGGGTCAATGGAGTCATAATTTTATTCTTCGGCGGATTCAGTTTCGCCCAAGGCCAGCCGTGCGCCGTGGCGGACGTGCAAGACGTGAACCTCACCTTCGCCCACGATAAAAAGGATCCGGTATTTGTACTGGCGGCGACCGTGAAAAATTTCACGGATTTCCAAATTCAAAAATCCGCTCTCCGGCGCGAGTGGACAGCGTTCAGGAAAAAGCTCCAGCGAACCAATCGTTTCGTAAAGGCTGTTGAACCAACGCTCGGCGGCATCTGGCGACCGCTCCGCCAGCCATAGATGGGCCTCCGCAATGTCTTGCCGCGCGGAAAGCTCGACGATGATGCGGCGCCGCGTCATTTCTTGTGGCGGGGAATCTTGTGCCGGGCGCGGATTTCATCAAGCGCGACGCGGAACGGTTTACCCGTGCCGGTCTTCATTCCATCAAGGCCGCGCTGGATGCCGCGAATCGCGTCGAGCGTTTCCCCGTAGGCCGCGGCGTCCTGCACTATCAATTCGGCCTTGCCCTTGACCGTGAGGACTTCCGGACGTCCGTTGGATTTAAGACGGCGCAGATGCGACTTGGTGTTGCGCTGAAAATCCGTCAGCGAGCGGATGTCTTCCACAGCAATCATAACATTTAATTCACTGTTTTAATAAAGCTGAGACCAAACTGCCTCAAATCCCGAAGAACGCAAGCCCTCGAACGTTATGAAAATATTCGAGCAGGTCAGCAGTACGATGGCCAGCCGCCAGGATTCGAGAAGTGAGTTCATTTCTTTGAACTATTTGTTGATTTGGAATTAAATTTTGCCAGCGCCTGTTCAAGTGCTTTAACAACCTGCTGACGTTTCCGTTCTTCTCGTAAAAAAAGTGGCGCTCTTTCAAACCACCGCTGACATTCCCAATGATCAGCCGCTCCAATTTTTTCTCGTGAACTTGGTTGAATCTTTCGCGAATAGTAATCAAGACACGTTTGGATTTGTTTTATCGAATGAAATTCAAATGTGAACGAACATACGCTCACGAAATAAATAAGACGCGGAATTAAAGTGGGGGCGCGATTTTGTTCTGGAACGAAACGTTCGACTTCTGGCATCTGATTTTGGTGCTTTGTCCAATCAAAATGTTCTGACCAGATGCGCGACATAAATCACAACCTCACTGGAATTCCTTTGCTCGCCAGGAACGCTTTCACCTCGCCGACGGTGAATTGGCCGAAATGGAAAATGCTGGCCGCCAGCACCGCGTCGGCTTTGCCTTCCAGCAGCACGGCGGCCATGTGCTCCAAGCTCCCGGCCCCGCCGCTCGCCACCACTGGCACGCCCACCGCCTCGCTGATCCGGCGGGTGATGACCAGATCGAACCCCGCCTTGGTCCCATCAGCGTCAATACTGTTTAAAACGATCTCCCCCGCGCCGAGGGCGACGGCCTTTTCGGCCCAGGCGACCGCCTCCAGGCCCGTTTCCCGGCGTCCGCCGTGCGAAAAAACCGTCCATTGGTCCGGCCCGGTTTTTTTGGCGTCTATGGAAACGACGACGCACTGGCTGCCGAATTTTTCCGCGCCCCGAGTGATGAGTTCGGGCGTGGCCAGGGCGGAGGAGTTGATGCTCGTTTTGTCGGCGCCGGCTTTGAGCATGGCGTGCATGTCCGCCACCGAGCGGATGCCCCCGCCGACGGTCAGGGGCATGAAACACTGGTCGGCGGCGCGTTCGATCACCGCGATCATGGAGGCCCGGCCGTGGGCGCTGGCGGTGATGTCAAAGAAGACCATTTCATCGGCGCCCTGCTCATTGTAGCGGATGGCCAGTTCGACCGGATCGCCGACGTTGCGCAGTTCGCCCGCTTCCGCTTTGCCGAACTGAACGCCGCGGGTGACTTTCCCGTCATGCACGTCCAGACATGGAATGACACGTTTTGCGAGCATGGGTTATGAATTGGGATTTTGCCTATCCATCATCAGCTAAGCGACTAAGTACCGCTTCCATGGGCCGATGTCAAGCGGCAAGGTGAGCGGTATGGTGCGGCTGCTCCTTCCTCCATCCTCGCGTTTGCGTCTCGCGCCTTGTAACATGAATGTAACGTAATCGTGACTTTGTTTAAACATTGGGGTGTGATAAGCCTCTGGCTCAGCCGTTCCTATGAGCTATCGCATCGAAAAAAATGAGGCGCTCTCCTCCGCGCTTGGGCGGATCGCGGCGGAGGAGATCGCGCTGGCCATGGCCGAATTGCGGCGGCGCAATCGTGCGCAGGCCATGCACAACACGCGCAAGGCGCTCAAAAGGCTCCGCTCCCTCCTGCGCTCGCTCCGGGTGGCGTTTCCCCAGGAGCTGTTCCGGCGGGAAAACCGGCGGCTGGCGGCGGCGGGCCGGAAGATCGCCCCGTTGCGCGACGTGCATGTGCAGTTGCGCACGCTGGGCAGGCTGCGGGCGGCCACCGCGCCGGGCGCCAGAAGAATCGAGCACAGCTTGCTCCGGCGGCAGGAGGCTTGCCTCCGGAAAATCCCGGCTTTGCGCCGGGCGGTGCGGCAGATCCTTTCGGTTTCGCGCGGGACTTTTGCCACCCTGCCACCGGCCCGGGCGACCCGCGCGGACCTTGCGGCCGGCCTGAAGCGAATTTACAAGCGGGGCCGCGCGGCCTTCCGGGCGGCGCGCCAAAAAACGACGCCGGAAAGCTTGCACGAATGGCGCAAGCAAGCCAAAGTTTTGGGACACAGCTTTGAATTGATTGAGCGTCTGGGACCAAAAGAAGCCGGCACGATGATCAAAAGCAGCGAGCAATTGTGCGAGGCGCTGGGAGAGGACCACGATCTGTTCCTGGTTCTCCAGGCGCTGCGGCGGGAGGACGCGGCCCATCCGGCGCGGGATTATCGCCGGCTGGCGAAGCGGATCTCCGCCAAACGCGGCAGGCTGGAAAGGCAGGCTTTCAAGCTGGGCAAAATCATATTCGGCGAGAAAGCCGGGGAGTTCGAGAAACGTCTGGAACGCTGGTTTTGCCGGAAGCCGTCCAAGAAATGAGCAAAGCCGCCACAAAGAAATGAGCAAAGTCGCCACAAAGAATATCGGCATCCTGACTTCGGGCGGGGATTGTCCGGGCCTGAACGCGGCTATCCGCGGGGTGGGCAAAGCGGCGCATGGCATTTTCGGGATGCAGGTGATCGGATTTCGGGACGGGTTTCGCGGGCTGATGGAAAACCGCACGACGCCGCTGGGGCTGGAAAATCTTTCGGGCATTCTCACCGTCGGCGGAACGATTCTGGGCACCAGCCGGGACAAACCGCGCCGGATGCTCGTCGGCGGCAAGGAAATAGACGTGTCGGAAACGATCATCGCCAATTACCAGAAACATCACCTGGACGCGCTGGTCTGCCTGGGCGGAGGCGGCACGCAGAAGAACGCGCTCTACCTGAAGGAAAAGGGCCTCAACGTGGTCACCCTGCCCAAGACGATTGACAACGATGTGGCGATGACGGACGTGAGTTTCGGATATGACACGGCGCTGGGCATCGCGACGGAAGCGATTGACCGGCTGCACAGCACGGCGCACAGCCATTACCGGATTGTGGTGGTGGAAATCATGGGGCACCGGGCGGGGTGGCTGGCGCTGGGGGCGGGGATCGCCGGGGGCGCCGATGTGGTGTTGATTCCGGAGATTGCTTACGACGTGGAGAAGGTCGCCGAAGCCATCCGGCAGCGGAGCCGGACGGGAAAGCATTTCAGCGTGGTGGCGGTGGCGGAGGGGGCGATGTCGCTCCGGGACGCGGCGCATTTCCACGCGGCGGACGAGAGGAAACAGGAGGCGCGCACCAAGCTGGAACGCAGAAAAGCCAAAGGCGCGCTGGCGGAGTGGCAGGCGCGCCATTCGGGGAACACCATGCGGCTGGCCAAGGAACTGGAGGAATTAACGGGACTGGAATCGCGCGTGACGATTCTGGGCTACGTGCAGCGCGGCGGCTCCCCCTCGGCGGTGGACCGGCTGCTGGCCACGCGGCTGGGAACGGCTTGCGCCGATTTGATCAGCGAAGGGGTTTATGGGGTGATGGTGGCGGCGCGCGGGGACAAGACCGAGCCTGTGCCGCTGGAGAAAGTGGCGGGGAAACGGAAAACGGTGCCGCTGGATCATCCGTGGATTACGAGCGCGCGCCTGGTGGGGACGAGCTTGGGGGACTGAGAGGCGGGGATCAAGCCCTGGAGTGAATTAACGGGGAAGCGATCATGCTCAAAGCGTCGTTGCTCCAAAACTCAATAACTGCTCGGCAGATTCCCGCGCAATTGTCGCGCAAGCCAGCTTTCCGAAATGCCTTTTGGTCGCCGATTTCCTTGAGGCGGTTTGCGTGTTGATAAATCTGGCAAATCTGACGGGAAGCCCATCATTTGTTCATACGCTGCCCGATCGTGTTTTGCGAGAACGCGCAGCACTGCCATCGTCTTGCGCCTTTCCTGAACGAATCTTGGATGGTTCAAGCAGATGACGCTCGCCAACCGTCTGCCTTTTGTGTTCAGTGGTGTAACCATTCCATTTCTTTCCACGTGCAGGCACTCCCCGTAGGCGACTCGACCCGGGTCTGGAACACGATTGGAAAGGTTTCAAGCTGATTGCGGTCATGGAAAGCCTGGATGAGCCGTGGTTCAAGGATGCGCGGGTCAAAACCTCCATCACCATTCTGCAACGCTGTGATGACCTAAAAAGGCGGGTGGACAACGTCGTCAAATTCGTCCACCTTTTCAAGCCGGTTAAAGAAATGTTGGGCGACCGCCCGCACGGTGACGAAGCCGCCCGTCAAAATGCCGCTAATGGCTTGCGCAAAATCATTCTCCAAACCAATGCGCCATTTTCCAGCGCCCAGATGCGCATTATTCCGGTCACACAGCAAGCATTGTGGGACGAAGGAGTGCGCGCCGGCACTTTACTCACCACGGAGGGTGTGGCCGAATCGGCATCTGAGGAAGAGGACGACAGTGGCTCAGTGCTCAAGGAGGCAGCGGCCATGCAAAGAATCGGCTCGGATTATGTCGCTGGCAAATGGGGATGATTTCTTCGCGCGCCTGATCTCTATTTCCGGCTTCTTCGCGACTACCGGACCGGCTTCCTGCGTTTGGGTGAAATCGCCGAGGTGAAGTTTGGCGTAAAGACCGGGTGTGACGCGTTTTTTATGCCCCACGATGTCACGGATGAAATTGTAGCTGATGTGAAAGGCGGAATGCCTTGGAACAATGTTGGGTTAATGGCTCCCTGCAAACGGAGTGAAGTGGACAGTGGCGCTGTCCGCATCGTTCGCGCGGGCGACAACACGCTTCATCCTGTCGAAACAGAATTTCTCCGACCTGAGATCCACAGTCTTATGCAGGTGGATCGTCCTGTCGTTCGCGCTACTGACTCGGACCGCGTCGTTCTTTGGGTCAACAAATCACTCACCGGGTTGGGAAATACGTACGCCGGCAAATATATTCGCTGGGGAACGAAGCAAACCTTTCCGTCAAAAAAATCTAAATCCGTTCCGGTCCCTCAACGCTCAACCTGTGCTTCAAGGCCGGTGTGGCACAATTTGACGACCGACACTAATGGCGTGGCCTTCTGGCCCATGACTCAGAAGTTATCGGCACATTGTTGCCGCAAATCCTGATGGAATCCTATAACCACAGGCTCTTTTACGTTACCCCCCGAAAACTCTCTGACATAGAGGCAAGGATTCTTCCTGCCATTTTGAACTCGACCCTGGTTGCTTTACTGAAGCATTTCTACGGTCGGTATGCCGGCACTGAAGGCACTTTGGATACGGAGATAATTGACTGTCTTCTCCTAAGAGGCCTCGGTTTCCGTCAAGGCCGAGGGATTAGTCTCAAGGTTCATCAACCTGTGGAGGCGAGGGAGACGAAGCGCGCGGGGGTTCATAGGTGCAAGGCGCGTTAAAAGTTCACGGGGTCTCTCCCTGACCCTCCCGACTTCGCGGAGGAGGGAATTGGCGAATGGCATGGTGGCGGTGTTGAGATGCGGCGCCTTCGCCCGTCTTGTTTTCGCGTCCGGGGTGCGCTACTCTTCTCGACGCAATGGCTGATTCTTACATTCAAAATCTGTTTGCGGAGCGGATTGGGGGGAAAAACTACGGGCGCTCCACCGCGATTTATAAATTTGAAAAAATCAAGCGCGCCAAACGCGCCGCCCTGGACGCCCATCCCGGCGCCGAAATCATTGATCTGGGCGTGGGCGAGCCGGACGAAATGGCCTTCCCCGAAGTCGTCGCCAAGCTCCACCAGGAAGCGCTCCAGCCGGAAAACCGCGGCTACGCCGACAATGGCGACCGCGTTTTAAAAGAGGCCGCCGCGCGCTATCTGGAAAAGGTTTGCGGCGCGCGCGGCATCAATCCCGACACCGAGGTCCTGCATTCCATCGGCAGCAAGGCCGCCCTTTCCATTTTGCCGGCGGCGCTGATCAATCCTGGGGATGTCGTCTTGATGACCACCCCTGGGTATCCCGTTTTTGGCACCCACGCCCGGTATTACGGCGGCCTGGTCCACCATTTGCCCCTGACGCAATCCAACCATTTCCTGCCCGACCTCCAATCCATCCCGTCCGAAGTCCTCGGCAAAGCCAAGGTCCTGGTGTTGAATTATCCCAACAACCCGACCGGCGCGAGCGCGACGCCGGAATTCTTTGCCAGTGTGGTGGCGTTCGCCAAAAAGAACCGGCTCGTTGTCATCCATGACGCCGCTTATGCCGCTCTGGTGTTTGAAGGGCGGCCGCTGAGCTTTCTGGCGATTCCCGGGGCGAAGGACATTGGCGTGGAACTCCATTCCGCCAGCAAAAGTTTCAACATGACGGGCTGGCGTTGCGGGTTTGTCGCCGGCAACGAATTGCTGGTCCGCGCTTACGGCGACGTGAAAGACAACACCGATTCCGGCCAGTTTCTGGCCATTCAACACGCCGCCGCCTATTGTTTTGATCATCCGGAAATCACCGCCAAAATCGCCGCCAAGTATTCGCGGCGCATGGACGGCCTGGTCGGGGTGCTCAGGCAGCGGGGCTTCCACGCCGTCAAACCCAGAGGTTCATTCTTCCTCTATGTCCGGGCGCCCAAAGCCGCGGTTCTGGCCGGTGGCCGCCGTCTGGAGTTCCAGAATGCCGAGGAAGTTTCGCAGTGGCTGATCACCGAAAAGCTGGTTTCCACCGTGCCGTGGGACGATGCCGGCGCCTGCCTGCGCTGGAGCGTGACGTTCCTCGCCAAAGACCCGCCGGACGAGGAGCGCGTGCTGCGCGAAGTGGCCGCGCGGCTGGCGGATGTGACTTTTGAATTCTAGTCTTCCGCCGGCCTCAACCCATGCTTTGCAATGCGTTTTGGAGGGAGATCTGGAAGTCCTGCACGTCGGCGGCGGAAGGTTTGTAGCCTTTTTCCGACGCAACCAGACTCAGCCGGCCCAGGTTGTCCAGGAACCAGTCCGCGATTTTGCCGTCGCTGAATTTGGCCTTGCCGCTGGCCATGGCTCCGGCGCGGGTGATCTGGTCCACCGTGACGCTGACCTTGCCGGCGGGCAGATCGTGCCCGGCGTCCGGCGCGGGCGTGGCCGCGGTCAGGGGAGGCGCCGGCGGTGGCGGAGGCGGCGGGGGATCCTTGGGCGTCAACTTCAGATCATCCACCAGGAGCCGCACTTCCAGGTAGGTCTGCCGCAAGCCCCATTGGGTCTCCAGCCGTTTTTGAATGTCGGCAATTTTTAATCCCTCTTCAATCCAGGCCGCCACTTGCTTTCGTTTTGTCTCATCCAAATTCATGCGGCAATCATAGCACGACCCCCCGCGCTTGAGGCGAGCCGAATTGTTGAAACTTGGAAGAAAGAAGCGCGGCCCGCCGCCAGCCGGCCGGCCCGCCGCAAGGAGGACCTCATTGCGCCGTAATCGGCGGAGTCACAGCGAGTTGCCGGTGTGTGTCCAGGTTGTTCTCCGGCTGATTTCGGGCGTCGCTCATGCCTGGCACCCATTTCATCTGATGCAGAGGAGAAAATGTGCCGCCGCAGTTGCACTGGGTCTGGCCATCGCTGGTTTTCACACGATTGCATTTTTGGCAGATCATGACGCGGCGCGAGTCGGAGCGCAGGCGGCGCGACCAGTAACCAGCGCACAGCGCCAGCACAAGGATCGCCAGGTTGGCGGCGGTTCCAGGAGCAAACTTGAAAGCCGGCAGGATCACTCCCGCCAAACTCCGGCCGTGCCAGACCGGACACAGGGCGGCCGAATAGAGAAACACCAGCCACGCCACCATCGCCACCAAAATGTTGCACCGCCGCCGGTTTCTGCTTTCCGCGAGCAATTCGTCTGCTGACTTCGCCTTCCACATAGAATAAATAAAATCTGACAATCACCGCGACTTCTGTTCAATGCGCGTCCCATCAAAAACCTCTCCCAACTTGGCCCGGATGAACGAGAGCGTCCATAGGTCTTCCCCCGCTTTGTGTTGTAGGGGCTTGCCGCTAGTGCTGCCGGGCGATCCATGACTCTCCAAACGGGAGTTCTCCGCTGGCCGCGTTAAGGAGCGTTGGGGGCAAGGTTCCGAAGAAATTCATTCACCCCTTGCAGAACTTGCGCGCGACCGGTCACAATTCCGTCGTTGTGGTCTCCCTGGATTTCGCAAAAGTATTTCGGGGCGCGGGCCGCCGCGAAATTTCTTTCCGCGTGTTGAAAACCGATGATCGTGTCCTGGCGGCTGTGGAGGATCAGCACCGGAATTCGCAGCCGGGGCAGCTTGCCGCGCGTGTCGTATTTGATCGCGCCCAGCAGCCGGATCGGCAGCCACGGAAACAGTTCCGCGCCCAGGTCCGGAACGCTGGTGAAGGTGCTTTGCAGAATGATTCCCCCCAGGGCCTCCCGCAGCGCCAGTTCCGCCACCACGCCGCCGCCCAGCGATTCCCCGTAACCGACGATGTTGGCCGGCGCGAACCCCTTTTGCCGCAGCCATTGATACGCCGCCTGCGCGTCGCGGCAAGTCCCTTCCTCGCTGGGCCGTCCTGGGCTCCGTCCATAGCCGCGATAATCAAAAACCAGCACGCTGGCCCCCGTTGCCAGCAGCAGCTCGCACAAATCCAGCCGATGGCTGATATTTCCGGCGTTGCCGTGGCAGATCAGGATCGCCTTGGCGGACGCCGGCCCGCCGGCCGGCCCGGCCGGGAAAAACCACGCCTCAATCTTCCCGTCATTGTCAACAGGAATAAAAACATCCTCCACCGCCCGCCCCAACTGGCGCGCGTCCGCCTCCATGGCCGTCGAAGGCTGGAAGACAGTCCTGTGTTCAAACCATCGCAACATAACCACCACCGCCAGCGCGCAGACGGCCAGCCTTGCCCCCAGTCGCACCCGGCGGTTTTTGTGAAGTTTCACCGTCAAATCCGCGCACAATCATTATGCCGGTTCGTAGTTCAGATACGGCCCGAGCCATTTTTCCACCGCGCTCAAGTCCATTCCTTTGCGGCGATGGTAATCCAGCACCTGGTCGCGGCCCAGTTTCCCCACCCCAAAGTATTTGGATTGGGGATGCGCAAAATACAGCCCGCTCACGCTGCTGGCCGGCCACATGGCGCCGCTTTCGGTCAGCTTGATGCCCGCGCTCTTCTCCGCGTCAAGCAATTCCCACAGCGTCCACTTCTCGGTGTGGTCCGGACAGGCCGGATAACCCGCCGCCGGACGGATGCCGCGATATTGTTCGTCAATCAATTGCTCCACCGCCAGATGTTCGTTCTTGCCATAGCCCCATTCGGCGCGGACGCGCTGGTGCAGGTATTCGGCAAAGGCCTCCGCCAGGCGGTCGGCCAGCGCCTCGGTCAGGATCGCGTTGTAATCGTCCTGCTCGGCTCTGAATTGTTTCACCATTTCATCCACCCCAATCCCAGCGGTGACGGCGAAGAAGCCCAGATGATCGTTGCCCGCGTCCTTGGGCGCGACAAAATCGGCCAGGCACAAATTCGGCTCGCCGTCGGCCTTTTCCATTTGCTGGCGCAGGAAATGGAACGTGGCCAGTGGTTTGGAGCGCGAGGCGTCGGTGTACAATTCCACGTCGTCGCCGGTGGAATTGGCGGGGAAAAACCCGTACACTCCGCGCGCCGTCAATAATTGGCCGCGCACGATCCTGTCGAGCAGTTGCCGGCCGTCCTGGAAGAGCGTGCGCGCCTCCTCCCCGTATTTCGGGTGGTCCAGAATGGCCGGGTAGCGCCCGCGCAGTTCCCAGGTATGGAAAAACGGCGACCAATCAATAAAAGGCGCCAGCTCCCGCAACGGCACCGACGGGAGGAGCCGCGTCCCGATGAATTCCGGCTGCGCGAGGTCCTCCGCTTTCCATTCGATCCTGGGCCGCCGCCGCCGCGCCTCCTCGATGGAAAGGAGCTGGACGGACCGGCCGGCGTGTTGCCCGCGGATTTTCTCCTGTTCCTCGCGGTTCTTCCGCGCGAACTCCGGCTGAAGCTGCGGATTGATCAACTGGCCGGCCACGCCGACGGCGCGCGAGGCGTCCAGCACATGCACCACCGTCCCGTCATAATGGGGCGCGATCTTCACCGCCGTGTGCGCCTTGCTGGTGGTGGCGCCGCCAATCAACAAGGGCAGGGAAAACCCCTGTCGTTTCATCTCTCCGGCCACGTGCGCCATTTCGTCCAGCGACGGCGTGATCAACCCACTCAGGCCGATCAGGTCCACCTTCAACTCGCGCGCGGTCTGGAGAATCTTTTCGCAGGGCGCCATCACGCCCAGATCAATGATCTCGTAATTGTTGCAGCCCAGCACCACGCCCACGATGCTCTTGCCGATGTCATGCACGTCCCCCTTGACGGTGGCCAGGAGGATTTTTCCCTGGGTGCGTTGCCCGCCGCCGCCCGCTTTTTTCTCGGCTTCCATGAACGGCAGCAGCCAGGCGACGGATTTTTTCATGACCCGGGCGCTTTTCACCACCTGCGGCAAAAACATTTTCCCCGAGCCGAACAGGTCTCCGACCACGCTCATGCCCGCCATGAGCGGGCCTTCAATCACCGCCAGCGGCCGGCCCAGTTGGAGCCGCGCCTCCTCCGTGTCGGCCTCAATATGGTCCACGATTCCTTTGACCAAAGCGTGGGAGAGCCGCTCCGCCACCGTCCCCCGGCGCCATTCCTCCCCGGCCGTTTCCCCCTTTTCTTTCTTTTTGACAGACTCGGCGAATTTGACCAGGCGCTCGGTCGCGTCGGGGCGGCGGTTGAGCAGCACGTCCTCCACCAGTTCGAGCAAATCTTTGGGAATTTCCCCGTAAATGCCCAGCATCCCGGCGTTGACGATCCCCATGTCCAGCCCCGCCTGGACGGCGTGATACAAAAAGGCCGTGTGCATCGCCTCCCGCACGGCGTCGTTGCCGCGGAAAGAAAAGGAGATGTTGCTGATGCCGCCGCTGACCTTGGCGCCGGGCAGGTTCTGTTTGATCCAGCGCGTGGCGGCGAGGAAATCCACCGCGTAGTTGTTGTGCTCCTCCATCCCGGTGGCGACGGTCAGGACGTTGGGATCGTAAATGATGTCCTGCGGCGGAAAACCCGCCTGCTCGGTCAAAATCTTGTGGGCGCGCGCGCAAATCTCCCGGCGGCGGGCCAGCGTGTCGGCCTGGCCGCGCTCGTCGAACGCCATCACCACCACCGCCGCCCCATAGCGCCGGATGCGCCGGGCTTGTTGCAGGAATTTCTCCGCGCCCTCTTTCAGGCTGATGGAGTTGACCACCGCCTTGCCTTGCACGCACTTCAATCCCGCCTCGATCACCGCCCATTTCGAGCTGTCAATCATAACCGGCACGCGGGCGATGTCCGGCTCCGGCCCCGCCAGGTTGAGAAAATGGGTCATGGCCTTCACGCCGTCGAGCATTCCCTCGTCCATGTTGATGTCCAGGATCTGCGCGCCGTTTTCCACCTGCTGCCGGGCCACGCCCAGCGCCTCCTCGAACTTCCCCGCCAGAATGAGTTTGGCGAACCGGGGCGAGCCAGTGACGTTGGCGCGCTCGCCGATGTTGACGAAGTTTGTCTCCGGGCGGATGGTCAGCGCCTCCAGGCCGCTGAGCCGCAGATACGGTTTGATCTCCGGCGCCACCCGCGGCGGGATCGTCTTGACCGCGTCGGCGATGGCTTGAATGTGGGGCGGGGTCGTGCCGCAGCATCCGCCCACCAGGTTGAGCCAGCCCGATTGCGCCCACTCGGCCAGTTGCGGCGCGAGCGTTTCGGGCGTTTCCGGAAAGCCCGTCGGCAGCAATGGCTCCGGCAAACCCGCGTTGGGATAGGCGCTGACATGGATCGGGACCAGGCCCGACAGCTCCTCAATAAACGGCCTCATCTCCTTGGGCCCCAGCGCGCAATTGATGCCGACGCTGAGCAGCGGAAAATGCGAGACCGAATTCCAATACGCCTCCACCGTCTGCCCGGAAAGCGTGCGCCCGCTCTTGTCCACGATGGTGAAGGAGAGCATCACCGGGACCCGGCGCTTGCCGCCGGGCGCGGGCGCGGGCGCGGCCGCGGTGGCGGCTTCGATTCCCAAATCCTCAAACAATCCGGCGATGGCGAAAAGCGCGGCCTTGGAATTGAGCGAATCGAACACCGTCTCCACCAGCAGCAGGTCCGCGCCCCCTTCCAACAACCCGCGCGCCTGTTCGTAGTAGGCCCCGGCCAATTGATCATACGTGATCGAGCGGGCGGCCGGATTGCTCACGTCGCCGGAAAGGGAGGCCGTTTTATTGGTCGGGCCTAACGCGCCGGCCACCCAACAGGTTCGCCCCGGGTTGGCCGCCATGACGGCATCGGCGGCGGCCCGGGCGTTTTGGGCGCCGGCCACGTTCAGTTCATAGGCCAGCGATTCCATGCCGTAATCGGCCATGGAAATGGTGGTGGAGTTGAAGGTGTTCGTCTCGATGATGTCCGCGCCCGCCTCAAGGTATTGGCGGTGGACGGCCTGCACGATATGGGGCTGGGTCAGATTGAGCAGGTCGTTATTGCCCCGGACGTCCCGCGGCCAGTCCCGGAAACGCGCGCCCCGGTAGCCCTCCTCGCTCAGGCGGCAAGTCTGGATCATTGTCCCCATCGCGCCATCCAGAATGACGATGCGCTCCCGCAACAGCCGCAGGAGCGCGGCGGCGCGGTCGGGCGGGGGCGGGCGGTTCTGATTCTGCATGGGGGAAGCATAAGCCGCCCCCGCCCGGTTGCAAGTTTAAAATCAACGTATCCTGATATGAAGATATGAGAATATGGAAAACGCGGGAAACAATCAGCGCCCACGCGCGCAGTTCATAACGGTCGCCGGAAAACTGACGAAGGTTGTTCTCGACCAGTTGCGCCACATCAGCGCGGCGTAGATAACACTCGCCGCGCCCTTTATCCAAGTAGGCCTCCAACTTCGCCCGCCGCTCCCGGTCGTCTTCAACCTTGGAAAGGTGCTCCCACTCGGAGCGAAGCGATTCAGGAAAACTATCCGCCAGATGGAAGGTGACGAACTGGATCAGCCCCGGGGCGTCGTGATGCGGCAAATAACCGCGCTCATGCCAGCCTCGAAAACCTTGCTTGGCCTCTTCTGGTTTGGGCGGCGGGGACCAGCATCGCTTGCTCTCCACCAATTCGCGCACGCCTGGGTTGCGCGGCGGCCCGGGACGACCGGGTTTTGGAGGCTGACTCATGGCGGACATTGAGCCGCCTTCAACCTTCCCGCGGCAAGCCTGCTGAGCGCCGGCGGGCGGCTCTGTGAGCCGCAGCCGCTTCGCCAACCAGGCAGCATTCGGATTGAGCTGTGCGCCCTGAAAATTGCGGACGTGCTGCGGCTCACAGAGCCGCGCTCCGCCAAGCCCGTTCGTCCAATTCCGCTGTGAACTGCCCACGGCACTCCCGCAAAAAGCGGTTGTTTCGCGATTTGTGGACGACGTCCAGCCTTCGGGTTATCCTCCGAAGGAAACTTTCAGACCGGCAATGGTATGCCGCTGGATGCAAACGTGAAAACAACATGGCAAAGATGGGGTTGGGCGGCCTGCTCCCGCGCCGGTTTGCGCCCTGCCGTCCTCGTGCTGGCGTGCCTGCTGGCTTGCCGCGGATGGGCCGGCCCGGCGCCGGCTTTGCCAAACATCAACACCAACAATGTCCTCACCATCACCAACGCCCCCTACGGCGCGGTGGGCGACGGCGCGACCGACAATACCGCCGCCATCCAGGCGGCCATCACCGCGGCGGCGGCGGGTCCGGCGACCAACGGTTTGAGCGGCGGCACGGTCCGGGTGCCGGCGCCGGGCATATTCCTGAGCGGTCCGCTCGCCTTCAAGAGCAAGGTCAATTTGCAGATTGATGCCGGGGCCACCTTGCGGATGCTTCCCCTCGCCCTTTTCACAAACCTTTCCAATGGCGGCAACGGCCTCACTTACGGCGACCTGCTTTACGCCAAATCGTTGTCGGACCTCGAAATCAGCGGATCCGGCGCCATTGACGGCCAGGGCGCGGACTGGTGGCCGACGGCTCTGTCGCGGCCGTACCTGATCTATTTCAACAGCGGCTGCCAACGGGTCCTGGTTCAGGACGTGACCATCCTCAACGCGCCGGCGCAGAACATCGTCTTCAAAGGAAGTGGTGGCAACATCACCATCCAACGCATCACGGAAAGCGCGCCGCCCTCTTCCGGCGTGGCCAATCCGTCCCACAACACCGACGGCGTTGACCTGGCCGGGACAAACATCCTCGTCCAGGGCTGTTCCATCAGTGTTGGCGACGACAACATCGCCCTGGGAAGCAGTGCCGCGGCGACGGCCGGCGTTCTCATCACCAATTGCGCCTTCGGCACGGGGCATGGGGTTTCCATCGGCAGCAACACCGAGGGCGGGGTGTCGAACCTGACCGTGGTCAATTGCACCTTCAACGCAACCGAATACGGCATTCGCATGAAGTCCGATAACGCCTCCAGCGGCGGCGGCGGCCAGGGCGGCCTGGCCCAAAATCTCTCTTACCTGAACCTCGGCATGACCAACATTTCCATCGCGCCCATTGTCATCTACAGTTATTACGAGGAGTATGGGACGCCCGCCGGCATCACGCCCGCCACCGCCGCGGCCCAGCCCGTTCCTTCCCCCGTCCCCGCCACCACCGCGCGCTGGCAAAACATCAACATCAGCAATTTAACGGCGACCGTGGCCCCCGGAGGCATCGCGGGCGTCGTATGGGGGCGGACCGAGATGCCCATCTCCAACCTGACGCTCAACCACGTCAACATCACCGCGCCCGCGACCTTCGACATTTACAACGCCCGGGGCGTCGCCTTTGTGGACTCGCAAGTCGCCGTGCCTGGCGCCAACGCCACCTTCACTCTTTACAATGCGGACGTCACTTTGACCAACAGCGCGTTCGGAGCCGGCCTGGTCACACTGGATGGTCTGACCAGCACAAATTCTCTGGCGCTCTGCCGCGCGCCGGCGGCCATGAACGCCGGCGACGCCCTCGGCGCCAATCCCATCACGCTCAGCGCCAGCACCCTCAGCATCAGCAACGACCTTTCCCTGCCAGGATCAACCGTCCTGAACTTCGCCTTGGGCACAAACGACGCCAGAGTCGTCGTCACCGGCAATCTCAATCTCAACGCCGCCATTAACCTCACCAACTCCGGCGGCTTCACCGTCACCAATTACGTTCTGTTCGGCTACGCCGGCAATCTCCGCGGCAACCCCGTTCTCGGCGCGACCCCGGCCAACTTCCCCGGCTATGGATTCCGTCTCGACACCAATGTGCCGGGTCAGGTGGTTTTGTCGGTTTCGCCTCCGTCCCCGCCGGTTTTCGGAAGCATCAGCGCGGCGGGGAAGAACGTTTTGATCAGCGGCGCGGGCGGCGCCTCCAACGCGTCCTTTTATTTGTTGACAACAACCAATCTGGCGTTGCCTTCCAGCAATTGGACGCGTCTGGCCACCAATCCATTCGCCGCCGGCGGGACCTTCGCCATCACCCTCACCAACGGCGTTGCCCCCGCCCCGTCGCAGCGGTTTTACCGCCTGCAGTTGCTCCCGCCCTGAGGGCGGGCGTCAACCATTAGAATGCTTTGGTCAGCGTCAGCGCCACCGTGTGCCCTTGCGCGCGGTTGTCCGCCATGAACTCATAGTTATACCGGCACGACACAAAAAGCTTCGCGCTTGGAATCGTGACCACGATCTCGGGGCCGACCGCCGCCACCCGGCTGTAGGGAAACATGTTCTCCGCCGCCGGCTCGTTTCCCGTGCTGGCCGTGATCCTCTGCTGGTAATAACCCACCACACCGCAATCAATCGTCTTGGTGACAGCCTTGCTCACGCCCCATTCCAGCGTCCAGGCCTGGCCGGGCGTGATGTCCGTGTCGCTCTTCTCGCTATTGAACTCATACCGGTTCAGCGCCGATATCGCCCAGGTCTTCGCCGCGTCCGGATACCAGGTTGCTCCCGCCGTCAGCATCGGCGTCCAAAAGCCGGATCCAACCCGTGTCGAAGTCGGACTGGTTGAAGAATCGCCCGTGGGCATAAAGAGGCCCGCCCCCACCGCGAAGTCGAATTGTTGCGGATGCCACGTAAGGGTGCTCTCGGCGAAGAAGTCGCCGATCCCCAGCGTGCTGCCGTTGAACTGACCCTTCGGGGTTTGCAGACTCAAGGTTTGGTAAATCAGCGGAAGCAACGCGTCCACGCCCACGTTGCCGCCGAGCAATTTCGTGTCGGTGATCCAGATCGCGCGCGGCGCGTTGGCCAGCGTCAGCGTCTGGAAATTGGGCGGGCCGGCGCTATGCCCCGCCCCGTTGTTCACCTGATCGGCCACATAGAACAACGTGTAGTCCTTGAAGTAAAAGCCGGGCGGCGGCAGCGACGCGCCCTTGATTCCTTCAAAGCCGGGAATGTAATGCGCGTCGGGTTGGGCCTGGAGCGCGCCGGGAACGGCCGCCAGCGCCGCGGCGAGGAGACAGCGAATGATTTGAGTTTTCATTGGATTGTGTTATGGTTGACTGTGGTTTAGACGTCCTGGATCTTGCCCAGCAGATACGTTTCGTAGGCGCTGAGGTCGAGCAACCCGTGCCCCGAAAGATTGAAGAGGATCACGCGTTTCTTGCCCGCCTCCCGCGCCTCCTCCGCTTCCGTGATCACCGCCGCGATGGCATGGGCCGATTCCGGCGCGGGCACGATCCCTTCCGTGCGCGCAAAGAGCATTCCGGCCTCAAACACCCGGGTCTGGTGGATCGCCTGCGCCTCGATCAATCCCAGCTTGAGCGCGTGGCTCACCATCGGCGACATCCCGTGATAGCGCAGGCCGCCCGCGTGGATCGACGGGGGCATGAACTTGTGCCCCAGCGTGTACATCATCAACAGCGGAGTCGTCTCCGCCGTGTCCCCAAAATCATACCGCAACTCCCCCTTGGTCAGCGACGGACAGGCCGAGGGTTCCACCGCCACAATGCGATAATTCTTCTTGTCCTTGATTTTCCTTTGCAGGAACGGGAAGGCCAGTCCCGCGAAATTGCTCCCCCCTCCCGCGCAGGCGTAGATCGAATCCGGCTCCTCCCCCGCCAATTCCATCTGCTTGATCGCTTCCTGCCCGATCACCGTCTGGTGCAGGCAAACGTGGTTCAGCACGCTCCCCAGCGAATACTTGGTGTGCGGATGTGTCACCGTATCCTCGATCGCTTCGCCGATGGCGATGCCCAGGCTTCCGGGGCATTTCGGGTCTTCCGCCAGCAGTTTGCGCCCGAAGGCGGTCTGATCGCTCGGACTGGCGTGAACCGTCGCGCCCCACGTGTGCATCAGCATCCGGCGATACGGCTTCTGCTCGTAGCTGATCTTGACCATATAGACGTTGCACTCCAGTCCAAAAAACTGGCAGGCCAGGGCGAGCGACGACCCCCATTGGCCCGCCCCAGTTTCCGTCGCCAGCCTCTTGGTGCCGGCGGCCTTGTTGAAGTAAGCCTGCGCCACCGCCGTATTGGGCTTGTGGCTCCCCGCCGGACTGGTCCCTTCATACTTGTAGTAGATGTGCGCCGGCGTTTTCAGCGCCCGCTCCAGCCGCGCCGCCCGCAACAGCGGCGTCGGCCGCCACAGCGCATAGACCTCCCGCACCGCTTCGGGAATTTCAACCCACCGGTCCGGGCACATTTCCTGCCGCACCAGGTTCTCGGGAAACAACTTCGTCATCATCTCCAGCGACACCGGCTCGCGCGTCCCCGGATGCAGCGGCGGCGGCAGCGGTTCGGGAAAATCCGCCAGCAGATTGTACCATTGCTTGGGAATGTCCGCCTGCGACAACAAGAATCGGATGGTTTGGCTCATAGCGTCTTAAGCTTGCATTGATTCTGACGAATCTCGTCAACGTCATTCTGAAAATCTCGCCAACCTTAAAATGCCCGGCCGGGCCTGGCTTCTCATTTCTTGCCATTTCCTTATCCGTAATTGCCGGGCAACCCCGGCGAAATCCCCGCGGAAAAAAGGAGGAAATCGTTGCACATCAATGTGATTTACGCACAAAATTGTTTGCGCGAGTGTGCCAGGAAAAGCCGGCCAACAGATTCAATAGCGGCGGAGGGCCGCCGCAGTCCAAAACGCTGGCGCGGAATTCTCCCCGGCTTCCGGTTTGCGCGAAGCGTTTTGGACTGCGCCAGTCCTCTGGCGCTTTCGTTCAGCACCGCAGCCAACACCGCAAAATATCGTGAGCTTATCTAAGCGCCATTCGGGTCAGGCCTGGAAAAGTGACATGGTGTGCAAGATGGAATCCACCGCCCTATCGCCAGGGCAATGTTCCTCAAGGCTCCTCCACCCGCATCGCCAGGCCGGCCAGGGTGATGATTCGCTGAGCGGCGGAGGGCGGATGGACACAGACCAAATGCAACGGGTTGCGACCGGCTTTGAGCGGGCAGGCCAACACCGTCTCCTCCGACGAGAGCGGGAATTGGGCCGCGAAATCGCCCGCCTCCAGTCGTATGGCGTTGTTCGTCACCGCCTGGCCGTTCTGGTCAATGGCATGACAGCGGATTTGCAGACGACCGGCTTTTTCGGCCGGCACGCTGGTCGAGGCCTGGTTGTCTATCAATTTCCAACGCTCCTCTTGTTTCCCGCGGTAGCAGGCGCTCCAGCCATCGTAACGAACGCGCAGACCATAATCGGCCGGCGGCGCAATTTCGGCGTCCGCGACGACGATCACCGTCCGCGGCAAATTCAAATCCGGCGCGCCGCGCGGCGCGGACTCGTTCTCGACGAAGGCATGTTGGATGGCCCCTTGAAAACCCCGGTCTTTCAGACAGACCCACAAAGGGTATTCCCACGTGTCGTAACCGATTTTCAAGAGCACATTCGTCGCGCCGGCGCTGACGATGTCTTGCGCCAGTTCGGCGGTGCCGGCGTAAAAGGTGTAATGCTCGCAAAAATATCTTTCCTCGCGGGAGTTGAACGACTCATCGGTCTGAAGATTGATCGGATAATGGATGTTGTAAAAGAGAACCAGCAGCGCGTTGAAAACCAGCGCCAGCGCCGCCCCCAGCGCCAGCCCGCGCGGCCACGCCCATCCCAACACCATTCCGACCAACGGCGCCGCCAGGATAAAAAAGGGCAGATGCAGCCGCGCGTGCCACGGCTGCCATCGCAAATAACCGCAAAACAAAACAAATCCCAGGGCGAGCAATCCCAGATAAATCGTCACCGGCGATTTCCACTTGAAGTTGCACAGAAAAACGCCCACCGCCAGCAGCACGGGCAGGATCGCCATAAACGATCCCAGGCCGTCGCCGCGCTTGATTTCCGAGTTGCCGGAAAAACGAAAGGGCGCGGTCGGCCAGACGCTGCCCGATTCCTGCGGCGGTTCCCAAATGAAGGTATAGACGCAGAGCAGCAGATTGTTCATCGTCGAGGTCGCCGAGTCGAACGGCGTGCCGGTGTAAAGGGCCAGATTCCGGCAGACGTTGGCCGTGATTTTTGCCGCCGAGCGGTTTTGCATCGGCAGCTTGGCCAGGGTTTCCCGCGAGGCCAGCACGCGATGAAACGTCTCATAATTGCGCGCCATCCACGGCAGGTTTAAAGCCAGCGCGAATACCGCCGTGGCCGCGCCCAGCGCGAAGAACATGCGGCGCGATTTGACCCACAGCCACAGCGCGAGGGCCAGCCCGAACGGCGCGGCATATAGGAACATCGTCGCCTTGTTGTTCACCCCCAGGGCAAACGCCCCCGCCACCCCCGCCGCATAAAAATAATTCCGCGGCGTTTGCGCCAGCAGCAGCCCAAAGACCGCCAGCGCCATCACCCAGAGTGAGGACATCAGATCATTCTGCGTCGAAATCGCCTCCATCACTCCTTGCGGAACGGTGATGGCAGCCACCGCCGCCAGGAGGCCGCACAACCGCACTTTCCGGGCGTCCAGTTCCGCCGGGCCGAAATGCCACTGCAAAAGCCGTTCCGCCAGGAAGCTGGCCAGCAGCGCGCAGGTCAGCAGCGCCCACCACTGCGGCAGATTCACCGGCCAATCATCGCCGAAGAGCAGGTAAAGCGTCGCGCTTTGAATTTCCGCGCCCGGCGCCGATTCCAGTTGCCGCGGGTTGTTGGTCGGATAATGGCTTAAACTCTGCTGCTGCAGCCAATGCATCACCCGCGGCATGTGATACGTCTGCGAATCCCAGATGGTCGTGGGCGCCTGCAACGCCACCGCGCCCACCAGCAGTATCAGCGCCGCCGCCAAAAATAACATCGCCGCCCCGCAGGGCGAAACCGGGCTGGTTTCTGACCGCGCCCAAATTCGCGCCCACCTTTGTTTGACGCCGCCGATGATTCTTTCCCCAATGGGTCTGTGGAACCACACCACCGCGGCCAGCGCCGCCGCATCCACCAGCAGCCACAACCCCAGCACCGTTCCCCGGTTCAACTGGTGGATCGCGCCGGCCGACTCCGCAATGCCGGCAAAAAAAATCCCCATCGCAAGGCTCGCGAACGCCCAGGAAACGCGCCGGTCTTTGACGATGAAATTTCGCGCGGCCAGTTCTTGAAAAAGGAGATAACAAAAGCCAAAACACGCCCAAACCGGAGAAAGCCTGGCCACAGTTTGGAATATCGGTAGCGCGCCCATTTTTCAAAACTTTCTCAAGCCACCTTATATCCCCGCCGCTGTACCCGGGTCAAGCAGGCAATGCGGGCGAGCGCGGAATGCGGCGCATTCCACTTTCTTGGGTGGTTTTTTCCTAATCTTAATCCTAATCTTAATCCTAATCTTAATCCTAATCTCAGACGGCGGCGGCTCAGCGCGGGTCGAGAATTGCCCCCATGAAAAGGATGGCGCCGGTGGAGTCCTCGCGGATGACCACAAAAAACGGATGGTCAACGATCATCTGAAAGGGCGGCGGCGAGGGATGCTCGTTGAATCCCAATGTCATTGGCATTAGCACAGATGTCACTGCAGCCGCCACAATGCCTTCTTCGTCCACGTCCACGTAGCTTTTCTGTTGGATTTCGCTGACATATAAGCCCAAATCCGCGTCCCCGATTTGGCTAAAGTCGGCCTTTCTTTGGTCGAAAGCTTGGCGGACTCCTAAAGACGCCAACGGCGCCTTGAAATCGTATTCGTTTTCGAGTTTGAAACGAGGCAAGTCGATCAAGCCTATTCGCTCGTGCATGGCGGAAATCCAGCGTTGCCAGTCCTCTGCGTTCAGGCTTTTCAGAAACCTGTCAAGGCTGCCTTCTGGGAGCAAGACGTTCATCGTCGCCCCGCCTCCGTAAGGAAGGGAAATGAGTTGAAAGGACCTGGTTTCGTAGTAATCAAACGTTCCCGATTGGCTCATTCTAGGATGGGATATTTTAGCGCCGCCGGCCAGTTTGAACGGTTTGTCGGAAGTGGACGTTTTCAGAAACTTGGAGACCCAGAGGCCCTTGAAATAAACAGCATCCACGGCGACCAGTGCATCTTCAACATTCAGCGACTTCAGGATCGCCGGGATGGTGCCTCGGGTTTTACGGCTCGCCCAGGAATTGATTTCGCCAACCGACGCCGGATTGCCGAAGTCCAGTGTCGCGACCTCGGCGTCGTAGAAATCGCGCGCTTGCGAGATGAAGCCGGCATTGACGGAAAAGGCATGATCAACCCACAGGCTGTTGGCAATGGCCAACTGGATATTCTCGTCAAGGGAGGCGAGTTGGCCGAGGAGCATTTTATTGGCGCTCCCAATTTCGGCGGGCTTAAGGTTGTCGAATCCGAGCGTGTGCGTGATTTCATGGAGGGTGGGGCCTTGGGCGCCATGTTGGAGGATTGACAGGGCAAGTCCAGCGCCGAGCGGGCTAATGAAGATGTTCTCTTTGGGATGAGATTTGCGGGTGGCGTTGAGGAGTTGGAAACCGAAGGAATTGTAACGCCCAGCCATCTGCTGGATGTTCCGAAGTTCCTTCCCTGAATACCCAGGCGGCCGGGGGCGAGCCGGCTGGGAATCCGCGCCCACAACTGAACCTGGTTTGCCCGTCGTCCAGGATTGTCCGCTGGTGAGGAGCATGGTCACCGGCTTCCCGCCGACGTTTGCGGAACAATAGACTGCACCGAGAAGGGAGGTGAAAGTCACGCGGAAGCCACCGGCCGGAAGCGGTTCGGCTGAGATTTGGAATTCGGTGCCGCGAATTTGCGCGGTTCCGTTTGGCGTGAGGATGGTAAAACTGGAACCAGCCGAAATCTTCTTGATGGATCCCATGATTGTCCCGGTTTTGAGATCGAGAATGGTTTCGGTGTCCGCACTCCTCCCCTCGCCAGTCCGGGTCATTTTTTGAAGGATGAGCGTCGTCCCCGCGGTGATCCGAACCGTGGAGGTGCGACCGTTGACCTGAAGGTCACATGAGGAATCGGCCCCGGCTTTGATGGCCGCGCCGGGGTTCAGGGTCAGATTGGCCTTCGCTGGAAGCCATTGATCTCCCGAGGAGTATTCGACCGTGCCATGAACGGCGCGGACGGTGGCGGTTTGTGGCAGCGGGTTGGCCTGGGCCAATGCCACGCCGGAGAAAACCAGTTGCCCCAAGGCGACTGATAGCGAAGAAAATGCCGCGAGCCTTTTCATCAGCGAGCCTATATCTTGTCCCCAAATCGGCCCGAATGTCAAGTCAAAGGTAGGGCGAGACTCTGTCGAGCCGAAACTCGATCTCTTGGGATAAAATGCGAGCCTTAATCTCTCCCCCAAGCCGGCCGCGAACGCTTCCGGGAGCACACGCGCCCCGCGTGTTCCAGTCGGCGCCCCCGCCGACTGGTTCACACCGTTGCATCCGCCCTTCAATTTTCCGCCCCGAGCCGACGATTTTGTTTTATGTTCCAAAGGAAAAGGGGTTAAATAGGGGCGGATGAAAACTTTCGCCGAACTTGGATTTCCCGGCCGCCTCATCGCCGTCGAGGGCCTGGATGGCTCGGGCAAATCCACCCAGATTTACCTCCTCAAACGTTGGCTGGAATTGCAGGGGCTGAAGGTCTTCTTCAGCGAATGGAATTCCTCCGAGCTGGTCAAGAACGCCACCAGCAAGGGGAAGAAACGCGAGCTGCTCTCCCCCACCACTTTCAGCCTCATCCATGCCACCGATTTTGCCGACCGCTACGAACGCCAGTTGGTCCCCCTGGTGCGCGCCGGGTATATCGTCCTGTGCGACCGCTATATCTTCACCGCCTTCGGCCGCGACACCGTGCGAGGATGCCCGCAGGAATGGGTCCGCGGCATCTATAATTTTGCGGCGATGCCGGACCTGGTGTTTTTTTTCAAGGCTTCCCTGGAAGTTTCCCTGCAACGCATCCTGGAAGGGCGCCCCCAGTTGAAGTACTTTGAGGCGGGGATGGATTTGCGCCTCTCCTCCGACCCTTACGAGAGTTTCCGCATTTTCCAGGGGCGCATTCTCGAGGAGTACCTGGCCATGAGCACCGAATTCCACTTCCTGGTCATTGACGCCAATCAGCAGATCGAAGCCCAGCAGGCCGTTGTGCGCGATCTGGTCGCCGCCAAAGTGGACCTCAAAAAATACATCCTGCACAAGCCCATTCCCCTTTCCAAATGAAACCTTCCCCACGCGTTCCCCTCCAGACCAACCCCCGGCGCATCCTGGTGCCGCGGGTCAAACCGCGCCAGTTTTACGGCCAGGGCGTTCCCGGCATGGACCTTTCCAAGCTCGGCGGCAAATTGATCGTGGTCGAGGGGGCCGACGGCTCGGGCCGCTCCACCCAGATCGCGCGTCTGGTCGAATGGCTCGAAGGCTGCGGCCACGCCACCGTCCAGGTGGGTCTCAAGCGCTCCACCCTGGTCAGCGAAGAACTGGACCAGGCCCAGCAGGGCAATATTCTCAGCCGCACCACCCTGAGCCTCTTTTATGCCACCGATTTCGCCGACCAGTTGGAAAACATCATTTTGCCGGGCTTGCGCGCCGGCCGCATGGTCCTGGCCGACCGCTATATTTACACCCTGATGGTGCGCGACATGGTCCGCGGCATGGACCTGGCGTGGCTCAAAAACCTCTACGGCATCGCCGTCGTGCCGGACGTGGTTTTTTATCTCAACGTCCTGCCCGAAGAGCTGGTCGAGCGCAATTTCGCCAAAAACCAGTCGCTCGACTTCTGGGAAAGCGGCATGGACCTGGGCCTCTCCCGCGATATGTTTGACAGCTTCCTCCAATATCAATCGCTCGTCGCGGTCAAATTCAAGGAGTTGCAGGCCACCTACGGCTTTACCATCGTGGACGGCCATCGCACTCCCGAGGAAATCAACATCGAGCTGCGCAAACGCATCGAAAGCATCCTGGCCCGCAAATAATTATGGCTGAAACCACCAACAAAACAGATTACTTCGTCGGCGTGGACCTCGGCGGGACCAAAATCCTGGCCGGCGTCTTTGACGCCGCGCTCACCTGCCTGGGCCGCAGCAAGCTCAGCACCAAGTCCGAGCGGGGGCCGGAGGAGGTCATTGAGCGCATTGCCCGCTGCGTGCGCGACGCCGTGGACGAATGCGACCTGGAGCTGAAGCAAGTCAAGGCCGTCGGCGTCGGCGCCCCCGGCGCCGTGGATTTTGAGGCCGGCCGGGTCATTTTCGCCCCAAACCTCCAATGGGAGGACGTGGCCCTCAAAAAAATCCTGGAGAAGGACCTGGGCGTTCCGGTCTTCCTGGAAAATGATTGCAACGTCGCCATCCTGGGAGTTTATGAAACCGAATTGGCCTCCAAACCCCGCCATGTCGTCGGCATTTTCCTGGGCACCGGCATCGGCGGCGGCATCATTCTGGACGGCAAATTGTACACCGGCTTCAGCGGCACGGCGGGGGAAGTCGGCCACATGGTCATCGAAGTCGGCGGCCCCAAGTGCAGTTGCGGCAGTCGCGGCTGCTTTGAAGCCCTGGCCAGCCGCACCGCCATCTTCCGCCGGCTTTCCGAGGCCGTGGCCGACGGCAAGAAAACCCTCCTCACCGAGTCCCTCGGCCCCGATTTGAAGGATTTGCGCAGCGGCGATCTCCGCAAGGCCATCAAAAAGGGCGACAAGCTCGTGGAGAAAATCGTCGAGGAAACCGCCGAATACACCGGCGTCGCCGTCGCCAATCTCATCAATCTTTTCAACCCCCAGGTCGTCGTCCTGGGCGGCGGCGTCATTGACGCCCTGGGCGATGAGATGATGGCCATCATCGTCGAAACCGCCCGCGATTACAGCTTGAGCGGCACCTCCAAGGGCGTGGACATCCTCCCCAGCAAGATCGGCGATGACGCCGGCATCACCGGCGGCGCCGTCCTGGCTCGCCGCCAATCGAAATGACCGATGAACCGCGATCTGCCGCAACGCCGCGCCGTCATTGATGTCGGCACCAATTCCGTCAAATTGCTCGTCGCCGACGTCGCCGGCTCCATCATCACTCCCGTTTCCGAAGAGAGCAATCAGACTCGCCTGGGCGCCGGTTTCTATGCCACCCAACAACTCCAGCGCGCCGCCATCGCCAAAACCGCCGGTGCGGGCGCGAAGTATTCCGCCAGGGCCGCCCAACTGGGCGCCTCCTCCGTCCGCATCATCGGCACCAGCGCCGCGCGCGACGCCCTCAATTCCGCCGAGTTGGCCGGCGCCATTCGCCGCGAATCCGGCTTGGACATCCAGATTCTCACCGGCGATCAGGAGGCCGAATGGGTCTTCCGCGGCGTCACCAGCGATCCCAAATTGGCCAAATCCCCCCTCCTCATTCTCGACGTCGGCGGGGGCAGCACCGAATTCATCGTCGGCGAAAACTCCGTGCCAAACTTCTGCGGCAGCTATCCCCTGGGCACCGTCCGCTTGCTCGAGCAATTGCAGCCCGGCGATCCCCCCGGTCTGGACGCCCTGGCCCGATGCCGCGCTATCTTGCGGGATTTCCTCGACCAAAATGTCGCCCCGGCCCTCCAACCGGCCTTGCGGCAATGCAGCCGCCAGGCCCTCTTGGTCGGCACCAGCGGCACGGCCGCCATTCTGGCCCGGATGGAGGCCAGAGCTTTGGTTTTTGACCGCCACCAGATTGAAGCAACCTCGCTCCCGGTGGGCCGAATCAGCGCCATGCTCCAAGAGCTATGGCAACTGCCCCTGGCCAGCCGCCGGAACATTCCCGGCCTGCCGCCGGATCGCGCGGACGTGATTGCAACGGGCATGGCCATTTACGAAGCCATCATGGTTCGATTTGGCTTTGCGGAGCTTCAAATCAGCACCCGCGGCTTGCGCTATTGGGCGCTTCTGCAACGCTAAAGGTGCTGTATTTGCAATGCGTCACGGCGAGAAAAGGTTGGGCGAGACTCTGTCGAGCCGTGACTTTGTCCCAAGAAATCGAGTTTCGGCTTGGATAACTTCGCCCGGCCAATTACCGTTGTTCAGTCAATGATTATGCAAAATACCTCCAAAATCGGAGCCAAAGTGGAGCATGAAAACAAAAAGGGCGGGCGCCATTGCAGCGTCCGCCCTCCCAACAACCAAACTAACCAACCCTTGAGTCTGAACTACGTGGCCGGACGGGAAAACCAAAAACCCATCCAGTCCCAGTTTCAGGACTCAAATGATATGACGCTAAACGTCACCCAAATGTTCAAATTTATTTAAAACTCTTTCCCCGGCTTTCCGGCGCTTTTTTCCCATTGCCGGCCCCCGTTCCAGCCCCCTCCCCTCATGCGCATCGTTAACCTCAATCCCGATACCGATATTGGAGCCAGCTCCTGGTTCGTCGCCTTGGATGGCAATGGCCTGCTCATGGACGCAGGCGCCCACCCCAAACGGGAGGGCCGCGCCAGCCTGCCCCTTTATTCGGTCATCGCCGACGAAGACGTGGACGCCATTGCTCTTTCCCATTGCCACCACGATCACGTCGGTTCCTTGCCGGTCGCGCTCCGCCATTTTCCCAATGCCCACATCCTGATGACCGACCTGAGCTACTACCTCATCGGCCGCGTCCTCCACAATTCCGTCAACGTCATGATCCGCCAGCGCGACGAAAACGGCGTCAAAGATTGCCCCCTTTACACCCACGATGAGCTGGAGGAACTGGAACCCCGCTTCCAGGGCTTCAAATACAACCGCCAGATCGAATGGAACTCCCACCCCAAGGCCCGCGCCGGCCGCCCTGCTCCCACTCTGGAGTTCTTTGACGCCGGCCACGCCCTCGGCTCCGCCGGCATCCTGGTGCGCGGCAAATCAGAAACGCTTTTTTATACCGGCGACGTTTGCTTTCACGACCAAACCCTCCTCAAAGCCGCCCGTTTTTCCGAGGTTCGCGCCGACGTTCTCATCATGGAAACCACCCGCGGCGACCGCGCGACCCCGCCCGGCTTCACCCGGCCCGCCGAAGCCGAACGCCTGGCCCAGGCCATGGAGCGCGTCTTGGCCAAAGGCGGCTGCGTTTTGATCCCCACCTTCGCGCTGGGCCGCACCCAGGAAATCCTGGCGCAACTCTCCCTGATGATGGATGCGGGCAAACTGCGGCGCCAGCCCATCTACATTGGCGGCCTGGGCCGCGCCTTCACCGAAACTTACGACCTCAAAGCCCATCTGGCCAATCGCTCACACCCTGATTTGCAATTGGCCGAGGCCCTCCAACTCATCGTCTTGGAAAGAGAGGCCTTATTGAACATGAAGCTCAGCGGCGGCCGCGTCTTTGTCCTCACCGCCGGCATGATGACCGAGGGCACCCCCGCCCATGAACTGGCCATCCGCATGGCGGGCGACCCACGCCAGGGCATTTTCTTTGTGGGCTACGCCGACCCGGACACTCCCGGCGGCCGGTTGAAGGCCTCCCAGCCGGGCGAGCCATTTCTGTTCAGCGGCAGCGGGGGCGAGTTGACCCGCCGTTGCGTGCTGGAAGATTTCGATTTGACAGCCCATGCCGCCCGCGAGGCGCTGGTGGATTTTGTCGGAGTGGTTTCGCCGCGCGTAGTGTTGCTGGGGCACGGCGGCCACACCGCGCGCCGATGGTTTGAGGAGCAAATTCGCGAACGTTACCCCAAGATCAAGATCATCCAGCCCGCTCCGGGCCTGAGCGTGGAAGTATGACGCAAAACTCATCTCAACATTCACTTTCAATCTCGCCGCTGGACACGATCAATCATTGCTGCCCATACTTGTTTACCAGCCACTGGCCCGCGGCAGTGTCGCCGGAGATCAGGAAACGATTGTAATAACCGATCCAATCCTGCTCCGGCATCGTTTCCATCAAGGGGCCAACTTGCTGGCCGAGTTCTTTATACGCCGTTCTTTGTTGCACAAGCTGGTTGATCTGATCCTGCACTGTCTGGCCGGCGCCGCCGTAAGGGCTGTTGGGATCCATCGCGCTGAGCGCCATCCGTTCGATGGCCAGGCCAACCAGTTGATTAATCTCCGGCTCCCCGGCCGATGCGGGAATGTAGCGCTGGCCCAGGTTCACTGCCATTTGCAGGGCCGCCTGCGCGGAAGCCTGGTCCCCTGATTGACTATAAGCATTGGCCAGATTAACCAAGTCCACACCCAATTGTTTTACTTGCGCAAGTTGCGGCAGAAGCACTTGAAACAAGGCGAGATCTGCGGCCTCGGCTGCCGAGTAACCTGCCGAAAGGTAGGCTTCGTCGTCATCCTGAACGCGATCCAGTGTGTAATCCTCAAACTGTGGTTTGCCGGATGCGGCGACCAGTTCCTGCACGGCTTGATCCGTCTGGCCGGCTTTGAAGTAATCCAGCGCCGAAAGATAATTCGCCAGCGCATTGTCGGGCGCCGCTTGCTCGAAGGCGGTCAACCATTGCCGTTTTTGTTCGGGCGTCAAGTCCTTGGCGAAAACCGCCTCGAACGCCACCTGCGGGTCGTTGGGATATTTCTCCATCGCTTCCTTTAACAGCGCCGGGTCGCTGCTGGTGCGATAGGCGGCAAGGAGACTGGATGCCTTGTGCCCATTGGCCTTGAGGTAAGCCTCGACCTGCTCGGCGGTCAATTTCGGCGCCTGGTCTTTGAACCGGGCATACACATTGGTGGATGGCAGATCTTCCGTCGGCGACGCATTCGGTTGTGCGGCGACCTGCATTGGCGGCGCGGGCAGGTGTGGGCTGCGCGGGTGCCTGGCAATCCGCCCGGCCTCTGTTGTCAGTTGGTTGACTTGCTGCCGCAAGGCTTGATTCTCCTCGCGCAGTTTGATTTGCGCTTGGTGTTGCACCACCAAAGCGGTGGTCGCGCCGGCAATCACCAACGCGCCGACGCCCAGTGTGAGTTTTGTCATGGTCATAAACTTCAAAAGGGTGAGGGTTGTTCCGGTTCCTGCCGCCGCCCCAGCCAGGGCAACGCTGGAAATAGTCACCGCCAGTCCTGCGGGCGCGGCGGTGACCGCCTCGGCTGCCAGCACGGTTCCCAACGCCGCCACGGACAACGTGACGCCGCGTTGTTGCAGCAGGGAATGTAATTTCTCCAGCGCCCGGTTCACTCGCATCCGCGCGGCATCCTCATTGCTTCCCAACGCTTTGCCGACGGAACGCAAATCGCGTTGCTCAAAAAAGCGCAGCAAAATCGCGGCGCGGTCCTCTGCTCCAAGCTGGTTAATCGCCTCGTCGAGCATGGGCGCCACCTGCGTCAGATCCGGCCCGGAATGGTCTTGGAAGGTGTTCATTTCCACAGAGAGCCTTTCACGCGACTGACGACGACGTTCGCTCCGCATGGTCTTGGAGGCCACAAAGCAAGCGTCCCGATGCAGCCACCCGCCCAGCATCACGTCGCCGGGCAGCGTCCGCGCCTTGCGCGCCAGATCCACGAAGACCGTTTGCGCGACGTCCTCCGCCATTTGCGTGTCGCCGCCCACCAACCGCATCGCGGTCGAATGGACCAGGGCAAGATACCGCGTGACCAGTTCACGAAAGGCCTCTTCCGAGCCGTTCCTGACGTAATCCGCAAGCAATTGCTGGCTGTCCGTCATCTTCAATTCACTAGTAAAAACCCGCCCAAAGCCAAAACCGAACAAAAAAAATGGAGGTTCCGCTGTGCAGCCTCCACTTGCTCAAGCCGGAGCAAGAATAGTGGATTGAAGATTCGGGAGGATGGCTTTAAATCAGCAGTCGTTATCAACCGAGCAACCGCGTCTCGTAAAAATGCTTATGAGAAATTGCCTTCCCATGAATAGCAGGCGAATCCGGGTTTTCTGCTATTCCTGTTTTTTGTGGCTTGTTTTTGCATCTTCGGCGGCCCAAGGCGATGGGCTTGACCTCCTGCAACGTTATCCGACCAAATTGACCGCGGGCGACAGCCAGCCCGATCACGCCCGATCATGGGAGTTCAAGACCGGCGACATTTTTCGGCTGGCAAAGTTTCGTCTCGAGGTGGGCAAGGATCTCCACCTCGAGGTTGGCCCTGCTGACCTCGGCATCGGCCACTGTGCTGATGGCGCCGTGTGGGCGGTGCTCATCCCGCGCGACAGCGGAACGCTGACCAGCACGGCCGCCCAACAGGAAGAAGCGGTTTCGCATGTCTGGCTTCGGTTTCACCCGGCGGAGATCAACCACCTGTTTCCACCGGAGACGGTGTTCGCCGACGGCGCGGCCAACCTATCGGCGCAGATGCGCCTCATTGCCAATGCCAAAATCACTTCGAGCTGGCAAGCCGGGGGGAAAGCCATGATTCCCAATCCGAAGGACCTTACCGTGGATGTGGATACCAAGGATGGTCCCCGTCGTTTCTTCATCGTGGACACACTGGCCCAAACCGTCCAGTACGCCGCTGCCTTCGCGAATCAGTCGGTGCGTCAACCGCCCGTCCTGACCCCGCAACTGGCCGAGGCGGCTTTCGATCAACTGTGGACAGCGTTCGATACTAATTATGCCATGTTCGTGCTGCGCCCGGAAGTGGACTGGGAAAAGTTGCGCGAGCAATACCGTCCCCAGGCGATGGCCAGCAAGTCCACGCCCGAATTTGCCGAAATTTGCGCCGAGATGCTGAAACCCCTCCGTGATTTGCACGTCTGGCTCTCAGTGGCGGGTAAGAATGTGACCGTGTTCGACCGGCTGCGGACGGCCAACTCCAACCCGTCCGCGCATCAAGCCATCTTGGGATTACTTCACCATGAGGGACGTGCAGTGGAATGGACTGTGACGGACGACAAGATCGGATTCATCGCCATCCGCGGGTGGGATGATCCGGACATTCCGGCCCAATGCCAGGCCGCCTTGGAACAAATGCGGGATACGCGCGGTCTGATCGTGGACGTCCGTTTGAACGGCGGCGGCAGCGAAGACCAGGCCATGGCCTTTGCCGGTCGCTTCCTAAAACAGGACTCTGTTTACGCTTACAGCCAATTTCGCAACGGCCCCAACCACACCAATTTGACGGAGAAGATCGAGCGCAAAGTCGCGCCGCAAGGGCCGTGGCGATATGACCGTCCGGTGGTTCTGCTGATCGGCCAGAAGTGCATGAGCAGCAACGAATCCTTTGTTGGCATGATGACCGGCGACCCGGATGTCACGACCATGGGCGACCACACCTGCGGTTCCAGCGGCAATCCTCAAATCATCCATTTGCCCCTGGAAATGACCGTCAGTGTGCCGCAGTGGATTGATTACCTTCCCGACGGCTCGCCCCTGGACGAGCGCGGCTTCCAGCCACAAATTCCATTCACCCCCGCTCCCGGCGCTTATGAAGGGGACCGTGACGATTTGCTTGTCGCCGCGCTCCTGCGATTGCGACAGGCGCCATTGCCGGGAAAGCCCATCGCCGGCGCGGTCTTTATGACGAAGAAGGAAGCCGAAGCCGCCGCCGTCAAATTGGACCCCGCAATCGCCGACGATTGTGCCGGCCAATATAAAAACGCCGCCGGCGACGACATCATTATCCGTCGCAATGGCGATCAGTTTACCGCTCAAATCAATGGAGCGAACCCGGCAGACCTGGACGTGGAAGAGTTGGTTGCGGAATCGGAGTCCAATTTCACCAGCCTCAGCAGCCCCGCAATTTTCACCTTCCAGCGGGACAAGAGCGGCAAGGTCACCAGCCTTGCCCGCCAGGTTCAGGAGTCCCACCTCAATTATGCCAAATTCGCTCCCGCCCCTCCCTCGCTGGCCGAAGCTGACTCGGACAAGTTCCTGGGCCTATGGGAAGGCGCGTTTGTCACACACGTCCACGAGATTCGGTGGGCCATCAGGATTTCCAAAACCAATGGCTTCTATCGCGCAACCTGGGACGTCATTGACCACGACATTACCGACTCCCCGTTCAAGACACTGGTGTTTACCAGCAAGTCATCCCTGTTCCTGGGCGATTCCATCGGCCCCCGTCGAGAGACCTTCCGCGCCACTTTGAATGCCGATGCGACCGAGATGTCCGGCGTCTGGAAAGAAGGCGATCAATCTTTGCCAGTGACCTTCAAGCGGAGCGCGCCCCACGCCGGGAAAACCCAATAGCACCCTGGTGATGGAGACCTTTCTCCCAGATCATCGCTCCGGCCCGAAAGGCGTAAAGGATTCGCCCCGGCAAGGACCAGAGGCGCGTTCGTGAAGCCGCATGAAAAATCGGACAGGACAAACGCTTGCAAAAACCGGGAAATGGCCCAGAATCACTCCCAAATCTTCCGAGAGAATCGAGTAACGGATTCATTAAGGCTCTGAAAACGGCAAGTGACGTGGCAAAACGAAAGGACAATCAAGACCATCCGGAACTTTTGGAGATGCCAGAAGTTCGAAAGCTTTGGCAGACGGAAGGCCTGTTCTCCGACCACTACCTCAAAGCCCGCCTGAGCAAAAACGATTGGTGGCCGACCGATGCGGAGGCGAAGCCGATTTGGGAATTTTGCAAAGAGCTTTATGAAAAGCGCGCGTTTGCTCTGCGGCGATTCGACAACGAGATGGGCGTGCGGCAGGAGTTTATTGATAAAATCATCGAAAAGATCGGCTTCGCCTGGTCTGACAACCTCCGCCT
>Ga0182027_10000157_pt1 | contig 108436 bp, 83 predicted proteins | sample 712E1DmetaG_FD_121300 | JGI IMG/M metagenome (GOLD analysis project Ga0182027, IMG submission 121300) | Permafrost microbial communities from Stordalen Mire, Sweden - 712E1D metaG (Illumina Assembly) | ecosystem: Environmental > Terrestrial > Soil > Wetlands > Permafrost | place: Sweden...
GCCGCTCAATTCATGGGGGCACATGAATCTTGAAATGTGGCCTGACGTACGGGAATATACGGAAACCTTTTCCGGCTGTCCGTTTCAGCAAGCCGGCGTGACTGAACCTGCATTTACCGGCACGTTGGGAAACGGCCAGCCAGCCAAAATGTTCTCTTCGTATTCGCAGCAAACAATGAATACTCATTTTTTATGGATGCAGCAGAATGGTATTGATTGCGCAGCTTTGCAAATTTTCAGCAGCTATATCCGTACCGGCGGCACTCTCCTTGCTTTTCATACCGGGGTTGCCCAACACATGATGAGCGCGGCCGAGACATATGGCCGCAAATTTTACATAATGTATGATGTCAGTTCCGGTGATCCGTTTGACGTCAACTGGACAAATACCATGATAAACACGCTGCACGTGACCTCGTCGCCGGCTTATGCGAAACAAAACGGCAAGCCGGTCGTTTGTTTCTGGGGCGTAGGCATACCGGGCCGCGGAGTGATTGCGGATTGGGTAACTAAGATCAATTGGTTTAAAGCACAAGGATGTTATGTCATTGCCGGTGCACAACAAGGATGGCGCAGCGGCACCGATATGTCTTGTTATAACGCGTGCGACATGGTTATGCCCTGGATGGTAGGAAGAACCTCAACTACTCCACAACCCTATTTCGAATCCTGGTATAAAGCCGACCTTGCGTATTGCACTACCCACAACCTTGACTATCAGGCCGATATTTATCCGGGTACCGGGTTCTACAATTCAGACCCCTCTTGGCCAAAAAACAAATTGCCGCGGATGCATGGCGACTTCATGTGGTCGCAATTTGCCGCCGCAAAAAATACGGGCGTGCAAAGCATTTACATTTCCATGTTCGACGAGGCACAGGAGGCGACGTCAATTTTCAAATGCGCTGAAAATGCCTCTATGGTTCCGGCAGGCAAGTATTTCATCACGCTTGATGCCGACGGCGTTGCCTGCTCGGCTGATTTCTATTTGAGATTGACAAATGATGGCGGGAAAATGGTCAAAGGCCTTGCACCGTACACAACAACGCATCCGACGCCGCATGTGGTCGTAGCCTCCATCGCAATTCCAGCCCGTCCAAATGGAGAGCCTTTGACTTTTTCAGGAAACTACCCAAGGGAAATCAAAGTGTTCGACATTACCGGCCGTTGCGTGAGGACAGAGGTTTTACCCGATAACCGGACCGTGGCCGATGTGAACGGAATACATGGAGTTTTGCGGTCTGAAAAAATCCCTGCAGGAATATATCTTGTCCGATTGCAATCTAGCGATGTGATGCGACAAGTGATGGGGCATATTGAATGAGACGGTTCACGATTATAAACAAGCGGAGGCAATGATGAAAAAAAAGCTTTTGTTGATTATCTCTATTGTATGCGGTTTTTGCAGCGTGTCGGCTTCTTCCGCGACTTTTGATTCGATTCCGCCTTTGGCCCCGGTTGTTCAGGCTGCGGGAAGGCCGCATTACATGCCGATTTGGTCGCCGCTGTACGAACTCAGCGGCAACAGCATTTATCCCGGTTCCCCGTATGTACAGACCACCCTTTACGAACCATACAATGATCTTACCCGTGGGTGGTGGGACAATATCCTTGAGGAATTCATGTATGCGGGCATCAATAATTCCTTGATCTTGACAAGAGCGGCAATGACCGAAAGCGGTGAATGGAACACGCTCAAGACCAATTTAGTGCCTGGCCTCAACCGGGCCGGAATGTACGGTTTCATGAAATTCGGGCAATTCGAGGATTGCGGCGCATGGCTTGGCGCATTCCAAAGCATTACAGGGCGCAGTACCATCGACTGGAGCGATTCTGCAACGATGGTCCGCATTATGTGGGATCAATGCGTAAAGCGGTTCTTCGATTTCATGCCTGTTGATTTACAACTGCAATATAACGGGAAACCGGTCTGGGTTGGCTGGGCTTCCGGCGGCATCAATTTACAGGGGAATGTTTCCAAGGTGTTGCGTGAAGTCAAAAAGCGATTCAAGGCGCAATACAACAAGGATTTGTTCATCATCATAGACAATTCCTGGCGCAAAGGCGATGCAAGCATAACCGCGGCCGAGGCTGACGGCGTCCAGAACTGGTTCTGCTGCGGAACTGCCGGGACATTCTTTACGTTTAATAATCTAAAAGTAGGAGTATGCGTTCCCGGATTCGGCGTTTTCAACTCCGCCGGAACGCCTGCGCCGCATGGCGCGACGTTCGACCGTAATCACGGCCAGCGGCTGCGGCAGTTTTTGGATTCGAGCATCACAAGCAAGGCGGATTTCATGATCGAGGAAGGGTATGTTGATCTTCGCGAAAGCGCGGGAATTTATCGCAGCCCCTCTTGGGACTATCCGAGCCAATATCTTGAAATCGTGCGCGAGTATCTTGACGGCCAGACCCAGACCCGCCGGTTCCAGGCAGAGGCATGCGATTCGTTTTATAACAAGTCAAATACGAATTCAAACAATGCTTTCTCATCGAGAAGGCTTGACGTGGGAACTTTGCCTTCTCCTAATTTCGGTTGGTATGTAGACGGTACCGATCCAGGTGATTGGTTATTATGGAAGTCCCCCTATTTCGCAAACGGGACCTATGATATTTATATTCGCTATGCATCGATGACGGCAAGCGATGTCACGCTTTCGATGGGTGGAAAATCCGACAATATCTCCCTTCCGTCCACTTCGGGTATTTTTCAGGGCAAAAAAATCCTGTCTGCACGTACGTTGTCCGGAAATAATGATGTCAAATTGACAATGCAAACAGCCGGTATCCAAATTGATTTTTTGCATTGTAACCGGACGGATAATGTTGGTGCCAAATATCATGCAACTGATATACCATCACCATTTACAGGTGCAAAAATGGTCGGGTTGCAACATAGAATCCGTATCGATTACAGTGTACCGTATGACAATAGCATTTTGAATATGCAGGTTCTTACCATGAAGGGTAGAACAGTTTGGCACTGTATTACTCCATTGGTCGGGGGAAAGCATACTGTCGAATGGTTGGCAGCCACAAGCGCTGCAGGTGCCTATATAGTTAATTGGAAGGTATCGAAATTAAACAGCAATGAATCTGTATCAGGAAGCAATAAAGTCATGTTGCTTTCCAGGTAATCGTGTTGATTCTTTAGGGAAAATAGGATTTGTCGCATTGCTTTTGTATGGACAGAACGGAACAGCGCATTATTTCGACGTCAACGGCGCCACGGCAGGGTTTTGAATCGCCGGCATATGCCGTATCCGTTCAACGATAGAATTGGAAATTGAACAACAAGGCGCGCAGACAAAAATCAAGACCGACAGGACTAACAAAATGTCCGCCTACACTGCCTCGCCTTTTCCTTCTCCAGTAATGAACGAGGAAAAGGGCCTATTGAAAGAATCTCTCGGTTCTATCGCGGCCTTCTGGCAAGCACGGAAAACGTACCGCGTAGCACGGCAAGGATTTCACCTGCATTGGTCAGGTCATCGTCCGTGGCGCGGCGAAGGATAACGAAACAGTAATCATAGAGATAGAACAGGCTGTGGGATATTGCATCGTCTCTGACAAGCGATCGCTCGAGCTGGGCAAGGATGTTCTGCGCACGGATTATGGAGGAGTGCCGTAGCGAGGGGGAATCCAGGGCCGCGGAAATGAATTGCACGCATTTCTCGTGCAGCATGCAGATTGTCTTGGTCTTTGACGCGGTCTGGATCTGGACCGCGGCATAGTATTCCGCGACATCTGGATACGAAAGGGTTGCCATGGCGCACGATCATCCGATTTGGGGTGACAATGGTTTGCATCGTCCTTGACCGTTGCTACTTGGGCATCCCTACCCAATCCCCGCGGAGCGCCTCCGGCATGAAGCGCTTCGCGGGGACATTTCAATGCGTACTACGAGTTCAATAAACCCATTATATGATTTGCACTGATCTCGTTGAATTTCGAAAACGCGTACGTCGAGGTCTGGTCCAGGAGTTGTTTACTTGTCAATTCCACCAGCCCCTGGGCCATGTCCTGGTCGCGTATTACCGACTCCGCGGCCTGTGTATTTATATCGGCGACAGACAGGTTGTTGACCGTGGATTCGAACCTGTTGGTCATGGCTCCCAGCGTGCTGCGCTGCGAATTGAGTGTGTTCAGAGCCGTATCAAGACTGTTGATCGCATTGGTCGCGTTTGCCGCAGTGTCGATCGACGTGCCGCTTATCTGCAGCGCCGCCGCGGTAAAGTCGGTTTTCGGCAGGGTGACCTGGTCGCCCGAATTGGGTCCGGCCTGGATAACGGCGCTGCCGGACGACAAACCGGTTCCCGCAGCTACGCTTTGCGTATTGAACTGGGACGCGCTTGATATTCTCGTGATTTCCTGGTTGAGCGATTGATATTCGGTGTTCAGGTCCTGGCGCTGCGTGTCCGTCAGCGTTGCGTTTGAAGATTGAAGCGCGAGTTCACGCTGGCGCTGCACCATGTCCGACACCTGGTTTCCGGCGCTGTCGGCGATGTTGAGCGCTGACATTGCATCCGACACGTTGCTGGTTGCCTGCTGAAACCCGCGAATTTGGGTCGTCAGCTGTTCGGCTATGCCTAGCCCGGCAGCGTCGTCGCTTGCTTGGTTTATTCTCAGTGCCGTTGATAGGCGTTGAAGGATTTTGCTGAGATCTTTATTCGTCTTATTCAGGCTGTTGGCTGCCTTGTCCTGCGAACCAATCAGACTATAAGGTTGGCTGCTGTCGATCCTCATGGCCACCTCCCTGTTTGTGTGCGTACCGTCTATTCATAACTTCCCCTATTACTGTATCGGTATAAACTACCAAAACTTTAGTTATTTTACAACTTTTTTTCGACTTTTACCATAATAAAGCGCTTAAATTCTGCCGATACATTTATTAAGGCCAGGCAAACACAGGAGGCACACCTATGGAATCAGCAAAAGGAATTGAGTCCTATCACGATATAAGTTCAAGAGCCGAGGAAAATACCCAATATTTCTTTCTTGAGAACATTCTAAAGAGTAGAATCAGCCTTCACTTGGATACCGGAAGTCGTGAGTACGATGAGGAAGTCAACATGTACCTTGCGGAACTGCTTTCATCGCTTGTCTCACCGTCATCGATTGCAGAAGAAAAGCCCTATATTTCCGCGTTCGACTACGAGATAAGGACATACCTTGACCAGCATCATGATACACGTACCGAGTACACGGTATACAAGGAAAACGCGGATTTCGGGCTGTCGTCAGTTTCCGTGTTCCTCGATTATTTTCATGCAGGATCATACCATCGACGTGTGATTGGCCATGCCGATAACAGCGATCGTATTGCCCTGTACTACAAACTGGCCGCAAACGCCCTGGCGCATCTTAGAGGCAGTAGTTCGACAAGCGTGCACGTGTACCTGTCGATTGCAAACCATATCGGTGAGGCCATGCAGCTGGTCCGCAAGGTTTCGGGCGACAGCTTTGATTTCGTCGAACACCTGTCGCAGGGAAGCACATTCCACCTGGAAAAGGAATTACAGGCTGCGGCCAACGTCAAAATTTACAAATCAAAACTGGACGATTTCCTCAAGGCATATCAGGATCATAAGGACGATACGACCGACGAGAAGAAAGCGTCACTGATCACGCTTGCAAATGAGTTGAAGAACCTGAATCCGGAATTCAAGTTTGACGAAAAGGTGTGACCTTGCACAATGAGGAAAACCTGTCATCCTGACCCGGGATGCGATATAACCCCTTAGGCGGCGCCGGACGATGTATGTTGCATATGCACGTTTCGGGGCCAAGTCCTTTAACAGTACCGGAGGACGCAATGGGTTATTTCGATTCTTCACAGGCAAGAACATTCAAGACCGAAGAAAAAAACAAGTTGTCCGAGGATGACTTGACGTGGATCAGGTCATTAATAAATGTTTCCGTTGTTACGTTGCAGAAGAAGTCAATACGGGTTCATACGGAAACTGAGGATGCCATACCGGGGATCATTACTTCAATCAACAAGAAATACTGCAACAGTTCAAAGCCAAAACTTACGCCTTTGTTTTCGGTCCTTCAGTAGCCTTCACTGCGCGCATTCTCAAGAGACGGAACTAAGAATGGTTGACGCAGTTCCGTCTCTTGGATATCACCTCTCACCCATGACCTCGAACCTGAGTTAGGATCGATACGTATCCGCGCTGATCCCCAGCTCTTCCATAAGCTTCATCAGCCATTTGCGGTCAATGTCGAGTTGCTTTGACGCCATGGAAACGTTTCCCTTTGTCCTTCTTAGCGTGCCGGTTATGATTTGCTTTTCCGCTCCTGCCCGCGCTTCCTTCAGCGTTACGGGCTGGTCAAGGGCGCCCCCATCACCGGGCGATACAAATCCGCTTATCTGAATGTGCTCCTTCGCAATCCTCTCGTCCGGCGAATACAGGATGGCTTTTTGTATCACGTTCTGCAGTTCCCTGATATTACCCGGCCAGTTGCATGCCATGAGAACACTGTGGGCCGATGAAAGCATGGTCTTTGCTCCCAGGCCGAACTGCTGGCAGTATTTCTTGACGAAATATTCGGCGAGCAGGATAATGTCCTCGCCGCGGTCGCGCAGCGGCGGCATGGAAAGCGACAGCACATTGAGGCGGTAATACAGGTCAGACCTGAACCGACCCGACGCGACTTCTTCGCCGATCTTCTTGTTTGTCGCGGCGATGATCCGTACGTCTGCCTTGATTGACTCGGTGCCGCCCACGCGGGTTATTTCCGAATCCTGCAGGACGCGCAGGAGCTTGACCTGGAGCGAAAGAGGGAGCTCGCCGATTTCATCCAGGAGCACGGTGCCGCCGCCGGCAGCCTCAAACAATCCTGTCGTGCGTTGAGTCGCACCAGTAAACGCTCCCTTCTCGTGGCCGAACAGCTCGCTTTCGATGAGGGTCTCGGGAATTGCGCCGCAGTTTATCGCCTTGAACGGTTTGTCCCTGCGGCGCGAATGGTCGTGGACATACCGCGCCATGATCTCTTTTCCCGTGCCGGTCTCGCCTGAAATCAGAACCGGCGAATCCGTCGCAGCAAGCTTTCCGCACAATAAAACGAGGTCTGCCATGACGCTGCTCTGATAAATCATGCCGCCGCGGGACTCAAACGCGGCAGCCTGCAGCCGGGAAATTGTCTCGGCCTGCCGCCTCTTTTCCTCATAATTCGCAAGGATTTCCGAGAAAAGTGGCACCAGGCTGTCGCAAAACTTCCTATCTTTATCGGAAAACGGCTGGCTTTTCTGGAGCCTGTCCAGGTACAAATATCCCAACACGCGGCCGGCATTCGAAAGCGGCGCGCAGAGCACGGACGCAACGAGGTTGCGCTCAAGGGAGCTTTGGGGGTCGACATTGTCGCGCCAGTCAGCCTCATTGGAAAGCACGGTCGATGAGGCGTTTTTCGCAAAATCAATGGCCCGGTTGGAAAAACGGTCGAGCCCGCTTTCCTGGGGAAACCGGGCGATGGTTTTGCGCTCATGGGTCGTTTCGTCTTCGACCACCAGTCTGCTGGCGTCGCATGAAAGCAGGCGCGACACGCTTGCGACAAGATCGGCAAAGACGTCCTTGTCCCTGTTCTTCAGAAGCGACACGATGACCGACAAAAGGTCGGTCAGTCCGGCGTTCTCCCTCGGGGGCGCCCCTGTGGCAGGAACGGTCACGTCGCCCTCGCAATACTCGAGCCTGGTGCGGCCGATCGTCACACAGTCGCCGGGTGACAGCGCCGCGTCGCCGGACAGGGGTACATCGTTGACCAGAATCTTGACATCTGCCGAAATCCTCCGAAGCACGTAGCGGCCCAAACGGTACATGACGTGGGCCGCGACCGGCGGCAGGGTGCGGTCGGAAAGCCTGACCGGGCACGTCGCTGCGGAGCCGATGGTCACGATGCGACCGGCGATATCGTATCCGGTATTGTCTGTTTTGTCAATTAACCTGGGAGCCAGGGATGTCATCGTGATCTCTCATTTCTGTTGGATCGGCGCCATGGAGATTATCTTGGTCTCAAACGCCAGCAGGTCAATGTTCTGCCGCCACAGGACGGCTCCGTTGCTGTCGACCCAGGCAACGAGGTGCCGCCCGTACGGCAGCATGCATCCCGACAGAACGGCCTGCGGCGACGTATCCTTCGGCCTACCGTTCTTCGTGTCAATCGGCTCGCCGTCAACATTGAGTGAGCCGGAAAGCGGATGCGACGCGATGAATATCGTGCCTTGTAACGCGCTTGGGCCGGCCACATCGTCGCGAAGCGGCGCCTGCGTTGCGTCGAAAATTGCAGGACGTTGTTGCCGGTGCCCGGATGTCTGCACGACAAGCGCTCCGCGGTCTCTCATCTCCTGCTGTTTCGATGCGTCAATTACGGTTGCGCCATTAAATCCGCGGCTATTCCATCCGATGGCAAACGCCAGGAGGAGCAGGCACGTGCCGAGGATGACCGAGGCCGCATAGGCCCTGCGGCGCTGAAGCCTTTTTTGAGCCACGTACTTGGGAAACGAATTCATGAGCTGGATCGCACCGGTGTTGCCCGGATTCTCCTCGATGCTTTCGACCAGGAGCCAGTAGGCCTCGTCCTGCCTGCCCCGGGAAAGGAGAACCTGAGCGGCTGAGGCGAGTTTTTCTGACAAATGATACGACGTGGGTTCGCGGCTCAGTCCGCGCCAGTCTGCGGTCACCCGGACCGTTGCAATTCTTTCCCACATTTCAAGCACAGCCATCGCGTCGCCGGGACGCCGCTGGGCGACCTCGTCGCTGCATGCCGAACTCAACGCCTCGTAGGGCGCCGCGGGAATGATATCGCGCAGGATTTTCCCAAGCGCGAAGACATCACAACGCATGGGTTGAACGCCGGCCTTGCCCATCCATAGTTCGGGCGCCATGTACGCGGGCGTCCCCCGGACGACGCCCGTCACGGACTCCTGTCCGTCAACAACGCTTTTCGCAAAGCCAAAATCGACGAGCACCGCGCCCTTGTCCGGGGAAATGAGGATGTTTGCCGGCTTCAGGTCGCGGTGAGCAAACCCCAGGTCGTGGAGGCATGCGCAACTCCGGATGCAACCGTCCGCAAGCCACAATCGTTCCTGCAAAGACGGCTGCCGCGAAAGGATGGTGGACAGTGACACGCCTTTGATCCACTCCATCACGATCCAGACGCGGCCTTTCCATTCGAACGCGTGGAAGACTTGCGGTATGCAGTTGCTCTTGATGCGCGCCTGCATCGTCGCTTCGCTGACGATCTCGTGTTTCCGTGCCTGGTCTTTTTCGTCAAGGACCTTGACGGCGACCCAGCGATCGAGCGCGTCCTGGCGCACCCGGTACACGGACGAGAACGCACCCTCGCCGATTCGCATGGGATGTGAAAACCCTTTTGGAAATTTCGGGATCACTTGACCGCTTCCCTTTTTTTCTTTTCCGCAAGCGCAAACCAGTAGAGGATATCCCGATCCCTCGGCGAGGCGGCCAACGCCGCATACCATTGTCCGTGGGCGTCGGAAAATCGTCCCCCCTGCCAGTACACCATGCCGAGGTTGAAATGGGCGGCGGCGCTGAGGCTATCGATGGCCAACGCCCGAGCGAACAAAGCCTCTGCTTTGTCCGGCTCTCCCATCCGGAAATAAATGATCCCGGCAAGGTTGATCGGTTCGAGCGCACGTGGGTTGCATTCGATGGCCCGCGACAACGCGTCGAGCGCCGAGATTGAGTCCTGCCCACCGAGTAACATATGCGCCCGCGCCAGATATGCTTCGGAAAGGATTGGTCTGACGTTGCCTGTCGGAGACAGAGTGGCCGCCGCCTCTAGCTGAATGATCGCGTTCTTCCACGCGCCGGAGTCGGCAGGGTTGGCGCACCCCTGCTGGAGAAGCGCCTTGCCGAGGCCGAAGCGTGCCTGGAAGTTGTCCGGATGGCGCCGTACCTCTTCCGAAAAAAAACCGATCGCCATGGGATAATCCCCGAGCTTCAGGCAAGTTTCTCCCTTGTCAACATCTCGACTCCCGCAGCCCGAAAGGATCAGCGCGATGACGCACATGCAGCCAAAAACTTTCGCACGTGTTGCCTTGATATTCATGTTCACCCGGGTTATTTCTTTCTAATCATAAAATAGTTTCTTGTTTTTGGGTTTTATGCATCTTGTTTCTTGGGTGCGTTACGGGGGTAGCAAAGCCTAGGGGAAAACCTCTCCCCACTAAGAAATCCTGTTGAATGTGACGTTCTAATTTGCACTGAAAACAAAATTCCAGTTCAGAGAGAGGCCGTACGACCATGAAGGAATCGAAAATGGGGCATCGACGCCTGACACCTGCCACCACAGAAACCGCTCCTTTCGCAGGGTCGAATAGTTTTTCATCATAGCGGCCCCAATCGATATCGCGCCGAGTTTCCAGACTGCCCGGCGAACCGACAGCGACAGGGAGCAATCGGCATCGACCCGTCGTTTCTCATAGCTGCTCACCTCGACCGGGCCGCCATACTCCTCGCCGGTCCCAATATTGTCAAGTGCTTCCACCCAGTAATAGCGGCCGTCCGCCTTGTCGAAAGCCAGATAATAGGGCGGACCGGAAACCTGGTGATTGAAAAAAGTCGTATCGATAGCGCTTTTGTCAATGTTGACGGTCGCCCAGCGGTAGTGTTCCAGGTAATAATCGCAGCTCACCCCGGCCCCGAGACACAGGGACATCTCAAAAGGCAACGGATGGCGGTACGTCACCTGGGGCGCCAGCGAAAGATATCGGCGCGAATACCTGCTTGTCTCGGAGATTCCAAACAGCCGCGAGGACGGCAGGAGAAGAGAATTGTCCGTGTAGCCCTTGAAGAAAACAAAAGGATTGATGGGAATAGGATGCGACGTGGGGGTCTGCGACACAACGTCGACCGAATCGTGCCGCACCGGCCGGACAGCGATATTCTCCACGTACATGACCCTGAAATCTTCATCGCCGATGACCGGCGAGGCCAAATAGCCAGACAGATTTACAAGCGCGCTAAAACCTTTTCCGGTCACGGTCGCCTGGTCGAGATACCCGGTGAGCCAAAAGGTCTGATCCTTTGTCACGAGTCCATTCAAAAGCTCGATGCCGTACCCGACAGACAAAAGCGAAATCCATTCTTTGCCTTTTTCTGTTCTGGAAATGCCGATGGAGTTCTGGGTGGAATAGCTGCGCGTATAATCGATGGTCCGGTACAGGGAGTAGTCAAGAGAGACGCCGGACCTTTTATGCTCCAGACCGATTCCTCCGCCCCACGAAATATTCATGGAGTCGGCGGAGGTTGCCGGACGGTAGTACATGCTGGCAGCAGACCCGAACAGGTCGGCCCCGATAGCGAATTCTCTTCCGAGGGGCACGTCCCAATGCAGATGCAGGTTTCCCCCATATCCAGGGCCGAAGAACGTTGTGTCCGTGAACGGCCCCAGATACGGGAACGACGGCTGATCCTTTTTCCTTTGCCGTTCGAAATCAAGGCCGGCATTTCCGAACACCTCCGGAACCATGAACCGTCGACGATACTCGGCGTACCGCATGAGCGAATCGGAAATTTCCTCCGCCTCCTTGGTCCAGCCCAGCCCGGTATAAATCGAAGAGCGCTGCAACAGCTGCCGCACGATCACGTCGTGGTCACGGGGAGTCATGCCGAAATTGAACGCCAGTGCGGTATCATATTCGCCCTTGACGAGATACATACTTGACATAAAGTAATACAGGCTGTCGTCGGACATGCCGAGGGACGAGGCCGCGGCGAAATACCCTTTGGCTGCGTCCAATTCGCCGCGTTCCAAGGCCTTGCGTCCTTTTTCGCACTTCGCGGCGGCCGAGGTCGTGTCGGTTACCCGTGCGGCTAATGAAAAGGGCACTACGGCAAGAATGAGGATCGCGCAAAGCGCCAGACGAGTGTACACAGCCTTTGTAACCCTACCGGAAATACAGAGTTTGCGGTCCTTTTTTTCTCAGGTAAACGCCTGAGGACAGATACCGAAAAACGTTTGGCGCCCAGATTTCACGCCCGAGCGGATCGAACACGTACGGCGACAACTCGCTCTGCATGCGACGGGCAACGGCACGAAATGCAAGCGGCGGCGCAACATGCGCATTTGACAAGAAACGGATGCTCTGCAGGATGGCCGCATAATAACCGATATTTGCGGACATGTCGCCGGTGTCCCCAATGGCATACAGCTCATACCCGCTGCCACATGCAGTAAAGCGGATATATTCGGCCCACGGCCCGATGCTCGTATCATACGAAAAGAACTCAGAAAATGCCTCGGCTGCATGAAGATCGCCTTGGCGTATCGTCGAGTCAGCATTTGAATACAGAACGACTCCGATAGGATCAACGGAATACTGAACCGACAGCTTGTATGCAGTAAAATGCGACATTGTCCATTGGTTGCCGGACGCATACACCAACGAGTCTATTGCATACCGACGGAGGGATAGAAGAGCCGGATAGGTAAAGGTCGTGTCAACAAAGAATTGCTGGGAATCGCTTTCAATCTGGCGGACCCAATTATCTGGAAGGTAAACGCTGTAATTATTTTGAATATCGACAATCGTCGTATCGGCGAAAATCGCGGTTGCAAAAATCAATAATAATGCGCACGCCAGTGGGTATACCCTGATCATCGGTCCAGTCCTTACCGATAAAAACGGGAAAACCGACAGATAGTTCATCCCAGAATGAAGAACCCTATTTGGATCCGGGATGTTTCTTTTCGTATTCCTTGAATTGAACCTGCCTGTCCTGATTCATCAGATCAATATCAATAATCGCTTTTTCAACTTTGCCGCGAACATCTTCAGGCAGGTTTTGAACTGCGCCATCTTTTCGGGCTGCGGAGGTGACTGACCGCGAATCTGAAGTGGATTTCGGGTCAGCCGAAGAAGCAGACCGCTTGTTCTTGATATTGGTTGAGGCCGAATCGACTCTTGCCTTCATGGTGTTCGGAAGCGTTTGCATAATATCATTAAAGATAACTGATGTTGCGCGCTGTTTCTGGTTTAAGGCTTTTGAATCAGACGGCGAAGCAGCGTGAGCAAGTACGGGCACGAGCACGCACAACAGCAGGGTTCGGAGAATTGTAACGATAAGCTTCATGTCACATGCCTGATGTCTTTCTTCATCAAAATAATTTCGCAGAGATTCCTCGTTGCTTAAAAAAAGAGAGGGGAAATCTCCCCTCTCTTGAAAAAAAGATAACCCCGGTTAAAAGGTGAGGACTGGAGTGGGTTGCACCTTAGTCCGGCCAGTCATCTTTTCTTTTCACTCATAGATATATCAAACACTATGCCACTTATAAGAATCAAAGGGTTATGAAAACGCTTGCTTGCCTCTCTGGGGAGCGTGCACCCCAAAAAGGAGGTATTTCTCAACTTGTTTTTGTGTAACATCCTGTTAATAAAGAGATTAGAAATGCCAAATGTTATTGGGGTCATTTAGCATCAGAAACAGTCCAAACTCGCAGGCAAAATGAAACTGAAAAAAGATGAATCTCTTTCACCGGGTCTTGACTCTCATCTATTTTATTGACCTTGTGCAGCCAATAGATTTACAAGTTTTTCATCGGTAAAGTGCCAGCATGGCGGACCGGGCGATCCAAGAAATCAAGGGAGATAAATGATCACGAAACAGGAAGCACTCGACTACCATTCACAGGGAAGAAAAGGAAAAATAGAAGTCATTTCCACCAAGCCCTGCAAAACGCAAAAAGACCTCGCGCTCGCCTACACACCCGGGGTTGCCTACGCGTGCAAGGAAATCGAGAAAGACCCGGACCAGGCGTACAATTACACGAGCCGCGGGAATCTCGTGGCGGTCATCTCCGACGGCACCGCGGTTCTCGGGCTCGGTAACATCGGACCTCTTGCCGGCAAACCGGTCATGGAAGGCAAGGGCATCCTGTTCAAACGGTTTGCCGACATCGACGTTTTCGATCTCGAACTCTGCACCAAGGGCTCTGACGACATGATCCGTACCGTCAAGTTCCTCGAACCCACGTTCGGCGGTATCAACCTCGAAGATATCAAGGCGCCGGAATGTTTTCACATTGAAGAAACCCTGAAACGTGAGATGAACATCCCGGTTTTCCATGACGATCAGCACGGCACGGCCATCATCTCGGCTGCCGCACTTATCAACGCCGCGGAACTTGTGGGAAAGACTCTTGCCGAACTCAAGGTCGTTTTCAGCGGGGCCGGCGCAGCCGCGATTTCATGCGCGCGGCACTATCTGCACCTCGGCGTGCGCAAGGAAAACATTCTCATGGCTGACCGAGTTGGAGTGATCCACGAGGGACGGACCGAAGGAATGAACAAATACAAAGAGCCGTTTGCCGTAAAAACGGACTGTCGAACTCTTTCCGATGCGCTCGATGGCGCGGACGTGTTCTTCGGGCTTTCGCAGGGTGGCGTGGTGTCACAGGACATGGTAAAGCGAATGGCAAAGAATCCGATCATTTTTGCCATGGCAAACCCTGATCCCGAAATCGGCTACCACGAAGCCAAAGCCGCCAGGCCGGACTGTATCATGGCAACCGGAAGGTCGGATTTTCCGAACCAGGTGAACAATGTGCTGGGATTCCCGTTCATTTTCCGGGGCGCACTTGACGTTCTGGCGCGCGAGATCAATGAGCCCATGAAAGTGGCTGCGACCATGGCCCTTGCCAGGCTTGCAAAGAACAAAAACATACCCAAGGAAGTTCTTGCGGCGTACAACATTGACAAACTCACCTTCGGGCCGGATTATATCATTCCAAAGCCCCTTGACCCACGGGTCTTGGTCGAGGAAAGTTCCGCGGTCGCCCAGGCGGCAATGGACAGCGGAGTCGCACGCAGGCCGATTAAGGATATGCAGGCGTACCGACAGCACCTGGAGGAATTGTCGAGAGCAATACAGGAGAGGTAAGCATTAAACGGCCCTGAAGTTTCATCGTACGCCTCTCCCCCGGCCCCTCTCCGCGGGCGGAGAGGGGTGACGAAAGCCGGGGTGAGGCGGTTTATTCATGAGAACGATTTCCTACGCAACCATCGTCCGCGCAGTTCGAAGGCTCTGTGCCGAAGCCGCATTCATCCTTCCCAATGATGTCACCGTCGCGCTGAAACGTTCCCTGAGAAACGAACCATCGCCGTTCGGTCGCGGCTTGCTTTCGCGCACCGTTGAAAATGCCCGTATTGCAAAAAAAGAGTGCGTTCCGCTCTGTCAGGACACGGGTATCGCCGTCGTCTTCGCGGACCTCGGCTCCGGCGCGCGCATCGTCGGCGGGACGTTGACCAATGCAATCAACGAGGGGGTTCGCGCCGGCTACGCCGAAAACTACCTCCGATCCTCCATGGTCGACGACCCGCTGTACGCGAGGAAGAACACCTTCACAAACACGCCGGCGGTGGTTCACTGTGCCATGGTCCGGGGCGACAGGCTCAGCCTGACGCTTGCCCCCAAGGGCGGCGGATCGGAAAACATGACCTGCCTTTTCATGCTCAAGCCTGCTGAAGGCGAGGCTGGCGTGATAGCATCGGCGGTACTGGCGGTCACCAGGGCCGGCGGTAACCCTTGCCCGCCGGTCATCGTCGGCGTGGGAATCGGCGGCGCTGCCGAAACCGCACTCCTTCTTTCGAAAAAAGCGCTTCTTCGGCCCGTGGGAAAACGGCACGCGCAAAAACGGTTCGCCGCGCTTGAAAGAACCATACTTGCAAAAGTAAACCAGACCGGCATCGGGCCGGGCGGCCTGGGCGGGAGGGTCACGGCGCTGGACGTGCATATCGAGACGTTTCCCTGCCATATCGCGACCCTGCCGCTTGCGGTATCGCTTTCCTGCCATGCCGCACGTCACGCGACGGTAACGCTATGACAACCTCTCCCCGCATCCTGACGCCCCCCCTGGCATATGAGAGCGTCTCGACCCTGATCGCGGGCGACGAAGCTCTGGTCACGGGCGTCATCTACACTGCCCGCGACGCGGCGCACAAGCGGCTTCTCGAACTTATTGACAAAGGCCGAAGGCTGCCGGTTGACCTGTGCGGCCAGATCCTGTATTACACCGGTCCGACACCCGTGCGTCCCGCGACCGGACGGTTCAGCGCCGGGCCAACCACAAGCTCGCGCATGGACCAGTATACGCCTGCCCTGCTCGCCGCGACAGGTTTGGCTGGCATGATCGGCAAAGGCGACCGGAGCCCGGCGGTAATCGCTGCGATGATACAAAACAACGCGGTGTATTTCGCCGCCGGAGGCGGGCTCGGCGCGCTGATCGGAACGTGCATCACCCGTTCCACGCTTGTCTGCTGGGGCGACCTTGGGCCCGAGGCGATATACCGATTCGAGGTGGAAAACTTTCCCGTGATCACGGCAATTGACAGCACGGGAAATAACCTGTACAAATCCGGTCCCGCCCACTTCAAAAAACAATAGTCCTATTTCCTATTAGCAAAGCCTCGCGGCGTGGCCGTGGCGGGCCATGCCGGTTTCTTCTTTGCCGTAAAGGCCGTGACGCTTGATGTACCGGGCCACGGAAAGCGGCAGGAGATAGTCGCACGAATAGCCCAAGCCCAGGTAATGCCGGATCATGGTTGAGCTGACCGACCATTCAGGCGAGGGGAATGTCAGGATTTCTTTGATTCCCAATTCACGCGGCACCTTGAGGGAATGGCCGGGCCTATGCGCAACACACAGGACGACCGAGGAGAGGATCTGGCGATAGTCGTGCCAGGTGGGAATTTCGACGAGATTGTCCGAGCCGATGATAAAATACAGCGGGGTCGAAGGATGCCTTTTCTTGATCTGCCGGATCGTGTCGACGGTGTAGGAAATCCCGGGCCTGCGGATTTCTTCGTCCCAGACCAGCAGGCTCGTCGACCCTTGTACCGCTCGTTTGAGCATGGCAAGCCTGTGACGCGCGCTTGCCGTCACGGAGCAGGACTTGTGCGGCGGAATTCCGGACGGGATAAGATACACTTTGTCAATATTGAAGTAGTCGCGGGCAAGGCATGCCGCTGCGCAATGGCCGTTGTGCACCGGGTCGAAGATACCGCCCAGAATCCCGAGGGGAGCGCCATGGGAGTGCGCCTTTGACTTGGTTAGTGCACGACGAGAAGATTTCATTGTGTTACCGGCAGATGCACGGACGCGACCCTTGGCGACCCAGGGAAGTACTCGAAGGAGTAAACCACCCGAAGGGGTGCGCGTCTCTACTTGGATATTTTCGATCTCAGTGACTGCGCCTTTTTTAGTATCGCATCGTCGTTGGTGCGGCTTGTCAGGTCATCGAGCACCGCGGCAGCCTCTCCCCCGCGGTTTGCGAGGATCAGCTGTTCGCACATGGCGATCATCGCCGGCGGCACGAGTTTACTTTGCGGGAAGTCCTGAATCAGCATCCGGTAGTAGACCACCGCCGCGTCATGCTGGTCGATTTTTTCATAGAACTGGGCGTTCATCAATTCTTTCTGCGCAAGTTTGTCGTTGGCCTGTTCGATCAGGCCGTGCGCGCTGTCCAGATACCCGCTTTTCGGAAACGATTCGCAGAAGTCCTTGAGACGTGACTGTGCGTCCTTGGTAGTGGCCTGGTCAAGATCCGGCGCATTTGTCTCCAGAAACATACACTGGCCGATGCGGTAAAACGATTCCTCGTAAAACGGCGAATTCGGGAAGGTGGTGGCGAGGCGGTCGAACTCGGTCTTGGCCTCGTCGTACTTCTTTGTGGCAAACATGCTCTTTCCCTGATAATACAGCGCCGTATCGTACGCCTGATACCCCGGGCACTGCGTCAGTACTTCGGCGAGGATTTCCTGACAGTCAAGGTACCGTTTCTTGTTGAATCTATCGATCGCCTTTTGGATTTTGCCCGCGCAGTCGTATAGCTTCTTCGGTTTTGCCGCCATCGGCTGCGTTGCCACGGCGGCAATGATCATCGACGCCATTATGAGGAGTATTCTGGATTTTTTCATTTTTCCTTTTTCTAACGGATATTCCACGGTTTTTTTGAGTCAATTAAAAGTGGTTTATGATGCGAGGAAAAAGCAAGCACTTGCGAAGAATAGTGAAAACTGCCCGGGGGGACAAATCGACGGAAACTGCGACGGCTTCTTATTTTATTTCGGAAAGGTATTTCTGCGCGCGCGGCACGTATTCGCTCGCCGGATACCGTTCGACCAGCTTCTTGAATTCCGTTTTTGCAAGAGCGCTCTGGCCCATCTTCATATAACACATGCCGATCTTGAGCTGTGCATCGTCAGCTTTTGAACTGTTCTTGAAATCAAACACCCTGTTGAACAGGGAAACGGCCTTGGCAAAGTCGTTTTGCGCATAGCAGCATTCGCCGCTCCAGTACCAGCAGTTATCGGTGTAGGCGCCGGACGGATATTGCTTGACAATATCGGAAAACAACTGGAGCGCCTTGTCGTAATTTCTGGCGTTGAATACGCGCAGGGCATTTTGATACGAATCGTATTCCGTATTTGCGGTCAGGGCCGGCGAGGCTGCCGCCGAAGGCGAAAACGTTGCGGGACCGGTGGCCGGTTTTGCCGTCGCAGGCCGTCCCACCGTCGGCGCATTTTGAATTGCGGTCACCTGCGCCTGGAGGTCCTTGAAGGCTTCGACCAGCAGGGAGAGCCTGTTCTCGATTTCCTCGATCTTGGCCACGGAAACGCTTGAAACGTCCTCGGCAAGGGTCACGAGCTTATTGTCCATTTCGGTAAGCTTGTTGTTGATTACCTCGACGTCAAGCTTGGTCTCCTGGGAGATCTTGAGCGCCTCTTCCGAGTTCTCCTTGACCTGCACCACGTCGATCTCGGGCAATATCGCCTCGGTCACGGGCCTGGGTGCGGTGCCTGCGCAACCGAAAATCAGGAGGACTGCCGATGCAACGACGCCGTATCGAACCATTCGTGCCACAATGATCATATCTCTTCCTTTATCAAGGATTTTCAAATTAAAGTATACATTCGATGCACTTGCCGGTCAAGAAAGACCGTAGTCTTTCTCATGCCCCGGTATCCCTTTGATGTATCGGTACATTGGAATGATTCCTTGAAGGAGACAGGAAAACGAGGTATTTTAAATTTAGAGTGAATGTGTTATCAATCATTAAGCTTCGCCACCTCGCAGATCCCCCGAAGCGAGACGTTCAATTGTTCTTATGATAATTTACCGATATATAATCAAAGGCCATATCCTTCCATTTTTTTATTCCCTCGGAATACTGATCTTCATTTTCGCCATGCAGCTTGCAGTGCAGATGCTTCCCCAGATCATATCAAAGGGCCTCAGCATGGACGTGGTTCTTGAGATTTTCCTCATCAACATCGCATGGGTCATCGCCCTTGCCATTCCCATGGCTATCCTGGTTGCCACGCTCATGACGTTCGGGACCATGTCCGGTAACAATGAAATTATGGCGATCAAGGCGTCGGGACACAACGTTCCCTTTCTTCTGACCCCGGTTTTTCTTGCCGCATGCGTTTTGACCGTGGTCTCGGTCTATTTCAATAACGACATACTTCCTGATGCCAACCACCGGGCGGCCAACCTGCTCACGGACATATCGCGCAAGAAACCCGCGGCGTTCATCGAACCGGGCGTTCTCATTACCACATTCGAAAATTACGCCTTATATGTCAAGAAAGTGAGCCCCGTGACCGGGGCCTTAAGCAACGTCAAAATATTCTCCAACCTGCCCGGCGAAGATCCGTCCACGACCGTGGCCGAGCGCGGCGAGCTCACCATGACCAAAGATGAAAAACTCTTGAAACTGACGCTCTTCAACGGGGAGACGCACCGGCCGAACTCAAAGAACAAGAAGGAATACTTCCTGTGTCATTTCAGGAAACAGATTTACTTTATCAAGAACGTCGATTCAGAATTTAAGCGCACGTCAAGTACGTACCGAAGCGACCGGGAAATGAGTTCAAGCATGATGCTTGACGAAATAAAACAATACCGGAAGAACAAGGAAACGTATCTGTCCAGCTACCGGGCAATGATCGACACGACCTGCAATCGGATCGATTCGCTGGAGGCGCGGGCCGTTCTGCGGCAGGACAGCATGCAGGTCCCGGATACCGCCGCCTCGTTTGCCTCCTGGGCATCCCGTTTCGGGGCAAAAAAGGACGCCGCGGTTTCCGAAGCCAAAAGAAAACTGAATCTCGCAAACCGGATCGCTTCGCAGGTACATTTTGAGGACCTGAAAATCAGCCAGTTCATGGTCGAGGTGCATAAGAAATTCTCCATTCCGGTCGCATGTCTCGTGTTCGTGCTGATCGGCGCACCGCTCGGCATCATGGCGCGGCGCGGCGGCATCATGGTTGGCGCCAGCTACAGCTTATTCTTTTTCATCGTCTATTGGGCGTTTCTGATTGCCGGCGAGAATATGGCCGACGATCTTGTGATCACACCCTTTGCGGCCATGTGGACCGCAGATATCCTCATCGGCATCTGCGGCCTCGTCCTGTTGGTGGTCATGACACGGGAGACACGATTCATTTCATTTTCATTTGTCACACGGTTCTTTACGTCTGTTTTCAAACCCCGAAGCGCCGACGGACCGCGGATGTCCCGACGTGGAATCGCTGCCGCGCTGCAAGGCGTCATTGGCCTTCCGTATCGCATCCTGGCGCGATGCATCGGCATTCTGCCGTCCTACCTCATCAGGAAATTCATGGCCTGGTTTCTCGGCCTCATGTTCGTGGTCATCATCGTGTTTGTGGCAGTTGACTGGGTGTCCAACCTCAAGCGGTTCGAAGATGCATCACTGTTCACGGTCATCCTGTTTTACTGGTATTACCTGCCGTGGCTCGCCGGCCTCATCATACCGATCGTCATTCTTCTCGCGTCAATGTCCGCGATCGGATCCATGGCGCGGCTCAACGAACTGACCGCGATCAAAGCCGCAGGGGTGAGCGTTCGAAGGCTGTCGCTGGCGCTTGTCATCCTGGGCCTCATGCTTGCCGGACTGGGATTTTACATTGGCGAAGGCATCCTCCCCAAGGCAAACGCGGCACGGCGCCAACTTGTGGAACAGATCAGCAGTGAGCGTTCCGCCAAGACCCACGGAGCGCCCGCCCAGCAGCAGGAATACCGCCGGAATTTCTATTATTTCGGGGACAACCGCACCATATACCATTTCGACGAGTTTCGCACCTATCCAAGCCTTGCCCGGGCCGTTTGGCGCCAGACTTTCAATGGACCGACCGTGACCCAACGAGTATCGGCAGAGTCTGCGGACTATAAGAACAACACGTGGAGCTTCAAGAAGGGGACGAAAAGAACCTTTTCAGGCGATTCGGTGATCGCGATGCCCTTCGATTCGCTTGTCGATACTATTTTATCCGTAGGACCGCAGGACATGGTTGCCCAGATACGGAGTCCGGAAGAAATGAGTTACTGGGAATTGGCGAGCTATGTTGACAAAACGCGGCGACGCGGCGAAGACGTGTCGAAATGGCGTGCGCAGCTCGATTTCAAGATTGCGTTGCCCCTGATGAACTTCATTGTGATCCTTCTGGGCATTTCAATTTCGGCGCGCGCAGGCCGCAAAGGCGGCGCCGTCCTGTTTGGGATGGGGTTGATCCTGATCTTCGCCTACTGGATTATTTCTCAGTTCGCAATAGCCTTTGCACAGAACGGGCAGCTGCCGCCGCTCGTCGGCGCCTGGTTCGGCAACATCCTGTTTCTCGCAATTGCGCTGCCGTTGTATGGAAGGGCGTCTCGATGACACAAAAGAAAAAAGTACTGCTTGTTGATGACAATCATGACATTCTCGACCTACTTGAGGTATTTCTGTATTCCCAATACGAGTGTGTCACGGCAATCAACGGTTTCGAAGGATTGAAAATAGCGAGGGAAATTTCGCCCGATCTGATCATATCCGATATCATGATGCCGGTCATGGATGGGATAAAGTTTTTCAACAGTCTCAGGGAGGATCCGAAGACGGCATTGATTCCGGTCATCGCAGTTACCTCGTTTATCAAAAAAGCAAATGTAAAAAGCCTGCTTTCCATGGGCTTTGCAGGCGTGGTATCAAAACCCTTTGAGCGCGATACCATTCTCGGGGTCATCGAAAAAGCGCTGAGCGTGAAGAAGTGACGATGTACCTATGAAATACAGACCGCGATCCACCGTTGCAGGGCTCATCCTGCTCGCATCTGCCGTACTGCTCCATATTCTGGGAGGCCCGGCCCGCGACATCGGCGCCCCTGCCGCAACCATCGCCGCATTTTGCCTTTTCCTCGCTTCATACATAAGGAATAGGCCGCGGCGAGCATGTATTGCCCCTGCGAATAAGGATGACTCCGAGGTCCCGCTGTCCCGCGCAATTGAAAAGGAAGTGAATCAGGAGACTGCGCACATCGGAGTCCGCGTGCTTGGCGCCCAATACCGCAAGGAGCAGTGGGCGGCCATCGAGAGCGTGGTTGATACCATTCTCGACACCGCATTGCAGTTCTTGCGGCGAATCCTTGACGCAAACACCATTGCCGTACTTTTCCCCACCGCGGACGGGGGATATAAGGTGCGCAAGTATGATTCGAAAAGCGACTGTATCAATGCGGACGCGGTGATCTATCCCGGCGTCGGCGTGCTTGGAAGTTTTCTCAAGGATGGGCTCAAGCAGCTCAAGCTGAACGACATCGTTTCCGATTCCATGACCCTGTACTATTACACCCGTGATGCGGGCATTCGTTCGCTCATCGCAAGCCCCATATCGGCCGACGACAATGTCACGCGGGGAACGGTGATCGCCGATTCTACCTCTCCCAAGCATTTTTCCGACGACGACCACACCGCGCTGGCTACCGTCGCAAGGCTCATCGGTTTGTCGGTGTATTACGCCTATGTGTGCAACGAGCACAAACTCGAACACCAGCGCATTGCGGCCATGAGCACCATCGAAAAGCACTTTTTCCAGAATCTGGATATCGAGGCGATCCTTGACAAAATGATCGAGATCATCCCGTTTGCGATCGGCTGCGACCGGATCACCATCAGCCTCTCATCACCGGACAAAACCGGTGCAACGGTCAAGCGTGCTTGGGGTCTCGATGCCGACAGTTTCAAGGCCATGACGTTCTCACCCGCGGACAAAACCCTGGTCGGGCTGCTGTATTCCAAAAACATGTCGTATTCGAGGAATTTCAGCGACGACCGCTACGAGACGCGGTACCGTGCTGACGAACCGGAATGCGGGGAGCTGCAGTCGTTTCTCGCGTTTCCCATCGGCGTTGACGAATGCAAAGGCGGTGTGCTCATCGAATCCGTGCGCAAGGACGCATTCTCCGAGTCCAACAGCGATCTTCTCGCCCGCATCGCCACCTCGGCAGGGCTGGCCATTGAAAAACTGCAGATCTTCGAACAGGCCAACACCTTGGCCACGCACGACGGACTCACCGGCCTGCTTAATCACCGGGAATTCCAGGTCGTGCTCAAGGACGAGATTACGAGGGCCATACGGTACAACGACCCGCTCTCTCTTGTCATATGCGACATCGACTTTTTCAAGAAAATCAACGACAGCTACGGCCATCAATTCGGCGACACCGTGCTACGCGGTATCGCCGCAAAGCTTAGGGAGAACATCCGTGATGGCGTGGACATCGCGGCGCGGTACGGTGGCGAGGAATTTGCGTTGATCCTGGTCAAGACCGACGGCCCCAATGCGGTTGAAACGTGCGGACGCATCCGCCAGAACATCGCCGATGCCGTGCACAGCGCGGCGCACGGCAATGACATTCACGTTACCATGAGCTTCGGCATCGCCGTTTATGGCCAGCACGCAAAACAGCTCGATTCCCTGATTTCCAAAGCCGACAAAGCCCTGTACCGGGCCAAGGAAAACGGGAGAAACAGGGTCGAAATTTTCTGAAAACGCCCATGCCCGCCGATTCTTTACTTTTTCACCCCTTTCATAGAAATATGTTGTATTTTCTGGTGCGTTATATTTATTTCAACTGTTTTCTCAAAACGGATTATTTTTGGTTATTATTATGGCTGAAGAGATCTGATGTCGGAACTTCTCTATTATTTGCATCCCTGAGGGCATGACCGCATCGTATGGATAAAAACCAATTTCTGACCGAAGAAAATTCTCTTGCGCTCTACCTCAAGGAAATCGGAAAGAACAAAACCCTCCCGGTAGAAGAAGAAGCCCTGACCGCAGTCCGCATACGCAAAGGCGACCGGAAAGCGCTCGAAAAACTCGTCAAGGCGAATCTGCGATTCGTTGTCAGCGTTGCGCGCAATTATCAGAACCAGGGCTTGCCGCTGTCCGACCTTATCAATGAAGGAAACCTCGGGCTCATCCGCGCGGCGAAACGGTTCGACGAAAAGAAGAACTTCAAATTCATTTCCTACGCCGTGTGGTGGATACGCCAGGCGATATTGCAGGCGCTCGCCGAACAGTCGCGTATCATCAAGTTGCCGCTCAACCGCGTGGGTACGATCCACAAGATCGGCAAGGCTCAAAGCCGCCTCGAACAAAAATACCGCAGGATACCGAATGTCGAGGAGATCGCGCGCGAGCTGAAACTTGACGAAGAAGAAGTTCAGGAGACGATCAAGATCGGCAACTCCCATATGTCGCTGGACGCTCCCCTGCAGCAGGGCGAGGACTCCAAACTTCTTGACCTGCTCCAGGACGAGGACCAGGAATTGCCGGACGACGGCGTGATGGAGATCTCGCTCCAGGAAGAAATAAACCAGACGCTCGACACGCTGACAAACCGGGAAAAAGAAGTCATCAAGCTGTACTTCGGCATCGGCGAAGAAACGGCGCACACTCTCGAAGAAATCGGCCAGCGCTTTAACCTCACACGCGAGCGGGCGCGACAAATCAAGGAAAAGGCTTTGCGCAGGCTCAAGCATTCATCGCGCAGCCAAAGGCTCAAAGTTTACAGGGTGTGATCTACCTGCTTACGTGAAATGGAAAAGGCCGTAGGTCTTTTTTTGTTTTCCAGCCAGCGCTGAACTATAATTTTCTATGCCCCAGAATAGAATCACCGCCTCCGTAAAGCACCTGATCCATGAAATCATGACCAATGCCATGTGGGGCCTGGTCATCGCCATTGTGGTCTCTCTTGTCACCAACATTCTGACAATTCTCTACATCTTCTCCCTGCAGGACGATCTGCAGTCTCTGATCAAGAAAGACTTGCTCGGCCAGAATTATGTCCAGGCCGCCCAGATCAAGCTGCTTTCGATTGAAAAGGAATTGAACGGTCTTTTTCTCTCCAAGAACCTGGCGACCACACTTGCCGCGATACGCGCTGTTAATGCCGACAAGCGCGACATGGAAGGATTGCTGATAAAAGCAAAACCGCAGTACCGGGCAAAGAAGGGCTCAGCGCTGCTTTCCGCCGCATTGAGGGACTTTACCAAATGCGAAATGACGATCGATACGCTGATCTTGCTTGCGCGCGCCGGCGCGACCGGCGCCGCGCTCGACATCCTATCGGGCGACATGGCCGAGCAATTCGACGCATTCGGTGACCAGCTGCACGCCCTGGACAACATCAAACAGAAGCGCGACATACGGGTGTACACGAACATAGATTACGAATTGTCAATATCCGTTCTCTTCACGGTGATCGCGGTCATCGTAACCATTATCTTCAGGCTGTTTTTGTACTGGCGGACCAAGGGGCACAAGAAGCCAGGTCAGGCCCGGACCAGGTGAGGACTGGCGGTGTTGCCGGGCCTACTTCCCTGCCCAACCCACGTCAAAACCCTTTGACCAGCCGAGCACCGGGTGATCGCTGAAGGCGGCGGTGATGGATGACGATCCGCCCCACGCGCAGGTTATGCCGAAATTCAACATGATCGGATTGGTGCAAACCGCAAGACTCGCGGCGATGTTATTGGTCAACCAATATTCCTCCCCGATGGAAACACGGAAATTCCATATGTCGTTCCGGGACATTTCCAGCAGAACGCCTTGACTACCCAGCGAATTCTTCACTGAATGCAGTCCTGCCCGAATCGTGAATGGATCGTCGTAGCCCTGGACATGTGCGATTTTAAGCGGAATATGGCTTACGCTCAGCGATAACATTGCCATGGAAAAAGGTACGCAGGCCGACACACCCATCTCAAGCCTTGTCTGCGGAGGCGGATCGTTCGAATGGTCCAGGCCTGCGCGAAACCCGGAAAACTCACCTGACGCCCTGAAGAAAGGAAGCAGCCTGTAGCCGACCGATATGATCCCCTGTTGCTCGTAATACACGCGCATGGCATCGAAATGCAGATACGCGGCTTTGACGGTGAGGCCGCGGTCGGACCAGAACCCGCCCAGCGCAGCTTGACCGATGAGCGACGATGCCATGTTGTCCATCGGGTCATAATAGTCAACCCCGGCAACCGTGACGCCGTAGTGGAAGGAGTCCTGATAGAAACACGCGCTGGTAAACGGCTCCCTGCCGGAAATGCCGTTTTCCTGAAGTATGACTCCGTTGGTCGCCATGCCGTAACCCATGGAGAACGGCTCCCGGCTCGCTCCCGGCGCGGCCATAGCAAACAGCAGCACAAGAATGGAGACTACCGCCACAACACGCCCTTTTTCCGGATTGTCTGGGTGGTGCCATTGTTGCCGAAGGTTTCTACGATCACGAAAAACGGACCGCAGGGCACGATGCTGCCGTTTCCGGTTCTTCCGTTCCATAGGATTTCAGGTGAGACGACCGCGGCGACTTCGTAATATTTCTTCCCGTCGAACCCGTATATCGCAATGCTGCCGGTCGCGCCCGGAGGCAGCATGATCTTGATTGACAGGTAATCATCTTTGCCGTCATTGTTCGGGGAAAAGGGAATAGGGCTTATGTCAAGCGATGCCGCGGTTGCAGTGCGCCATGCCACCTCGGGATTCGGCTGGCCCGGCGTGGGGTTTGGGGAAAGTACCCATGCCGTCTTGTCGTACCCGGCAACCTTCATTGAAACGCGCGAAAGCGATTGCGTGGTCCAGGACGTAAACCACCGATAATCCCAGCCGACGCTGTCGCGCACCACTCCCCGGGCGTCCCACAACAAGAGCGTGTCGTGATAATTGTCAAGGCTATGCCAATGCTGCGGCTGGACCGCTCCACGGACTGCCGGGAAGGCTGATTCGAATTGCGTCGAGTCTTTGGTTATGATCAGGAACCCACCCGCGACAATGACAGGGTTTCCCGCGGAAATCAGGCTCGAATCGCCCGGCCGGCCCACGTACCAACCCTGCAGGGAAACCGGCGAGTTTCCCGGGTTTGCCATTTCCAGCCATTCCGGACATTGAGCGGTTGCGCGCGGAAAAATTTCGTTGATTCTCACGGTCGTATCGCCTTGCGCACGCACGGAAAGAACCGCGAGGCAACCGAGAAGGATGCCTGCGGCAAACGGGTTTTTTTGTTTATGGCCTTTTGCGCAAGACATAATTTTAAAATATAAAAAAGGAGCCCTGACAATGAATTTATCGGACGTCATCAAAGCAGCCATGGACCAGATCCAGGTGATTGCAAAGACCGAGACCGTGATCGGCGAGCCGATAATTTCCGGTAATGTCACGCTCATTCCTGTTTCGAAAGTGTCAATCGGGTTTGCCGCCGGCGGCGCAGGCAACGATCAGAAGGCGGGCTCAGGCGCCGGTACGGGCGGCGGCGTCAACATTATGCCGGTCGCGTTCATCACCATAATAGACGACAAAGTCCAGGTCCTCCCAGTTAACAAATCAGACCCTGGGCTGGCAAAGATCCTCAGTCTGGCGCCGGACATCATCAAAAAGGTAGCCGGCTTCATGGGTAGAGACAACAACGACAAAGACAGTTCCAAAAAGAAATAATCCCCACAATGTATCCTAAAGACGATCCCAGGATTATCTGGGTTTCCCCGCTTGCGCAAACATCCGGAGACGGGTCCAATGAAAACCCGTTCGGCTCAATCGAGACTTCCTTTTCGAAGGTGGAACCCGGTCAGACTATCGTTCTCATGGACGGTTCTTATAAGAACGATGTCACGGTCCAGGTCAGCGGCAGCATTGATAAGCCGATCAGGATAACCGCGGACGAGGGAGCGCGAGTCGTCGTGCAAGAATCCTGCTGGTACTTTTATGATGTTTCCGACGTTATTCTTTCCGGCATCACGTTTCAAGACTCCCCACTCGGCAGTGTGGCAATCATGGGAATCTGCGAGCGAAACAGATTTGAACGCCTGACGTTCAAGAACTGCTGTAAGAGCCAGAAAGCGTCATGCTCGCTCTTCTTCGGCGGATCCGGGGCCGCTTGCAATATCGTCGAGTATTGCAGCTTCGAACGTCCCCGGGCGCTTGCCTCCAACGGAAGAAACCCCGATGACCTGACCGTTGGACTCATGATTTCCGAAGGCGATGCGCAGGGTGGAGCGCCGATTACCGATCATGTGATCAGAAAAAACACGTTCCAAAACTACGACTACGGCGTTTTGGTCGGGACGGACGATGCGACCGCGCATGAATACGGCCACCACATCGAGTACAATTCAATTGACAATTGCGTAGCCGAAGGCATCATGGTGAAGTGCGGCGACACCTTGGTCAAAGGTAACACCATCAGAAATTGCCCCAACCATTCGATATCGGTTGTTACCGGTCAGGGCTCGGTCATCGAAGACAACAGGATACTGGACTGCGGGCTTGGCATCAGGGTTGCGGGCAGAGGCCATTCGGTTTCGAATAATTGCATCGTACGCTGCTCAGAGGAAGCGATCCGCATCATGGACAAAAACGGGGAAACAGGGCAAGAGACTCAGAACGTTTTCGTGGAAAACAACACCTGTGTCGCATGGTCACAAAGCCTGCCCCATGGCCGATTTCCCGCGGTGAGTATCGGTTCGAACGTTTGTGCCATTGTCCAGAAGAACCTGTTTTTGGGCCCAGGCAAACCCTATGAAGTCGCACCCGATCCACGGGCAGGCGACAAAAAGAGGCGGTCCTGCAATTGCATCCTGGACAATTATTCCGCGGCCCACAGCTGCGAGCCGTCCAGCGCCGTCTCGTGCGGCACGGTGATCTTTGCCGGCATCGCACTTGATAATTACGACAACGGCACCGGATACGGGGCAAAGGGCTGGATAGTTCGGCCCGATCCGTTCGACCCGGACCAGGAGTCTACTGAACCCGCCCCGGGTTCCTAGCCGGGTCGATTCCTACGCTCCCTGAGCCTGGCATGCATCGCTCACCTATTTAAAAACATATAGCTTTTTTTAATAAACTAACAAACAATACATCCCCTGTTTTGCCATTATTTCATAGATTAATCAGATGATACTTATGATGTTATTTGATGTTTTTTAAGCGGTGAAACTGAGAATTGATTGTGCGCATTCGCTGCACCCATAGGAAACATCAGCCTGGTATGGTATAAGGCCCCATTTTCGCGGCTAAGCTCACGGGGCATCTGACTGGTCAGCTCATTAAGGGGGAAAATATGAATCACAAAGACAAGATCCTGTTCATTTTAGTTTTCGCCATCGCTTGTTTTCTCGCTGCTCCCGTGCAGGCGCAAGACTTCCACTTTGATTCGACCATATCGAAAAAGGTGTTGGAAAACTACCTGAATCGTTCAATTCACTACACCGAATTGCTCCATTACGACATAAACCTGGCGGTTGACCGGCACGGCGGGAACCCTCGCGATAATATCCGTGCGATCTTGAATATGGGAGCCAAATACATCGGCCGTTCGATCATGATGTGGGGCAGCGAAGAGGATCTTTCGCAATATACGCCGTGGTTGGCTAATGCAAAGCGGATGATCGATACGATGCATAGCGTTGACCCGGACATAATCTTTGAAGCAGCCGAGTTTGAAATCATCGATCAGCAGGTAAACCTTCTTGACGTTCCGCCGCAGGTTTTCCAGACCTTCGGTCAACCCGTCGTGACCCGGAAATTTAATTACAACGCAATGCTCTTCAGCAGCGGCTCTCATGGGATGGGAAATGGCCAGGTGCCGGACATGAGCAAGCTGGAATCCCGCATGTACTATTATTTTCTGGCCTGCAACTACATCGACATCGGAATCGAAGCCTTTCATTTCGGCCAAGTAGGTCTCATGACCCAGGCTGATCCCGGTTATACGAATTGGATCGACTTGATGACAAAGGTTAGAGCATATGGAAAGCAACATGCACGGAGACATATTGTTTTATGCAATGCTCATACCGCCGGAGGGAATTATGTCGTCAATGGGAAAACGATTTTCGACGTCAATGCATTTCCCATGCGCATCGAACAACTCGGCGATACATGCTGCAAAGCTCAACTTCAGGTCGGCTATTCCGACGCCTTGTTTGGCAAGAGCAAAGGCGGGATTACCCCAAGCGGATGGTCCTGCGCATACCTGCCGTGGCTCGCGGAATTTGATAATTTCGGGGGCCAAACTCCGGGCGTCTCAAGCACCGGAACAATCTTTATCTGGGGCTATGACGAGATCACCTGGATCGCCCTTCGGTCGACGCCAGACCGCAGCGCTTGGATACGTTATGCGAAGAATTGGATGGCAATAAACGACTCTTCCGCGCATTTGGTCATGCCCGGCAGCCGTTGTCTGGTTCATGGTCCCTCGTTCAGCCCCAGCTGGTACTGGTCGAATAAGCAAAGCACCGCATGCCCGAAGGGATTTAACACCGAAGACTCCATAAAGGCAATCTGGGGGCCGATTCAAAACACAGCAATCGATCCTTCTCATCAGGTTGACAAAAGATCCCAACTCACCGGTGATGGGCGTTTGAACGTATCGATATTTACGATATCCGGGCGCCTGGTCAGAACTTTTGACACCAAATCAGGCCAGGCAAATAGCAAGAACCCTGAATTTTTCTTGGCAGGGTTGAATAAAGGAGTCTATATCTATTCAGGTACAACCGCCTCCGGTAATGGTTTAAGACAGAAGCTCATGGTGGTCAAGTAAAGTAATTCTGGCTGTTACTATCTACGCAAAAAGCGTAGACCAAGGTACCGAGGTTTACCGAGTGTATAATTTATATATAATTGCTAACCTGTAGCGAATATGGAAATCTCCGAAAGGTAGGACTCTATGGTTCTGAAGACTTCTTTTTTACGCTGTGCCGCAATGTCTTTTCTTCTCGTGGGGCTCTTGCTTCTGCCCGCGAATGCCAACTTGCATATTGGCTCCTATACATGGGCCTGCAACTGGGGACATGCCGCAAATAATAATGCCAGTTACTATGGAGGAAGCTATGCTCACGAGGACCTGGCATGGACCTGGACTATCGAACAGGGATTGGTAAGAATGGACCAGTGCTTTACCAATATGGCAAATTGCCTGGACGCTCACCCGACCTATTTTTCAGGCACCGAGGGGTATCAAGAATATGAATATGAATGCAAAAAACGTGACCCTGCCGTATTTGCAAAGCTGAAAGCATATTCCGACGCGGGCAAATGGGATGGCACCGAGCTTTCATGGGGCGAAGGCTACTGGTCCATGACCGGCGATGAAGGCTACCTTCGTAATTTTTACATATCCTACCGTAATTGTTTTGACAATTTCGGCTATCCGCCCCTTGTGGCGGGCGCCTATGACCTTATGGCTCCGGCTTGGACCCAGCCCAAAATGCAAGCGTACATCGTTGGAAGATCCGCCGACAATCCCGAAGCGGTTTCGTTTGCCCACCATGAGTGCAGGCAGGGAGTAGGACAAAACGGGTGCAATTTTCCTCAGGGCCAGGCCTACAAATGGACCTCGGATGATGGATCCTTCGTTATTGCGGCCAATGCCGAAGGACAACTGGAAGGCCCTCAGGTTTGTCAATGCTATCCCAGCGCTGGCCGTTTTCCTGAATTTGCCAAGAAGGTCCTTGCAGAGAAAGCATTCGACACGCTCAAATCGACGTGGAATGATAACCTCACGTGGGCCGGAAGCGGATGCAGCATCATGTTCTGGGGATTCAAAATGTGCGAGAACAGGCTGATTGAGGCCGAGAAGTTCTCCACATTTGCCCGGAAGTTCGGGTATGTCTACCAGGCCTGTGGCGACAACTACTGGTACGAAATATGGGGCGCGATTCTGAGGTACACGATGCATGACATCGCGGACATACAGGGTCAACCGTATCAGAACATCGTTTCGAATACCACCAATGTAAACGCCCAGGACGATTTCCAGCATGCCCTCAAGTTTGCCGACACAACACTGACAAGTGCGTTGTCGACTATTTCCTCGAATGTCAACACACAAGGAACGGGCACGTCGGTTATCGTCTATAACGCGCTATCGTGGGCGCGAACCGATTATGTGAAGGTCAAGACCGCGGATATCGGCTTTTCAACGCCGATCAGCGTTACAGACCCGTCCGGCGCCGTTGTGCCATCGCAGGTGATCGACGACAATGGAACGAGTACGCTTGTCTTTGTTGCGGACAACGTTCCGTCGCTTGGATATGCGGAATATAAGGTGGCCAATGCCGCTGCCGCCGCTCCGGCGACCGGCATGCTCGGACATGATCTGGGGACTCAGATTCAGCTCGAGAACGACTCGTGCCGCATTGTGATCAACAAAGCCGCGGGTACGGTCACCAGCGCCTACGACAAAGCCCGGTCGAAAGAGCTTCTCTCCGGAACAGGCAACCAGATCGGGGCAACGGGCGTAGGCGCCGATAGCGCCAACTGGTGGGACGACTGCTGCACATTTTACAGCCACTACCCCCGACCCATGCCGGCGACCTTGCATTACATCACTCCCACGGCCGTCCAGCTGCTCGACAGCGGCCCGGTTGTTGCACGTGTGAAGGTAACCTGGGTCGATAACGGGGTAAACTGGAACCAGTATATCCAGCTTTACAATAAGGTTCCGTACAGCCACTATAGAATGATAACGAGTAACCTGGCCAACGACAACGAATTGACGGTCAACTTTCCTCTCGCGGCAACCGTGTCCAACGCCGCGAAAACGTGGAATGCGGGCGTCGCATTCGGGCATCAGAATTATGTCAACAAGAACATGTATACCACGACGCACAAGTGGGCCAACGTGGCAAGCGACGCAAAAGACTACAGTGTTTCTCTTTTGGAAAACAATTGTACCAACTGGTCGTTCTACGGCATCGGCGGCGCGCATGATTTCCGGTTGGTCCTTATCGCTGAAAAACCGAGCCGCTACAGCGGTCATTGGAGCAAGACCGATTGGGAAATGTCATGGGGCTTGTGGGGACATCCGGGAGACTGGACAACCGGGACGGTCAAGAAAGGGTATGAATTCAACTCTCCGCTTATCTCGCGTGTCGAGAAAACCGCGCATCAGGGAACGTTGCCGACGTCATATTCCTTCCTGACAGTGCAGCCGGAAAACGTCGTGGTGACGGCTGTCAAGAAGTGGGAAGCAGAGCCAGTCACCCAGGCGGGCTACAAAACCATGCAGGTCCGGTTTTATGAAATTGACGGCAAAGACAACACGAATGCGGTGTTTACTCTGCCGAGTAGCAATGCCGTCACTGCGCAGGAGTCAATGGGCAACGAATACGGCGTGTATGGAACTCCCCTGGCCGTGGCAGCGGGGGCGGGCAATCAGCAGGTCACGTTTCCGATGAACCATAATCAGATTCGATCGCTCAAGATCCAGGTGAGCGACATAACCGGCGTGATCGACCGGAACCACGCACAGGGATTCATGGTCCAGCGTCTTGCGGAAGAAGCGGGCGGGAAAATCCGCATATGTAACCTGAAAGGACAGGTGGTTTACGAGCAGGACCATGTCGGTCCGCTTGACGCAGCGCTGTCCACCATTCTCAAGGCAAAGGGAATGTATTTTATTCAATATAAGATCCAAGGAAAACCGATTGCGACAACGAAAATTCTACGATATTGACATTGTAGAACATCTGTTTACATAGGTGCTGCGTTCCTTCCGAGTCGGAAAACGGGCATTACCACACAAAAGGAGTTCCACATATGTGCAGGGACAAATTTTTCAAAACGACCGGGGTGTTTTGTGTCATGCTGGGATTTGCGCTCGTTTCATGCAACAAGTCAAACAACCCTGTTTCTCCAAGTATCAATTTCCATATCACCAACCCGAAGAACGGCGATGCGTTCAACATGGGGACCCAGCTGACCGTGAAATGGACTCTGCCCGCAGACGGTTCTATCAATTCGGTAATTGTCTACCGGCAATTGGCAGGCCAGGGCAAGGAACTCCTCAACCAGTATTCGCCCGTGGTCGCGCCGGCGGATACGTTCCAGTTATACATCTCATCAGATGCGCCGGGCCAGGATTTTAAGCTTGGAATCCAGAACAAAACTGATTCAACGCAGTTCAATGAAATCACCATACATGAAAACGGATATTCAACAAATTGACAATATAGAATTAGCGCCCAGGTAAGATTTCCGCCCATGCTGCGGCGCTTCCGTGCCGCAGCATTCTGTTTTTGTGAAGGACTTTTATTGCCGAAAGGAAAATGAAACAGTATGCGAACTCAAAACGCATGGTTGGTTCCGCTTTGTATTGTCGGCCTTGTTTCCCTGCTCTTCGCCTATGCCGGTACGGGCGGAACGCCGCTTGGCGGTCTGGGGACGGGGTACATCACCTATAACGCGATCAATAATACATTTAAGAAAGGTACGCAACCGTCCGGCTGGTATGCCGAAACGCAACTCATCGGCGGGTTCCATTTTTACACGAATGTCAATGGTACCGTTTCTACGAAGCTGAATGCCACGACTGCCACGGAAGACGCGAAGATCCCGATTTACACCGCGGACTATGCAGCCCTGCAAAACGTGCATTTCACGCTTTTGGCTTTTGGCCCGATAAACACGGGCGACGAAAAGCTGGCTTCCCTGCCTCTTGCGTTTTTCGAATTCACGGTGACCAACAACAATACCACGGCAGCGGACGCAGCCGTGGCATGGCAGTTTAGTCCATTCGAAGGCGGCGCCGCAACCAAAATCACCAACGGGATTTCCTGGCCGGGAGCGCAAAATACGGCCATGCTGGCCTCGGTCGAGAGCGGGACAGCGACCATCAGCACCGGGGCTGCGACAACCGAGTTCACCGGCAGCGGCGTGATGGGTAACGGCGCGGGAAACATCCTCGGCGTCAAAGTTTCTATTCCTGCAGGTCAATCGGCCAGAATTCGATTTGTCTATGCGTGGTACCGCACCTTCGGCAACGGCGAGAATTTCTACTATTACAATTACTACACTAACTCTCAGGACATCGCCACCTACGGCATGCAGAACTTCAGCACGATCCGCGATGGCGCCAAGAACATCGTTACCAAGACAATGGCGTCCAACCTGCCTGACTGGTTCAAGGACCGGCTGCTGAACAACCTGTATCCGCTCATGCATAACGTTCAGATGGCGCAAGACGGCCGCGTTGCTGTTCGTGAAGGGTGTTTTTCCATTGTGGGCACCATTGACCAGCAGGGCCATGCGCAGATTCCGCTTTCGTACTGGTTCCCCAACCACAATTGGCGGCAGATGCGTTTCTGGGCGCACACCCAATTCAGGGGCGGGGCTACCGATGGCTCAATTCATCATGACTTTAACGGCGGAAGCGCCGAGACAATGTGCGCATGGGAAGATTACGGCCATACCGACTACAGGACGGGCATAACCGATTGGGCGGACCTCAACATGCATTTTATCATCGGCACCTACGAGCTCTTCCTCGCATCGGGCAATATCGACAGCCTGACGGCGTTGTGGCCGTATATTAAGAAGACCGGGGCTCGTGCGATAATTCAATGCGGTACCAATTATCTACCGACGAACTGTTTGAGCTCCTATGACCGTACGGGCGCCACAAATCAATACAACGGTAACCTGGCGCTGGTGGGGTATCAGGCAATGGCAGACATGGCCACGGTCATGAACGACCAGACAGAGGCCACCAAGTGGAAGACGCTTTTTACAAATGCAAAGGCCCAGTACCTGCAACTGTACTGGAACTCAACCTATGGAACGGACGAGGCGCATCTGGCGGGATATGCCTTCGCACACTCTTTGGGTTTAAGCCCTATCGTTCCCGACAGCATCGCACACGTCACGTTTAAACGGATGTTTGCGCAGTACACCAACGGCACCGGCACGGGATTGTGGCATGCCTATACCTGCGCGCATTTCGCGGACCTGGGAACGTCAATCGGCAGTGCGGACAGCGGCATGGTGAATCACCAGGCAGACTGGAACGAATATTACAACGGGCATGCGGCATTCGTTTTCTGGCAGAACCTTGACCACGCGTATACAAACTGCAGTTATATGACCATGCCGTTTGTGTGGCGGTCGCTCTTTCTGCTTGAAGGCTACGGTATCGACATGTACCGCAAGGTTCTTTGGATACGGCCTAACCTTCTGACGACGATGAACAAACATCTTACCGGCGGCGTCCTGACGACCGCAAACGCGTGGGGTACTCTTGACTATGCGGAAAGCGCGGCCGACCCGATACAGAACATCACGATCACCTATGACAAGCCCGTCACGTTCAAGACCCTGATCCTGCGGAACAATACGGGGATAGCCACGCCCTCGGTGGTTGTGACCAAGGGAGGGGCGAACGTCGCCTTGACGGCCGCGACAGAGGGGACGGGTATCGACGCCATTATCCGTGTTACGTTTGCAACCGATTGCGCAATCGACAATACGGGTATCACTGTCAAAGTATCCAAGAACCCGATCAAGGCGGTCGTACCCGCACGGGCGCCTGCTATCATCAGCGGAATCGGGCAGGTCAAAGGATCGGCGATTGCCTATTCGGTTGCCACAAGCGGTTTGGTCCGCCTTGACTTGTTCGACATGAAAGGTCGGCATGTCGCGACATTGCGCTGCGGCTCAATGCCGGCCGGACGGTACACAGCAGATTTGCCTCTGAATTGGAATGGGAGTGGCGTTTTGCGATTAATCACGGATGACCGATCGATCGTTCAGCGCGTCATTATGCCGTGATTCCAGACCGGGATTTTCCTGACTTCATTGCAACAGTCTGTTGAATCCCCGCCAATTTTGGCGGGGATTCAACAGACTACTATAAATTAAACTATCTATTTGCCCTTTATAACATTCGCGAAAGGTGAATCCTTGAAAAATCATATAGTACGAATGAACATTGCCGTCGGATTGTTGTGTGCTGTTATGATGATTGTTTTCTCACTCCAGGCCCAGGATGGCACGGCCGCGGCCGTAGGTTCCCCGACCGGATCCCTCACGAAAGTCTATTGCACCGGTCTTACATCGTGGGAGTCGGGCCAGATTTACAGAGGCGTTTTTGCGGATAAGATATTCGAGCACCGGTGGGAGAACCGCGTTTTCGCAGACCTCAATCTCAATGCCGATATCAACGACCGCTTGAAAGTCGTGGCAGGGGTTGAAGGTGAAATATCTTTTTCCCAACGCAACGACAACGCCTTTCGCCAATCGCTGCACCAAATTCCGTTAATCTACATCAACCAGGCGGAAGGGATCGTCACCATTCTCGACGATAAGAGCAGCACCCCGCTCGCGCTGCACGGCGGCTACATGCTGTACAAGTACAATCCGCAAGCAACCAATCTCGGTGAATACTTGTTTCGCAGCATGACCTATCCGCAGGTGCTTTTCAGCCAATTCGATTTTACAAAGGCGCGGATTTTGGGTTTGCGCTTGAACAACACGCTGTGGGGAAACCGGATTGTCTCTGACCTGTTTGTGACGAGCACTGCCGATTTTTACCCGATGTACGACTTTTCCATCGCCTACGTCGGATCGATCAAGCCGTTCGACGCGATTGAAATCGGCTATGGAGTGGACTTCGACCGGGTGTTGTCTGTCGACACCGGCAAGACCACGCCAATGACCAACGACAACACCTACATCGATCCGCTCAATCAAGCGGACACGACGCGATATTCTTTTTCCGGCATCAAGATAATGGCACGACTGTGTTTTGATCCCAAGGCTTTTTTCAGTCACGGGATTTTCGGGGCGGAAGACCTGAAGATTTTCGGCGAAATGGCGATCTTGGGTGTCAAGAACTATCCCGGCGACTACAGCCAGCTGTGGCAGAGAATTCCGTTGATGTTCGGTATTAATTTTCCTGCATTCAAGCTTTTGGACGTGCTGTCGATTCAGGGTGAATATTTTCGCAGTCCTTATGCCGACAGCTACCATATGGTCATGTGGAACCTCGTGCCCCGGCCCGATATCGCGGCAACGAGGTATGGCAACAACGATTGGAAATGGTCGGTCTATGCGTGCAAGAAACTCTTCGGAGGCCTGTCGCTCATCGCCCAGGTGGCAAACGACCACTCTCAAGTCGATGTTGCTCGCGAAGAGGACGCCGAATATCAAGAGGCCATGCGCGCAAACGGCATGTGGTCCTGGATGCTGAAAATGAAATTCGAATTCTAGCCGACGAGCCGTTATCAGATTTTCCATCGTTTTAGCGAGCCAAGACGCGCCCGGCGGAGTTTTCCGTGCTCTACAACAAAAAATTGTTCTACGTTCTCTTCTTCTTTTCCGGCGCTAGCGCGCTCATTTATCAAGTTGTGTGGATCAGGATGTTCGGCCTGGTTTTCGGCGTGTCCGCATTCGCCATGGCCACGGTTCTCGTCGCGTTTATGTCGGGACTCGGCGTGGGTAATTTCTACTTTGGTAAGGTTGCAGACCGGTCTGACGATCCGGTCCGTCTCTACGCAGCGCTTGAGTTCGGTATCGGCCTGTTCGGCCTGATTTTCCCATTTCTTTATTCTGCACTGAGGTTCCTCTGCGCGCATATGCCTGATGGAATCCAGGGCAGCTTTTTGAAATTGAGCGCCTCCCGGTTCGTACTCTCCCTTCTCGTGCTCGCGATTCCGACAACCCTCATGGGCGGAACGCTGCCGGTCCTGAGCAAGATATTTGTCAGAGATTTACGAACAATCGGAAAGAAGGTCGGCGGTCTCTATTCGGTCAACAATGCGGGGGCCATTGCCGGCTGCCTGGCAGCCGGGTTCATTTTGATAATGCTTCTCGGCGTGCATGGAACCATTTATGTTGCCGCAGGCGTGAATATCGCGGTCGCACTTGTGGCCTGGCGAATGCGCTTAATCTCGACGGTCAAGGAACGGGCCGGAGGTACCGGCCAAACGGTTGTCATTCCAAGAGCCCAAAATCAAGTAACTTTTCCAAAGCGAATCGTCCGACTCGTCTTGATCCTTATTGGGGTCGAGGGTTTCGTATCCCTGGCATACGAATTGGTATGGACGAGGATATTGTCCGCGGCTGTGCTCGGAAATTCGGTATACTCCTTCTGTATCGTAACAGCCGTGTTCATCCTGGGATTAACGCTCGGCAGTCTAATTGTGGCCGCAATTATCGATAAAAGGAAGGATCTGGTCGGTTTCTTCGGTCTTGTCGAAATTGCCATTGGGCTTTCCGCGGTGGCATTCCTGGCTATATTTTGCGCCTTCCCCGGCCTGTCAACCTCGCCCCACCTTCATACCGTTTCCGCAGCACTCGGCCGGACCATGGGAAAAGACCTGTTCTTCTCGATCGCGATCATGCTCGTCCCTGCCACGCTGATGGGCATGGCGTTTCCGACAGCGGTGAAAATTTGCACCTCAAAAATCGAGGGGGCCGCCCAGCGGGTCGGCGTCGTGGGCGGCGTGAACATCGTCGGCAGTATCCTGGGTTCCTTTGCCGGCGGCTTCATCCTCATCTCGCTCTTTGGCATGTACCGAACGGTATTCATTCTTGCCCTTGTCAACGTAGCGGCCGGCTGTGCGGCACTCATGATCGACCCCCTTCTGCAAAGGCTGTTTAGGTTCGCCATTGTCGCTGCCCTGGCCGCCGCCTGTTTCCTTATTGCAGCCGGACTTCCGCATCATGCCCTGTTCTGGCGGTCCACAACGGTTTCAAGGGAAAACGAACAACTCTCCTATTATGTGGAAGACTACGCCGCAACGGTTTCCGTTGTCAACGCCCAATCGATTGAGGGTCCGGTCAAGACGCTTGCCGTGGACGGCATCCCGGTCGCCGGATCGGATTTCATGCTCCGCACGACGCAGAAGGTCCAGGCGCACATTCCTCTCTTGCTCTATGAATCCCAGAATCACGGACGGGCCCATACTGTTCTGGCCGTCGGCCTCGGAAGCGGCGGGACAAGCTGGTCCGCCATGCAACATACCAAAAGCAGCATCACCTGCGTCGAACTGGTCCCCGGTGTGGCCGCGGCTGCGAAGCGTGAATTTGCAGCTGAGAACCATGCGGTATTCGACAGCGCCCGGTATCATCTGATTTTCGGAGACGGCAGAAACCATGTCTTCGCAACGAAAAAGCGTTACGACGTCATCCTCACCGAATCGGTTCATCCGGTGTTTGCGGGTAATGCGAGCCTTTACACGCAAGACTATTTTGCAACCTGCAGGCAGCGGCTCACGGAAAACGGCGTGTTTTCGGTATGGTTGCCGATCTACCGTATTTCACGCGACGATTTCAGGACGGTCATGGCGACATTCCAATCGGTTTTCCCCTTCGCGACCGTATGGTTCACCGCCAACAGCCTGAGCAGGCAAGTCCTTCTCATCGGAACCATGAAGAAGCTCCACCTCGATTATGCAACGTGGTGCGCCAGGGCGTTAGACCCGGGCGTTCTGAAGGATTTGAAGGAAGTGCGCCTTGACGATCCCGCGAAATTGCTGGATTGTATGATCATGTCGGAAGATGACATACGCGACTTTTCGGCCGGAGCCGCGGTTCACACGGACAACCATCCCCGCCTTGAATTCTCCTCCCCCAAGAGCGCGGATGATTTTACGACCTGGAAACAAAATCTTGCGGCAATCATTCCGTACAAGAGAAACCGGTTCGACGTTCTGGTTAACTGCAGCGACTCGTCGCAGGCCCTGCAGGCTCTTCAGCGGTATGATAGTTCGGGCAGTCATATCTTGAACGGCATTGTGAACCATTTTGACAATCAGGAAGTTGCACTAAGGGAATACCGCATAGCGCAAGGCCTGAATCCTGCGGACAGCTCGATCGGGTACCTGGCAAAGCAGGAACTCCTTTCCATGCAGGAAAAAGTGAATGGTCTTCGTTTGGCGGGAAAGATCCGCGAAGCCGGCATTGCCTCCGGAATGATGCTCTCCGCTGACCCGGACGATTTCGAGATCGTACGTGAGGCGGCGCTCTGGTACGCACGGATGCACATGGTCGACACGGCCGAGGCGTTACTTTTGGGATTCGCGAAGTCGCACCCGCATCGGGCGGACGTGTACACCAGCAGGGGAATAGTCTTTGTCAATAATCAGCAATGGGACAGAGCGATTGCGGTTCTCGACAGCGCTTTGCTTTTGTGCCCCGGGTGTGCAGAGGCGTACAATACCCGCGCGATCGCCTTTGCGGGCAAGGGACTCTACGCCGACGCCCTGTCCAGCCTGGACAAGGCCATCGAACTAGATCCGAAAACGCCGAATGTCCAAGAGAACCGAGCGTACGTGTACAGGCGGGCTCAGGAAAAACGATGATTCGTCAGGAGTGCGGGGAAATCCGAGAGGCCTTTCTGAATTCGACCAGTGAATTCAGATACGCGTCCGGATTGCCGATGTCGAACCTTCGTCCCTTGACAACGTACCCGTAAAAACCCTCATCCTTGCGAAGGCGATCAAGGCACGACGTAAGCTGAAATTCGCCGCGTTCCCGATTATTACATGCGATGTTTTCCGCAAGGTAATTGAAAATTTTCGACGAGAGCACGTATTGGCCGAAAACCGTGAGGAACGCATCATCCGCCAGTCCGTCCACCCGCAGATGTTCTTGCGCATATTCGAGGTCGGGTTTTTCGCTGAATTCCGTTACCGAGAGCAACCCTTCTTCACGCACCCAGGTTCCGGTGACACATCCGAAATGGTGAACGTCGCTTTGCGGAGTTTCCTTGAGCCCGACGACGCTCTGTCCCGTCAGCTCGTATGCGTCCAGAAGCTGTCTGCTGCACGGCGTATCCGTGTCCGATGCGTAAAGATGGTCTCCGAGCAGGAGCAGGAAGGGCTCGTCGCCGACCCACTGCCGCGCGCAATACACGGCATGACCGAACCCGTCCTGAACGTCCTGCGAAAGAAAGGTGATCCGGTGCCCGATGTCCATGAGGTATTCCGAATACTTCTGGCTCTCTTTTGGCAATTTGTTGAAATTCTCGATCTTGGGCGGTGTGCAGAAAATTTCTTCGAACAGCTCCCGGTCCTGGCTCTGGACCAGAATACAGACTTCTTCGATGCCTGCCGACACCGCTTCCTCCACGATCGCAAGAATGGCGGGTTTGGCTCGTCCTCCGGCATCGATCACGGGGAAAAGCTCTTTCTTCACCGCCTTGGTGGCCGGAAAAAGCCGTGTACCGAACCCGGCGGCCGGGATGACTGCTTTACGGACGCGCCTGGCAGGCTTGACCGTCAGTTCCAGGCATGACATACCCAGATCTCGCTCGATGATCTCAATGGCCCTCTTCCGGCTTTCCTCGCTTTTGGCAAGGAGCTGGGCCGTGCCGTCTCCCTGCGAACCCACACCTTTACCGCCGTAAACCAAGGGCCGAAGCGGCGCGTGTTCGAGCAATTTGTGCAGCACCGGAGCGGTCAATTGGGACGGACACGCCGGAGAAAGGTTCTTGTCGAAATCGGCCTGCGCCTCGGTCATGAGTTTGCCGAGGCTTTCGGCGTCGCCGCTCTTGAGTGCGATAGCAGCCTCTGTCACGATTCTGTGGTTAATGCTGCCGAGATAATTCTGAACGTTGCGCTGCATCTGGTCTTCCGCAAAAGGATAACAATGATTGAGACGGGCAAGAATTTCACGCGTGTCTTTGCCCGCCTTGAGGTCCACGATGATGTAATACAGTTCGGATGGAACGGAAAGCTCGCGCACGTCAAGCTGGTCTCCGTCAAAAACCATTTCGATAGGCCTGCTGCCGTACGCGCAGCCCTGGTCAAGCCTCCCGCATCGGGACTGCGTGCTGATTTCGCCGTTGTAGGCAAGCTCCATCTCCCCGCGGATCGTCATTTTCAGATCGTACATCCTGTTGAACGCGCGGGCGACCAGAACGCAAACCGCAGCGCTTGAGGAAAGGCCTTTTTTTATGGGAAGGTCTGTGCGGTAGTTGTCGATTTCAAGACCCCTGACCCGGTAATGGGTCATGAGCTGGTAGGCGACTCCCGCCGCATAGCTGAAAAATCCCCCTTTCTGAACTTGCTCAAGTAGCGCGGCACGGTCCATGGGAATTTCCCATGGATCCATTGCTGTCCCATCATCGAGTTTTGCGCGAAAGATAAGCTTGGTTGGATGCGGTCTGACTTCGGCATAGACTCCCTGATTTGTGCCGACGATTATGGCATAACCTTTTTCAATTTCGGCATTGATGCGCCGGTATCCTCCAGCCCAGTCACTATGTTCTCCGAAAAGACATATTCGGCCGGGAACAAAAAGATTCATGATCTGAAATCTCCTTTTTTTGAACTGGCGGGAGGATCCAAATAAAATAAATTAATGGCCTTTGGAAAAATCGAGAATAATGAGGCCAATTATTGGAATTGTCCAGGTCAAGCCAATCGCACAGGGATGCCGAGATACAATATTCAATTTATAATAATTTCAAGTTATCTATTATATTCATTAATCATTATATTAAATATATTCGTCCGACCTTCCACTCGACACGTCGGGTAATTTTGTATGCGAAATAAAAATATTAATAAACAGTACTAATCCAACGCATCAACCATGCACATCAAGACGTTACAACATCGGATCGAGCCTGGATTCAATAATAAACCCTTGACGGATGAAATGTGTACATATATATTGTACAATTAAATTGCTGCACGATTCTAAGCACAAAACTTGAGAAACAACAATTAATCTAATGCATAAAATAAGGAGATGACCCTTGAAAAAACCGGTGTCAAAGCATACAGTGCCGCATAAGAAAGCGACAAAGCCTGCAATCTCAATCAAACCAGAGAAAAAGACAATTGATGCACAGAGTGAGAAAAGGAAACCCTCCGAAAGAATTCGTGAAACAGCTCAAAAATTGGCTGTTCAGCCCACGGTGGTCAAGCAATCGCCTCCGGCCGGCCGTGAATTTAGGCCGTGGGTACTATGGATTTGGAACCAGTATATCTCAAAGATCGAATTGCAAGAACAGGTAAAATTCTTCGTTGATCAGAGGTTTGCCGGAATTGCAATTAAGATCGGCCGGGACATGACCCCCGCATTCTTGTCTGAGGAATTCTTTGCCCTATTTCACGAAGTACTTCAAATCGCCCAAAAGGAAAAAATCGGGATCAGACTCGCGGAAGATTTCTCCATGCCAGGACACAATGCATTCAATTCGATCGCGGAAAAGAACATCAATCTCCGGGGCCAATACCTTGTTCTTGAACACACTGAACAGATCCCGAATAAGGCAAGTCTCGAAAAATTAATAGAAGACCCGGCAGACGCCATTGTTCAAGTCGCAGTTGTCGAAAACGACAAGGTCTTGATCTCCAAGCTCAGGACAATTCCGGTTCCTCTTCATGCAACTCCTGTGATATCCTGGAAGGGTCAGCCGGGCGTGCATCAGCTCATGATTTTCAGGAAAAAATATGCAAACGATCCGTTTGGAGCATATGTACCGAACGTTTTTCGTGAACAGTCCGCACGTATGTATGCGGACACTGTTTGGGAGGCGTTTCACCGCCATTTTTCAAAATTCATGCCTTCGACCTTTGAAGGATTCATCACCGAAGTTCCGGCCTACCTTGCTTCTGATAATTCCGTACCGTGGGACAGCGACCTTGTGGTCAAATACCGGTCAAAATACAAACGGAACCTTCTCGGAGTCCTGGCGAGCCTGTTCTTTGCCACCGAACAGCAGGAGTCCAAGAACAGGCCGCATGTCTATTCCTTCCTTGCGCAGTCAATGCATGAGCGGTTCACGGTGACGCTTGACAAATGGTGCAAGAAGTACCGGTTGTCCAATTGGGTTCTCTGCCCGGAACGTCCGGTTGTAAAATCCACGAACATGCTCCGAGACTGCATGACCATACCGTCGCAAAATTTGAGCGCGGTCGGCATCCAGAACCAGGAAGGCAGCGACGAAAATGCTCCCATCGCGCGCGCCATGGCAGATGCAAATGCCAGGGAATTCAGACGGGAAACGATAACCGTCATCGGCCGGAATCGCCTTGGAAACGCGGCCTCGCTGCAGAACCTGAAGACCGAGATCGACCAAAGCGCCGTTGCAGGGCCAAGCCGCATCGTCCTTGACGGATGCTTTTTCAATCTCGACCATAAGAGCTCTATCAAAACGCCGTGCAATCCTTCTTGGTATTCGCCGGGCTCCGATAACCTCAAGGACCTGTGCGATTACGCCTCCCGCGTGAAAAAACTGATTGCCCCGCTGCAGCTTTCACGCCAAGTCGCCATTCTCATGCCGTCACAGTCCGTCATGACCGACTATTCGGTTTCCAACGATGAATCCGTCCGCAAGGCAACGCTCGCCATGCACAAGATCATGGAAGAACTGTATGCGCTCAACCTGGATTTTGACATCATCAGCGAGGAAATGCTTTTGTCGTGTTCGCTGTTCGCAAACGGAGAGTTCAACAGCCAAAGCAAGGTGCGCAAGGGCAACTACCAGGCGCTCATCATTCCGTATTGCCGCATGGTAAGCAAGAACCTCTTTGTCTACCTTGAACGCATGGCAATCAAGAAGGGGACGATCATCCTTGTCGACGAAGCCCCTCAAGGCACCATCGACGACGGCATAACGCCCTCCTTTACCTCGCGCGTGGCGAAACTTCTGCGCTCGCGCACCGGCAGGATCCAGGTCACGCCGGCCCGGGACATAGAACCGGCCCTTGCGCATATCAAGCCGATCGCCTCTGTCACGGTCCAGGGTAAAAAATGCCAGGACGTGACCGTGACCAACGGAACGGCAGGAAGCATATCCCTCTATTGTGTCATGAACAAGTCGGATTCCCTGGACTATTTCGTTGCCCTGGAAACGCCTGAGGAAAAGAATTTTTATCTCGTGGATTGCATCACGGGCGAAACGCATGAAATACTTGACGTGCAGAGAAAAGACGACACGTGCCGGATCAACCTCAACGTTGCGCCCCGGCAAACGTCCTTCATCATGGCCTCCAGCCAAAAGCAGCCCGTGACCGTGCTCCCCAAAGGAAAGCACCCGGCCATCAACGTTATCGGCACCCAACAGCGCAATTACCGGATCGTACTCAAGGACCAATGGCAGTTTTCCCCCTGTTCGCTCAACACGCTTCCCCTCGCCGCATGGAACACGAGAATCGGCCTGTCCCGCGAATTCGGCGGGTTCTCTCATTTCTATGAGACCTATTTCGAGGTTAAGGAAGTGCCGGAAATTGCGGTGTTTTCTCTCTTCGGATTGACCGGCGCGACAAATGTGATTTCAAGAAACGAGCGCTCGGTCGAGGTCAACGTCAATGGAACACGCGTCAACGACAATGGGCCGCTTGACGAGACCTCACTCGCCGCCCTGTTTCTGGCCGCTCCACAACCAACCTTGACACAGGACGGCCAGCCCCTTGTCGGACCCCCTGATCCGAACCATGCCAAACCATGTCTTGACCTGTTCACGAAAAATGTCCTGACGTTCAACATCAAGGATATGATTCGAAAGGGGCTGAACCGAATCTCGCTCCGCACGCTCGGTCTGGTGTTTGACCCGATGACCATCGCCTATCCGCCGCTGGTTGCGGGCAGCTTTGCCATAATCAAGGGATCGAACGGTTGGGTGATCGATACCGCCATGCCCATGGTCAGCCATGACTCGTGGACCAAGTACGGGTTTCCGTACATGAGCGGCTGCGGTACGTACAAGCAGGTATTCGAAATCCCGAGCGATTACAACCGGCTCGTGCTGAAATTCTCGCAGGTGTCGGGAAGTACGTCGGTGTCCCTCAATGCCGTGAATCTCGCGACGTTCAACTGGCATCCCATGGAAATTGACATTACTGACATATGCGAATCGAAGCGGAACGAGCTGGCGGTTACCGTCGTCAACACGATCGACAACATGATCAGGATGAACAACCGGCCGTCCGGGCTGAACGGCGAAGTGTACCTGGACGTGTACTGATAATTTCGTGATGACCTCACCCGTCCCGCGGGACACCCTCTCCTCTCAGACGACCTTGAAGTGGTCGTAGGACCAGAAGGGGCCGGGGGATGAGGTCAGAACGATATGCTTTGAAAAATGGAAGCTGATGTCCGTTGCCACCTACAAATTTGCAGAAAAGATTTTCCTCGGGAATGCTGACGGCCTGCGGTCGCACATCGAAAAGTTCTTCGATGACGGCGCCGTCACTACCATCGTTTTCGACATGGAAAATGTCAGGCTGTGTGATTCCTACGGCTTGAAGTTTCTCATCACCTTCCACCGCAAGGCCCTTACGACCGGGAGAAGGCTGTTTTTGTTCCGGCCGGATTTCATCCTCAGGGAAATGCTTGACAACACCAGACTGTCCCAGGTTTTTTCAATCACCGATTCGATGCCGCCGGACTAACCCACCTGCTTCGCTGGTGGATTGCCGTAGCTGATTTTATTATCTACGCACGAAGCGTAGATAATCCATACTATAGATGCTAAAATAAGAGCCGTTTGATGAGTCTGGGGACCGAGCCGATCCATGCCTGCGGGCCGATGATTTTCATGACCTGCCGGTGGTTGTGCACATAGTCAACGAACCATTTGAGCCGACCCGCGGCCCGGCTGCCGCCGTTGGAAACTTCGCGGTGAATGACAATTGCATCACCGAGATATCTGCCAAGCTTGCCGAGCTTCACCATCCGGAGGCCGAATTCGACCTCAAACAGGTACCCGTTGCCGATGATATCCGGGGAAAAGCCGCCTGCCGCAAGGAACACGCTCCTTCGGACGGCCATGTTGCAGCCCCGGGCGCTATTGATCAGGCACGTGCCGGGTCTGTCGAAATTGCCGAAAAACAGACCGAGCCCGTTGAACCAGCTCACGATCCATCCGTTGATCTTTTTGTCTTTTGACAAGAACACGCCGAAGATCGATTCGACGATGATCCTGACGAATTCGGAAAAGGCGGAAAACCCTTTTGTCAACCTGACTTCCCTGCCTCCGGTGTAGGCAAGGGAGGGGTCCTTTTCAAACGCCGCGACATGGGATTCCATCCAACCCAGACATGGTACCGCGTCGTCATCAAGGATAAGAACAATATCCGCTGCGGACGATTTGATGCACTCGGTCATGGTGATCGTGGAGCTCGGCATCGGCATTTTTTCGATCCTGAGATTCGGATCAGCAGAAAATGATGCGATCATGTCAGAATCGGGCATCTCGCCCTGCAGACCCAGACAGATCTTGATTGCCGGATACAACTGCCTGATCTTCTTGACTGTTTCATGGACAATATAAAGCCGTTTGTAGCTCGGGATCACGATTTCGACGGTCAGGTTGGACGGCATTTATTCCCTCAAATGGTGTTCTCCTAATATATCAAATATATTTAATTTTTACCATTTTAAGTGTCTCGCATTTTCAACCAACCGACCGAAAGGTGATTCTCCCAGTGCTGGTCCACTCTCTTTTCAAGTTTTGTCCCCACTGCGGGAAGCGCGATATCGCTGTTTTTGAGAAGAACGGCATGCGTTGTGCTCGATGCGGATACGTGTATTTTCACAACTGTGCTTCGGCTGTCATGGCCATAATCGAAACGGACCAGGGAATACTGGTTGCGAAGCGGAATCATGCACCGAAAAAGGGAATGCTTGACCTCCCGGGAGGGTTTTCCGACTATCATGAGTCTCTCGAGAATGCCGTGAGACGCGAAATCATGGAAGAACTGGGACTTGCCCTTGACAGGGTTTCCTATTTCGGTTCCGAACCGAACGTCTACCGGTTCAAAGGCGTGACCTATTTCACGATTGACGCTATTTTCTTATGTAAACCAACAAACTTGTCGGCCATGAAACCGAACAGGGAGATTTCTGAAATAACGGCGATGAACCCGTCGACGATAGACCTGGGCCGGATCGCCTTTGATTCGACCCGAAATGCGATCAGGAAATACGCGGCAACGCTCTAGAACCTACCAACGGGCAGGCTTTGCAAAGCATGCCGCCCACAATCTTCCCTTCGCATCGACAAATACCGATTTGACGCAGATGTTGTTGAATCCGGCAAGATTTGCAATTGTGTCCGAAAGCCCGGCCTGATACACCCCGCGCTGCGTTGCAAGATGAAGCGTGTCGTTGCGAAGTGCCGTTCCCCACAGAATGTTGCCGTGAGGCCCGAACCGGATTTCACGACAGCCCTTTCGTGAAATGACGAGGCACCGCTCCACTCCGCCGCCGATGAGAAGTGAATCGTAGGATGTGACGCTCCAACAGACGAGTCCCGGCGCGTATTGCTTGACAAGAGATCCCGTTTCACTCTCGTATAAGGAAATGCCACGCATAGAAGCGACCGCGACACGACCGTGGAAAAATGCCACGTCGTGGGCATCCCATACGGAGCAGAACCTGACCAGGCTGTCGCCGCGCTGACGAAAAACGCCCTGATCGCAGGCAAGCCACATTCTATTTTGTTCGTCAAGCCTCATTGCCCATGCGGGGCGCTGGGCCCAGCGCACGGGAACCATGGTGTCCGCGGCAGCGGCGAAAACGCCGGCATAATATGAGGATGCGAGAAGCCTGCTCTTTTCGTCAAAGCACAGCGTTCGAAACGGCATCCTACGATAACCGGCTACCCGTTGTACGGCGCCGGGACGATCGGGATGAAAACGGAAAATTCCGCTTTCCAGCGTCGAAAAATAGAGCGAGTCTGCATGCTGTGCGATAGAGTAGACCCATGCACCTTTGACGGCGCGATACGGACCGGATCTGTCGCCGCCGGAGGTGCATGAGAAGCAGACAGCGAGCGCCGCGAGTTGAATAACCGACCTTGGATTCATGGGGAATTAAAATAAGATTCCGCCGAACCCGGGGCCGTATTTCTTTGTGATGCCTCCCATTACGTATCTTTATAGGACACATGCGACTGTTGCCTCCCTGTTTTGTCAAAAAGCCCCTGCCGTTTGCCGTTTCCGCCGTGATCGGCGTTGCCCTTGTCGGGTGCGCGCCGTTTTCCTGGTCCACGGCCTTGATCAACGGCAATCCGTGTGGCGCCTCGGTCGAAACATCGTGCGGGACTCTGACCATAGACAAAATGGCGGATGCAAGCGGCCCGATATTCGCGATTCGCGCGAAAAATGTCAACGTGCGGTCGACCACGGACTACATCAGAGTCATGGCTTACAGAAACGGGACCGCATTCGACATGCGGCTTCATTCGGCGAAAGACAGCCTGCAGGACCTGGGTTTCACCACGTTTTCAGGCGGAGCCGGTTCGGTTTTTGTCGGTCTGGGCCTCTCCACGGCCGACTCGTTTCAAATTGATATTTCGGAATGCTTCTCCCGCCGCGGCTCGTCCTGCTCCAATGATGTCGTCACGATCGTGCCGTGCAGGAAACACGAATGCGGAAAATGCATGGAACGGAAATGACCCTGTCGGCGCGCCGTTCTTGACATTGCTATACTAATGAGTTTAATTTAACCTTACAGATGCACGCGGCATCTAAACCTTTGACCGGAGGAAATCGTATGGAATCCAGACGGCTGAGAGTGTTTGTGGTTTTGGTTTGTTGCGTTGTCGCGGCCATGATCAGCGGCTGCGGGGTGAGCGGCAAGAAACTGAATGCGGCGGAGCAGCGAATCGCGATGCTCCAGCAGAAGGGGGTTCCGGACAGCCTCTTGACAGAAGCGAGAGTGCTTCTGGTTCAGGCGCGGACCGCCAAGCAGCTTGGCAATGGAATCGGCGCAAAGTCCGAATACGATTCCCTTGAAAAGCTCCTGACAACGGCCGAATCGTCCAATGGCGCCACGGTTGACCAGGTGAAGCCGGGGGTCACGGCAATGAGAAAATCCATTGCGGAAAGAAAGCTTACCCTCACGGGAATGCAACTGGCCGAGGCCGACAGTTTGCTGGCGGTTCTGGACGCGACGATTGCCAAAAATGATTGGCAGACGGCACGTGACCAGGCAGCCATGATCGACACGGTCATCACCTCTCTTTTGAAAAACGAGACCACCGCAAAGGAAGTGAAGCCGAAAGTCGTCGGCACGTGGAACAGCACCGAAATCATCAAGAACAAAGAGGATAAGTCGAACGCGGTTGAAAAAAAATCCTTTACCTTTGCACCTGACGGCAAAGTCGATATCAATGAAGAGCGGAACGGCCAGACCAACGAGGCCCTCAAGGAAGACTGGAAATTCGAATCATGGGGAACGTATTCGATGAAGGGCGACACGATTTTGATGAACATCACGCGTGAAAAATGCCTGAAACAGGTGTACGAGAATCTCAGGGTAAAAAAGGGGAAAAAGGAATGGGTGAAGATCGAGAAACCGACCTACGACTCCACGATTTCAAATGGAAAAAAAGACAGGTACATGGCGTTTGATTTCCTCAAAGGGAATTTCAAGAAGAAGTGACATGCCGGTTTCAAATCCATCATTGTCTCGGAAAGGGCGGGTAACGGTACCCGCCCTTTCCATATGGTGATAATTATTTGAAAGATGAGCGGTCTTCTGTTTCCCGGGTGTCTTTTAGGATAGAAACGGCGCAACACGGTTATGGATCCGGACAAGCATGTGGCTGAAAAGCTGTATGCACAATATGGGTTTCTCATTCACAGGACATGCCTGCGTATCCTTGGCTCGGAAGATGATGCCAAGGACGCCGTACAGGTCGTATTTCTGAAACTTCTTGAGCAATACGCATTGATCCGGGACAAGGAACGGGTGGTGCCTTGGATTTTCAACGCAGCAAAGAACCATTGCTTCAACCTGCTGCGGTTCAACAAAAAATTCCTTGGCAGCATCGAATCGGATGATGCGCCCGATTGTGACGGATTCGCTGAAAGAATTTCGGCCCGGGAGATCATCCGGCTGGTTTTTCGCAACCACAACCAGAAAGTCAGGGACGCGGTTTATTATACCTATGTCGAGGGGTTTGACCAGGAAGAAATCAGGAAGCTTACCGGCCAGTCTCCGGCAACGATACGAAGGAACCTGAAACGCTTCAAAGACAGCCTGCCAGCGATACGAAAAAGGCTTGACCTATGACCAAGAGTCATCCATTTGACAAAACAGACCTGCTTTCGTATTTCACCGGAGACGGAAGCGAGGAAAAATGCCGGGCCATCAGCACGCACATTTCATCATGCGAGTCCTGCCGCCGTTACCTCGCCGACTTGGAATCGGAAAAATCGACATTTCTGGCATCACATCCGTTTGAGACAACGATTGCACCCTCATCACGGCCGGCTGGAGGGCGCCTGCTGCGGTTTTCCCGGTACCGGCAGTATGCCCTGGCTGCCACGCTCGCGCTCTGTATCTCCGGCGCAGCATACCTGTACAGGTCGACTTTGACCGGCGGTGAAATCCGGATAAAGGGCGAAACCGGTCTTAAGGCGTTTGTCCAGACCAGCGCCGGCGCAATAGAGAAGCGTTCGAGCCATGTGTACTTTGCCGGTGAAAAAATCCAGTTTCTCTATTCGTGCGGGGAGCAGAACCGGTTCATGCTTCTGGGCATGGACACGTCGGGAGTCATAACAACGTATTATCCCGCTACGGGCGACAGCTCAATCGTTGTCGAACGCGGCGCGGACATGCCGCTTCCCAACAGCATCGCGCTTGACCAGTACACGGGCAGGGAACTCTTTTTCGCCGTGTTTTCAAAAAGACCGCTCTATGTTCCTGACGTGCGGGCCCAGTGTGCAGCCCAATTCGCAAAAACCGGCTCGATCGATTCAATTGTCATTAGAGAGGACGGTGTCAGTCCGGTTGTCTATCCTATCACGGTTCTTCCGCGGAGCCGACCATGACGAGGCACGCGATCACTGCAATGATCCTGTTCTGCGCCCTGCAGAATGCAGAAGCGGCGCGGTTTGCGCTGCTCGTGGGGAATTCAACCGCCCAGGGAAATTACGCGCAGCTCAAATACGTACAGAACGACATCACGTCGTTCAAGGAAATCCTGGAAGGGTTCTGCGGATTTGACAAGCAGCACATCGTGACGCTGTTCAACACCACGCCGGATGAACTGGACCGTTCGATGAACGCGCTTGCGGACAAGATGGCCGCCGGAAGTTCCAAAGACAACATGTTCCTGTTCTATTATTCGGGGCATGCGGACCAGACCAGCTTGAAAATGGGTGACAGCGTGTATCCGCTGGTGGCGCTCAAGAAGAAATTCTCTGACTTTCCGTGCGACATGCGCATCGGCATCTTTGATGCGTGCCAGAGCGGCAGCTTCACGCGCATCAAGGGCGGAACGTTGTCCGAGCCGTTTCTCTTCAAGGACGACGGCAAAACCCGCGGCCAGGTCATTCTCTGTTCCAGTTCCATCAACGAAAACGCGCAGGAATCGGACGCCCTCGGGAATTCCATTTTCACATTCCATTTTATCAATGCTTTGCGCGGCAGCGGCGATTTGTCCGGCGACGGCCGGGTCACGCTGTCCGAGGCATACCAGTATTCCTACAACCACACGCTTTCGAGCACCGCAGGCTCGGCAGGCGGCATTCAGCACCCTTCCTACCAGTTCCGCATCCAGGGCGAGGGAGATTTCGTGCTCGCCGACCTCAACATCAGTTCCCAGGGGATTCTGCTTTCCCAGGACCTGAGCGGCGACATCACGATCCTGAACGCGAATAACGTCGTGGTGGCTGATCTTTCCAAAAAGAAATCCAGCGCCATCATGATCGCGCTTTCCCCGGGCACGTATTCTATCATCCAGGGCGTGGCGGAGAAGCGGTTTCAGGCATCCGCGACCGTGAAAGACAATTCTATTGTCAAGGTGAGCCGCGACATGTTCGTGAGCCAGGAAACCGGGACAGGCAGGAAAAAGGGAGAATCCTGGCAACACAGCGTTCAAATCGGCGTCACGCTGTCGGGCGGTCTGGCGCGGTTCGATTTGTCGTCGCTCGGCTCGGACTTGAGCGGCCGTTTTGCGGCGTATCAGGACTTTTCCATTATCCCGAACTTTTCTTTTACCAGAAACAGGCAACTCTATCAGGTTGCGTTCGAAGCCATCGTCCGTGAAAGATTCATTGCTTACGCCGGATTCGGAACAATGGACTGGTCAGCAGGGGCAGACTATGCCGGATCGAGATCGGCCCCGCCGGATTCCGCATCGTTTGCCACCAGGCTTCACACCGAACATTCCTTTAATGTCAACGTTTTCGATCTTGAAACCGGGTACCGGTTCCAGAACAGGTTTGTAAAGAACCTTTCCGTGCTCGTCGGGCTCTCGATATACACTGTAAAATTGGACCTGAGTTCGGTCTATTCCGATTCTTTGTATGACGTCATTTCAACAGGCAGCGGAACGAACCAAGGGGCCATGGTTCTTCCACACGTTGCGCTAGGCTACTGCTGGCCGGTTGCTTCATGGTGCGACGTCGGCGCAAAAGTACGGTACCGGTACCAGAAGTCGCCTGCAGAACTTGACGGAGGCGCAACGAGCAACGGCTTGTCCGGTCAGGCTGCCGCAGTACCGCTCAGGTACAACTTCGGCGGATTCGAAGGCAACCTGTCCGTCAATGTACACTTCACAATCGTCAGATCGGAGTAATACCGATGAGATCGATATTTCTCGCTGCTCTTGCTCTGGCTGCCGCGTTGATGGTCCGATGCGCGATGAATCCGGCACTGTCCGGGATTTCACCCCAGGACCCTATTTTTCCCCGCACCAGCAGCATCCTGCCGTTGGCAAAGAACAATCAATGGATCTATTCGTATACGGCATACGATTCCACGGGAAACAAGATCCTTCCGGACAGGCTGCCGCTACACATCGGGATCAATGCGCAGTACGGCATTCAGAACGATTCGGAGCTTGTGCTCTTGACCAAGGATAATTATTCAAGCACGTTCCAGGGGTATGCATACCACTACGAAATGGAAGACAGGGGTTTCGGATTTCTGGTGGTGTACCGTGATCTGTATCCGCTTGCAACGCGAGGACTGTACATCATCGGCGAATATAGGGACACCGTTGTCCAGAAGTACTCAAGCGAGCAATACTGGCTTGCCTATCCTGCGGACAGCGGGAAAACATGGAGCTTCAAGACCGACCCGCTGACCGACACGACGCTGGAAGACACGATGGAGGTTATGTCGACCAATGCAAGGTTTTACATCCCGGACCCGTCAAGCATGACCGGCATAGCGGTCTATGATTCCTGCTATCTTTACAAGCAGAAGAACGCCAGCAATGTCAGCTATTACTACTACAATAAGAACATCGGATGCCTCGGGTATCAGCACTATATCGGCGGCATCTTGCGGGAAACGTATATCCTGACGTCGGGCACCGTGCGCTAGCATACATGCCACGTAACCTTCCAGGCCACAATCAAGAAATCGGTTGATTTTTCCAACATTTTGCTGTATCTTACGTAGTAGTAAGGAATGAAGAGTTTTGTAAGGAGGCTGCCATGTCAGTCGCAACACTTACCAGCAAGGGACAGTTAACGCTTCCCAAGGACGTCCGGACGAGACTGCACTTGGAGGCTGGAGAGAAAGTCGCCTTTCGAGTTGATGAAGCAACGGGTTCGGCGGTCATGTTTCCCATGAACAAGACCGTTGATGAGGTTTTCGGCATTCTTAAAGCCTCGGGCCATGCAAAACCCAAAAGCCTAGAGGCAATGAACGAGGCAATCAGGGAAAAACTTCAGAAGGAATACCGGTGAAAGCGCTCGATACCAATGCGGTTGTGCGATTTCTGGTCAAGGACGACGAAAAGCAGGCCAATGCGATTCACCGGATTTTGCTCGATGTTGAGAAAAAGGGAGAAACGGTATTCGTCCCTGCACCCGTTATTCTGGAGACGATTTGGGTGCTATCATCGGTTTATAACCACACCCGGAGCGATATTGTTCGAGCGCTCAATCTCATGCTCACTCTGCCGATCCTCGAAATCGAGGCCCGCGACAGGATCGCGATTCTTTGCCGTATTGCAGATAAATCCGATGTCGATCTCGCTGACTTGTTCATCGGCTTGACATCGCGGGATTGGGGCTGCGAAACAACCCTGACCTTTGACCGCAAGGCGACAAAATCCGATCTCTTCAGTCTTATCACTTAACACAGTAAACCGACGAAGTTGAGCCTACACCAGCGTCGGCTCATCGATAAACACAGCCTCAACATCAAACTTCTTCGCCAGGTCCTTCCCCACGGCTTTGACCCCCGGCGTTTCGGAATGATAGTGGCCGAGGTAGAGTACGTTCAGTTTTCCTTCGAAGGCGCTGTGGTGGTTCCAGTGACTCGGCTCGCCGGTGATGAAGCCGTCTACCTTCTTGTCAATAGCCTCGGGAATTGCGTCTGACCCGCCGCCTGATACGATTGCGACCGTCCTTATCTTCTTCTTCCCGAAGGGCAGTGCTGAAAATGTTCCGCCGAGGCTCCGACGGCACGCGGCACCCAGTTCCTGAATCGTCCAAGGTTTGGGCAGAATTCCCTCGTAGCCGATGAAATTCCCGTGATACGTGCCGAATGGTTTGATCGATGTCAGCTTCAGAGCATTGGCCAGAACGATGTTGTTTCCAAACTCAGGATGCAGATCCAACGGCAGATGCGCAGCGTACAGGTTGATGCCGGATTTGACCAGAAACTTCACCTGCTCATAGGTCGGGCCGGTGATGCTTTTCAGACCGTTCCAGATCATGCCATGATGGACGACGACCATTTGGCATTTCCGCGCAGCCGCTTTCCTGTACACCGCCATGCACGCGTCAACCGCCAGGCCGATACGCTTGATGGTTTGCACGCCCTGAACTTGGAGGCCGTTGCATGATACGTCGTCGATTTTGTCTATGTCAAGTAGGGTGTTCAGGTATTTGACGATTTCATCTCTTTGAGCAGTCATAGAATCTCGATCCCCGATTCTATTGGAAATTCAGCAAATACGCCTCGATGAACATATCGATATCGCCGTCAAGCACGCCGAGCGCGTTCGATGTCTCGACTTCGGTGCGGTGATCCTTGACAAGATTGTACGGATGCAGGACGTAGGAGCGGATCTGACTTCCCCATTCGATTTTCTTTTTCACCGCAAGCTTGTCCGTGCGTTTCTTCTCGTCCTGTTCCTTGTAGAATTGCTTGACGCGCGACTTGAGCACTTTCATGGCTACATCCCGATTCTTGAGCTGGCTGCGCTCGTTCTGGCAGGCCACGACGATGTTAGTGGGGATATGGGTCATGCGAACAGCCGAGTCGGTCTTGTTCACATGCTGGCCGCCCGCGCCGCTCGCGCGGTAGGTGTCGATGCGGATCTCATCGACGTCAAGCTCGAAATCCTCTGCGTCCTCGATCATCGGGTACGCGTAGACAGACGCAAAGGACGTGTGGCGTCGCGCATTGGAATCGAACGGCGATATGCGCACAAGCCTATGCACGCCGACCTCTGCCTTCAAATGGCCAAAAACGTACTCACCCTGAACTTCGACCGTGACACTCTTGAGGCCCGCGCCTTCCCCGGGCTGGCTGTCGAGCACGGTGTACGCATACCCTTTTTTCTCCATCCAGCGGCAATACATGCGAAAAAGCATATCGCACCAGTCGCAGCTCTCTGTTCCGCCTGCTCCGCTGTGGACCGTGAGAATTGCGGGCTTGTTATCGTCGTCGCCGGAAAGCTTCCGTACAAACTCCAGATGCACCACTTCTTTTTCAAAAGCCTGGGCGTGCAGGAGAAGCTCGGCCGTCACCGCAGGATCATCGTCATGTTCCGAAAGTGAAAACAATTCGAGGATATCGTCGCAGTCCTTTTTCGTTTTGTCCCACATGGTGATGACATCGCGAAGGGACTTTACCTTCTTAAGAGTCTCCTGGGCCTTTTCATTGTCATTCCAGAATCCTTCTTTCGCCGTGTCAAGTTCGGCTTCGCTCGCCGCTTTGCGTTTTTCGTCTATGTCAAAGATACCCCCGGAGGTTATCGACACGTTCGGCAAGTTCGAGCAATTTGTTTTTTTCGAGTCTTTCCTGCATGATGCGGTTTCTCCTCGTTTTTCATGGTAGTTGTATCCGGCGATCAATAAAATACGTTTCAACCTGCCTGCATTCATTAACTTCTTGATTGTGCACGCACTTCCATGATAGAATACGGATAAATGGAACACAATATCTTAGCATGATCAAGCAAAGCCTATACCACATATTGTGGTATGAGGTGTTTTTTGCACTTGACCGAAATCAGTTCGATGCATATTTTTAAAAATACGCCCGTAAAATCCACCGTACTTATAGTACAAGTGACGCGCACCGGGAAAAAGCAGCGTAACGAAGTTTTTGCCAGAAGGAGCAACAAAAAATGTCAGCAGAAGGCATGATCGGAACATCGAACAAATCAGTCAAACCCACGGTCGCCAGGCAAAACCCTGAACCGGAGAGTGATGAAAAAAACGAACCCCTGAAGGACCGGCTCATGCGCAAGAAAGCAAAGGTGTCGGACAATGCGCGCGTTGTGCTCGAGAAACGGTACCTCCGAAAAGACGACAATGGAGCGGTGACTGAGACGCCCGAGGAAATGTTCTTCCGCATCGCGGAAAACATCGCCAGTGCTGAAAAGAAGTTCTCTCCGGACGGAAACGCGGATGTGTGGACGGAAAAATTTTACAACGTCATGACCGACCTGGATTTCCTTCCCAACTCCCCGACACTCATGAACGCGGGCCGCGAGCTGCAGCAGCTCTCCGCGTGTTTCGTCCTGCCCGTGGGAGATTCTATGGAGGAAATATTTGAATCTGTCAAGAACACCGCGCTCATCCACAAGAGCGGCGGCGGCACCGGTTTTTCGTTTTCGCATATCAGGCCGAGAAACGACACGGTCAAATCCACCAAGGGCGTTTCCAGCGGTCCGCTGTCATTCATGCGCGTGTTCGACATTGCCACCGAAACCGTGAAGCAGGGCGGCACCCGTCGCGGCGCGAACATGGGTATTCTCAAGTGCACGCATCCGGAGATCATGGATTTCATCGAAATCAAGGAGACCGACGGCGTGCTGTCTAATTTCAATATTTCCGTGGGCATCACCAAAGAGTTCATGGACGCGCTCAAGCGCGACGGCGAATACGACATGAAGAATCCCCGGACCGGCGAAGTGACAAGCAAGATGAAGGCGAGCACGGTGTTCAACCGCATCGTGGAGCTGTCATGGAAAAACGGGGAACCGGGAATCGTGTTCCTTGACAAAATCAACGCGGACAACCCGACCCCGCACATCGGCGAGATGGAGAGCACCAATCCGTGTGGCGAGCAGCCGCTCCTTCCCTATGAATCATGCAATCTCGGGTCCATCAACCTGGCGCACATGGTGACCGAAACGAACGGGAAAAAGGAAATCAACTACCTCAAGCTCGGCAACACGATACGCACCGCGGTCCGGTTCCTTGACAACGTGATCGAAGTCAATTCCTACCCGCTGCCCCAGATAGAAAAAATGACCAAGTCCAACAGGAAAATAGGGCTTGGCGTCATGGGGTTTGCCGACCTGCTCATCGAACTCGGGCTCCAGTACAATTCGCCTGCTGCAGCGACCACGGCCGAAGCGGTGATGAAATTTGTCCAGGAGGAAGGACGCCGCGTCAGCGCGTTTCTTGCCCAGGAACGCGGCGTGTTCCCCAATTTCAAAGGCTCGATTTACGACCGGGAAGGCGGCCTGAAGGTGCGCAACGCAACCGTGACCACGATCGCCCCGACCGGCACGATCAGCATGATCGCCGGAGCATCGAGCGGCATCGAGCCTCTGTTCGCCATCGTGTATGAAAAAAATGTCCTTGACGGACAACATTTTATGGAAATACACCCCGAATTCAAACGCGTGGCTCAGGAAGAGGGATTCTATTCCGACGAGCTCATGAAAATGGTCGCCTACTCCGGCAGCCTGAACAAAATCTACGGTATACCGAAGCGCATCCGCGACGTGTTCGTGACCGCCCATGACATCGAACCGCGATGGCACATCAGCATTCAGGCCGCGTTCCAGAAATATACCGATAACGCCGTATCCAAGACCGTGAATTTCAAAAACGAGGCAACTGTCAAGGACGTTGAGGAAGTCTTTCTGTACGCATACGAACTCGGGTGCAAGGGCGTTACGGTGTACCGCGACGGCACCAGGAAGAACCAGGTAATCACCGCCGGAACATCCGGGAGCAAAAAAGGCGCCGCCGACTCTCAAGTTGCCGTGCCCGGATCGATTCATCCCCGCCCTCGGCCCACGGTCACACACGGACGCACGTACAAGACCAAAACAGGCTGCGGGAGCCTGTACGTGAATGTCAACGCAGACACACTCGGGCTGTGCGAAATCTTCACCCAGATGGGAAAGTCCGGCGGGTGCCCTGCGTCGAATTCCGAAGCAGTGTCCCGGCTCATCTCCCTTTCCCTTCGCGCCGGTGTGGATCCCAAGTCCATCGCGGAACAGCTGCGCGGCATACGCTGCCCCATACCGACCTGGCAGGAAGGCGAAATGATACTGTCCTGCGCCGACGCAATCGGTCATGTGCTGGAACAGGGCATCGCGGATTTCGACGGCACTGCCGAGAACGGAACCGCGAAGAAAATCAAGTACACGGGTTTGGACCTCGGATTTTGCCCGCAATGCCCTGAATGCGGCACCATCCTCGAACACGAAGAAGGATGCGCAGTGTGCAAGACCTGCGGCTATTCAAAGTGTGGTTGATCCGGATCTTTTCACCTTGTTGATACCTCAAAAGGGCGGCGCAATGCACCGCCCTTTTGAATGAGGAAAGTATGCCATCAAAGAAGAAGCTTTTTGTCCTTGACACGAACGTAATTCTCCACGACAGTTCCTGCATTTACCAGTTCAAAGAACACGACGTGGTGATACCGATCACGGTTGTCGAAGAGCTGGACAATTTCAAGAAAGGCAGCGGCACCCTGAACTATCATGCGCGGGAATTCGTGCGCGCCATAGACCAGCTCTCGGGCGACAAGCTGTTCGACGGCGGCGTAACGATTGGGCCCCGCCAGGGAAAGCTCATGATCAAGCTCGAGCGGGAATTCCACGAGAGCCTGCGGTCGAACTTCTCCGGCGCCAAGCCCGACCACCATATACTCAATCTCGCGTACTGTCTTGCAAAAGAAAACCTGACCAGGCAGGTGATCCTGGTCACCAAAGACGTCAACCTGCGCATGAAGGCGAAGGCGGTTGGCCTGCTTGCGGAGGACTACACGACAGACCACGTAAAAGACGTGCTGGCTCTTTACAAAGGCTACCGCATCGAGGAGCACGTCGACAAGTCCTGCATTGACAAATTGTATGAGGGGAGGAGCGAACTCGCACCCGCGGACCTTGCCATGAAAGAACCGCTGGTTGCAAACGAATATGTCATTGTGCGCAACGAGCAGAAATCGGCACTGTCAACGTTCAGCGCGGCTTCCGGAAAAATCAGACGTGTTGACAAGGAAGTCGCTTACGGTATCACGCCGCGGAACGCGGAACAGACCTTTGCGCTCCATGCGCTCATGAACCCTGACGTCAAACTTGTCTCGATCACCGGCAAGGCCGGGACCGGCAAAACGCTTCTGGCCCTGGCCGCGGCACTCGAGCGCCGCAAGCTGTATCGCCAGATCTTCATGGCACGGCCGGTGGTGCCGCTCTCAAACAAGGACATCGGATTCCTGCCCGGCGATATCCAGTCAAAGCTGGACCCCTACATGCAGCCGCTGCACGACAACCTCGGCGTGATACAGAACCAGTTTGCAGAAACCGACGAGAAGCACCAGCGCATTAAGGAGCTTCTTGACAACGACAAACTCGTGATCGAGCCGCTCACGTATATCAGAGGCAGGAGCCTGGTCAAAATCTACTTCATCGTCGACGAGGCGCAGAACCTCACGCCGCACGAGATCAAGACCATCATAACACGGGCCGGTGAAGGAACGAAGATGGTCTTTACAGGGGATATTTTCCAGATCGACCACCCGTACCTCGACAGCTATTCAAACGGCCTGAGCTACCTGATCGAGAAGATGCACGGCCAGAAAATCTATGCGCACATGAACCTCGAACGCGGCGAACGATCCGAGCTTGCGGACCTGGCAAGCAATCTGCTGTAGCCGGGTATTGTCTTTGTTTGATAGAACGCGCCCGGGGCAACCTGGGCGCGTTCTATTTTTTGCTTCTATGCACCCGCAATCTCTATCGCTCTACATTCACATTCCTTTCTGCGTAAAGAAATGCCGGTATTGCGATTTTTATTCCGTTCCCTTTCAGGCGGAAAACGCCACACGGCTGGTCGAGGCGCTGGGCAAGGAATGGTACCTTGCCAAAAGCGAATTCAGCCTTGGCGACGCAGAAATTGGAACAATCTTTATCGGCGGGGGTACGCCCACGATGTTGCCAGAAGCGCTCTGGGAATCCCTTGACAGAAACTTGTTTGGGACTTTGAAACTTTCGAAGAGTGTCGAGTGGTCAATCGAATGCAACCCTGATTCATTTACCGAAGATTTGGCCCGCCTCTGGCTTTCCATGGGGGTGACCCGACTGACCTTCGGCATCCAGTCTCTTGATGACCGCGAACTTGAATTTCTGGGCAGGCCGCATTCCGCGGCGCAGGCGCTCACGGTGCTGGAATCACCCTTTCTTTCACGGTTCAAATCAATAGGCGCAGACCTGATGTACGGGTTGCCCGGCCAGAATGTCACTTCATTCACCCGAACCTTGAATTGGGTGCTTTCGAGCCCGAGTGTCAGTCATCTTTCCGCATACGAATTGACGATCAACCCCCATACGCCAATCGGTCGCCATGTTTCAATAATTCCGTTTCCTTCCGAGGAAGCGGTCTTGGACATGGCCCACGCACTCTACGATATCTGCACGGAGCACGGACTTCAACGATACGAGATTTCGAATTTTTCAAGACCGGGCCACCGCTGCAGGCATAACGTTGCATACTGGGACCATTCGCCGTACCTCGGCCTGGGCCCTGCGGCACACTCGTATATCAACGGACGCCGGTTTGCCAACACCGGCGATGTACGACGCTACAGTGAGTCGATCGGGCGTGGAATACGGCCGATTGAATTCACGGAAGCCATCGACAGAGATAACCTGACTTCGGAAATGATCTTTCTGCGCTTGCGCACTACCGACGGACTCGACGAGGGCGATTTTGAAACACGAACAGGGTCAGTGTTCAACAGCGGGCTGCGGATGCAGGTCCTTGACGAATTGACAGAGGCTGATCTGATGACACACTCGGGCCGGCGATGGTCGCTGACATCTGCGGGAATGTTCGTGGCGGATGCTGTAGCAAGAAAGCTCGTGTGATGAGAATACGATCAATTACGTTCTTTCGATCTTCAGAATTTCGTATTTCAGCTTGCCTGAAGGGACCGTTATCTCCACCGTTTCCGCCTCCTTATGACCGAGCAGCCCTTTTCCGACAGGTGAAGAAACGGATATCTTGTCCTCCGCGATATCTGCCTCGAATTCGGACACGAGCTTATACAGGATTTCCTCGCCAGTTTTGCAGTCGCGAAGCCGCACCGTTGTACCGAGCAATGCCTTGCCCTGGGGGATGTTTCCGCCGTCCATGATGCGCGCGCTTGAAAGCTTGGTCTCGAGCTCCGCTATCTTTATCTCATTGAACGTCTGGACCTCCTTGGCCGCCTCATACTCGGCATTTTCACCGAGATCGCCATGCGCCCTGGCTTCACGAAGCTGAATGGATATCTCTTTGCGCCGCGCTGTCTTCAGGTGATTGATCTGGTCCTGCAGCTTGTCGTAGCCATCCTTGGTCATATAAATAAGGCCGTCGTTCACGCAATACCTCCGGATATGCTAATAATAAAAAATCCCCATTCCCCATAGTACACGGTCCTGGGGCCGGGAATTTTGAGATTTCACCAGATTCGGTTCTTCTATCTAATAAATTAGAATATTGTTTGGAAGTCAAGATAAAAAAGCATGATGTATTTTTTTTTGTATGTTCATTTCCCGCCTCCACTGCGATAACTTCCGAAATTACAGCAGCTTATCCATCGATCTTCCAGAGCAAGGCGCATTGTTTGTCGGCGCCAACGGGAGCGGAAAAACAAACCTTCTCGAGGCGGTATTTCTTCTTTGTACAGCACGGTCTCAGCGCGGGGCGCACCGCAGAGATCTGATCGGGTTCGGGTCGGATTTTTGTCATGTGGAAGGGACTTTTCTCCCTAACACCGCCGATGCAACAACATCCCCGTCTTCAGCGTCCTCCCTGCCTCCAGCGACATCCGTGTCCATCGGCTTCAACCGCGACCAGAAGGTGAGCATGAAGATCAACGGGAGGGCATTGACGTCCTTCTCACAATGGTTCGGCCACGGCCTCGTCGTTTCCTTTAGCCCCGATGACCTGCGGATCGTGCAGGGACTGCCCAAGGATCGGAGAAGCTTCCTTGACCTCGTGATAAGCCAGCTCGATCCCGGGTACCTCGAGTCGCTCATCACGTACAAGAAAAACCTTGCGCAACGCAACAACCTGCTCCTTCGCCGGATCCAGGATGCGCAGCTCGACGCGTTCGAGGAAGAGATGGTCACCTACGGTTCCGCGGTGTTCGCAAAACGCAAAGAAATCCTCTCAACCATGGCTCCGTTTTTTGCGGAATTTTACGGGGAAATCAGCGGCGGCAAAGACGCGGGAACGCTTGAATATAATCCTTCAATCCGGTGCGATTCCACTACACAAACTGACTGGAAAAATGTATTTTTTAGTGGCCTGAAGAACGCCAGAAATAAGGATGTCCAGAACGGGTTTTCTTCGGTCGGTCCGCACCGGGACGACATCGCTTTTCATGTCGATGGGAAAGACGCACGGACATTTGCCTCGCTGGGGCAATGCACCACTGTTTCGCTGGCCGCACGGATGTCTTCGATCCTGGTCAGCCAGAAATACAGAAACGACGCCATGATCTTCCTCTTTGACGATGCCGTGAGCTTTCTTGACGCAATGAGAACATCGCGGGTTTTTCCGCTGTTGGCGCACCGGGGTCAGATTCTCATCACTGCGCCGTCCGAACGCGAGCCCGATATCGGGGACATCCCGCGTTTTTCCATCAGGGGAGGAACGGTGGTCGGGCTGTGAGCAGGAAGCGCGCCCCGGAAACCATCGGATCCATCATCGAAACCATGCTGGGCGAGCGGGGGTATCTTTCTCCCTGCCGGGAACTTGAGGTCGTGAGGTCGTGGCCGGCGATCGTCGGCGACAGGATAGCCTCAGTCAGCGAATGTTCCCGAGTCGAAAACGGCGTCCTGTACGTGCGCGTATCGTCCGCGTCGTGGCGCCAGGAAATCAGTTATGTCAAGCATCATATTCTTGAATCCATAAGAAAAGAAACTCCATGCACCTCAATCCGCGATATCGTCTTTTACTGATGCCCGCCGGAGGCCAAAATTCATGAACAATAGTATCGCTGATCAGAACGAGTACAGCGCAAAAAGCATTAAGGCGCTCAAGGGGCTTGACGCGGTCAGAAAACGTCCTGCCATGTACATCGGCAGCACCGGCTCCGACGGCCTCCACCACCTTGTTTACGAGGTCGTGGACAATTCAATCGACGAGGCGCTTGCCGGATACTGCACGATAGTCGATGTGATCATTCACAAGGACAACGCGGTGTCGGTCATCGACAACGGCCGCGGCATACCGGTCGATTATCACGAAGAAGAAAAGATGTCCGCCCTGCAGCTGGTGCTCACCACGCTCCACGCCGGAGGAAAGTTCGACAACGACTCCTACAAGATATCCGGCGGGCTCCACGGCGTCGGTGTCTCATGCGTCAACGCGCTCTCCGAGATTCTTGAAGCCGAGGTGTACCGCAACGGCAAAGTGTACTACATGAAGTTCAGGCACGGCGACCCCGAGGAGGACGTCAAGGAAATCGGGACCACGGACAGGGCGGGCACGAAGATCCGCTTCAAGCCGGATCCCGCGGTTTTCGAAACCACCGAGTACAGCTTCGACATTCTATCGAAGCGCCTTCGCGAACTTGCCTTCCTCAACAAAGGCGTCACCATCACCATCACTGACGAGCGTTCCGAGGACAAGAAACACGAGTTCTGTTATCCGGGCGGCCTCGTTTCATTTATCAAGTTTCTGGACGAAAACAAGACTCCGCTCCATGCGGAACCGATCTATTTCCATCAGGAACGCGACAAAACCGATATCGAAATCGTGATGGAGTACACCGACTCATACGCCGAAAACATCTTTTCTTTTGCCAACAATATCAACACGGTCGACGGTGGCACGCATCTGGCGGGGTTCAAGCGCGGGCTCACCAGAGCGCTCAACAATTACATCACTGGTTACAATCTCCTGAAAAGCAATTCCAACCTTGAAATCAAGGGCGAGGATCTGCGCGAAGGCCTCACGGCGGTCATCAGCGTCAAGCTTCCCAACCCGCAATTCGAAGGCCAGACCAAGGCAAAGCTCGGCAATTCCGAAGTTGCCACGACCGTCGAAACCTCGATCGTCGAGGTTCTGGGCTCGTATCTCGAGGAAAACCCGCCTATCGCCAGGAAGATTATTGATAAATGCATAAATTCGGCGATCGCGCGCGAGGCTGCGCGCAAGGCGAGGCAGCTGGCGAGGCGAAAGACGCTCATGGACGGCGGCGGCCTGCCGGGCAAGCTTGCAGACTGCTCCGAGCGTGCGCCGGAAAAATGCGAACTCTTCCTGGTCGAGGGAGACAGCGCCGGCGGCAGCGCGAAAATGGGCCGTGACCGGACCTTTCAGGCGATCCTTCCTCTTAAGGGAAAGATTCTCAATGTCGAAAAAGCCCGTATCGACAAGATCCTTGAACATGAATCGATCCAGGACATGGTTCAGGCCATGGGCACGGGATTCGGCAATTCCGAAGACGAGGACGGGTTCTCAAGCGACAAGGTGCGCTACCATAAGCTCATCATCATGACCGATGCGGACGTGGACGGCTCGCACATCCGGACCCTGCTTCTCACCTTTTTGTTCCGTCATATGACCGGGCTTATTGAAAAGGGATACGTCTACATCGCCCAGCCCCCGCTGTACCGGGTAAAATCCGGCAAAGAGGAGCAATACCTTTTTACGGACGAACAGAAAGACAGTCTGGTCCTGGAGTGGAAGGATAAAAAGAACGTCACGGTGCAGCGGTACAAGGGGCTTGGAGAAATGAACCCTGACCAGCTCGCATCCACGACCATGGACCCGGCAACGAGGAAACTTCTACAGGTCAAGCTCGAAGACGGCATCGAGGCGGACAAGGTGTTCACCATGCTGATGGGCGAAGACGTGGCTTCCCGCCGCCGGTTCATCGAGGAAAACGCACACAAAGTCAAGAATCTGGACATATGACCAAGCGCTTGCGCATATTGATGACAAACGATGACGGCCACGCAGCTATCGGCATCCGAAAGCTGCATGACGTCCTCGCACGCCATCACGACGTGCTTGTCTCGGCGCCCGAAGTGGAACAGAGCGGCATCGGCCATGCCTTCACGTTCAGGAAATCTCTCTCGTACAGGGCATTGCCGGATAGTCTCGGCATGCAGGGGTGGGCCGTCGCCGGCACGCCGTCCGACTGCGTCAAGTTCGCCGTCAGTTTTCTTTTGACCCAGCGGCCCGACCTTGTCATCTCCGGCATGAACCTCGGGGAAAATTCAGGCATCTCAAGTTTTTACTCCGGCACCGTTGCAGCGGCGCGGGAAGGCGCGTTCTGGCGTCTGCCGAGTTTCGCGTTTTCGGTGTGCGCCCACCATGAGGACTATCTTGACGCGTATTGCGAGCAGGCAGCCGGCATTTTGGACCGCATCCTGGCTTCCGGCCCGGCTCATAACGACAAGATTGTATTTTACAATGTCAATTTTCCCGACTGTGCGCCCGCGCAATGCAAAGGCGTCAAGGTCACCCGCCAGAGTTTGGCGTTTTTCGACGACCGGTATCAAAAGATCTCCACGCCCGGCAGCCAGGACGGCTTTGTCGTCTACGGCGACAAGAAAGACGTCGAAGAGCTTGACACATTTGATTCGCGCGCGATACTAAACAGATATATAGCGGTCACGCCGCTCTGTTTTGACGCGACCGCGGAATGGGCCCTGCCCTTTCTCGCGTCGCTCGAAACGAACCCGATCGAATCCAAGGAGTGATGGAACGCATGCCCACCGACAATCAGAACATACAGCCAGTCTTCATCGAAGACGAAATGCGAAAATCGTATCTCGATTACTCGATGAGCATGATCACGGCACGGGCGCTGCCCGATGTCCGCGACGGCCTCAAACCGGTGCACCGGCGCGTGCTCATGGGCATGGAAGACATCGGTCTCCAGCACAACAAGCCGACCAAGAAATGCGCCAACGTGGTCGGGCACGTCATGGCCAAATATCACCCGCACGGCGATGCCGCGATTTACGATACGCTTGTCAGAATGGCCCAGGATTTTTCCCTCCGCTATCCCATGGTCGAGGGCCAGGGTAACTTCGGTTCCGTGGACGGCGACCCGCCCGCAGCCTACCGTTACACCGAATGCCGACTGACGTCGCTTGCAGAGGAAATGCTTGCCGACATCGAAAAAGACACTGTCGACTTCGTTCCGAATTACGACGACTCAATGACCGAGCCTTCGGTGCTGCCCGCCAAAGTGCCCTTTCTGCTGCTCAACGGCAGCACCGGCATCGCTGTCGGCATGGCGACTAATATGGCGCCGCACAACATGAACGAGGTCATCGACGGCATTGTCGCGACTATCGACAATCCCGAGATTTCCCTGCTTGACCTCATGCAGCACATCCCCGGTCCCGATTTTCCCACGGGCGGCATCATTTACGGCAGGAGCGGCATATTGTCCGCGTATAAGACCGGTAACGGCAAGCTTACCGTACGCGCCAGGGCCGAAATCGAGAAGAGCGGGGACAAGGAACTGATTGTCGTCACCGAGATCCCGTACATGGTCAACAAGGCCGCGCTCCTCGAACGCATGGCGGAGCTGGTCCGCGAAAAGACCATCGACGGCATTTCGTTCCTCCGCGACGAATCCGACCGCTCCGGCATGCGCATCGTGGTCGGCGTGAAGAAAGACAATTTTGCGGACGTCATTCTCAATCAGTTGTTCAAGTTCACGAGCCTGCAAGACACGTTTGCCATCAACAATCTCGCACTTGTCAAAAAGCAGCCGCGCCAGCTTCCGCTCAAGGACATCATCGCCTATTTCATCGACCATCGTCACACGGTCGTGACGCGGCGTACCCAGTTCGACCTTACAAAAGCCAGGGAGCGAGCCCACATTCTCGAAGGCCTGAAAATCGCCATCGATAACATCGATGAAATTGTCGCTCTCATCAAGGCCGCCCCTTCGACCGACGTCGCCAAGGCGCAGCTGATCGAGCGGTTTACGCTTTCCGACCTCCAGGCGCATTCGATCCTCGAAATGAAACTCCACCGCCTGACCGGCCTGGAGCGCGAGAAAATCGAAAACGAGCTGGCCGAGCTTCACCTGCTCATCGGGGAGCTTACCGCTATTCTCGAAAGCCGGGAACGGCGCATGTTGATCATTAAGAACGAGCTGCTTGATATCAAGAAACGGTTCGGCGATGCCCGCAAAACGACCATTATCGAGGCGACCGGCGACGAGGCTGACATCGACATCGAGGACATGATCGCGGACGAGGACATGGTCATCACCATGACCCATGGCGGCTACGTCAAACGATGTTCCGTCGCCACCTACCGCACCCAGGCTCGCGGCGGCAAGGGCGTTCTGGGCATGGAATCCAAAGACGATGATTTCATCGAATCCCTTTTCGTCGCTTCCACACACACCTACATCCTTTTCTTTACAACTGCAGGACGGTGCTACTGGCTCAAGGTGTACAAGATCCCCGAGACCGGCAGGCAGTCACGCGGCAAGCCGATCATTAACCTTATCAGCCTGAGGCCGGACGAGAAGATCGCGGCTTTCGTAACGGTCAAGGAATTCGACGAGTCGCATTTCATCGTGAGCGCGACCGAGCGCGGCGTCGTGAACAAGCAGCCGCTTGTCGCGTATTCCAATATCAGGCGCGACGGCATCAACGCCATGAACCTGGACGAAGGCGACCGGATGATCGAGTGCAAACTGACAAACGGCGACAACGACATCATCCTGGGCACCGCAACCGGCCAGGCCGTACGGTTCCACGAAAGCGCGGCGCGCGAGCTTGGCCGCAATACCCGTGGCGTGCGCGGCATCAGGCTGGTCGGCGACGACCGCGTGGTGAGCATGATCATTGTCGACGAGTCGCATCAGGTGCTGACCGTCACCGAGAATGGGTACGGCAAACGAACCGAAGTTGCCGAATACCGCAAGACGAACCGCGGCGGATCCGGGATCATCAATATCAAGACCTCGGAGAGAAACGGTAATGTCGTGGGGTTAAAAGGCGTGACCGACAATGACGACATCATGCTTATGACCAAAAACGGCATTATCATCCGTTCAAGCGTGAGCAAGATTTCCGTCATCGGGAGAAACACGCAAGGCGTTCGCCTCATCAACCTTGAGGATGGCGACAAAGTCGTGGACATTGCGCTGTGCGAAAAGCAGTCTGACGAGGAAATTCCCGGGGCACAGGGATGTGAGCCTTCGCCTGAGCCGGTGTCGCCGCCTCCTCAGGCGGGCGTTGATGGACAGGAAGAATCGCCGCAGGAGCCGAAGGCGGAGGCATAATCTTCCAATCCTCCATAAAATCAAAAGGCCCATTCCGATCACTCGGAATGGGCCTTTTGATTTTCGGAAAAATTATGCGCCCCTACGTCATGACTTCCTTGATATCGTAAAACACGCCGTTTTTCTTGCACAGTTTCTTAAGCCCTTTTGCTCCCAAGTCCAGAAATTCCTTGTGCTTGACCGCAAGCACGACCCCGTCATACGAGCCGGCGGCAGGAGCTTTCTTAATAAGATTTATGCCATATTCGTGCTTGACCTCCGATGGCACGGCAACAGGGTCCCACGTATGCATGACCACGCCGAAATCTTTTAGTTCCTTCATGATGTCCAGCACGCGGGAATTCCGGATGTCCGGCACGTTTTCCTTGAACGTGATGCCGAGAATCAGCACCTTCGCGTCCCGGATGTAAATCCGTTTTTCGATCATCTTCTTGATCAGCTCGCGGCCGAAATACCGTCCCATGGCGTCGTTGATGCGCCTGCCCGCCATGATGATCTGGGGGTGGTGGCCGATCTCCTCTGCCTTGTACGCGAGGTAATACGGGTCCACGCCGATGCAATGCCCACCCACAAGCCCCGGCTCAAAGGGAAGAAAATTCCATTTCGTCTTTGCTGCGGCAAGCACTTCGCGGGTGGATATTCCCATTTTGTCAAAAATGATCTTGAGCTCGTTCATGAGCGCGATATTGATATCACGCTGGGTATTTTCGATGACCTTGGCCGCCTCGGCCACTTTGATCGAGGATGCCTTATAAATGCCTGCCTTGACTGCCGTGCCGTAGACGAGGGCGACTTTGTCAAGCGTGTCCGGAGTATCGCCCGAAACGACCTTGGTGATGGTGGCGAAGCGGTGGTTCTTGTCGCCCGGATTGATGCGTTCCGGAGAATAGCCGACAAAGAAATCCTTTTTCCATGTCAGCCCGGATTCTTTCTCAAGCACCGGAACACAGTCGTCTTCCGTGACGCCGGGATACACGGTGGATTCGTACACGACAATGGCATTCTTCTTGAGGTTCTGTCCCACGGTGCGCGACGCAGACACAACCGGCGTCAGGTCCGGGTTATTATGCGCGTCAACAGGCGTCGGCACAGCCACAATCACGAAATCGGCTTTCTTGATTGTGGCAGGATCGTGCGAATATTTCAGGGATGTTGAACACAAGGTCTCGTCATCGACTTCGCGATTTGGGTCCTTGCAGGATTTGAGCATTTTTACTCTTAGGGTATTGATATCAAACCCGGTCACCGTGAAATACCGGGAAAGCTCGACAGCGAGGGGAAGTCCGACATACCCCAGTCCAACGACACAAATAGTAGGTTTATACATGGGAATCCATTTCTATCATTAAGGTCTTTTGATTAGTATTATCAAGGTGGCCATGGCAGTCAAGACCGTGGCAATTTGAAAAATCGCCGAAACTGAATCCATGAACGTCTTGAGGTTGTTCTTATATTCGATTTTCTGTGGCACGACGACGACGTCGCCCGGATCCAATGAGGTTTCCAGGACATTGACCTTCTTGTTTGTAACAATGCTTCCATTGGCCCTGAAAATATAGATGTTCTTTGGGGAAGCGCTTTCCTTTAAGCCGCCTGCCATTTCTATGTAGTCCTGAGCCTTCGACCTATTCTCCTCGTAATTGAACGTAGCAGGATTGAATACTTCTCCGATTACCGAAACGGTCCCAATCTTCTTCGGAACAAAGAGAGAATCGCCGTCTTCAAGATTGAAGTTCCTGTACGATTCCGGCTTGGTCATGTCAATCACGACCCGGCCGTCAGGCTGATTCGAACGAAGCTTGCTGATCATGAGCATCTGCTGCTGCAACAATGCCTGTGATTCTGCGGTCCCTTGCCCTTTGGATGCAAGGACAGTCGAGAGATTGACAGCATCGAGCTCAAGCCTGCCCGCATATTCATCCGTCCTTTTCCGCTCTAAGGTCCTTACAGAAGGACGAATGAGAAGTGCTGCAGGAAGATAGGCGTCCTTGGTAAACCCGCCGGCGCGGTCGATCAGCTGCCCAAGTGTCTCGTGTTCCAAAAGGACATATTCCCCGGAATAAGTGAATTCACCTTTCAAAACGACCCGTTTTTCCTCTTCCCATCCTTTTTTGCTCCGGATGTAAACGCGGTCAAATCGCTTGAGCGCCAAGTTATGCTTTGGGTCGTCCGCAAGCGCGCAGCTCACGCAAAAATCAATTTTTTCAGTCGTAGACGTCTCGTTTTCATCAGCCCGCCGGTACAGTTCGCCCCGTTCTAGACTCGCTTTATCAAGAAGGCCGCCAGCTTTGATAATGAGGTCGCGGATTTTCATGTTCTCAAGCAATTTCTGTTTTATCGGCGTGGTTACCGCCCCGTCGATGGTGACCGATCGGTCCGGCTCAAAATAATCCCGTGAATAAATGATCACTTCATCGCGCGCCTGCAAGGACACATTGTCCGGCGAAGCATGGTCTTCCATTGCCTTTTTCAGATTGAACGGAACTATCCTGTTGAGAAAACTCGGAGGGTCCTGCCGCAAGACTATCGCGTAATCAAAGTAAGTCTCTGGCTGAAGCGATTGAAAATCCGGAAGCAAGTCAGACAATTTTTGTCCTTCCTTGTATTCATATTTACCGGACCGCATGACATTACCGGTGAGATACACCGCATTCTTGTTCTTTTCCACAACAGGGAAGATCTTGATGATATCCCCGTCCTGGACCTCGATGTCAGGAATGCCTTGCGATGATTCTGCGGTAAGATCGAGTACCATCTGAAATTTGTTTTCCTTGAAACGCTCTATTTGAATCCTGTTTGTCCATGCCGCAGGAGTCACCCCGCCGGCAAGATTGAGCGCTTCCTTGAGCGTCGTATTGGGTTTTATTTCATACAGCGCGCTTCTGCGTACGTTTCCGGCAATTGCCACCATTTTTTTCACTATCGGGACCAGAATAACGTCTCCTGATTTCAACCGAAGGTTCGTGTTGTCCTTGCCTGACAAAAGAAAATCGTAGAAATCCACGGTCGCGATGGCAGATCCATTTCGTTTGAGCTGAATTGCACGCAGAGACCCCCGCTTGGTCGGACCACCAGCAGCAAACAAGGCATTTGTCACATTTGACAATCCGCTGACTGTGTAATAGCCCGGTGATCTCACTTCACCGACAATGAATACGCCGACCGAACGAAGCTCTCCCATCGATACTGTCGCCTGCACGCCTTCGATGTTCTGGACCCTGTCCAGAATGTTTTTCTGAAGAGCGTTGAACGGCAATCCTGCCACTGAAACCGGCCCAATGTGCGGGATATTGATTTGTCCTTCCCTGTCGACTTTCAGGCGGTATTCTTCATTCATCCTTCCCCACAGAAGCACGACGATCTCGTCCCCGCTCCCAACGATATAGTCCGCAGGCGTTGACGCATAGTCGTTCGGTGAAAAGGTCATTGGCCTAGCTCCGGCAAATACATCCAGGCCGAACACGGTCAGGGTTTTCAGGAGAGAATCAGGATCGACGATCCTGTTGCGAAGGATATTTTCGTACATTGAATAGTTCTTCGCTGTGTCAAGCCGCGCCAGTTTCGCTGCCGCGGTAGTGTCCAGGGTATCCGCGTGCTGTTCGGCCGCGGGTCTTTCCATATCCTGGCCTGACGGGGCTCTCTCATGGGATTTCGCAAGATTCTTGATTTCAGTTTCAGACATTCCTTTTTGTTGCAGGTACTGACGAACCGTCGCAGAATCCGCTGTTCTCGACTGACTGAGGACGGCAGTGGCTAGAAACAGCACCGCAATCGATACCATTCTTTTCATCATACTTGACCTTTGAAATAAAGGGATTCATTGAAACTTGGGCAGTATCCATTAAAATAATAACTGTCCGCACCCCGTGCGCTTGTATAGTTATGCATGGTAGTACTCCCGATACCACGACGTGAAATTCCTGATACCGGCATCGATATTGGTTGTCGGGCTATACCCGAGTTTTGCAAGTTTGGAAATGTCAGCGACCGTGGACGGGACATCGCCTGGCTGCATGGGCAGAAATTCTACGAGCGCCTTTTTTCCGCAATTTTTTTCTATTTCATGGATAAAGTCGAGCAGATCTTCGGCCCTGCTGTTGCCGATATTGTAGAGTTCGTACGGGACGGGATGACGAAGGGTGAGGCATACGCCTTGGACAATGTCGTCGATGTACGTAAAGTTCCTTTTCATCTTGCCCTGATTGTAAACTTCGATGGGCTCTCCCGCCAGAATCGCTTTTGTGAATTTGAAAAGCGCCATGTCAGGCCTTCCCCATGGTCCGTAGACGGTGAAAAATCGAAGGCCCGAACAGTGAAGGCCGAACAGGTGGCTATAGCAGTGAGCAGTTAATTCGTTTGACCGCTTTGTTGCAGCGTACAGCGATATCGGCGAATCGACCCTGTCTGTCTCGGAAAATGGGAGCTTGGTGTTACCGCCGTATACCGAGGATGACGAGGCATACACGAAGTTCTCCACGCCGTGATGCCTCGCGAGCTCGATCATGTTAAGAAACCCTTCGCCATTGGATTTCTGGTACGCAAAGGGGTGCGTCAGGGAATATCGCACGCCAGCCTGGGCCGCAAGATGGCAGATCGAAGTAAACCGGTAGCGCGAGGCGATGGTCACGAGCGAATCATAGTCGCATATGTCGGTCTTGTAAAAATGAAATTGATCTCTCCCCTTGAGCAGGGCCAGCCTGGCATCCTTAAGGATCGGGTCGTAGTAGTCATTTACATTGTCAATTCCGACGACGTCCTCGCCTTCATCGATCAATTTCATCGCGACATGGAATCCGATGAATCCCGCGGCCCCGGTGAGCAGTATCATGCGAAGGTCCTTCCTGTTTTCGGCCGGACGGTGCTGTCCCCGCCCCTGACGACCTGTCCTTTGTCAAGAACAAGCTCGCGGTAGTGAAATGCCTCTATGAGATAGATGTCGTGGGTTGCCATGAGGACCGTGGTTCCCCAGCTGTTGATGGTCTGGAGAAGCGCCATGATTTCCCTGGAAACGCCCACGTCAAGGTTCCCGGTCGGCTCGTCCGCCAGCAGGATCCAGGGGTCATTGACGATCGCGCGCGCGATGCATACTCGCTGCTGTTCGCCGCCCGAAAGCTGTTGGGGTAAATGCGAGCACTTGTGGGAAAGCCCGGTTTGGGCCAGCACTTCAAACACCTTTCGCTTGACCTCCCGTTCCTTTGTGCCCGTGACGCGCATTGCAAAGGCGACATTTTCGAAAATGTCGCGGTCGGCAAGAAGGCGGAAATCCTGGAACACGATGCCGAGCTTTCTGCGAAGCTTGGGGATATCACGTTGCCGCGTGTACGTCGAATCGTGGCCGCCCACGAAAACCTGGCCTTTCGTGGGGAACTCTTCCATGTAGATGTGTTTGAGCAGGGTCGTTTTCCCGGCGCCGCTCGCGCCGGTCAAGAACACAAATTCGCCTTTGTCTATAAAAAACGACACGTCCGCAAGGGCCTCGAACGAGTTCCCGTAGGTTTTTGTGACATGAGAGAACTGGATCATGCCGAGTCCTTTTTCCGGAGGAGGAAATGGACCCGTTCGGATCGTGCGGTATATTTCTTCTGGGAAAAGTTGTCCCACATGCCCAGAACCTCAAACAGAGAATCCGGCACAAAACTCAAGACCTGGCCGACCGGATACACCCGTTGCCTGTGATGCTCGACGGTTTTTTCATACAGCTGGCCTGGAGCAGCGGTGAAAATAGTGAAATCATTGTGCTGTATGCCGTTTATCCTATCGAAATAGCTGTGCCGGAAGTAAAAGGCGTCTTCCAGGTCATCGGCATCCACATATTCGTTGAAGTTTGTCTTGGAATTGAATTCCGTGGTTATGTCAAAGAGAAAAAGGCCGCCGTTCTTCAGGTGTGCATGGACCTCAGAAAATGCCCGATGAAATTCCCCCTCGTCCATGAGATAGTTGATCCCATCATACAAGAAAAGAACGAGGTCAAACCTGACATCACTTTTCATCGGAAGGTGCTTCGCGTCGGCGGTGATGACCGGCAGGTTTCGCACAACCGCCTGACGGCACATTGATTGCGATTTGTCCGAACCAAGGTACGAATATCCGGCATCGAGGCACTGGCGCCCGAGAACCCCGGTTCCTGCGCCTATTTCAAGAATGCGTGGATGAGGCGTCGTCCCGTACGTCGCCACGACGTGATCTATGAGCGAAAGCCAGCGATGGTAGCCGACATGTGCCATGATCCTGTCGTAAATGGTAGCGAGCGCTCCGTAGTTCACGCCGGATCACAATCTGACGTCGACGTAGACCTCGCGCCGCCATTTCTTTACAAGGTCAAGAAGTTTTTTCTGGGCCATAATTTCCTTTGTCTTTTCCGACAGCAAATCGTAATCATCGGCAAGCGTCAGGGCGCGGCTCTGGACCCTTTCGTCGATCCGGTACAAGGAGAACTCATTCCCGTCGCGCAAGGGAACGCTCAATTGGCCCGGCTTCAGGCTGTCAATTGCAACGCGAACCGGATCCGGCAGGGAATACACGGGAACCCAACCCACACGCCCGGCTTTCGACTTTGTCGGGTTGTCGGTGGAGAATTTCTTTGCCGCGTCCGCGAAATCCGCCTGCGAACCGGCATGGCTCTTGATGGAATCCAAAAGCGCCATGGCATGGTCGATCGCCGCCTTGGGCGGCGACACCGCAACAAATATCTGCCGGACATGAACCATCTGATCTTTCTTCGCGACAGTCATGACGATGTGGAATCCCAGCCGCGACTCAAACACGTCGCTGATCCGGCCGACGTCCAGGGAAAAAACCATTTCTTCGAACCTGAGTTCATTGAGGGTTCCCTTTTTTACAAATCCAAGATCGCCGCCGTTCTCCGCGCTCGGGTCTTCGGAGAACTGTTTTGCAAGTGCGGCAAAGTCCTCTCCGTTATCAAGACGCCGCTTAATGCTGGTGATCTTTGCATACGCGGCCTGCCGCAGCGAATCCGCCGGCTTGAGCAGGATGGCGATCTTGGACAAAAGCACGCTTTCACCAATCGTGGGAAGGCTGTCCTTGTACTGGGCATAAAACGATTCCACGTCGTTACGGGAAATTGCGACCGCGGAAACATACTCCTGCTGTACTTTCTGCTTCACGAGCTGTTCTCTGAACTGCGTGCGCAGTTGCGCGCGGAATTTTGACAGGCCGATGCCGTACTTCTCCTTGAGTTCCTTTTCCAGAACATCAGTGGTGATGTTGTTCTGCGCCAGGATCTGCTGGATATGGGCGCTCAGCGCAGTCTCCACCTCGTCGTTCGAAACGATAATAGTCGTGTCCTTGGCGGCATGAACGATAAGGACCTTGCCGTCGATGAGTTCCTGCAGATACTGCTTCCGAAGCCTTGGGATCGAGGCCGAATCAGGCGCGGTTGAGCCCGCGCCCGTGGTGCGCATCATGACGTATGCATCAAGCTCGGAATTGAGGATGATGGAGTCTCCGACGATGGCCGCCACGCCGTCCAGTTTATCAATTCCATATGAAAATGCCGTGACCGCGAAAACCATGATCGCGGCGGCCAAACCGTTTTTTTTCACGTTTCTACTCCTGACTTTGTGTCGGTGGTGTTGAATCCGGAGAATGGGTCTCCTGCTTCGATGCCGGCGACGCGGTGTCGGGCGCGGCAGCAGAATGGTCAGCGATGACGTCGAGATGCGCCTCGACGATCATTTTCGACCGGAGCGTGGAAATGAGCCGTTCAAGCGCGGCGTTCTGCATCTTTGCGGCAAGGACGTTGACAATGTCGTCACGCACTTCCTCAAGCTGGCACAAGGTACCCTTCGGCTGCTTGTCAAGCACTCGGATGATACGGAAATTTGCGCCGGTCTTGATGACGTTCGTGGTTCCTCCGACCTTCGTCGAGGAGATTTCCGCTGACAGCTCGGGCGGCACATCGTCAAGTTTCACGTAGGGAGCGTTTTTCGCTTCCAAAAGCGGGACCTTGGAGTACTGTGACGCGAGGTTCGAAAAGTTTTCCTGGGTGACAAGGGACCGGACCTTCCAGGCGACCGCGGCGTCCTCGCAGACGATCTGCAGGTACTTTGCCACGTTTTTGTCACGAACGAACTTGCCCTTGTTTTCGTTGAAGAACTGCACGACCTGTTCTTCCGGAACTTTGATTTCCTGGGCCGGCACGGCGTTGCGGCTCACCATTTCGGCGCAGAGAAGGTCCTCTTTCATTCGTCGGATACGGTCGCGTATCGTTTCTTCTTTGTCTAGTTTCAGGCGGAGGGCTTCGTGATACAGAATCTTGTTGTCGATCCACCGCTTCACGTAATTGACGATCTGCTCGCGCGTTATGAAATCGCTGTATTCGGGAGGAATCGTCTTGTACAATTCGTCGAGCGTGAGAACCGACTGGCCGACCCGTGCGACCACCGGGCTTTTGGACTGCCGTGCGCACGACGCGCACAGGCACAGGAGGGCGGCGACGGAAAGCGCGACGAAGAAAACCTGATGCCTTGAAACAAGACAAATCATATGTAAATAAGATACATGATGGTTAAAAAAAAATCCACGGGCTTCATGCCCGACGTCATACCCGAGTCAGGCTTGCAACGCACCCAGAATCGCGCTTGCCTCCATGGCCTGCTCGTAGGTCTTTGCGGCGGACAGGACGGTGGAAAGCATGACCGGCGGCCCACTCGCGACATCGAAATGCCGGTCGGATTTGGTGATTATGGCACCGATGGAGTCGCGAATTGCCGCGTTATCCCCTTCGAAGAACAGCTGCAGCTCATTATCTGTCGAAACATGCACTTTGACAGATCCGATTGTATGGGCCAGGACCTTGATTTTCATCAGCAGTAACAGCGAACACACACTTGGCGGAAGCGGGCCGAAACGATCGCCCAGTTCCTGTTGCACGCCGTCCACGTCCTGCAATGTCGTAGCACCTGATAATTCCTGGTAAATGGAGATACGGGCCCCCCCGTCCGCGACATAGTCGGTTGGAATGAACGCAGGAAGCGAAATGTCAACCGCGGTTTCCGGCGCCTTTGCCGCGGGTTTGGCCTCTCCCCGAAGTTCTTTGACCGCCTCCTCGAGAAGCCTGCAATACAACTCGAAGCCCACGGCAGTGATAAAGCCATGTTGGTTTTCGCCCAGGATATTCCCTGCACCGCGGATCTCCAGGTCGCGCATCGCGATTTGAAACCCGGAGCCAAGGTCCGTGTACTGTTCAAGCACCCGCAGCCGCTTGAGCGCAAGTTCCGCCACTTCTTTGAACGGCGGGGTGAGGAAATAGGCGAAGGCCTGTTCAGAGGACCGCCCGACCCGGCCGCGCAACTGGTACAGTTGCGACAGGCCCATCGTGTCCGCACGGTTGACCACGATCGTATTGACATTCGGGATATCGAGCCCGTTCTCGATGATGACCGTGGACACGAGTACGTCGAACCGGCCGGCCACGAATTCCTTCATGATGCGTTCGAGGTGGTCGGTGTCGTCCATCTGGCCGTGTGCGCAGATGACCCGCGCCCGCGGGACCATGGCCTCGACCTTGTCTCGGATCGCGTCGAGCGTCTGGATGCGGTTGTTGACGACATAGATCTGCCCTCCTCTGTCAAGCTCGTTCTCGATCGCCTGTTTGAGGATTTCATCATGGTATTCAGCAACGTGCGTTTCGATGGGCAGGCGGTTGCGCGGGGGCGTGTTGATGATGGACAGGTCCCTCGCACCGACGAGGGACAGGTGGAGCGTCCGCGGGATCGGCGTGGCGGTCATGGACAGCACATCCACCTTGTAGCGGAAGTGCTTGAGCTTTTCCTTGTGCCGGACACCGAACCGCTGCTCTTCGTCGATGATGAGCAAGCCGAGATTCTTGAACAGGACGTCCGCCGACAGCAGCCGGTGCGTGCCGACCAGGATGTCCACGGCGCCGTCCTTGACTCGTGCGATAACGTCCTTCTGCTCCCGGGCCGTCAAGAACCTCGACAGCACGGCGATGCGTACCGGGAAATCGGCCATGCGCTGGGTCAGGGTGGCGTAATGCTGCGCCGACAGGATCGTGGTGGGCGCCAGTATCGCGACCTGATACCCGTCCATCACGGCCTTGAAGGTGGCCCGCATCGCAACTTCGGTCTTGCCGAATCCCACGTCCCCGCAGATGAGACGGTCCATGGGTTTCTTCGACTCCATGTCTTTCTTGACTTCGGAGATTGCGCGCAGCTGGTCGGCCGTTTCCTCGAAGATGAACGACTCCTCGAATTCCTTTTGCCACAAGGTGTCCTTTGAATAGGCGATGCCCTCGAAGAACTGCCGCTTGGCGTACAGTTCGATTAGCTCCTGGGCCATTTCCCGGAGCGATTCCCGTGTCTTGGCCTTGACCCGTTCCCAGGCCCCGCTGCCGAGCGTGGACAACGGCGGCGCCGCCGATTCCTTTCCTATATATTTCTGAACCTTGTGAAAATCTTCAACCGGCACGCTGAGCTTGGCGTGGCTCTGGTAAATGATCACCATGCAATCGCGCGCCATGCCCGCCGCTTCGAGACGTTCGATGCCCACGAAGCGGCCGATACCATGGTCGATATGCACGACGTAATCGCCCGGTGACAGGCTGTCGTACGACGGAATGGCCTGGCCCGCCTTTATCTTTTTGTGCGTGATCTGGCGCGACGGCTGCCTCTCGAATAGCTGGGCGTCGGTAAAAACGAGCCGTTTGTTGGTTTTGTCGATGAACCCCCGGTGGAGGTCGCCGATGAGTACCTTGACAAACGGGCTTGATTCGCCGATAGTCTCGAGCAGGCGCTGGCCGTGGCCTTCGTTGCCGCACACGATTGTGGTCTCGAACCCCTGATCGCTATACTGTGAAAGAATCGCATTCAGCGGCTGGATGGCAGTCGGGAACAACGGCTGGTCCGCGATCCCGCAGTCGCAGGAATATGCCGGCGCTTCCGTCATTGCGGTGCCGATATACGCGCGTTGAAACAGGGACAATCCGGCCATTGCGTCCTGCGATCCGACGAGCAGGTTCGCAGGCGGCGACACAAGCGGCACGAACACCTCTGGCACGCGTTCAAGGTGGCGTTCATAGTTCTGAACGCACTCCTCGAATCGCCGGTCGGGCGGCAGAAGATCGTCCCAAACGATGAGCGTGCCCTGCGGCCGCAGGTAGTCGATGATCGAGACTTCGGGAATGGAAAAATGGTGCAAGAACCATTCGATGCCGTCATGGTCGGACAAATTCCGCCATTGGTGGGACAGTTTCTGGAACCCCGACGCAGCTTCCGGATGATCTTCCACAAACCGCGCAAGCGATGCAAGTCCCTGCTCGATCATCTCGCTTGACAAGCAGTATTCTTTCATCGGAAATATTTCGGCCGACGGCCTGGACCCGGTCGATTTCTGCGTGAACACGTCGAATTCACGGATGGATTCTATGGTGTCGCCGAAAAACTCGATGCGGAGCGGGCCGTCGGTCATGAACGGGTAAATGTCGACAATACCACCCCTGATGCTGAAAGAGCCGACGTCAGTGACCGCGGTTTCCCGTCGGAAATTATTGTCGACCAGCCACTCGGAGAGGGTTTCGATCGAAAGCTCCTGGCCCGTTGCAAGCCTGATGATGCGGTTGAACAGGTCGCGGGGCTGGGGCACTTTCTGAAGCAGCGCGGCGTGAGGAGCGACGCAGATGCCCCTCGTGCCCGACAGGAATTTCGACAAGACGCGGAACCGGCTTTCGACGACCGGCCCGAACGGCGATTTCATGTTGTAGGGTACGGCGTCGCGCGAAGGAAACAGTGACACGGTTTCTTCGCCCACAAGCGACGCGCATTCCTCGGCAAGCATTTCCGCCCGCTTGCTGCTCTCGACCGAAACATATACCGAAGCATTCGATTCGCGGAATAGCTCGGCGATCAGGAACGCGTCGCTTGACCCCGCGCACCCGTTGAAGAGCGCCGTCGCGGGTTTTGCCGCGCTCCAGGCGGAAACGCCGGGAAACGGCGCCTGGGACCAGTAATCTGACAAATGAGAAAAAGGCATTACTGCTTTCCGATACCGGCAGGAAATCCGGGCGGCATATCTTTGTCACCCATTTTACCATTACGTGACGGCAAGGTTTTCATTTCTTTTATCTCATTGAAAATTAACTCTTTGCCGAACATATTAAAAGGGATCATCAGTTCTTTGAGGGTTTCGGCAAGCTGCTTTTGTCCTGTGCTCGTTGTCTTCTTCTTGACTCCCAACGTTGTATGAATCTATATTTGAATCATAAAGAATCATTTGTGATTCATCGCTTGCAAGAAAGAAAATCCAATCATGACAGCGCTCACCATCAGAAAGATCCCAATTCCGGTGGAAAAAGCAATACGCGAGAAAGCCGCCCGCGAACACGTGAGTCTTAACAAGGCGGTAGTCGGCATGCTTGAAGAGTCGGTGACCGGCAAGCAAAAGACCCAATCCCGGCGATACCACGATCTGGACTGGCTGTACGGAACCTGGAATAGGAAACAATCCGCCGAATTTCAGAAGCGCTTGACTGAAACCAGAAAGATCGATCGGGAGTTGTGGGAATGAATGGAATTCTCCTTGATACATCCGCATATTCGGACATGGCGCGAGGAAATAAGGACGTTCTCGATGCCGTCCAGACAGCCGAGAACATCGGCATAAATCCCGTCATTATCGGCGAGTTGCTCTCGGGTTTCGCAAAAGGAACCCATGAATCACAGAACCTTAAACAACTGGAAATGTTCCTCGACTCGCCTCGTTGTGTGGTATTGCCCATAATCAAGGAGTCTGCGCAGCGTTACGCCCATATTCACGGCGCCCTTCGGAAATTGGGCACGCCAATCCCAACCAACGACCTTTGGATTGCCGCCACCGCCATGGAGCACGGGCTCACTGTGGTCACCATCGATAAGCACTTTGCCCGTATTCCCCAAATCCTTTGTCGGCTGTGCGAAGGATAGAAAGCACCTCATCGAATTCCGCTTCGTCAACCTCTTCCGGCCGTTCTCCGATATTCTTTCAAAAGTGAAGAACATAAATAATCCGCCCGGTTTCTTTTTGTCTTAATCCAGGAGTAAACATTTTCCGGCAATGTCGTACGAGGTTTTTTCCATCAGGTTTTTCCTTCATTTCCCGTTTGATAAGTGCTTCGATCTTCCGCACATCGAAGAATACCGTGCTCAACCGAATGCGTCATCGCGGAAAAATCCTTTACATTGTCCGGCCAGTCATGCAACGTCTCCGGGTCAAAATCAGCGCCATTCTGCCATACCAGCGTATGTATTTCGGGATCTAATTTCACCCCGGCAAACAGATTCTGATCACGGAGAGCGCCATATAATGGTCCTGCGAGTATGGGCAGAAAATCAATCGTACGTGAAACCCCATCGTCAAAAAGTACCTTCAACCGGTACTGCCCTGCCATTTCGAAGGATATTACTTTGTAAATTTCATGATTCATAAAGATCCCCTATTCCAGCGGACGTATCGGCTCTGGAAGTTGCCCTGCCTGCAATCTGCCCCAATCCACCGTCAACTCTTCCCCATGAAGTTCCGCCCAAGCCTCAACAAACCGGGCCTGGCGCCGTGGAAGTGATCCGGCGATTACTTCCACGGGATTAATTATCTGCGACCGGGGCGCGATCAAGACTGCATACCTTCGCAAAGCGGGCACGCCAATCCCAACCAACGACCTTTGGATTGCCGCCACCGCCATGGAGCACGGGCTCACTGTGGTCACCATCGACAAGCACTTTTCCCGCATCCCCCAGATCCTTTGTCGGCTGTGCGAAGGATAAGTAAAAGTCCTGTCCGTTTCGTGAGGTGACTCTTGAATGTTTAGTCACACCTCGTTTTTGCCAACATGTATTCTATGTTGTGACTGTTTTTGCAAGGAGTTTAACCATGATTAAAGAAAAAGACCAAGTCATAGAAATGATCCGGGCATTGCCGGACGAGTCCACCGTGGACGACATCATGGAAGAACTGTATTTTCGCATCCAGGTCGATCGGGGCGTCAAAGAACTTGACGAAGGAAAAGGCATTCCTCACCAGGACGTCCGAAACAGGCTCTCCCGATGGCTCGAAAAATAATCTGGTCTCCCCATGCGGCGCAGAGCCTCGAAGAAATCTGCATTTACATTAAACGTGATTCACACCACTATGCGGCAATATTCGCGCAACGTGTCATTGACGCAATCGAAATTGTAATGGTCGTTCATGGATCTCGTTTGTTAAAGCTGTAATCATTTTTCAGCGTGCCGCCTTTAAAAGCGCTTAATCTTGATTTCCCGCAAAGTGCGAAGGCTCTTGCCCGGCGTCATCCTGGCGGAAATTTCCTTATACAGGTCGGTCTTGAACCAATCGACGTATTCTTCGTCTAGAAAATTACTCTTTGCCTTAGAAATTCAAAATGGTCATAAATCTGCGCGGATATATTGTGATACTATTGTTGTCCAATTTTTATGTTGTCATGGCGCCCGTGCGGCATATATTATTACTATAGTGTAATACTTTTCGAAAGGCGCATAGGCGTATGTTTGCTTCTAAAATCACAAAAAAAGGACAGGCGACAATTCCCCGGGCCGTTCGAAGCATCCTCAAGGTACGACCTCATGACAGAATATCTTTTCATGTGGAAAAAGGGAAAGTTTGGATAGAGGCGCGCAAAAACGAAAGCGGCCTTTTGTTCGGCAAGTACAGGCATAAAGTGAAGCGAGCGGTTTCAGTTGAAGAAATGAAAAGGATAGTCAAAAGTAAGGCCTGTCGATGATCGCGGTCGACACAAACGTTCTCGTGCGTTATCTTGTCAATGACGACGAAAAACAGGCAGGCCGGGCAAAGAAGCTTTTCGATACCGCCGCAAATGCCAATGACCATATATTTCTGGGGTCCCTTATACTTGTCGAAACGGCCTGGGTTCTTGAATCGGGATATGGATTTACAAGGCTTGAATTGGCAGAGGTCATCACGGATCTTCTGATGTCGGGTTTGTTCCGCTTTGAGAAGAAAGAGGAAGTGGCAAAAGCTTTGGATCGTTTTCGGAAGGGGAAAGCGGACTTTTCAGATTATTTGGCAGCCGAAATCTCCTTGGCCGGAGCTCGATCAAAACTGCATACCTTTGACAAATCCTGCAAAGAGCCGGATTTGTATGTTAATATCTGATTCGCGGTAATTTCTTTGGAATCGCGGCAATCGTTATGAAGTGCAGCTAAATCATCCGCGGCGGAAGGAAGCGTGTCGTACCATCATGGGTAGCTAGCACGCGACTATCCTATCAATCATTTCTCAATCCACCCATTTTCCTCTGAATAGCTTTTGAAAAGTCTAGTATCCGTCTTCTCGTTGTAATCGGTAGTTGCCTTCCAAATCTTCACTGTCTTGAAGCGAAAATCAAATCTGTAATCCATTATGGTGTCATTAAGTTTGATACTTAAGCTTCCAAATTGGAATCTTAAAGCTTCCGCTTCTTCCTGGGATAACTGAAACATGAAATCTTCGGGAAAGCGGTCAAGGTTGGATGAAAGTGTCCGGTTTTGGGGACCGGACGCATCTGGTCAGTGTAGTACTTGGTAGGATTGAGGCCTCAAAAACAAAAAAAACCCGCATTCCCTGATTTTTCAGGCAAAACGGGCCTTTTGATATTTGAGCTAGGAAGGATTCGAACCTTCGACTCTCGCCTTAAAAGGGCGATACTCTACCGCTGAGTTACTAGCCCATCGGAAATTGCGCAAACTTCTAAAATACATTTTTTATCAAAAACATCAAACACTATTTCTACAGATAGGCTTTCATTTGCATGGAGAAAACGTGCAGGCCCTTTGAATTGTAGTAGGTCCTGCCGAGTTCGCCGTGGTAATTGAGGTCAACGCTGAAATGAGTCGCGATGTTCACATGCGCGACCACGTCGATGGTATGCGTCAGGCCGGGCGAAAACCCCTGCGCCAGCCTCGGGTCCACGATGTTTCCAAGTCCGACCCAGGAATAGGTGTACGACGCTTCGGCGCTCCCGCCTTTGACAATTTGCCAATCGATGCCCGGGACCACGCGATAGTACCAGCCCTGGTCCGACGGATCGGCCGATGGGCCGGTCTGGCCCGCCCAGCCCGCGGTCTCCTTGACATAGGGTTTGAGCGAGCGGACGATGGCAAATTTTTCCGTGAGAAGCGTCCACCGGTCGGCAAGGATGTACGACGTTGACGAGTTGTTCCACCATGCCGACAGCACATTCCCTTCAAGGGAGACAAACCATGGATCGAACGTGCGGTCCAGGCCGCCGCCCCATTCAACGGACGTCTCGGAATACGTGCTCTGCTTTTTTGCCGAGGGCTCGACAAACAGCCGTCCGTGATATCCCTTGAGGCTGTCCGGCGACCACTCGACGGTCTGCCGGTAGGAACAATCCGAAAGCCCCAAAAGGCTGTCGTGAAGCTTGTCTTTAGAGAAAATAGATTCATAGCCCGGAATCCATGACGCCGCAGGTTCCGGGACGCCCAGGCTGAGGTGTTCCTCGCACAGGAGGGCGCCGTACCACGACAGGTCCCGTGCGATTCCCGACCCACGTTTCTTTACAGGAGCGTATGACCAGTTGACGAGCAACCGGCTCTTGCGCTGGCGTGAGAGCGACGCGCTGTCGTAGACTTCCTTCTGCTGCAGGAAATAATCGCCATTCGCCTTTGGAACGTATTTGCCCAGCGAGTCGCTCCAGACCGCGTCTCCGCGGCCCGGTTGCGCGTACACCCCCACGGTCTGGAACGTGGACGCTTTTTCAATGTTGACGCTGTATTCCTGGTGCGAGCTCACGCCTTTGTCCGGAAGCGTTACGTCGCTCTGGGCCGAGGCAAGAACCGTTGACTGCTGCTGTTGATCGAATATGTCAAGATTCATGTACCTGGTCAATGCCTCGACACGCCAGGCCGGGGTCAGGGATTTGGCAAAGTCCTGGTCCCAGGTGATCGTCTTGCCCGTATCCGATGCAGAAAATACGTTTCCGTTTCCTTTCCGGTGGATCGTATACGACGCAGCTTCCTTAAGCCCGAGCCGTGAGTTGGAAACACTGACGCCTCCGTCCGCCTCACCCCGGTTAAGGTCTTGTGGATACGACCGCCACTCGTCATGGGCAGAAAGACCGAATTCCGTTCCCAGCGCATGCAGACCGTACGTGGCAAGGTCCCGCCTGTCTCTGTCGCCGGTTTGCACATGACGGAAAAGACTACCTTCATACCCAAACGTGTTCACCTTAAAGAGCGAAAGACGCGCCGCGCCGTTGACGCGATCGGTATTCAGCTGGTTGTCCCGGCGAAACTGGCCGTAGGAAAGCTCTGTCTGCAGACCCGGGAATATGGTCGCGCCTGCATTTGTTTCCCACGTATGGCGAAGCCCTGAACGGATGTCGGAGCTCGTGTCATCCCACCGCGCCGATCCGTCGTACACTGCCATTACTTCGCGCGTGTAATTCGGCGTGATAAGAACATTGCGTCCGGAAACCCACAGCGACCGCCTGGACGCGTCCTTGGAACCCAGAAGCAGCGAAATGTCGGATGCGGATCCGTTGTTATTCTTGTCGCCGGCAGAGGAAAAGAGGTTATTGTCCAGAGACATTCCGGCAATGTCAACGGTGGACGACAACCAGCGCAGGGGCGCAATCTGGGCCTTGATTTCACCGAGCACCGTACTCTGGGGCAAGGGAATGGACGTGGAATCCGTGGCAGTGCCCAGACCCGGCCCAACGTATCGGTAGATCTTGCCCAGCGTGGGATACGCCTGCATGGACGTATCGTCAAGCACGTAGCTGCCAACCCCTTTTTCCTCAAACCATACCGTGAAGAAGCCGGTATTGTTATTGGCGCTGTCCTTGTTGAACTTCGTGAATGCCCACGAACCCTGCGCATTCCGCTTGTACAGGGGGTACACGTCGCATTGCCACGCGACTTCCTTTGGATCGACCTCCCGCGCGCTCGAATGCAGCGGCGGCGCATTATCGCCGCTATTTGACATTCGGGAAATATCGTCCGGCGTCAGGATGATGTCGATGGGGCGGTTCTTGTCGTCAGATTCCCGCCATATGCCAGCCTCAACATGAAACGAGGAATCCCGCCTGCCGCCGGACACGCTGGCGCCGAGGAGTGTTCGCTGGTAATCGAACAATTTGTACTCGTAATCTATCCTGATGAGATCGTCGTCCTTGATCAGGAGTTTGGGAAGAAACGTGACCGTGCCGAGTTCATAGTCCACGGCGTAATCGGCCTGCGGGCCTTCCTCGCGCTTGAGACCATTGACATACAGGGAAAGCGTGCCGTGCAGGGGCATGATGAAACTCTTTTCGCCGTTGCCGGTAAGATAATAGGGGCCCTGCTGGCCGGCCCGGCCCTTGATATTCTGGATTGTGAAGGACCCGCCGGACACGGCGCCGAACGCCTTGACCGTGCCGGTCATGCCCAAGAGGCCCTGGGCAGTGTAACCGGCGGAAATCCCCTTGAGTTTCTTCTGGCCGGAAATCATGCCGCCCGCAACGGGCCACACGGCGTACTGGTCTCCCACGGTGCAGGTGTAATGCGGGTTGTCAAGTTCGACGTAGATCCTGTCGAAATCGCTCACTTCCCGCGTGCCTTCCAGACTCGTGCCCTGGTCCGTGAGATGGCCGGACAGCGTTGTCTGGGGCGCGATGTCGCCCGAGATGCTGACGTCGAGCGCCTGTTCGAGGTTCATGGTGCCCATGGTGCCCATGGAAACGTTGATGCTCTTGTAGCCGGACAGCGTGAGGTTCTCGTCCGCAAACTGGTTGGGCCGTATCCGCTGAAGGGAATCGCGGATCATGACCAGGGTGTCGCCCCGGCCCGCGAACCGCTTTTCAAACAAGGAATAGATTTTGGGAAATCCTGCATGGACCGCTTCGTACCGTACGCGCATGCGCACGCCTTGTTCGATGGGTTCGGAAAACAGGATTGCGTCCGCATTGTCGATGAACGTATGGCCCGGGACATAGAGCGAATCGCCGCGGAGCGTACTGCCGGCGGCCGGGGGGGCGGACAGGAAAATGGAAATGGTGGACGTGTCGATGAATCCCGTTCCCAGCACATACGGACCGGGCCCGCCGTCGGCAACGATCACGGTATCAACCGTGGTCGCATTTACAAATGCAAAACAGGCCGCCACGACACAACACGCACTGCGTCCTGCCGGTTTGAAAAACGATCGGAGAGCTGGTACAAGGAACGAATGGATTTGGAGAATCATGTCCGTAGTTAATATACTTTTATCAAAATGTATCTACCTGTACTGCGTAAAATCCTCTGCAATTGCAACTGCTGTAATGCGTTAGTAGTACGAGTCGGGACATAGTATAATTTTATATATAATGACCCGATTAATCGACTCCCGTCTTGATTTTCTTTCTCCAGTCGGAACCATTCCCGGCCTGGGCGCCAAGCGGGTGGCTGCGCTGTCCGAATCCGGCGTCACGACACTGGGCGACCTGCTGTACTATTTTCCCCGACGGTATATCGACCGCTCAATCACCACCCCGGTATCGGCTTGCGCCGCGGCCATCGGCGCCCAGGTCAACGTCATTGCCACCATCACCAAGACACGCGTGGAGCGGGGAAGGCGGCAGCGACTGCGGATCCAGTTGACCGACGATAGCGGATCCATGGAGGCGCTGTGGTTTGCCGGAATTCCCTATTTGCGGGCCATTCTCCACACCGGACTGCGCGTCCTGTGTACCGGCACCGTGACCCTCGGAACGGGCCCCCAGCTTATCCATCCGTTGCTTGAGCGAATCGGCGAGGACAAAATCGCACCCGATATCGTGTATCTGCCCGTGTACCCGCTTTCCCAGGCCATGAAAGATTCGGGTATCCACCAGAAGCTCCTGTGCAAAGCGATCGTGTGGGCGCTGGACAACATAAAGCATTATCCGCAGTCGCTTCCCAAACTCCTGGAAGACAAAAAGGGGTTTCCGGCAATTGAGATTTGCATCAGGGAACTGCATCTACCCAAAGACCCAAACCGGCTCGACCCCTTTCGCGGCCGCCTCGTCTACGAGGAATTGTATCGCCTGGCGCTCACGATCCGCGCGAGCAAAAAGAATTTCAGGCTTCCGGGAAGGTCCATGATGCCCGGCGATCTTACCGACAAGCTCGTTTCGCTCCTGCCGTTTGCCTTGACGGGTGACCAAAAATCGGCAATTGACATTCTCCACAAGGACGCTGCCGGCAGCCTTCGAATGCACCGGCTTCTCCAGGGAGATGTCGGGTCAGGCAAAACCATTGTCGCCTTGTTTGCGTGCCTCCCTGCCCTGAACTCGGGCATGCAGGTGGCATGGCTGGCGCCCACCGAAATCCTGGCCCGGCAGACCATGGAGGTATTGTCGAGCATGCTTGGGCCGCTCGGAATAAAGCCCGATCTATTGACAGGCCAGACTCCCCCTGATCGCAGGCGCCGCATTTCGGCCGGGCTTATCGACCGAAGTTTGCAATTTCTCATCGGAACGCACGCGCTTCTTGAGCCGTCCGTGGTTTTCAAGAAGCTCGGCATGATCGTGATTGACGAACAGCACAGGTTCGGGGCGGGCCAGCGGCTGACGCTGTCGCAGAAAGACCCTGCCGCGGACGTTCTGGTCATGTCCGCAACGCCCATACCGCAGACGCTTGCCAAGACCCTGTACGGAGATCTTGACATAGTATCTATTTGTACCCTGCCGAAGGGACGGCTGCCGGTAAAAACCCATTGGGTCCCGGATCCAAAACGGCAGGACATGGAACGCTTCGTGCTCGACCAGATCGCATCCCAGGACAGCCAGGTCTTTTATGTCGCACCCCGGATCGAGACGGACGACGACAATTCGGACGAAGGACCGCAGAATGTCGTCAAGAACGTCACCGCGCTGTTTGACTCCCTGAAGCGCGGCGCCTTCTCTTCCGTGGCAATGGGGCTTGTGCACGGCAAGACCGACCCGGCACAACTCGAAGCGACCATGAGAGAGTTCCGCGCCAACAAAATCAAGATCCTGGTTGCTACAACTATTATTGAAGTAGGCATCGACGTCCCGTCCGCTACCATCCTGATCATCGAAAACGCCGACCGGTTCGGCCTGTCACAGTTACATCAGCTTCGCGGCAGGGTCGGCAGGTCAGGCCGGCAATCGTACTGTTTCCTTCTGGCAAACGCCCCCCAGGGGTCTTTCGCGCATCAGCGGCTGTCGTATTTTTGCGCCCATAACGATGGATTTGACATTGCGGAGAAGGACCTCGCGCTTCGCGGACCCGGAGAAGTCATCGGCATGCGTCAAAGCGGGTGGGACGACCTTGTCATGGCCGACATCCTTCGGGACGCGCGGCTTTTCCTGGAAATCCAGGCTGACCTGGACAGGGTGATCAACAAATCAGGCAGCCCGGCCTGATCAGGCTCCCCGAGAATTTATTTTGAAGATTCAGACCATTATATATATTATCATATTCACATTCGGCAGTACCACAAAAAACGCCGTCTTTTTCGTACCATTTTCGCAAACGGATTGAAGATATGATTCCAGTTATCGTGTGTTCTCTTTACGTTGTTTGCTCCATAGCGCTTCTTGCCTATGGAACGCAATGTTACGTCCTGACATATCTTTACCTGAGGAAACGAACCGAAAAGCTCGCGTTCCAGCGCAAGACCATGAAATACTTCGACGCGGTCATCGACGAGAATTCGTATCCCACGGTCGTTACTCAGCTTCCCATGTATAATGAGAAAACCGTTGCCGTCAGGGTCATCGAGGCCGCTGCCGCAATGGATTATCCGGTTTCCAAACACGAAATCCAGGTGCTTGACGACAGCAATGACGAGACCCTTGAACTTGTCGACGATACGGTTGCGCGTCTGCGGAAAAAGGGAATCAATGTCAATGTCGTGCGACGCAAAGACAGGACCGGATTCAAGGCAGGCGCCTTGCAATATGGCCTGACGCAGACAAATGCCGAATTTGTTGCCATCTTCGACGCGGACTTTGTGCCGCACCCCGACTTTCTCAAGAAGTCAATCTGCTTTTTTATCGGCAGGCCAAAGCTCGGGCTTGTCCAGGGACGCTGGGCGCATCTCAACAGCAAGGCGTCGCTTATTACGCGCGGCCAGGCCATGGGAATAGACGGCCATTTCATGGTCGAGCAGGCTGCACGGAGCTGGAACGGGCTGTTCATGAATTTCAACGGCACTGCCGGAATCTTCAGGCGCGAAGCGATCGAATCGAGCGGCGGCTGGCACCACGATACGCTGACCGAGGACATGGACCTTTCCTACCGCATGCAGCTTCGCGACTGGGAAACAGAATATGTTCCTGATCTCGAAGTCCCGGCCGAACTTCCCGAAGACATCAATGCGTTCAAGAACCAGCAGTTCAGGTGGGCAAAAGGGTCGATACAAACGGCAATCAAGATTATTCCGCTTTTGCGCCAGAAAAAGCTTACCGCCTTCAAGTTTTTTCAGGCGGTTCTTCACCTGACGCATTATACTGTTCATCCGCTCATGCTGATGCTTGCGTTTCTCACCATGCCGGTCCTGTTCTTTATTAAAGTATATATGTCGCCTACGGTATTTGCAGGCGTGATTGTGGCCATGATACTTGCGACAAGCGGACCCGGCGTCATGTACATGATTTCACAGCATTATCTGGGCAACAAGATCCACAGGAAGATATTTATGATTCCAGCCATGATGCTCATCGGCACCGGTCTGGCAGTCAATAATGCAAAGGCTGTGCTCGAGGCGCTGTTCGGCAAGGATTCGGATTTCCTGCGCACGCCGAAAAAGGGACATTCGAGCAAGTCGTCATACCGGCCGCTGAAGGACATTACCTGGATCGTGGAACTGTTCTTCGGCATGTACTGCATGACCGGCCTGTGGTTCTTCATAGGGTTTACAAACGCTATTGTCAGCCCGTTTTTGCTCCTGTACGCGTCCGGGTTCCTCTTTGTGGGCATGCTGTCCATCATTCACTATAAGAGACCCGAACTGATTTCCCTCAAGCTGGGGCAGCCACGGCCGGCGCAACCCCGCGCCGCCCAGTGACGCGCCCGTAATACGGCGGCGTTTTCTCGTGACAAGATCCTATGCCATTATCGGCGCCGGAGCGGTGGGCGGCCTGTACGGCGCCTGGCTATCGCGCGCGGGCTTTGACGTCCATTTCCTTGCCAGGTCGGATTACAGCCATATCGCGGCACACGGCCTTGTCATTGATTCCGTACGCGGAAATTTCGTTCTCCCCCATGTCAATGTTTACGAGCGGGCGCAGGATATGCCGAAATGCGATGTCGTGGCGATCACGCTCAAGACCACGGCACAGGTCGCCCTGCCTGCCATTCTTCCGCATGTTGTCAAGGATTCCGGCGTCGTGCTTGTCATGCAGAACGGCATGGGCTTCGAAGAGAAGGTTGCCGAGATCGTTCCGAAAAATCCTGTCCTGGGCGTCCTGTGCTTCGTGTGCGCGACAAAGGCCGGTCCGGGCCGCATTCGTCACCTCGATTTCGGCCACATCACCATTGGCCAGTATACGGGCAGCGGCAAAGCGTGCGGCATAACGCCGGAAATGAAGGCCGTGGGTGACGATTTTACCGCGGCAGGCGTGAAGGTCAACCTGGCGCAGGATCTGGCAACGGCGCGGTGGAAAAAGCTTGTCTGGAATGTGCCGTACAACGGCCTGTCCGTGGTGCTTGACGCAATGACCGACTCGCTCATGCAAAACCCTCATTCGCGCGATCTGGTCAAGCGCCTCATGCAGGAGGTGTGCGCCGGGGCTGCGGCCTGCGGCCGGGTCATCGACGATGCTTTTGTCAATGAAATGCTCGCCTATACCGATTCCATGCAACCCTACACAACGAGCATGAAGGTCGATTTTGACCAAAAGCGGCCCATGGAGGTGGAATCGATTTTAGGCGCGCCCCTTCGTGCCGCGGCACAGGCAGGCGTGACGCTCCCGCTTTTGTCAATGTTGTATGGGGAATTGAGGTATCTGGATGAGAAGTTGAGGAAGGGATGACCTCACCCCTGTGTCCCCTCTCCTGGCGGAGAGGGGTGGCCGAAGGCCGGGGTGAGGTCTTACTTCGCCACGCCCAAATTGTAATTCAGCCCGAAACCGAATTCAACCCCGCTGTTCTTCGTGTCCCGCTCAAGAGACAGAAACCCGAGATCCATATCCGCTCCGATGGTGCGGTGAAGAAATGTTGCGCCGAAACCGAAGGAAAACCGGCTGACCCGCTCGTCCCCGGTCATACCGACATGGTAGGGGCTACTTGGTCCGGAAAGCTGCGAGGCAGGCTGCATCGAATTGAATTGCCTGAACTCATCCGCCATGTACGCGCCGAACCTGCCGTTTGTTCTCATATTGCAATATCCGAGCCGCAGGAAAAGCTCCATCGACGACGGCATCTTGAACGCGGGTATGGCGTGTATGTTTCCCTCCATGCCGATCCCGATGCGGTCGTAGCCGCGGGACTTGTCCGTACTGTCAAGGCCGGGGCCGTAGGAAAGGGAAAAGTTCTCATGCGCCCATTCCAGCCATGCCCTTCCCCAGTCGAAAAAGAGTGCTGACGTGCCGAGCCCAAAGGTAAAAGCGCCGATAGTCCAGTTCGTGTCCACTCGTTCATCGCCATAGGTCAGGGGATAGTTTTTCTCGCTCGGTGAGAATTGCCGCGTCCGGGAATGCAGGTATTCGAGCGACAGCGACGGCTGGCATATGATGCCGCCAGCAGGGATCCTGCCAATGGTTTCCCATTTCCAGGACATGCTGTCTGCCAAAAGCGCGTCTTCGTTGCCGGAAGGTTTTTCATTCGGGATGCCTTTTGTCACGTACACCAGATTGTTCGTGGCGAAATCAATGGCAAAATTACTCTGCACGGGAAAGTCCTTCTTGCCAAAGCTGATGGAGCCGCCGATCACCGGTATGGTGCCGTAAAAGAACCTGTCTTCCGCGCCCTGTGTGCCGGTTTCCAGGCTGTCGATGTTGCCGGTCGCCCCTCCCGTTATTCCTATCCTGACAAGTTCATGCACCTGGCTTCCAATGTAGGCCGCTAGCGTCGTGACGCCCATGAGGGTGCGGCTGTCACCGGTGTGTAAAGGCAGGTCAGTGCTTTCGCTTCCGACATATCCTTGCGCCGACACGCCGAACCTGATGACCTTGGACGGTATCTGCGCTGCGAACACGAGCCCGAATCGGTGAAGGGGGGAGATTTTCTGCGTTACCACGCTGGCTCCTTCGGACTGCCATGCTGGTGCGTATTCGAGCATGACGTACATGACGTTTCGTTTCCCAAGCGTCAATCCGGGCATGGTGAACGAATTGGAATACCTGCTCCCGCTGTCTGCGCCGGCGCTGTTGCTCTCGGAAAACGATCTGAAATCCAGGGACAGGCTGACATCCGTGGACTCTTTTTCGAAAAGCCCGAGCGGGGAACGGGTGAAGTCCCATTCGTTGTAGCCGTACGGATCCGAAAACGTCGGGCTTCCCATTGCCTTTTGCGAAAGAGTCTGGTCAAGGAGTCTGCCGGACTCGGAAACACCGGCAAATCCGCTGAGGCAAAGAACGAGCACAAGAAGCGCCACACTGATACGAATTTCACTGAGACAACCTCGTTGAACCATGATACTGTCCTTTTGGGGCCGGTAATTTGCGGTCAAAAATTTCATTAAGTAAATTAATATAGAACATAGAATTGTGCTGCTGCAAGTAACGAAGACCATCCCATGAACATTCTTGTCATACTCGGCCATCCTGAAGCGAACAGCTTCAACCATGCCATGGCTGTGCGCGTCATCAAGACCCTGACCAGAAGCGCACATACCGTGACGTTCCACGATTTGTACGCCGAAGGCTTTGACCCGGTGATGCCCTATGCCGAGATCCCTGAAAAGGCGGTTCTTCCGGAGGACATAAAACTTCATTGCCAGGACCTGGTGTCTGCGGACGGGATCATTGTCATTCACCCGAACTGGTGGGGCCAGCCGCCGGCCATGGTGAAAGGCTGGATAGACCGGGTGCTGCGCCCCGGCGTGGCGTATCAGTTTCTCGAAGGCGACGGGGGCCAGGGCGTTCCGGTGGGTCTTCTTCGCGCGCGTACCGCAGTCGTGCTCAACACGTCCAACACTCAGAAAAAACGCGAGCTTGACGTTTTCGGGGATCCGCTCGAGACGCTGTGGAAGAAATGTATCTTCGATCTGTGCGGAGTCACCACCTTCTTTCGCACCATGTTCTCCACGGTCGTTGAAAGCACACCGCTGCAACGTTCGGCATGGCTTGACGAAGTGGAGGAGATCGTGGAAAGGCATTTCCCGGCAGGATCGTAGCGGTCTGCTTCCTTGAATATTCGAAGGTTCAAGCAGCCTTCAAATGGGCTTTCGCATTAAAGAGATCAAAAGCATTCTGCAGATTCATCCAGAATTCGGGCGAAGTTCCGAGGGCCCTTGACAGGAGCAGGGCGGTTTCCGCAGTGCATGCCCTTTTGCCGTTTATAAGAGTATTGACCCTCTGAACGGGAACCCCGATCCGTTGCGCCAATTCAACTTGAGACATGCCCTTGGGTTTGAGGAATTCTTCAAGAAGGATTTCTCCGGGATGCGTGGGCTGACGTTTGCTGGGTATCATGATACAATCCTTTCAGTGATAATCAACTATTTGTACAGCATAAGCATTTGATTGAGTCAATCTAAAAATAACGCGGAACTGGTCATTTATTCTTATGCTGAAAAACCCCGAACGATTGCCTTTGAGATGTTCGAGGCGATTCCCTGGAGGGGCTTTCAAATCTTCAGGGCGATGCGCCGCATTTACCATATCAAGCTTTCTCAAGGCAACGGCAGCGATATTCGAGGGTATTTTCCTCGATTCTTTCGAATTCACGCCATTATAGAGATCTTCCGTCGCCTGGTCGCCAAAGCTGATGATCATGACTCAAATATAACGCTTTAACGTCATACGTGCAAGCGTTAAAACATCTTCGTGACCTCGTTTTGAGAGAAAGCGGCCCGACGCCGGATGAGTTTGTGGAGGTGTGCGGGAGAGTGGCGGACAGGAATAAGCTTGGCCCCTCGCTCATTTGTATGGACATTTTCAGCAAAAAGACGTATATGTAAATGTAGCGGTTTTGTTCTTTTCGCATCTTTCATGATGGAACTTGCCACAAATCCATGCGGGGATACTGTTCCTTGTCACCACTTGAGACAACACAAAACCTCTTGAAAAGCGAGTACTACTTTCTGTAAATATTATGGATAATCTGCAAAAGCAGATAAATGGTAACAAAGAAACCACTCGAAAAAAGAGGAACAACCCAATTCATTGGTCTAGACATAAGGTGGCCTCCAAGGGTCATTTCCGTAAGCCTGTTTTTTGCATTTTCATCATTCTTGTCAAAATCTGCAAATTAGTCTTCAAGATTTGCAGTCGTCTATTGCAGGCAATTTGATGGGCTTGCAACCAATATGCATTGGACTAATGCGCTGGTCAAGAAACTGACACCCGAATCACGCATCCGCCGCTCCCGGAAACGCCGTCTTCAGTTCTTCTGCGCTAACCTTCCGGTACAGCCCGGGCTGGAGATTCCCGAGCGTCAAGGACCCGAACGACACGCGCTTGAGGCGGGTGACCTCATGGCCAAGGGCTTTGCACATGCGTCGGATTTCGCGGTTTTTGCCTTCCGTAAGCGTCAGAACAAGATGCGACTCGCGGCGGCTGGTTTTGCGCACAATCACGGAATTTGCTGTGAGCGTTTCGTTGCCTTCAACCATGCCTTTGCGCATTTTGTCAGCGTCGATTTCCGTCATTTCGCCGCGCACCGTGACCGTATAGACACGCCCGATGCCAGTTCTTGGGTCTGTCAGCCAGGACGACAACGCAGTATCGTTTGTCAAAAGCAGGAGTCCGGAGGTTGCCCAGTCCAGCCGACCAACGCTGTGCAGATTCTGAAAATTCTCAGGCAGGAGCGAATACACCGTTGGCCGCCCCTGCTCGTCTGCGCGGCTGGTGATGATGCCCCGCGGCTTGTACAGCATGACGACCGTACGCGGAGCGCGGGCGAGCTGCTTGTCAAAACGGGAAATCGATGCGGTTTCAATGTCAACAGGGCGGTCAGGATCGCGGCATACTTCGCCGTGCACGGATATTTCACCGCGGCTAATCAGGTCCCGCGCCTGCGTTCGCGACGCAATGCCAAGCTTTGACAAGGCCCTGTTGAGCGGCACATAGGTGCGCGGTGGCAAAGGATCCCTTTTGCTCACGAACAATTCCTGACCCACCTGCTTACTTCGACAAGCTCAGTACGAGTCGCTGGTGGATTGCTGTAGCTGATCTTTAATTATAGAATATCGACTCTTCATTCCGCAATCCATGTTCAGATTATTTCGTTGAGGTCAAAATTACCGTTCTTGTGTGAAACCTTTATGGTTGATCTCCATTCGAATGAAATAGATAAGAGCGCTTCCGACAAAGACTCTCATTGACAACGTTATTCCTCCTAAAGTACACTTGAATCTCAACGTGTTTGACGCCCCTATCGTCAAAAATTGATTCCATTATGCAATGCAAACCCTTTTCCGCGAAGGAATGAACCGATGTTATTCACGACTTCTGGGAGAAACGTCTGGAATAGCAAAGTAGGACTATTGATCGGTACTACGCAAATACTGTTTGCTTTCAATGCACGCGCACAGGATTCATCACAAGTGAACGGTTTGTCTCTTGCCGACTTGCTGAACATGAAGGTGACTGTCGCTTCCTCACACGCAGAACGTGCAAGCGATGCGCCGGGCGCAGTGACAGCATACTCTAGTCAGGACATCAACAAGTTCGGCTATACGACGATCAGCGACCTTGCCGACATGACGCCAGGCTACAGTACGTCGGAAACCGACAATCTGAAAAACCTGGAGACGCGCGGCGGAACATCATCCCTGAATGAAAAGCACCTTATTCTCATTGACGGAATACCGGTGAATCACGCACGGAACAACAAGGCTGAAGTTCAGGACGAACTTCCCACGTTTTTTGCTGACCGGGTGGAATTCCTGCGAGGCCCGGCTTCGGCATTGTACGGGATCGGCGCGTATGACGGCGTCATCAATATTATCCCAAAGAACATGACCAAGGAAGGCGCTGAATTCCAGACAAAGCTTTCCGTTGGCGCGGAAAGCGGAACGCCGCAGGATATTTCGAACAAGCCGGGCGAAGCCTTGTTTCATCAGAATATCTGGGGCGGATACGTGATACCGCAGAAGATTTTATCCAATGCGGTCATACGCACGTCCCTGGCGGAACTGCAGCTCGGGTACGGGACCTATTCCCATCAAGCGACGCTCAAGGCTGATCACCGTTTCATTGATTCGACAGGCGTTTACGACACCGCCTCCACCGGACCCTACAACGACGCGGTAAATTGTCAATTCGGAAGAATGCAGTTGAAATTGACAGAAGGAACTTTGCAGGGATTGGGCGCAGGATTCATCGGCATGTACAGGCAGGACGGGTATGGCGCAAGTTGGATCAATTACACGTATCAACCCATGGTGTCGAACACGCACTCGTGGGAGACCTATATACCGTATTTGCGGTACGACAGGACCTTTGCGCAGAACCATACGGTGGATGTTTACCTCAAGTACAATACTTCGCGTGAAGCTGGTTCGCAGTCCAACATGGTAGGCTGGTGGGCGCCGCCGGACACTGTGGGAACGTTCAGCTTTGACGTTTTCACCAATGACCTTGAAGCCAAGACGACTTACACCTACAATCATCCGTCCGACCTGTGGATCATCAAGGAGCCAGGAATCGTTGCCGGCCTTAACTACGACACACGGTATCAGGACTCAAGCCGCACGTGGACACAACAGCCGGGCGCTCAGAATATTTCCAATCCCTGGGTCAGACTTTACGATAAGGCTGCTCAGACTTCGTCTGCATTCGCGCAATTGCGCGGCGTGCTGCCTGTTCTCAAGGGTTTGATTCTCACTGCGGGATTGCGGGTCGATCATGGAGAACTTGACGGGAACAGCTATACGCAGCCGTCCCCCAGACTGGCAGGCGTGCTGAAAATTCAGGATGACCTGAATTTGAAATTGATGTATGGGACCGCCTTGCAGGCGCCTGGTCAGGACAATGTCAGTCACAACAAGGAAAAGCTGTATATTCTTCAGGCCTACAATGACACGAACAGCCTCGGCATTCATTACAATCTGAAGCCGCTCAAGGCAGAAGCGCTGCAGACCTTTGAGGGCAACGTGACGTATACGATAGGCAAGCTCTATCTGAGCGTGACAGGGTTCTACAACAAAATCGACAATTCGCTGCTGCTTGAAAGCTACTACACGGGCGTTGAATCGAACTATTGGCAGAACAGTGATTTTTCCTATTATGCGGCTGGCGGCGAATTTGAAGGACAATATGCGCCCATCGAACCGCTGCGGTTCTGGGTGAGCGCAGGGTACACCAAGACCTGGGCGAAACTTGACAGCGGCGCACTATGGGACAATCCTGTTTCGCACCCTGTTTCACGGGATACGACCATCAATAACGTCATTCAGGACATTCCCTCGGGCAAGACATACATCGGCGTCAGTTACCAGACGCCGTTTAACCTGAGTTGCTTCCTTGTTGTCAAGGGCATCTGGTCCCTGGTCAGAACCGCGAATGTGCGCGGCGACGCAAGTCCGGACTTTGATCCGGGCTATTGGCTGGTCGACATCAACCTCAGACAACCTCTGGGGAAGAATATCGGCGTGGAATTGAGCGTTACGAATCTATTCAATACGCAATACTATAGCCAACACGGCATTGTGCCGATGCCGGACAGAACCACGTCGCTATCCTTTACCTATGGGCTGTGAACAGGATTCTGATGGCCGTATTCAAAAGAATTGTCGCACTTGTTCTTCTCTGCGCAACCTTAGGTATTTGCCAGACGAGATTATTTGTGTTTGTGCCCGGTATTTCAAATATCCAGCATCTGCAAACCGAGTTTGACGCCGCCGTAGGTCCGAAAAAAACCATTATTTTCGGCAGAATCGTTGATGTGGAAGCCTTTATCGCGGCCATTCCGGACGCTACGATAATCGTCAATGCCGATTACCTCAAGTACGCCCCTGATTACAAAGCATTCCTCTGGGGCAAATACAAGAACGAGACCGGACAGAAATATTTTCTCGTTGCCGCTAATGCCAACGTGACTTTGGAGAATATCGCGGAAAAGAAAATAGGCATAGTCAATTTCCTCGGCCGCAACCGGTTATCGCAATTCGTCAGATTTCAGTTCGGTTTTGTCCCAAAAGCCCTGAAACTGGCCAACAAGAACGAAGACCTGCTGACAATGCTGGGTATGGAATCTGTGGACGCCGTCATTGTGCCCAAAACCGAGTACGCTGAACTTGCATCGGACACAAAACAGAATCTTGTCGTGCTCAAGGAATCCATTCATCTCGTCGGGTTCCTCGTGTGCGCGGCGAGAACCGGCAACGACAATGCGCTGATTCAAAAAACGCTCATGGGATTACCCGCGTCGCTCAACAGGCAATTGCGAATAGATAAATGGGAGTCAAAATAGAATGAACCTACTTCTGAAACCTATGGTTGTCTTTGGTCTGCTTGCTGCGCTCGTGGCCGGCGCCACCTTTGGCCAGACAACGACCATCGCTGCAATCATGCCGGCTCAGGGACAATTCATAACCGCCTTTGAGGGTCTTAAGAGTGAATTGGGGGCAAAATACTCGATCGTGGTCATTGATATCAATAAGCAACAAGGCGCGAAAGAAGTCGCCGAGTTGTGCAAAGCATCCCAGGTCGAAGGCCTTATCCTTATGGACAACAAGGCGATTGCGTTGACAAAAGATCTTCAGAATCTCGACACTGCATTCATAGCTATGCCCAAATTCGTGCTCATGACTCTGTCCGCGGTTGTCTCAACCCAGGGACTGCAGAACGCTTCCGGAATCACCTTTGAAGTCCCCGGGTACACGCTTGTTACGAATTTCAGGATCATATCTAAAAAGGATTTTTCAAAGGTCGGGGTGTTCTATCGCTCAAGCGTGAGCAAGGCGTTGATCGACGACGCAAAAAGGCTGCTGGCCAAAGAGCGGATCTCCCTGGATGCCGTATGCGTTGATTGTGCGTCTAAGGACAAGATAGCGCCAAAAGACGCATTGAAGCTCATGTCAGGTTCTCTTGAATCAATGATCTCTCAGGACAAGATAGAGGCCATATGGCTGGTTGCCGACAACGTTATCGTGAATGGGGAAAATCTCGACAAATTCTGGCTTAAGCAGGTCAAAGCCAGGAACATTCCGATCATTGCCTCGCTGGAAACCCTGGCAAGCCCGCAAATCGGAGCTGCGGTTTTTACAGCAGACCCGGACTACACCCAACTCGGCATTCAATCCGCAAGTCAGGTTGTCCAGTATTACGAAGAAGGGAAATCGTCCAAGGAAATCGGTTTTGAACCCACGATCAGCATCAAGTCGATAGTGAATCTTTCTGTCGCAGCTCAAATCGGGTGGGGAGTCAAGGAAGAGAAGATGAACAGGATTGACAAAATAATTAAATAGTTTTTGTCGAGGCGACCTGAGAAGGGTCGGCTTTTCGTGCCGACTATCGCCCTGACCAGGCAATCACCTTTTCCCTGAGACTGGCGCTGTCCACAGGCTTGGTCAGGAAATCATTCATGCCTGCGCCAAGACACGCTTCCCGGTCCTCGGTAAGCGCCCGCGCGGTCAATGCGATAATGGGCGTGGTTGATTTCAGTTCGCGACGAATCACCTCCGACGCCTCGATGCCGCTCATTTCAGGCATCTGCAAATCCATGAGAATAATGTCGTATTTTCCCTGACGTACTTTGTCAACCGCCTCTTTGCCGTTGAAGGCGCCGTCCACAATGCAATTCATTTTTCCCAGCAGAATCTTCATCAGTTTGAAATTGACGGGATTATCCTCCACGACAAGTATTGCCAACCCTTTGGTGAGAAGCTCCTGCGCCATGTGCTGCGTGATGATCTGTTCCTTTTGGTCCCGGCGGTCCCCGAATATTGTTTGCATGACGCGGTACAGGCCTTTACGGCCGATAGGCTTGGAGAGATACGCGTCGAATCCCGCACTGCGCGATGTTTCGGAAATTCCAGGCGCTGCGTCGGAAGTGAGTGCCACCAGTTTCACGGACCCAAAGCGGCTGTTGCCCCGAATACTGCGGGCGAACGCAAAGCCGTCGGTCTCCGGCATCATGATATCGCAAAGGACGATGTCCGGCAATGCGTCAGCGTTGTCCAGCCATGCGAAGGCTTCTGTCACCGATGCAACGCTGCAGACCACGGTCATGCCTATTGCGCTGCAGTAATTCTGGAGAATCTCCCGGTTATCGGCATTGTCGTCCAGGACGAGCACCCGCTTAGCCTTCAGCAGGTCGATGTTTACAAGAGATATTTCATTTTTCCCGGTCGCGCGCCCTTCGCACAGACAAAGCCCGAAACTGAATTCGCTGCCCTTGCCTTCTTCAGATTCGACATTGATTTCCCCTCCCATGATCTCGACAAGCGCCTTGGTGATGGAAAGGCCCAGGCCTGTACCGCCGTATTTCCGCGTGATGGACGAATCGACTTGCACAAAAGTACGGAAAATATCCCGGTGCCGATTGGCAGGTATGCCGATGCCAGTATCCCTGACGCCGATTCTCAGTTTCTTCTTTACCTGACCTTGGATTTTTTCATCTCCCTGCAGGGCAACCGTGACAAGGATTTCCCCCGCAGGAGTGAATTTGATCGCATTCGTGACGAGGTTGATGAATATCTGCCTTATCCGGGTCGGGTCGCCTTTAAAAAATCGCGGGACATCGCTTCCGTAGGCAAGATTCAGAACGAGCGGCTTGTCCCCGACGCGCTGACGCAGCATTTTAAGAACGCTCGCTATCAGATATTCAAATTCAAAATCAATAGATTCCAGGACAATGTGCTTGGCCTCGATTTTCGATATGTCAAGGATGTCGTTGATCAGGGAAATCAGCAATCCGCCGCTGGCGCATATGGTTTCAACCAGGTCCCGCTGCTGTTCGGTAAGCTGCGTGCTGCGGAGCAAATCGGTGAATCCGATGACGGCATTCATGGGAGTGCGGATTTCATGAGACATGTTGGCCAGGAATTCGCTTTTGGCCCGGTTGGCAGATTCTGCCTGTTCCTTGAGTGTTGAGAGGTTGACCATCATGGCCTGGATTTCCGCTGTCCTCTTGGCCACTTCAGCTTCCAGGTTCGCCAGATTATCCCTGTTCTTGCGGTCGAGCTCCCACTTGGTCGACAGGGTCAGCGCAGTCTGCTTCACTGCCACGCCGTCGAAAGGCTTCTTTATAAACAGTAAATGGTCGTTATGACCGAACCGGGTGACTATCGATTCCCAGGAATAATCAGAATACGCGGTGCAGATAACCACTTCCAGATGCGGGTGTTTTTCCCATATCCTCGCTATGGTGTCGATGCCGTCCATACCGGGCGGCATCCTTACGTCCACGAACGCCAGCGCATAGGGATCGCCCTCTGCATCTGCTTTGTCAACCATGGCGACAGCCTCTTCCCCTTGAAAGGCGTCGTCGATACGGTAATCGATCTGCGCACCGGCAGCCTGCCCGGTCACGGTCCGGCCGCCGAACAGGTCTCTCTCAAGCGAATCCATTTCGCGGTCCCGTTCAACAGGTTTGGGCGCAAGAATTTTCTTGAAATCCTCGTGAATGGCAGGATTGTCGTCGACCAGCAGCAGCCGTTTTGCGTCGGCATTCATGCGAAGACCCTTTCCGTTGCTGAATTGGCGGCCGTTTCGGCAATCGGAAAACGAACCGAAAACGTCGCCCCCTTACCCTGGCCATCGCTTTCCGCCAGCAGTTCCCCGCCCATTTCCTTCATGTAATTTGCGCAGCTGTGCAACCCGAAACCGTGGCCGTCTTTCTTTGTTGTAAACCCATGGGAAAAGATGAGTGTGAGATTTTCCTTCGGGATGCCGCAGCCGGTGTCATTGACTCGGATCACGGCGGCACCGCGGTCACGCGCAACAGTCACCGTGAGCTTCTTCTGATCCGCGGGAAGCCCGGCCATTGCGTCCTTCGCGTTTTTGATAAGATTGACGAGGGTGTTCATGAGTTTCACCTTCTGAACCTTTATTTTAGGTAATTCCCGGTACTGGCGTTCCACGATGATTCCATGCCGTTCGTTGGACGCAGACTGTATGGCAAGCGCGTTTTCCACGATGTCGGCGATATCTGCGTCTTCGGAAAGACCGCCCATGCCCGCATAGTTCTGCTGGGCCGCGACCACCTCGGCAATCACCTCGGTTTTTTCCCTGAGATTGCCCAGATTCTCCCTGAGTTGGAGCGCTCCGGCCCGAAAAGGCTCGTCCAGTTTCGCATAGTAGGCAAGAAGTTTCTTTCCCTTGGGGTCATGCAGGATGAAATCGTCCACGGCTGCCATGTTGTCCATCAGAAGCCGGTTGGCGCTCTCAAGCCCTTTCAGCGGCAGCCGGTCCATGATTTCTCCCATGACTTCGATGGACGTCTTGACGCTGTTGAGAATATTTCCGATATTGTGAAGCGCACCGGATGCGATGTCGGCCATGCCGGCCTGATGCGCCCTGTCGACAAGTTCCTTCTGGGCAGCCTCGAGCTGGCTGGTACGCTCTGCGACCATTTTCTCCAGGTTTTCGGTATACTGTTTGATCGTGGATCGCATGGCCTCAAAATTCCTGGAGAGCAATCCAGTTTCATCGTCTGTGCTGATTGCAACCGGCGATGAATAATCTCCCTGTGCAATGGTATTGACAGCTTTTGTCAACTCGTCGAGCGGATGGGTGATGGACCGGGCGCGCCGATGTGCAGCCCGCGTGGAAAAGAAGAAGGTCAGCGCGCTCAGAAGCAGCACCAGACCGAGGAAGATGCAGATACGGATAACAAAGCCGTGCCGGGCAAGGGAAAGAGCCTCTTTCATCGAATAGGCGGTCAATCCATAGCGAATCGTCCCGAGTCTTTTTTCCCCGTCCATGACAGGCGCTGCGAATTCGAGTATCTCTGTTGAGCGTTTTGAAATTCTGCGATACCCTGGTTTTTCCACGGATCCTGCCCACACCGATATCGAGTCGTTCAGCGGAGCCGAGGATCGGGCAAATGCGCTGTCCGGTGTGCTGCTGTCGGCAACTACCCACGGCCTTCGCTGATCATCCATGTAAATGCCGTATGAGACGTCCTTGTCTTGTTTTACGGTTGCGACAACCAGGTCACGCACGGCCATGAACTCGTTGTCGCCGGCCATGCCGCGCAACGCGTTGCTGTTGTTGACCGCCAGAGTCCATCCTTTGCTGACCAGACTGTTCCTGATGCTTGTTGATATATCTGAAAACGATTTCTGCATGCTGGTAAACAAAAGGCCGGAGGTGAGAACAAGGAACAGGGCGATAATCGCGAGGATCAAAAGCTGGGTAAATCCGATGAATTTATCCCGAATGCTGTGAAAGTTCTTCATGGTTTTTGTCAGAACTGTCAGGGTGAACCGGCCGCGAAGTCTTTCTGGACCACCTTCGACAATTATATAATGATTCTTTGACATACTTCATAAAAAAATGCCGTTTTCGCAAAGAGCAGCAGCGCTTCGTCGGAGAGGGATTGGCAAAGCAAGGTCAGCGGCACAGCTATATGCAATCTGCCGGGTCCCGCGCGCTCAGCTCACAGGACGCCGTCGCGGTCAGGTTTTTGTATTGGTAATACAACTCGATTGCTTACGCGAAGAAACAAAATTCCATTACTCTTTTTTAGCGGGAAAAAGCTTCCCTAAATATATTACGCGGCGATAGTAATCGTAGGCCGATAAATGATTGACAACAAATTTTGTATAATCATCTTTAGACAACGAGAGTTTTAGAGAGGGAAAATTTTTCGTAAATACAATCCAGGATGGAGTTTCTAACTCAATTTTTTCCGGTGAAACAAAAAGGTCAAGGCTTCTTAAAGCGTTCACATGCATTGCCCAGCATGCGGCATAAGCAGTGCCCCAGGATTGTTGCACTGTATAAGAATGATTAAATGAATACGTTATTTCATTGTCTTGATTTTCATCCACATTATTAATAATGCCTCGTTTATATTTAAGATAACAATACTTTGGATGAGGCTTAAAGAGTTCTTTAAGCCAATACACTCTTTCCCACCGGTGAGGAGCGAAAACAAAACTATTCCCTTGGTTTTCAATGTCCTGTGCCACGGACTTGCTCATGTAAAGCTCCTGATCGTCTTCGATAAATAAAACGACGTCGCTTTTCGCCCACGACACACCCCATTCTTTGATAACCGCCAAGAGCGTGTAATAAGGTAAGTGTTTCGAAGGACATTCGATTTGTTTAACATTTGGGAAAACCTTTCGGGCCATTTCCGCGCTTTTTTCGTTGCACACGCCGATGATGATGTCGGGGTTGGGGACGCAGGCTTTTAGGGAGTCTATCGTCCTTTTAAGATACGAGAGCTTTTTTCGCTTGGGCGAGCCCCCTCGTCGGGTGACCCACCGGTTAACGCCGAAATAAAACGGGATGATGATGTGCCACGCGGGGGCGCGGGCGGAAAGGTTTGTCATGGGTAGATGCGGTCATGAGATACCCCGAAGCAGCGCTTCGGGGTATCTCATCTCGGCGACAGTTACTTTACCAAAGGCAATTTTGCCGACACGCGGCCTCGGTCCGTCGTTACCGTCGCATAATAGA